>Ga0209317_1000155_pt1 | contig 93071 bp, 73 predicted proteins | sample RifGroB2_FD_183994 | JGI IMG/M metagenome (GOLD analysis project Ga0209317, IMG submission 183994) | Soil microbial communities from Rifle, Colorado, USA - Groundwater B2 (SPAdes) (version 2) | ecosystem: Environmental > Terrestrial > Soil > Unclassified | place: Rifle, Colorado | collected... | reverse complement strand
TCGGGGATGCCGGCCTCGACCTTGCCGACCAGGTCGGCGCCGACGTCGGCGCCCTTGGTGAAGATGCCGCCGCCCAGACGGGCGAAGATGGAGATCAGCGAGCCGCCGAAACCAAGGCCCACCAGCTGGCTGACGATGTCCTTGATGGGAGCGCCCGGCATAAGCTTGACGAGCACCAAGTAGTAACCCGCCACGCCGAGGAGGCCGAGTCCCACCACCAGCATGCCGGTGATAGCACCCCCCTTGAACGCCACGTCCAAGGCCTTGTGGATGCCGGACTTGGCGGCCTCGGTGGTCCTCACGTTGGCGCGGACCGAGACGAACATCCCGATGAAGCCGGTGAGGCCGGAGAAGAGTGCTCCGACCAGGAAGCCGACAGCGGTTTTCCAGCCGAGCGTGGCGAACAGGGCGACGAACATGACCACTCCGACTGCGGCGATGATCGTGTACTGGCGCTTCATGTAGGCCCCTGCCCCTTCCTGGATGGCTGCCGCAATCTGCCGCATCCGATCGTTACCCTGGGGAAGCCCCAGGATCCACTGGGCCGAGAAAAGACCATAGGCCACTGCCGCCGCGGCGCAGACCAGGGCGAAGACTACTGCATACTGTTCCATTAAAAAAATCCTCCTATTTCAGATATGCCTCAACAAGGCTCGACTTCCAAATTTTGGTCATAAAAACGGGTGATTGTTATCGGAAAAGCCCCCTCTTGTCAACCTAATTCACGATGCGCGCTAATTTTACACCCCGGATATAACCCTGTTTCCAGAGTAAACGGAGCACGCCGCTCCCATACAGGTCTAAACTGTTGCGCATTGAAGTTCGAATATGTATCATAACGCGCATGCTCGAACTGAAATGCGGCGACCAACACTACCCACTTGACATAGAGCCGGAGCGCGTCATCTCCGTGCTGCGCCCCCGCGCCCTGTCGGCAGACGGCACGCCGGCCGAACTGGTCGAGCGCGCCCTGGAGAATTGCGAGCAGGCGTTGTCAAGCTTTTGCCCCGGAGAGCAGGTGGTCATTGTCACCTCGGACATCACCCGTCCGACCGGCAGCGACCTTTACCTTCCGATCCTGGTTTCCAGGCTGAACGCCGCCGGCATCAAGGACCACGACATCGAGATCGTCATCGCGCTCGGCATTCACAGAAAGCAGACCGTCGCGGAACACAAGAAGATCGTCGGAGAACTGTACGGCAGGATCCGGGTCAGCGACCATGAGTGCGATGACCCGGGCGCCCTGGTCTATCTGGGGGATACCGCCCGCGGCCTGCCTGTCGAGATCAACCGGCGCGTGGCGCAGGCGGACCGGCTGATCCTGACCGGCGCCGTCACCTTCCACTATTTCGCGGGTTTCGGCGGGGGAAGAAAGAGCCTTCTCCCCGGCGTCTCCAGCCGCAAAAGCTGCATGGCCAGCCACTTCGCCCTCCTGAACCCGGAAGAGGGAAGCGGCAGACATCCCAAAGCGGTCACGGGAAACCTTGAGGGAAACCCCGTGCACGAGGCGATGCTCGAGGCGTGCGCCATGCGCGCGCCGGACTTCATCCTCAACACCATCCTCGGGGCCGACAAGCGGATCATGGCGGCCTTTGCCGGCGATTGGCGCGACGCCCATCTGGCGGGGTGCAGCCTGTACGCGAAGGCCTTCTCCGCCCCGATCAAGGAAAAGGGGGACCTGGTAGTGGTCTCCTGCGGCGGGTTTCCCAAGGACATCAACCTGATCCAGGCGCACAAGTCGATGGAGTATGCCAGCCGTGCCCTGAAGCCCGGCGGCGTCATGATCCTTCTGGCGGAGTGCCGCGACGGCTACGGCAACGCAACCTTCTTCAACTGGTTCAGCTATCCCAGTTGCCTGGAGCTTGAGTCCGCGCTCAGGAAGCGCTACGAGATCAACGGTCAAACCGCCTGGTCCGTGAAGGAGAAGGCGGAGCGTTTCCGGATCGTGCTGGTCTCCCAGTTGCCGCCAGAAGAAGTAAAGACGATGGGAATGATGCCGGCCGAAACGCTGCAGCAGGCGCTCGGCCTCGCGCTCCCGATGCTCCCCGCCAATTTCAGCGCCTACCTGATCCCCGAAGGGGGAAACGTGCTGCCGGTGCCGCAAGACGGGCCAAGACCATAGAGACAATTTAGAACCGACAGACAACTCGGGCAAACGCGAAAGGATACATAGATGTTAGATGCACGCATATTTGAGAAATTGATCGAGATAGTCGGGCGGGAAAACTTCACCAACGGGGCGCAGGACCTGATCTGCTACGGCTACGACGCCACGCAGATGGAGTTCCTCCCGGATTGCGTTGTGCACCCCGACGGCAGCGACCAGGTTTCCCGGATACTGGAACTTGCCAACAGCGAGGGATTCCCCGTCTTTCCAAGAGGCGCCGGCAGCGGTTTCACCGGCGGCGCGCTCCCCAAGGGGGGGGGCGTGGTGCTGGTCACCACCAGGATGAACAAGATCCTCCGGATCGACGTGGACAACCTGGTGGCCGAGGTGGAGCCGGGCGTGGTTACGGAAACCTTCCAGATCGCCGTCGAGAAGCTCGGCCTTTTCTACCCGCCCGACCCCGCCTCGCTCAAGTTTTCCACGCTGGGCGGCAACGTGGCGGAATGCGCCGGCGGTCCGCGCGCCGTCAAGTACGGCGTCACCAAGGACTTCGTCATGGGTCTGGAGGTGGTGCTCCCGACCGGCCAGGTGATCCGCACCGGAGGCGAGACGGTGAAAGGGGTGGTCGGCTACGACCTCACCAAACTCATCTGCGGCTCGGAAGGGACTCTCGGGGTGATCACCAAGATCATCTTCAAGCTGCTCCCCTATCCCGAGGCTAAAAAGACCATGCTCGCCGTCTTCGACTCCATCGACGGCGCGGCACGCGCCGTATCAACCATCATCAAGGGGAAGATCATCCCGACCACGTTGGAATTTCTGGACCACGCCACGCTCGTCTGCGTGGAACGCCGCTTCAACCTCGGCATCCCCGAGACCGGGAGGGCCGTGTTGCTGATCGAGGTGGACGGCGATCGCGACCTGATCGAGAAGCAGGCAGGGCAGATCCACAAGCTGATCGAGCCGCTAGGGCTGGTCCAGTATCGAGTCGCCAAGGACGCGGCGGAGAGCGAGGAGCTCTGGCGGGTACGCCGCCTGGTATCGCCCTCCCTGCGCGACGTGAACCCTGACAAGTACAACGAGGACATCGTGGTGCCGAGAAGCAAGGTTCCCGATGTGATCAGGCGCATAGAGAAGATCCAGCAGCGCTACGACATCCCCATCGTCAACTTCGGCCATGCCGGTGACGGCAACATCCACGTCAACATCATGATCGACAAGTCGGTGGACGGGCAGGTGGAAAAGGCGCACGAGGCGATCAAGGAGGTGTTCCAGGCGGCGCTCGATCTGGGCGGCACCATGTCCGGCGAGCACGGCGTAGGGCTCGCCAAGCAGCCGTTCATACCGATGGAGCTCTCAGCCGACCAGATCGGCGCCATGCGCGCCATCAAGACGGCGCTCGACCCGAATAACATACTCAACCCGGGCAAGATGTTGCCGGACAAAGGCAATTGACAACCGGAGAAGCAATCGACAATCGACGATTGACGATTGACAATGGCGGCGCGCCGTTTAGCGGCATCAGTCAGAACCGTCATACCAGTCAGATCGGTCAGATCGGTCAGACCAAAAGGTAGATTCACATGAAGAACCAGGCAGACCCGCTAAAGCGGGTAGAAAACGAGATGAAGAAGTGCGTCAAATGCGGCGCCTGCCGCGCCAACTGCCCCGCTTTCACCACTTTCCAGCGGGAGCCGGCGACGGCGCGCGGCAAGGTGGCGCTGGCCCAGCACATCATGAAGGGCGACATCACGCTCGACGACGGGACTTACGCGGCGATGTCCAAATGCCTGCTTTGCGGCAGTTGCGTGGACAAATGCCCAAACCAGGTGCCCACCGACGAGATCGTCATCGCAGCGCGGGAGGCCCTGGCGCAAAGGCGCGGCCTCACCACCTTCCATAAGGCGGTGGGGCAGGTGATCAAGACCCGCAAACTGATGAACATGGGGGCGCTCGCCGCCTCGGTGCTCGGTCCCATCTTCTTCAGAAAGGTCCCTGCCACCTCCGGCCTCAGACTGCGCTTCCCCATCCCTTTTCTGGGCGGCAGCCGCCACATTCCCGAGATCGCCGGAAAGGCCTTCATGAAGCGGCACCCGGAAGTGATCGAGGGGGAACCGGGAAAGCCACGGATCGTCTTCTTCGTAGGCTGCATGACCAACTTCGTCTACACCGAGATCGGCGAGGCGACCCTGGCGTTGTTCCGGCATCTGGGGTGTACCGTCATCATCCCGAGAGGTCAGCAGTGCTGCGGACTCCCCGGCATGTCGGGGGGCGACCTCGAAACCGTGCGCGAACTGGCGGAACAAAACCTCCAGGCACTGGAGGGGCATGACGCGGATTACATCATGACTGCCTGCGCCACCTGCGGCGGCGCACTGCACAAGCTCTATCCGCTGGTCATCGGCAAGAGAAACCCGGAACTGAAACAGCGGCTCCAGGCTCTGGCAGACAAGACGGTGGACGCCGCGGTACTGCTGCAAAAGCTGGGACTCAAGCCCGATGAGACCGGCGCGGGAGACGCTCTGCGCATCACCTACCACGACCCCTGCCACCACAGGACCGCCGGCATAGGGAAGGAACCGCGCGGACTCCTCAAGGGAACATCGGGACTCGACCTGGTCGAGATGGAAGGGGCCGATCGCTGCTGCGGCTTGGGCGGCACCTTCAACGTCTACCACTACGAAAGCTCGCTGGACATCAACGCCGGCAAGAGCGCGGCCATCATGGCGACCGGCGCCGACGCCGTCGTCACAGGCTGCCCCGGCTGCATCATGCAGCTTTCGGACGGCCTGAAACAGGCCGGAGATAAAACGAGGGTATTGCATACGGTAGAACTTCTGGCCCGCAAAATCAGACGCTGACCCCGAAAATCAAGCGCTGACAGGATTCCCCCTGTCGGCGCGAATCCTCCCCGAATCCCGCCTTCCTGCGCAAGTACCCGTCCATCCGCGCTTTTGCCCGTATACGCACTTTTTCTTATTGACATTTGCCAAGCAAATCTTTATGTACATTACTTGCGGAAATCAGTAAAACATCAGTTCTTTTTTACCGGCTTATGTAAAAAGCCGGGCCAAGCTCCGCCAACCCGAAAATAGTTTGCAAAAATCAACATCCTGAGGCTGCTGATAAATAACCAGGGTCAATCCCCTGCCAGGCTTTATAACAGAACCTTCTCCGCTACAGCAATCCTTCTTGTCACAGGCAACATCTATTAGCGCAGCAACCGCCCCTGTCCGGTCCGAGTACGGGAAATCCCGCGGGGACCGGCGCCCTTCACCCCTTGAGTCTCGTCAGGCTTTTTTGGGATGCTTCGCAAAAAAGGGCAGCCACCCTTTAACGGGCCGAGGTTTACGTTTTCGCTAACTGACCTAATAACGGAACAACCCCTTTTCAATATCAATCCAAGGGAGGACAACATGAGTTTCGCAGCAAACCAGTACCAGATGGAAAATCCCAGATACCGGAAGGATGCCCGCAATGTCCAATAAAGTATGCAAGCCCTCACTGAAAAACCCCTTCGAAGCCGCCGAAAAGGTTGAATTCAACATTCCCGGCGAAATCTCCCGCGCAACCGGCGGATACGAGGAGGCGATGCAGGCAGGTCACGACCTGATCCAGCGCCCCATCAAATCGGTCAGCATCGACCAGATCGAAAAACAGCATTTCAAAAAACGCATGACCGTATGGGAAAGGATCCGCGTCCTCACCGAGGAAGAGCCGAACATCCTGTTCCAGAACTGGGGCAAGAACCTGGACGGCGCCTCCCTGGTCACCGGCATCCTGAACATTCGCGGCCGCGACGTCGCCATCTACGGTCACGATTTCACCGTGCGCGCCGGTTCCATGGACGCCACCAACGGCAACAAGCTGGCTCGCCTTTTCTATATGGCCGGCGAGAAAGGGATTCCGGTCATCGGCATGAACGACAGCGCCGGCGCCTTCGTGCCTGCCGGCGTGGGCGGCCTGGACGGCTACGCCGAGGCGTTCACCGCGCTGAGAAAGATCAGCGGCGTGGTGCCGAGCATCATGTGCATGTTCGGCTTCAACGCAGGGGGCGGCTCGTACCTGCCGCGCCAGGGGAGCTTCGTGATCCAGCCCCAGGATACCTTCTTCGGCCTCACCGGCCCGGGAGTGGTAAAGAGCGTCCTCGGCGAGGACGTGACCCCGGAGGACCTGGGGGGACCCAAGGTACACGGGCAGTCCGGAGTAGCCGACCTGACGGTGGAGGACGAGGTGGGTGCGCTGAGAACGGCGATCCAGCTTCTGAACTACCTGCCGGACAACAACTCGGTGATGGCGCGCTACCAGGAGACCACCGACCCCTTGGACAGAAAGACCTGGGAGATCAACACCCTCCTCAAGAAGGCTTTCAACTCCCCGACCGGCTTCAACACCCCGTTCGACGTCTCCATCATCATCCAGCAGATCTGCGACCACGGCGATTACTTCGAGATGCAGCGCGACCGCGCCCGCAACGTGGTCACCGCCTTCGGCCGCCTGGGCGGCAACGTGGTCGGCTTCGTGGCGAACAACTCGGCCGTCGATTCCGGCCAGATCGACGTGGATGCGGCCTTCAAGATCGCCCGTTTCAACCGCTTCTGCAACATCTACAACATCCCGATGATCTTCATGGAAGACACCACGGGCTTCCTCCCGGGGCGCGAGCAGGAAGCGCGCGGCATCGTTCACGCCGGGCGCGCCATGCTCGACTCCATAGTCGACATCAGGACGCCGCGCATCCTGCTCATCCTGAGAAACGCCTACGGCGGCGCCTATGCCTCCTACAACAACTACCCGACCGGCGCCGACCTGGTGCTGGCCCTTCCCACCACCCGTCTCGCCGTCATGGGGCCGGCCGGCAAGGAGTTCGTCTACAAGGACGAGTTGAGGAAGCTGAGAAACACCGTGATCCAGAGGGTTAAGACGGGGACCCAGGAGCGGGTCGACGCAGGCGTGAAACCGGACCTGGCCAAGCTCGACGCGGAGAAGGAGGGCGCCGACTGGCTCAAGACCGAGGAGGCCCTCTTGAACACGCGCTACGAGAAGGAACTGATGAACCCGAAAGAGGCCCTGAGCCTCGGTTCCATCTCCTCCCTGGTCATGCCTACCGACCTGAGAAAGGTGCTCGGCGAGAACCTGAACTTCTTCCTGCGCCATTACAAGGCCGGCCCGATGCAGGCCGTGCAGCGTGAGTTCCATTAGCAGAGACAGGTTGAGGTTAAGGTTGAGGTTAAGAAATTCAACAACGGACTGGAGATAGATACCGATGGCACATACATCCGACAATTATTCACACAACCCGCTGATCCACAGGGATCGCCGCCTGAGCAAGTCGCCTTCCGCCTGGGTGAGCTCCTTTTCCTGCGAGGATCTGAAACCGCTCATCGTCTGCCGCGGTCCGATCCGCAAGGAGGCGATGGACGTATACGAGGAGATGGGGATCAGCCACTACGGCATCCTCCTCTCGGAGAAAGACTCCATCGTCTACCCGAACGCGCTGGCGCCCGAACTGCGCAGCCTGACCGACTCCACGCGCGTGCACCGGGTGCCCGACTACTCGGGTGCCAGCAAGGAGGAGCGCGTCGAGCGCATCCACCAGATCATCAGGATCGCCTGCGAGAACGGCTACGACTCCATTTTCGCCGGCTACGGCTTCATGGCCGAGGACGACGAGTTCGTGGCGGCGATCGAGAAGGCGGGACTCAACTTCATCGGCCCCTGCGCCGCGACCCAGTCGGGCGCCGGCAAAAAGGACGAGGCGAAGCGGACCGCGCTTTCGGTCAACGTGAGCGTCACCCCGGGGATCGACAACGTCACCGCCCGGGCCCTGGTCAAGAAGCACCCGAGCCGCGAGCAGCTCCTGGCCCTGGTCAAATCCAACTCGCTCGCATGCGACCAGCAGGTGCTGGACAACGACAAGCTCTCCCTTGAGGACCTGGCCGATCACATCCTGTACGCCTCCTACAACAAGGGGCTCGACCTCTTCTCCATCGAGGAGCTCTGCGCGCAGGTCCAGGTCGAAGTATTCGCCATGCTGAAGAAGCACCCGCAGAGCCGGGTCCGCCTGAAGGCGATCGGCGGAGGCGGCGGCAAGGGACAGCGCCTTTTGGGGGCATCCCTTCTCAACGCCAAGAACGCCACGGACGACATGATCGCCAAGGAGGCGGCCGAGGCGCCCACCCTCGTGCGCGAGATCCTGAACGAGGTCAAGGCGAACGGCATCGGCGACAACAAGAACATCCTGGTCGAGCTCAACATCGAGCAGACCCGCCACAACGAGATCCAGCTGATCGGAAACGGCGAGTGGTGCCTGGCCCTTGGCGGTCGCGACTGCTCCCTGCAGATGCACGAGCAGAAGCTGCTGGAGGTATCTGTCACCAAGGAAGGGCTGATGGCCGCCATCAAGCGCGCCGGGGCTTGTGGGAAACCGGCCGAGGTGAAGGCGCTAGAGAGCGATCTCAAGGTGCTCGGGAGAATGGAGGAGGAGTCGGAGCGCTTCGGTCTCGCCGTAGGGCTCGACTCCGCCTCCACCTTCGAGTGCATCGTGGACCGCGACCGCCACTACTTCATGGAGGTCAACACCAGGATCCAGGTGGAGCACCGGGTCACCGAGCTCTGCTACTCGCTCAAGTTCACCAATCCGGAAGACGAGAACGACTTCTTCATGGTGGAGAGCCTGGTCGAGGCGATGGCCCTTCTGGCCCGCCACAGGAAACGGGTGCCCAAGCCCGAGCGCGTGGTGCGCTTCAACGCCTCCGTCGAGGCGCGCCTGAACGCGACCGACGCCTCCCTCTCCCCGCACGCGGGGGGGATGATCCGCTACTGGTCCAGGCCGATCGACGGCGAGATCCGCGACGACCAGGGGATCAGCATGGTGAACCCGGACACCGGGCTCTTCATGAAGTACAAGGTGGCGGGTGCCTACGACTCCAACATCGCGCTGCTCCTCACCAAGGGCGAGGACCGGCTGGACAGCTACGAGCGGATGTCCGACGTACTTTGCGCCACCACCCTGCGCGGCTCCGATCTAGGCACCAACCTGGAGTTCCACTACGGCCTGGTGAACTGGTTCCTGGGCAGGAACGTCATGGCCAAGCCGACCACCCGCTTCGTGGTCCCCTACCTCACCCTGGTGGGGACCTTGAAGGAGGTCGCCAACAAGATCGACCCGGTGTACGCCTTCCTGCAGATGAAGAAGCACTATGCCAAGCAGATCGGCGACCTGTACGCCGACCAGCCCGAGGTACAGGCGCAGGAATTGAAGAACATGTCGACCGTGCTGGACCGCAAGGGGACCCTGATCATCCGTCCCATCGAGCGGCTCCTTAGCGACCCGCACCTGCTGTCCGGCTGGCTCAGCATGAACATCAAGAACTTCCGCATCGAGGACGGCAAGGTGGTCTGGCTCAGAAACCCGGTCGGCGTGCTGAACGAGACCTACGAGTACCTGCACATGAACCACCGCCCGCACAAGCCGGCGGCCGAGATGATCTGGGGACACGACAACGATCTGCTGCAGCAGGCGCTGCGCTTCTCCAAGACCCTGCGCGAGAAGTTCGGCCTGGCACGGGACGAGTACTTCACCCTGCACGAGTTGCTGCAAAACGAGGAACCGCAGGGGGAGTTCGACGCGGCGACCTGGGACCAGATCCGTTCCGCCCACTTCGGTTACGAGGCCGGACTGGAACTGCTCGGCCTGCTGTTCCTGGTAGGGGAGAACACCAAGTTCTGGGACCTGCGCGTGGAGGAAGACCTGGAGATCACCATCCCCGAGTACCTGACCGACCCGGACCTTCAGGCACGCATGAAGAAGCTTCTGGTTCCGCCCCCCGCCACCAAGGCGGACGAGATCGTCTCGATTTGCGGCGGCATGTACTACGGCCAGGAAGCTCCCGGAATGCCCTCCTTCGTTAGCGAGGGGATGCACTTCGATAAAGGGCAGCCGCTCTACATCATCGAGGTCATGAAAATGTTCAACAAGGTGTACGCGCCTTTCTCCGGAACCATCGACAAGATCCTGATGACCTCCGCCGACGGCACCATCGTCTCCAAAGGTCAGCCGCTCTTCAAGGTCACCCCGGACGAGATCTTCGTCGAGGTCGACATCAAAGCGGTGGAAAAAGAGAAGCGTGCACTGACCTCGGAGTACCTGAAGGCGGTGCTCTAGCAGGTCAGGTCAGCGGGACTCGAAGACAGATGAAAAGGGGTCCGGGCATAATTCGCCCGGCCCCCTCGCCTCACCGACCGACCCCACTGCAAAGCTGGGGTCAGTCTTTTATGGGTGCGTCAAGCCGCGGCACAGGGTAAATTGTCCCTCCTTGGTTCATCACCGAACAGCTATTCGCCAATACACACATAACGGCTAGGAGAGCATCATGAGCATTTCTGAAAAGAAACAGGCATGGCAAACCGCAGCAGAGAAGAGCATGGCCAAATCGCCGGAGCGAAAAGGCTCGTTTCGCAACAGCTCCGACATCGAGCTGGATCGCTGCTACACCCCTGAGTTCGACTACCCTGGCTACAGCGACGAACTCGGGTTCCCGGGACAGTACCCATACACCCGCGGCGTGCAGCCCACCATGTACCGGGGGCGTTTCTGGACCATGCGCCAGTACGCAGGTTTCGGCAACGCCGCCGAATCCAACGAGCGCTACAAGTACCTCCTCTGCGCCGGGCAGACCGGGCTCTCCATCGCCTTCGACCTGCCGACCCAGATGGGTTACGACTCCGACGCGTCGATGAGCCGGGGCGAGGTGGGCAAGGTCGGCGTCGCCATCGACTCGCTGGCCGACATGGAGATCCTCTTCGACGGGATTCCGCTCGACAAGGTTTCCACCTCCATGACCATCAACTCCACCGCCGCCATCCTGCTTGCCATGTACATCGCGGTTGCTGAAAAGCAGGGGGTCTCCGCAGACAAGATCTCCGGGACCATCCAGAACGACATCCTGAAGGAGTACATGGCGCGCGGCACCTACATCTACCCCCCCAAGGAGTCGATGCGCATCATCACCGACATCTTCGCCTACTGCAAGGACAACGTGCCCAAGTGGAACACCATCAGCATATCGGGCTACCACATCCGCGAGGCGGGCTCCTCCGCGGTCCAGGAAGTCGCCTTCACCCTCGCCGACGGGATCGCCTACGTGGAGGCGGCGGTGAAGGCGGGTCTCGACGTGGACGAGTTCGCCCCGCGCCTGGCCTTCTTCTTCAACGCCCACAACGACCTTTTGGAAGAAGTCTCCAAGTTCCGCGCCGCCCGCCGCATGTGGGCCCGCATCATGCGGGAGCGCTTCAAGGCCAAGGATCCGCGCTCGCAGATGCTCCGCTTCCACACGCAGACCGCGGGATGCACCCTGACCGCGCAGCAGCCCGACAACAACATCATGCGCGTGACCCTGCAGGCGCTGGCCGCCGTCCTCGGCGGCACCCAGTCGCTGCACACAAACTCCCGCGATGAGGCGCTGGCGCTTCCCACCGAGGAGTCGGTACGGATCGCGCTGCGCACCCAGCAGGTGATAGCCTACGAGTCCGGTGTCGCCGACTCCGTGGATCCGCTCGCGGGCTCCTTTCTGGTGGAGGCGCTCACCGACAAGATCGAGCAGCAGGCCCTGGCCTACATCGAGCGGATAGACGCCCTTGGCGGAGCCGTGGAGGCCATCTCCCGCGGATTCCAGCAAAAGGAGATCCAGGATTCCGCCTACGCCTACCAGCGCGCCATCGAGAAGGACGAGACCATCATCGTCGGGGTGAACAAGTTCACCGTCGCCGAAGGCGCGCCGCAGGGGCTTTTGCGGGTCAAGGAAGAGGTCGAGGTGAACCAGAAGTCGGCCCTGGCCAAGGTGAAGGGCGAGCGCGACGGCGCCCGGGTCGAGGCGACGCTCAAGGCATTGGAGCAGGCCGCAAGGGGGACGGACAACCTGATGCCGTTCATCCTGGATGCGGTGAAGAGTTACGCCACGCTGGGCGAGATCGCGGACGTCATGAGAGGTGTGTTCGGGGTCCACAGGGAAACCGTGGTGCTGTAACCCAATTTCATGACCCCACTGCCAATAAGATAAGAATCTGATTCTGGAGCGGCAATCCTGCCGCGATTGCCGCAGCGTAATCGCGGCAGGAGTGCCGCTCCTATCAGTATCTAGATTACATCTAGTTGCAGTTACTGCCATTCCATGTTTCCGGTTTGTCAGTAGCCTATTCCGCTATGGCACAACTCGTAAATCTTTATGCTTCAGCGCTTTACTACAGACCCAGAATTTTTTTTGTTTTGCCTTGCACTTTCCTTTTTATGAGCTATCATCATTTTCGACATGACTGGTTCGAAGAAAAATTAAAGGATTCTAAATGTTTACCAAGATAAATCACATAGGCATTGCCGTCTCATCCATAGAAGAAGCCCTTCCTTTTTACCGCGATTCGCTCGGCATGGAATTCTCCGGAACAGAAGAGGTCCCAAGCCAGATGGTCAAGGTCGCCTTCCTCTGCATAGGAGAATCGAAGATCGAGCTTCTGGAGCCTACTTCTCCGGACAGTCCGGTGGCGAAATTCCTCGAGAAGAGCGGCCCCGGCGTGCACCACATAGCCTATGGCGTCGCCGACATCGAGGCGGCCATAGCCCAACTGATGGCAGCGGGCACCCGGATGATCGACACCGTCCCCAGGGGTGGCGCCCACGGCGCCCGCATCGCCTTCATTCACCCCAAAAGCAGCGGCGGCGTACTCACCGAACTGTGCCAAGCGCATGGCGACTGTCACGAATAATCAGATATATCTTACAGTTTCATGAACAGGGATTTTTTTATTGACTTTTGTTTGAATAATTATATAGTGGCGACAGATTTTTATAACACTGGTTTGCTCATTGAGAAATGCTGCACTGGCTGCTTTAGGGTCCCGTTTTTGTCAATGACAGAGAATCGTTTATGGCCGAGTCAAAACAACGAAAAAATGTTTTATTAAAGCTTTCAAACTAATCTTACTGCAAGTAGGCGATGGCTAGAGAGCTTTTTTTACGGAGGAATGACTACCCGCTATGTCATTGCAGGTAAGAATCCCGAGTTTTGGTAACTTCAATCAGAGTGTTAACAACCAACCCAGGAGGTAATCGATGAGCTTTTCAAAGAAGATGCTTGCATTCGCAGCAGTAACCGCTCTGACCGCAGCAACCGCAGTACCGGCAATGGCGCTGGAGAACGAGTTTCACGGGCTGTACAGGGTGAGAGCTATTCACACTAACTTCCAAAATGCTGCACCTGCTGGCGCCCTTTCGGCAGATTCCTCCAGCCTGAACGCTATTGAACAACGCATCAGACTTCTGTATGCAGCCAAGGCAAACGACGACCTGAAACTAGTGACCCATTTTGAAGTGGATTCAACCTGGGGCGATGCAGCCTACTTTGTGGGCCGCGGCGCTGGCGCTGCCATCGGGGCCGACTCCGTGAACATCGAAACCAAAAACATTTACCTCGATTTCAAAATCCCCGCCACCCCGGTGAAGGCGCAGGTAGGTGTCCAGCCCTTTACTGATGCCTACAAGGGTATCTTCATTACGGACGACGTAGCAGGACTTGCCCTTTCCGGGAAAGCCGGCGCGGCGACCATTTCCGGCGCCTTCTTCCGGCTCAACGATGCAGGCGGCGCAGCAGCAATCGGCAAGGCCAACGTCGACCTGATTACCCTGGACGGCAAGTTCGCCGTTTCCAAGGACCTCAGCGTGGGCGGCTCGTATTACCTGGTTCGTAATGACCTGAACGTCTCAGGCCAGGACCTCCACATGTTTGGCGTGAACGCTGCCGCGAACCTCGGGCCGGTCGCCGTTGACGGCTTTGCCATCTACCAGACCGGGGACGAAATCTATGCCGTAGCAGCCAGAGACGTAAGCGCTTACGCTGCACAGGTTGCCGCCAAGGCGAAAGTGGGTCCCGGCTCGCTGCGCGGCGCGGTGCTTTATGCTTCCGGCGAAAACGGCAGCGGCGACTCCTCGGCATTCCAGAACATCAGAAGCGGCGCCACCACTGCCAACTTCACTAGCTCGGCGAGCGCGTACTACGCAGGCGACATGCTGCTCATGATGAGAAGCAAGTGGGCGATGGATTCGGATAGAGCCATTGTCAGCGCCACCAACAACAGCGACATGGGACTTATGTTCATAGCAGCGGGTTACGATGTGCCGATCAGCAGCAAAGTTTCCGCTACCGCTAACGTCGGCTACATGCGTGCTGCCGACACCGCAACGGGCAGCAAAAGCATCGGTACCGAAGTCAACGCCCAGGTCAACTACAAAATGTACGACAACCTGACGGGCAGCCTGCAAGGCGCATACGTGTTCCTTGGCGACCGTCTCGATGCAAATGACGATCCGTACCTCGCAACAGCAATGCTGAACTACACTTTTTAATCCGTAACATACCAGCAGCAAAAAAGCCGGAGAGGCAACTCTCCGGCTTTTTCTGTCACTGGTCCAATCTTTTTTCCAGTCATCGACAGCAGATAACTTCCCCGGCAAGGACTCCACGTCATACTCAAAGTACTTCCCGATAAGGTTGCCACAACAATACCAACACAGAGGCAAACGCTGTCAAAGAGGCTGGACGGATGCTATCGATCAGACCAACCTTCCAACAAGCTCATCAACGTAATGCCTTGTTTCACGCTGACAGTTGACAAATATAGCAAGAGTGCTTTAATTCATGTGTTCAAATTTGTCATCCCAACTACAAAGGAGCGCACCATGAAAAAAATGGCACTTATGTTGATTGCGGCATTTCTTATGTCGTCAGCGGCACCGTCGCTGGCCCAGATGTCCCAAGCACAGAAGGATGAATGCCTTCTCGCCTCCAGGAACTGCATGAATCAGGTCGATGACATCAGAACCCGCATGCAAAAGCTGGACAAGGAAATCCGAAAAGGCACCAGGGTCTATTCGCCGCAAGAACTGAAAAAATTGCAGGATAAACTTACTGAGACCCAGGAGATCCTCAAGACTATCGAACTGGAGTCAGGTGACAAGTTGTAACATTGACCGCGGCATGAGGGGTGGGTTATGGGAAAAGGTGTTCCGGCGCTTATTCTGACGCTTTTTGTCCCCATCTTCGTCGGATATCATCCGACGGTCGCGCTTGCCCAGCAGGCCCAAACCCGTAAAAATGAATGCCTGCTCGGCTCCAGGAACTGCATGAACCTGTCGGACGACATCCGGCAACGGATGCGACACCTCGAAAAGGAGATCAAGAAGGGGCACAGAGTCTATACTCCTCAGGAGCTCAAAAAACTGAATCAGGAGTTGAGAGATGCGCAGGAACAGCTCAGGACGCTGGAGCATTCTGGAAATTGATTGCAAGAAGAGTCGCCAAAGGAGCGGACCATTGGTCCGCTTTTTTTGTGTTTCACGCGTGGCAAGGTCAAGAACCGGCTGTGACCTGGCAGGACGTTAACCGTTGACTAAAGTAGGCCGCTCTGCGATAATTCGGCGACTTTCAACCCCCGAAACCATCGCGGAGTAATCATGAAAAGACCGATATTCGCCGTCCTGCTGCTCCTCGGATCCCTGTTGATTCCCATGGCTGCTTCAGCCGCCCAAATCCGCGCCTTTGTCGACGACTTCACCGTTTCCCCCGCCGACTCCTCAGACTTCAAAAATACCTTGCAACGGCTCTTCAACTCCCGCCTTTCCGGCGACGGCATCAAAACGGTCGAAACCCGGGCAGAGGCCGACGTTATTGTTTCGGGGAGCTACACGCGGCTGGGCAAGATGTTCAGCATCGACGCCTTCGCGAAGAGCGCCCCAGGCGAGCTGATCGCTTCCGCGTTCGAGCAGGGAGAAAGCATCGACAGCCTGCTACCCGCTGTCGGGAAGATCTCCTCCAGGCTCAAGGGGGACATCGTGAAGCTGTACCCGCAAACCGCAGGCGCAGCCCCCGAGCCCGCAGAAAAGGCGCCCGCCTCTGAGATCATTCGTAGCCAGGCCACCTCCGGCTGGACCAGCCAGCGCATCGTCGGCGAGCAAAGAGCACTTGCCGCGTTAGGCGCGAAGGATTTCCTGGTCGGCGAGGAAAACGCCGTCCGGTTGTACCGGCAGGACAACACGAAACTCGTGATGCTGGCGGAGGCGAAGCTTCCCGTCAGCCAGAAAATAATCGGCATCGACACCATAGCCCCGGATAGCGACGGCAGGGTCCTGGCGTTCGTTACCATCGTCGACCGGGAAACACCTGCATCTAGAATCTATGCGGTACAAAACGGAACGCTGAAGCGCGTTTCCGAAGACCTGCCTTACTTCTTCCGCGCCATCGCGCTGAACGCCGGGCCGAAACAGCTCTACGCCCAGCAGATGGGTCCCACCGACGACTATTACGGAAACCTGTTCGAGGCTTCCTACGCCGAAGGCGGCATCAAGCTGAAGAACCCGATAAAGATGCCGCGCTTTGCCAACATCTTTAACTTCAACGTGTTCCGCGATCAGTCGGGCAAATCCTTTCCGATAGCCTTCAGCGAAAGCGGCTACCTGATCGTCTACTCCGAGAGCGGCGAAGAGCTCTGGAGAAGCAGCGACAAATTCGGAGGGTCGGAAACCTACTTCCAGCGCAAGGACAGCGAACACGAAAGAACCGCCGGCACCCCCTTCAGGACACGGTTCATCGACCAGCGCATCGTCGTCTCGGACAAGGGGGAAATCATCGTCCCACAGAACGACGGCTTCTACGTGGTAGGTAACTCGCGATCCTATTCCAGGTATTCACTGGTCTCTTTCGCCTGGAACGGCGCCTCGCTGGAGGAGCTCTGGAGAACGAAGCCTAGCAAGAGCTATCTGGCTGATTATGCCTACCTGCCGGGCTCCAGTGAACTGGCGCTGCTTGAGGTGACTCAGAAGGCCGGTCTTCTCAGCAAGGGCGGAAGCATGGTTCGGGTAATACGGGCCGAATAGCCGGGTCCGACGGGAATTAATCGTTGACTTCCCCCGGCTATACTGTTAATTTTCCTTTTTTTGCCCGCAGTTTCGGGCCAGACAAACCTATCAGGACGACCCGTGACCAACCCTTCATGCATAGAGGCACCGCTCCCCAAAGGGGTGAGCGACTTTCTTCCGGAAACCGCCGATAAGATCACCTTTATAGCGGCACGCATCCACCGTGTTTTCGACCTTTGGGGCTTCAGGCGCATGATCACGCCGCTACTCGAATTCGAGGACGTGCTGGCGCTCGGCATGGGCGACGAATTGCGCAGCAAGACCTTCCGCTTCGACGACCGTCAGACGGGAAGACTTCTCGCCATTCCGCCCGACATCACGCCGCAGGTGGCGCGCATCGTCGCCACGCGCATGCACTCGCTCCCCCTCCCCCATCGCATCTACTACAGCGGCCGCGTACTGCGCCAGGCGGAGATGCAGTCCGGGCGCAGCCGCGAGATATTCCAGTCAGGCGTGGAACTGATCGGGCTCGACTCTCCCGAGGCGGATGCGGAGATGGTCGCCATGGCGATCGAGGCGCTGAAAGACCTCGGCTTCTCCGGCTTCAAGATCGATCTCGGGCAGGTCGAATTCTACCGCGGCATCATGGACGCCTCGGGGCTTTCGCATACCGTACAGAAGCTCCTGCAGGAGGCGATCACCAAGAAGGACGTCTGCGCCGTCCGCTCCATCCTGGATGCGGAAAAGGTGCCGGACCAGGTCAAGGAAGAGATAGCGCTTCTCCCCCGGCTCTACGGCGGGCGCGAGGTACTGGAAGAGGCAAGACGCATCGCGGGCAACGAGCGATCCAAAAGGGCGCTGGACAACCTGGCCCAAGTGCTGGAGATTCTCGACATCTACGGGGTATCGGAATACCTGACGGTGGATCTGGGCGAGATACGCGGGCTCGACTACCACACCGGGATAACCTTCGAGGGGTTCGTCCCCGGCGCGGGCGAGGCGGTATGCAGCGGCGGACGCTACGATGGCCTGACGGCCAAGTACGGCTACCCGGCGCCCGCGACCGGCTTCGCCTTCAACATCATGGCGCTTCTGGCCAGCATCTCCAAAAGACCGGACGTGGAGGCAAGCCGCAGCCGCGACTTTCTCATATTCAACCAGAAAGACGAGCGCCGCGAGGCACTTGAGATGGCGCAGCGGCTAAGGGGCCTCGGCTTCACCTGCGCCAGGGACATCATAAAGCGCGACTTCGAGAGCTCGCTTGGCTACGCTAAAAAGATGGACATCCGGATGCTGCTGGTGATCGGCGCCGAGAATGCCGCAAAGGATCAGGTCTACGTGGTGCGGGTGGCGGACGGTCGCGGCATCGTAGTGGATCGGGAAGTGTTGTTTGATATGGGTCTGGATTTGAAATTCGATCTGCAAGGGGAGAATCATGGCTAACGTCGTTGTAATTGGTGCCCAGTGGGGTGATGAAGGTAAAGGCAAGGTCGTCGACATATACACGGAGTTCGCGGACGACGTGGTACGCTACCAGGGCGGCAACAACGCCGGTCATACACTGGTGGTAGGCGACGAAAAGGTGATCCTGCACCTGATCCCGTCCGGCATACTGCACGCCGGCAAGAGATGCGTGATCGGAAACGGCGTCGTGCTCGACCCGGAAGTCTTCATCATGGAGATCACCAAGCTGAAGGGTAACGGCTATCTGAAGGACGACAAGTCGCTGCTCCTCTCCGAGGCGCTGCACATCATCATGCCTTACCACAAACGAATCGACATCGCGCGCGAGAGGAAGAGCGGCGCCAAGAAAATAGGGACCACCGGCCGCGGCATCGGCCCCGCCTACGAGGACAAGATCGGGCGTCGCGGCATCCGCCTCATGGACCTCCTGGACGAGCGGGCCTTTACCCGCAAGGTGAAGGAAGTGCTGGAGGAAAAGAACCTGATCCTCACGCAGCTCCTGAACGACAAGCCGTTCACCTTCGAGGAAATCTACGACGAGTACATGGGTTATGCCGAGACGCTCAGGAAGTACGCCGCCGACACCTCATTGCTACTGCACCAGGACATCAAGGCCGGCAAGAGCATCCTCTTCGAGGGGGCGCAGGGCACCCTGCTCGACGTAGACCACGGCACCTATCCTTACGTCACCTCGTCCTCCACCACCTCCGGCGGCGCCTGCACCGGAACCGGCGTGAGCCCGAGGGAGATCCACGAAGTGATCGGCATCTCCAAGGCGTATGCCACCCGGGTTGGCAGCGGCCCCTTCCCGACCGAACTGGAAGACGAGACCGGCGAGATGCTGCGTCAGGCCGGACGCGAGTTCGGCTCCACCACGGGCCGTCCGCGCCGCTGCGGCTGGTTCGACGCCCTGGTGGCTCGCTATGCCGTCAGGATCAACGGGCTTTCCGGCATCGCCATCACCAAGCTCGACGTGCTCTCCGGGCTTGAGACCGTCAAGGTCTGCACCGGCTACACCTATCAGGGGACCGTCCTCGACGAGATCCCGGCGAGCCTTGAGATCATGGAGCAGTGCACCCCGATCTACGAGGAACTCCCGGGCTGGAACGAGGACCTGACCGGCGCCAGGAGCATGGCTGACCTCCCTAAAAACGCGCGCGATTACGTGGCGCGCATAGAGGCGCTGTCCGGCGCCCCCGTGGTGCTGGTCTCGGTAGGGCCGCGCAGGGACGAGACCATCATGCTGCGCAACCCCTTCGAGCGCGGCTAACTATTTTAATAAAAGTATTGACGCCGAGTTTCGAATTTGCTATAAGGTTCTTCTTGCTTAGATGCACATGTTTGAGCCGCTAGCTCAGTTGGTAGAGCACCTGACTTTTAATCAGGTGGTCGTTGGTTCGATCCCAACGCGGCTCACCATTTTCACCCTGTCGCTGCCTGGGCCAAGCGACAGATCCCCTGCCCTGACGGGGCAAGGGAAAAAACAGCAAGGTCCCATCGTCTAGTGGTTAGGACACCGGCCTTTCACGTCGGTAACAGGGGTTCAAGTCCCCTTGGGATCACCATTCAAAACTGTAAGGCCGCTACCCCAACGGGAAGCGGCCTTATTTAGTTTTGCTGAAGAAGCCTTCAATCCTTGTCCCCCGGCCAGATCTTCATGCAGTAAGGACACTCGTGCACCGAACGAGGCCAGGTGTCGCGCAGTTGCTCCCGCTGGTAGACTGCGGTGCACCGCTTGGCAACGGGATAGGTGTGGACGGTGTTCTGCTTGACGAAATACAGCATGAGCTTTCTCCTTGTGCACAAAGGAATCTTGTAACGTTCGGACAACTTGAACAGTATGCGGATAAGCATACTGTTGTCAATGGCACAACGGATTGATCCCCCCAACTACCCGACCTCAACCTCCCTGCGATTCAGCGCCCCCACCGGACAGGACCCAACACAGCCAAGACATCGGCTGCAACGTACCGGTGCAGTCAGTACCGCGTGTTTGCGAAACCCCGACAGCTCCAGCGTGATGAGCCGGCTGGGGCAGGCGGACACACAACGGCCGCATCCGGTGCAGCGCGCTGTTTCGATTTCTGGGCGGCGATACGGGGCCATGGGCAATCCTCGCTACGAGTTACCGGCAAGGATACTGTCAGCGACCAGCGACAAAGCCACATCAACCTGGCTTACGGGCTGGTTTCCCGTGACAAAACTCCTTGCGCAGCGAAACCATACCGCTTAGAATAGCGCATCTGACGGGAAACCTACAAGACAGGAGGCTGCTTACATGAAAAAGATCGGCGTTGTACTTTCTGGCTGCGGAGTTCGTGACGGTAGTGAGATACATGAGGCGGTGCTGACTTTGCTTGCCATCGACAGCTATGGCGCCAAGGCGGTCTGCATCGCCCCCGACATGGAGCTTGACGAGGTAAACCACCTGAACATGCAGGAGACGGGAGCCAAGCGCAATGTGCTGGTGGAGTCCGCTCGCATAGCGCGAGGCGAGATCAGCGACATCAAGACGGTGAGCGCCGCCGACCTGGACGCCATCGTCTTTCCGGGCGGTTTTGGAGCCGCAAAGAACCTCTGCAGTTTCGCCTTCGAGGGGGAGAAGGGGAGCGTGCATCCGGAGGTGCTCCGGCTGACAAGGGAGATGGCCTCGGCCAGAAAGCCTATCTGCGCCATATGCATAGCCCCTACAGTGATCGCCTTGGCACTGGGGAAGGATCTTTCCCCTGAACTCACCATAGGCACCGATCCGGGGACCGCACAGGCAATCAACGCCACAGGGAGCAGTCACGTCGATTGCGCGGTGGACCAGTGCGTCATCGACAGGGACAACCTGATCGTCTCCACGCCGGCCTACATGCTGGCAGGGAGCATATCAGAGGCGGCGAAGGGAATCGAGAAGGCCATCAAGGCGACGCTGCTGCTCATCACATAGAGCGACCCGCTGGCCGAACGAGAGGCAAGCTGCTGTCGTTCTTCAACTAAAATCCTCCAGGAGTGGCATCCTGCCGCCATGGAACTGCGGCAATAGCGGCAGGAATGCCGCTCCTGCAAAAACTCAACGGGAGGGAGGCACCAGGTCAGACACCGGCTCTCCCTTCTCCCTCAACCGTTCCGGCGCCTTTTACTGCTCTCCCTCGAATGCCCGGCGGTACTCCCGCGCCAAACGCCCCGTGTCGCCACCCTCGATGAAATCCCAGGGGAGCGGCTCGTCAAGCGGGATGTCCCGGTACACGAAACTGTCGCTGTCGAAATGTTCCTCCCGCAGAGCCCCTTTCCAATTCCCGACCCGGTCCGCTGCGACCAGAAGCGGCGCCAGCCTGCGGTCGCCCCTTGACAGGAGCGCCTGCTGATACGCCTCGCGCGGGCTCTCCATCTGCAGCTTCAGGTTGCTGAGCTTTCCCAGCGCCTTCTGCAGGAACTTCCATTTTTTCTCCAGCGACCTGACCTCTTCCATGCCGCACCACTGAAACGGCGTGAAAGGTTTCGGGATGAACGGATTTACCGAGAGCTGGATCTCGCCCAATCGCTTGTTGGCGCGAGAGGCGGCCAGTACCCGGTCCCTGATCCGAGTAACCAATAAAACCAGCTCCTCCAGGTCTTCCTGGGTTTCACTCGGAAGCCCGATGATGAAGTAGAGCTTCAGGTTCAGTATGTCGTGACTGATCAGCATGTCGCATGCCGCCAGTATCTGCTCCTCGTCGATCCCCTTCCTGACCAGGTCGCGCAGCCTCTGAGAGCCCCCTTCGGGGGCCAGCGAGACCGTTTTCTGTCCACTCGCCTTGAGCGCCTCGATCATGCCGGCATCCAAGTGGTCGATGCGAAAGGACGAAACGGAGAACTTCCCGCCGGCGGCGATGATGTCGCCGCACAGCTCGCCTATGCCCGCGTAATCCGAAACGGCGGCGGCGACCAGTCCGATCTTTCGTCCCTGCGCCACACCTTTCAGCACCTCGCGCCGGACCAGATCCAGGGAGCGGCTGCGGTAGGGAAGATAGATGAACCCGGCTGCGCAAAATCGGCAGCCGCGCGGGCAGCCGCGCGAGAGTTCGACCAGATGCATCCCTGAGAACTCGGTGGCATCGGTGTGAATCTCGGTCACGCTCGGGCGGCTGTCGACGTCCGGGTCCCAAACGCGGCTCACGCGAGGAGGCGCGCCAGGAAGCGGGTTCAGCGAAACCAGCCGGGTCTCCTTATATTGGGGCCGGTAGAGCGACGGGACATAGACACCGGGAAGCCGGGCGGCTTGCAGCAGGAGATCCTCACGCGAACGCCCCCCCTGCTTCAGCAGTTCCAGCAGGTCAGGCAGAATCGGCTCCGCCTCGCCGATGCAGACCAGATCGAGGAAGGGAGCTACCGGCTCCGGGTTCAGGAAAAGCGCCGCCCCGCCGGCAAGCACCAGCGGCTGCTGCCTGGGGCGCTCCTCGGCAAAAGGCTGCATCCCGGCCAGCCTGAAGATGGTAGGAAGGTGCAGGTAATCGCTCTCGAAAGAGATGGAAAAGGCGACCAGGTCGAAGGAGGAGAGCGGGCGCTGCGTCTCCAGGGAGAGGAGTGTCCCGCGCGTGCGCTCCAATTCTTCCAGCTCTTCGCGCTCGGGGAGAAAGGCCCGGTCGCAGACCACCTCCGGATGCGCGTTCATCATGGCGTAAACCGCCTGAAACCCGAGGTTGCTCATGGCCGAATGGTAGCGGTTGGGATACACCAGGCAGCAGGAGAGCCTGCCGCGACTGTTCCTGTTTTCCGCGCCGCTCTCGCCTGCCAGGGTGCTGCGTCTTCTTTCTATGATTTTCCATGACATCCGGTGAAGGTACCATCTTTGGGGACGGGGATGAAGGGAAAAATGAGGGCGCGGGAAGTCGGAATATGCTGAAAGAGATCGGCCACGGCAGTATAAAGAATGCTTCAAACAGATGGTCAGCGTTCAAAAAGTGGGGGCGAATGATGATTCGCCCCTACGGCGTGTGGACGGGTGGCGTAGTCGTGTATTGATTGGGTCGCAGCTGGGGCTCGGGGGGTCAGCTCCTGGAGGCTAATACCTCCGTCTTTTTATAGAGCAGCACCTGGGTCACTTTCCTGTTGGCAAGCTCCTTGTATCCGAAGAGTCGGTGGGTCCATAGGGCGGGGAGGTTGTTTTTTTCGTAAAACCCGTAAGCCCGGTCAAACCCGCTCTCTTTCAAATGATGCAACGCGCTTCTCAGAAGATAGCCCGTGACCACCTTCCCCCTGGAATCCGGAGCTACATGCATGTCGAACATGTACGCCTCGTTGTCGCCGCACGTGATCCCCAGCATGTCTAGATCCGGATGGATGGGATCGCGCTTGACGTTCATGTGCGTCGCACACCAGATATCGCCGATTATCTTCCCGTCCAGGGCCACAGCGTAGGAGTAATACCCGCTCCCGGCATTATGGGTCCCTTTCAATCGCCTGCTGTAAGTCTGGTTCATGGAGGCGAGGGATTCGGCGTTTTCGTGGTTGATGACGAGAAATTCAAAGGAATCTGTCTCATCGGCTTTGGTCGCCCGTTTCAGGTCCGCCAAATCCAAGTACACCGGCACCACTATCCGATTCAGTTGCACCAATGAATCCGCTGCCTTCCTGAACGCTTCCCGCAGCGACTTCTCCTGCGCCAGCTCCAAAAACTGATTCCATTTGATTGTCACTGACTTCAACATGGCTCCCTCCGTCCCTGAAAATTGTTTTCTCCGGGTTGATGCTGGCGATTTCGACGAAGCTCTCTTCCAGTTTTCTCCCTAACTCCTTCAGGGCGTGCATGATCATCATCACCGCTTCCCATTGAGCGGCGTAGAGTGCATCGGAGCCAAAGAGTATCCGGTCGCCATCCACCGACTGCAATACCAGTTTCAACGACTCAAATCCAAGCCCGGAGATGTCGACATAAAGGTTTGAATGCCTCTTCAGCATCCTTATCAGCAGGGGCAGCACCTCCTGCACTATCTCCTGCGTACTGCAGCGATGACAACCGGCGTGTGCCAGTACCAGAGGCACTCCGCATAGCGACAGGTCCACATCCTTGAGATGTTCGAGAGAACCGAAATTGGAGCGGCTTTTCCCGTAATACAGGTTGTTCTTGCCCCCATGCAGGATCAGGGGGAGTTGCAGTTCGTTACAGGCAGCAAACAGCTCCTCCAACCACTCTTTCCTGTCGCCGGAGCCAAGATCGATCCCTGACACCACTTGGTGGCATTTCATCGCCTTGATGCCGTAGTGATCCTTCAGCGCGGCTGCATATGGCTTGATTTCTTCTCCGCGCAAAGCCGCCGGGATCCCCCCCGCGATCCAAAACTTATCCTCATTCGAATAGAGCTGTTTGACCCAGCGCATTCGACTGTCGAAATCGGCGGCGTTACAGGATTCCAGCGGAACTGGCAGCATTAACACCTTGTCCATTCCGCACAGGTTCATATGGTCGGCAAACACCCGCTCCCCGACATTACCGTAAATCTTTCTGAACAGCATTATCCAGATGCCCTGGAGCCTCCGCGATTCCGGGATATCTTGAAAATCCATGTTTTCAGGAAAAACCAAAGGGGCAACTGAAGGTGCCGTATAGAATTTCCCAGGTAAACTCAGCAGGTCCAGGTCCGCGGCTTCATCTCCATAGGAGAACCTGTCAAACAGCACCTCGTAGGGGTGGACGTGCGTATCGTAAAATTTGCAGGAGCGTTTAAGCCTTTGCACGATTGCCAAATATGCCGAGCATTCGTCGAGGCTTAACCCTTTCATTCGCTACCTCCTTTTGTCTCGTGCAGAAGCGCCTGGTAGTAATCCTGTAAGGCGGGGCGGTCCGTTTTCCCGCGGTCGTTAAGCGGGATTCTGTCCAGCGTGAGGATTCTCTTTGGCAGCATGTAGCTGGGAAGCAGCCTGCCCAGAGCCTGCCAAACAGCATCGGGATCCACCGCCCCAGGGGCTTCGATGAAGGCGACCAGTTCCGAGACCTCCTCCGGCAAGGATTTGCATAAAAGTACCGCAGCCTGATGCACGTATTCCTGGGCAAGGATCGCCTTCTCAATCTCGAAGATCTCGATGCGATACCCCATGTGCTTCACCTGGAAATCTTTCCTGCCGAGGTACTCGATGACACCGTCTTCCCTCGTGCGCGCGAGGTCGCCGGTACGGTAGATCCGGTCCTGCTGCGTGCTCCCCAGGGGGTTGCGCACAAAGGCGCGAGCGGTCTTTTCCTCATCGTTCCAGTACCCAAGACTCAAGCCCGAACCGCGTATGCACAATTCGCCGGTCTCGCCGGCCGCGGCAGGGCGGTCTCCGTCCGTCAGGATATAGATCTCGGTATTGGTGCACGCCCGCCCTATGGGAATCATCTCATCCGCGGTCGCAGGTGCTACCTCCACCTGATGATAAGCTGAAATGCCCGTCGCCTCGGTTGGTCCGTACACATTGTAGAAGCGCTTCGAGGGGTAAGTTCTCATCCAGTCCATGAGATGCCTGGTCGGCAGAACTTCGCCGCCGAACAGAACCCTTTTCAGGGATGGAATGCGATCTTCCTTCAAGGAACCGGTGCTGGACAGGTACATGAGCAACGAAGATACCCCCTTCCAGAGGGTGATCCCTTCCCGCTCGATGGTATCGAGAAGCTTGGCCGGGAAAAGCAGAAGGCGCTCGGACACGATGAAAAGCGTGCCCCCTGCCTTCAGGGTGGCGAAAACATCGAAGGTCGACATGTCGAAGTGAAAGGGTGCCGTGCCGAGTATGCGGTCTTGCGCCTCGATCCGGAAGCATTCCACCGCCCACTCTATGTAGTTGGCAACGTTCAAGTGGGAGACCACGACACCTTTGGGAACGCCGGTGGAACCGGAGGTGTACAGGATGTAGGCGGCATCGGCATCAATATTATGGTAAAGCGGGGGCTCCGCAGTTAGGTCGCGCAGATCATCCCAATAGATGCAGGGTGGAACTAAAGCCTTATCGATGTCGCTCTTCGGTCCAAGAACGAGCACTATACGTAACGCCTGCAAATGACTTTTCAGACCGTCCAAACCTGCCATGTTCCGCAGCATCGGCTCTTCGCATATCAATGCCGCTGGTTGACAATCCGCGATGATTTTCACCTGCCTCTCCACGGGGGCTTTGGCATCCACCGGTACGTAGATCGCGTCCGCCTTGAGGATGCCCAGCAGCGCCAGCACCACCCGCGAGGAGCGTTTCATGCATATTACCACGCGATCCTGCCGCTTCACCCCTCCAGAGGCCAGGCATCGGGCAATACGGTTGGCATCGTCGTAAAGCCGGCCGTAGGTCATCGTTCCATGTTCGTCGACCAGGGCCGGCTTTTCCGGATGCGCGCGCCATCCATCATCCAGATAACTTTGCAGTAGATATTTTTCCATTAGAGACCTAGTATCCTTGCGATCACGTTTTGTTGAATCTCTGAAGTCCCCGAATAAATCGTCGCCGCGATACTATCCCTCAAGTCCCTTTCCAGATGGCATTCCTGCATGTATCCATAAGCGCCGTGGACCTGAACCGCATCAAGACAGGCGCTTTTCAGGCTTTCGCTGACGAACAGCTTCCCAATCGACGCTTCCAGGGTGACCCTCTTCCCTTGATCCTTGAGCCAGGCCATCTTGTACAGCATCAGTTTGCCCAATTCGAGATGCATTTTCATGGTACAGAGCTTGTTGGCGACGGACTGGTTCTTGCCGATCTCCCTGCCGAACTGTTTGCGCGTCTGCACGTAGTCAACGCTCTTTTCCAGCACCCTTTCCATGGTCCCCAGGTGCGCGGCAGTCATGAACACGCGCTCCCATTCGATAGCTTCATTGAAGATGAACATGCCGTGACCGCTCTTGCCCAACATCATGTCGTCCGGGACGCAGGCCTCGTCGAAAAAGAGCTCGCTGTTTTGCAGCGTCCTCAGCCCCATTTTCATCAGCGGCTTCCCCACGCTGTACCCGACGGTATCCTTCTCGATGAGGAAACACGAGATATCGCCGCCGAAGGCCGACTTCCCTTCCCCGTTTTTGGCAAAGACGATCACCAGGTCTGCCAGGGGGCCGTTGGATATGAACACCTTCCCGCCGGAGAGGAGATGGCCGGCAGCGCTGTTGTCGGCTCTGGTGCGCATGGACAGGACGTCGGAGCCGGCATCGGGCTCGGTTATCGACTGCGCGGCGATCAATTCACCCGAGGAGAGCTTGCCCAGGTATTGCTGTTTCTGGGCCTCGGAGCCATAGAGATTGAGCAGCACGCTGCAGCAGAGCTGCGTGATGATCGCATGCACCAACCCGCCGTCCTCGCACCCGTAACTTAGGGCCTCGACGGAGACGGCCGCGGAAAGAAGATCTTCTCCGAGACCTCCGTACTGCTCAGGGGTGATGAGGGAAAGCAGCCCCATATCGGCGCATTTCTTCCAGTTCTCCAAAGGGAAGTTGGCCTGCCGGTCGTTTTCACGCACCTCAGCATTTAGTTCGCGTCTGGAGAATTCGACTATGCTCTCCCACTGGAGAAGCTGCGTATCGGTAAGGGAAAAGTCCATGTCAGCCACCTTCCTGGTTCGCTTTCCGTTCCACCAAACCGTAAATGGACTGGATGGAGCTGAAATTTTCGGCGGTCAGATCGTCATCTGAAATCTTCACCGAGTAGCTGTCTTCCAGAAAAAGTATGAGCTTCATGATTCCCAGGGAGTCCATGACCTCCGTCTCGATCAAATCGTCCGTGTCCTTAAGATCGCCGACAGCTTTGCCTCTGGCGAGATCCGACTTTATGAATTGAATCAACTTGGTGTCATCCAACATAATCAACTCTCCTTTGGAAAAGTGCTGATGCTCCACGATGCGCACAGAGCAGCGGTGCGCCCCCCTCGCGGGAGATTTGCCCCATTCACTGTGTCGAAGGCCTTTTAAACAACACGTTATTTGATAATTTTAATGCAAGGGATTGTAGCGTGGAATCCTGCAAAGTCAAAGTCGGATCAGGGTATCCTGCATTGATTTTGCGTAGGAATTTTGTTATTGTTCCGGCGCTTGAAACAAAGGTCCCAAGGAGAAGCGGATGATACTAAAAGACATGGACGACATCCGGCTCAAAGCGGACTGCCTCAAATCCGCGCAGGAGGTCGATGCGGCACTTTCGCGCATGGCGCAAGAGATAACCGAGCGCATGGCGGGAACCAATCCGATCGCGTTTTGCATCATGAACGGCGGGTTGTTCGTAACAGGCAAGCTGGTGGGCAAACTACCGTTTGCGCTGGAGCTTGATTATCTTCACGTCACCCGTTACGGCGCGGAAACCCGCGGAGGGGAACTGCTTTGGAAGGTAAGGCCGGAACGCCCGCTCAAGGGACGCACCGTGCTGCTTGTGGACGACATCCTGGATGAAGGGGTGACGCTTGCCGAAATCACAAGATATTGCCAGGAAGAAGGGGCCGCCCGAGTCTACACGGCGGTGCTGGTGGATAAGAAGCACGACCGGAAGGCTCCCGGGGCCAAAGCCGATTTCGTGGGGCTTGAGGTGGAGGACCGCTTCCTGTTTGGCTGCGGCATGGACATCGCGGGATACTGGCGCAACCTGCCGGCGCTTTACGCCATGAAGGAACAGAAGTGACCTCCTGCCGCACCCTGCTAGCCGACCTGCTGGAGGGATGATTTTCGGGGCCGGGCGATAAAACTGACGCGGCTACGGCATCTCCCCCGGCACTCCTGGACTTTTTCATCCTTGTCATTGACAGCTCCAAAGTGCGCCATATACTTTGGAAAATTCCGACAAGGAGGAAAATATCATGAGAAAAATCTTGCTCAGTTTCATGCTGACTCTTCTGGTTTCCGGCGCGGCCTATGCTCAAGGTCAAGCGAAAAGCAACACCGGGTGCGGCCTGGGGACGATGATCTGGGAAAACAAGGCCAACGACTCCATGCTGATGCAGGTGCTTCAATCCACCACCAACGGCTCGACAGGAACCCAGACCTTCGGCATCTCCTCCGGCACCTCCGAGTGCCAGCAACCGAGCAACATGGTGCAGAACGAGAGACTGAACCACTTCGTCCGCTCCAACATGGACAACCTTGCCAAGGAAATCGCCACGGGCAAGGGCGAGACTCTCGACACCTTTGTCGAGATGCTCGGCATAGAAGCCTCCCAAGGCGAGGCCTTCAAGACGAATCTGCAGGCGAATTTCAACAACATCTTCACCTCCGACAAGATCGTTCTTGCCGAGGTCATCGACAACGTGATGACGGTAAGCAAGAACTGATTTTCCCCGCAAAGCGTGTTAAAAAGGTGCGCAGCGAGTTCTGCGCGCCTTTTTAATATTTATAGGGCAACGACACCGGCTCGAATACCATGTTATCGGCACTGGAATACGCTATATGGCAATCGCCTCGACTCCCCTCAAAGATACGCTACGCAGCGCCGTCCTCTCCACCCTATGTTTTCTTGCCCTGATCAGCCCAACCACCGCGGCAGCCTCGGATGGCGCCCTCTACCTCGACCGGCTACTGGGGAAAGCGAGCCGGCTGGCGCTTCAGGAGCAAAGGAATTGGCAGATCCTGCTCCACTACAAAAAGACCCTCACCGGCGGCTATAAGAGCAGAATCTCCGACCCCGGGTTCTTCCTCTCCCCCACGGGCAGAATCGATCCTGAAGCCGAGCTGAATGCGACGCTAGCCGGCTTTTTTCAGCAGGAGGCGCCCGACGGCGAGCACCCCATCTGCCGGTTCCCGGCACGTCTCCAGTGGCTCACCGAGCAGCTCGACATCGATCCGGCGAGGCTTCCCTCAGCGGCCTGCACCGAACAGCAAAGGCAGATCGAATCGATCGACGCACGCTCGGCGGTGCTGGTCTTCCCGGTCGGGCATATCAACAGCCCCGCCTCCATGTTCGGGCACACCCTGATACGGATCGACGGCAGCAGCAAAAGTAACCTGATCTCCTTCGCCCTGAACTATGCCGCTGACGCCACCGACGCCAACGGATTCCTGTACGCCTTCAAAGGGCTGTTCGGCAAGTACAAGGGCTACTATTCCATGATGCCGTACTACCTGAAGGTTAAGGAGTACGGCGACCTGGAACACAGGGACATCTGGGAGTACCGGTTAAAGCTCTCGCAGGACGAGGTCGACAGGATGCTGCGGCACGCTCTGGAACTGGAACGGATCTCCTCCGACTATTACTTTCTGGACGAGAACTGCTCTTTCAACCTGCTGTTCCTGATCGAGGCTGCCAGGCCGTCGCTGCACCTAAGCGACAGGACCGGGGTGCTGGTGCTGCCGACCAATACCATCGATATAGCCAGGGAAAGCGGGATCCTTGAGGAGGCGGTTTATCGTCCGTCCCAGGGGGCCAGAATCGTGAAGATCGCCTCGCTGCTGACCTCCGAGCGCCGGCAGGCCGCACTGGAAGTGGCACTGGCAAAGCGTGAGCCGGTTAGCGTGAAGGAATCGAACGACTCGGAGCGCGACAGAAAGGGGATCCTCGACCTTGCAGCCGAGGTAGTGCAGTTGAGATTAGCGAGCAAAGAGCTGGATCAGGAAACTTATTCCAAGCTCTACCTGAAGATACTCGCCCAAAGGAGCTTGCTGGGAAAGGGTGACGAGGATCCCTATGCCATCGTGCCTCCCGCTGCTCCCGATACCGGGCATAAAACCACCAAGGTCGGCATCGGTGGCGGCGTACGCCGAAACGAGCGGTACGGGGAGGCGCACCTCCAACCCGAGTTCCACAGCCTGCTCGACCCGGATCAAGGATATCTGAGAGGCGCGCAGATCAAGTTCCTGGACACGGCGCTTTGCTACGCACCTGCCTCGGATCGGGTATGGCTCAAGACCCTGCACCTGCTGGATATAGTCTCCACGGCACCGAGGGACCGGTTTTTCAAGCCATATTCATGGAAGGTGGCACTGGGATGGGACACCGAGGCGATGGAGGACGGTAAGGATTCCCTGATCTTCCGGCTCAACACCGGCGGAGGCCTATCCGGGAAGTCGCCGTGGGGCGGCATCCTGTATGCAATGGGAGAGATCGACCTGAATGCCGGGAAAAGGCTGCGGGGGCGTGTGGCGGCAGGTCCGGGACTTAGTCTGGGGGCGTTGGAGCAGGTGAGCGAATGGTGGAAGATCCAGTTGCAGGGGCAGGCATTTTATTACGGCGTGGGTGATGACCGGTTGTCGCTGAAAGCGACCTTGGCGCAAAACTTCAGGCTGGCGCAAAACAGCAGCCTGAGCCTGACAGGCACGCTGGAGTACGTGAACCGGCACGGCGTGCCCGAGGCCAACCTGCTCTGGAACCATTATTTTTGAGGCAGATCTGGAAAGCAGATCAAGATCAAGATCAAGATCAAGATTTGACATCGTTCCCATGCTCCAGCGTCATACAGCACTCGGACGCATCTTTCGCAGATACTCGGCATCCTTTGCGTAACGGGTTTGAGATTCAAAACAGGTTGCGCAAAGAACGCGAAGTATCCGCGAAGTTACGCAAAGAAAACCAAACAGATTCGGGTTTAAGTCTTAAGCCTTACCCCCGAAAGCTTTCCTTGCGTTCTTCGCGGATACTCGGCGTCCTTTGCGTAACGGGTTCGAGGTTTAAAACAGGTTGCATTGTTCCCATGCTCCAGCGTGGGAAAGATGAGTTATGTTGAGGATTTTCTCAATCTTAATCTTGATCTTGATCTGTTTTTCAATCAATCTTCCTTATCTTGAAGAAGCGCCCCTTGATCTTATTGCCGCTTAGGCAGACGAGCGCCTGGGCCGCACTTTCCCGCATGATCGCCACGCAGGCGTGGCTGTCAAAGATGTCGATCTTGCCTACCTCGCTCCCCGCGATTCCCGCCTCCCCGGTCAAAGCGCCCAGGATGTCGCCGGGACGCATCTTGTTCTTCCTGCCACCGTCGATACAGAGGGTCACCATGGGCGGGGCCTGCGGCGGGCCGGCGGCAACCGCGAGCGACGCCAACTCTGCACGCGCTATGCCGGCGCCCAAGGCAGTTTCTATCGCCTGTACCCGCCTCCCTTCGTGAGCCGTTACCAAGCTGAGCGCCAGTCCCCGCTCTCCGGCGCGCCCGGTGCGGCCGATGCGATGGATATGGATCTCCGGGTCGCGTGGCAACTCGAAGTTGATGACGGCGGAGAGCTCCTTGATGTCGAGCCCGCGGGCAGCCACATCGGTGGCGACCAGCACCGAAGCGCTCTTGTTGGCGAACCGGAGCAGCACCAGGTCACGCTCGCGCTGTTCCAGATCGCCGTGGATCGCCAGCGCCGAAAGACCGCGTTTCACAAGGGCGTCGGCCACCTCCTGGCACTCCTTTCTGGTGTTGCAAAAGACCAGCGTCGATTCCGGGCGATAGTGGCCGAGAATCCGGGCTACGGCCTGGGTCCGCTCATCCGGGGCTACCTCGTAGAGCAACTGCTCTATGGCCCCCTCCTCATGCACCTCATCAACGCTGACCTCCACCGGTTCGTGCTGTATCATCGCGCTCATGGCCGCGATCTCTTCGGGGTAGGTGGCGGAGAAAAGCAGCGTCTGCCTCTTTTGCGGGGCGGCGGCGATGAGCTCGGCGATTTCTTCCTGAAACCCCATGTCGAGCATCCGGTCCGCTTCATCGAGCACCAGCGTCCGCAGGGAAGCCAGATCGAGGCTACCGCGCCTGAGATGATCGAGCAGGCGGCCGGGGGTGCCGACCACCACATGGGCGCCATGTTCCAGCGAGCCCAGTTGCGGGCCGAAAGGGACGCCGCCGCAGAGCGTCAGGACCCTCATGTTGTCGGTGCAACGGGCCAGGCGGCGCAGTTCCCGCCCCACCTGATCCGCAAGTTCCCGGGTAGGACAAAGAACCAGCGCCTGCACGCGCTGGGAAGTCACCACCACGCTGGACAACAGGCCGATGCCGAAAGCTGCGGTCTTGCCGCTGCCGGTTTTCGCCCTGGCGATAACGTCCTTGCCGGAGAGGATCAGCGGCAGAGTGCTGGCCTGGATCGGGGTCATCTCGGCATAGCCTAGCGAGGTCAGGTTCTTGAGCATGGGGGTCTTCAGGTGCAGCGAGGAAAAAGCGGTGGCGGTCATAGGGCTCTCTTTTTTTTACACACTACGTGAGGCGGAATCATTCGTCCAGCTTTCCTTCAAACGACAACGCCCCGTGACGTTCCCTTCAATGCGAATGCAGGAGTTTAAGCGAAACCTCGTGCAGCCTCTTATCGACCGTCCATAACGGCACGCCGCTGAGCAGGGCGGACATGAGCAGATGAATGTCGATGTAACCGAGACCCTTTCCCATAAGCTTGTGCTCTTCTATGAATTGGATAACTTCCTCATCATCCGCGCGGGACGCCATAGGCAGATCATGTAGAAGAGCGATTATCTCCTTCCTGTTCTTAAGATTTCCGCACGACAGCTCACCGAGTATAAACGGGTGACAAACCACATCTCCGTCGGCCAATAACGCTTCAAGCCCTATTGTCCCCGAACGCAGATGTTCAACCCAGACAGACGTGTCGACGAGAACCATGCTATGCGCCCTCTGTTCTTCGTCGCGGGATCATTTCCAAGTTCTTTTCAGACCCCGCCAATGCGGCAAGCCGCTTTGCGCTTTCCTTGGCGATCAGTGCCTGCAACCCGAGTCTGACCAGCGAGGTTTTCTCCGTGATCCCGGTCAATCTGGCGGCCTTTTCAAGCAGGCTGTCTTCGATATTGAGCGTAGTCCTCATCTGCAGCCTCCCGTTTATGCATTAAACATATGCCGCAGTATGCATCACATGCACGCCTTAGTCAAGTTGGTCTTGATGTATAAGTCCCTTCGGGATCTTCCGGCCATCTCGAATACAGCGATACCGGTCACCGGATCAAAACTGGATCTGGCAACGCTTCCCGTCTCCGTCGGCCTTAACCCACAGCAGCGTTTTTCTGGCGCGGTTGCACCAGTCGCGGACATCCTTTTCGAAGGTGGGGCAGTTGGCGACCACCTCCAGCAGTTCGCCTGCCTTCATCTTAGTGGCGAGAACGGTTATCTTCAGGGTCGGTTGCGGACACTTAAGCCCGCGCGCGTCGAGCAATTGAGTAGTCATGGATTAGCTCCTCGGTTATCTGTTGTTAATGGCCCAAGTCGTTTGACGGACTCTACCATTTCGGTAATCAGTTGCACATATTTTTCGCCTTCACCTGCCGAAACATAATCGAAACGGCAGCGCTGCCGCTCGATGCCCATAGGCTCAAGCACCCTTGCCAGCAGCGCGTGCCGCTGGGCGGCCCGCAGGTTCCCTTCCTTGTAGTGGCAATCGCCGGGGTGGCAGGCGAGGACGATAACACCGTCCGCTCCCCTTTCGAAGGCCTTCATGACAAAGAGCGGATCGATCCTGCCGGTACACATGACCCTGATGATGTTCACGTTGGGAGGGTAGGGGGTTTGCGACAAACCCGCCTTGTCCGCTCCGGCATACGAGCACCAACTGCAGAGAAACCCTATGATACGCGGCTCGAATTCGGGGCTCACGGCCAAATCGCGCTGCCCGTTCGAGGCATCCGGTAATGCGTTCATTTCAGAGCCCCCTCTATTTCCGCCAGTATCATCTCGCCGGTAAAGTGATTCCCCTTGATGGCACCTGCCGGGCAGGCGGCAACGCAGGTCCCGCAACCATGACAAAGGACGGCGTTCACGTTCGCCGCACCAATCGCGCTATCGAAACCTACCGCCCGGTATGGGCAGACCTTCATGCACACCTTGCAGCCGGAACATCTCGTCCGGTCGATCTCGGCGAAGAGCGGATCAAGCCTGATTTTGCGCCCCTCGACCAGTTCGGACAGGATGCAGCCGGATGCGGCCATTGCTTGATTGGTGGCGCGCTGGATATCGGCCGGCCCCTGACAGGCGCCGGCCAGATAAATTCCGCGCACCTTGCTGCGGGCCGCATCCATCCTGCCGTGCAGTTCTTCGAAAAAGCCGAAGCGGTCCAGGGAGACGTCCAGCATGACGCCCAGAGCCTCGGCGTCGGCGCCCGGCACCACCGCGGGACAGAGCACTATCAGATCGGCGGCGATGGCCGTCCTCCCCGCTATGCGGACCTGCGGCCGTTCCTGCTCGCAGCTCACCGCGATATCCGCCAGCTGGTTATACCTGGTAAAGGTGGCGTTAGGGTTGTCGCGAGCGGCGCGGTAAAGGGAGAAAGCGTCCTTGCCGGGAGCCACTATCTCCTTGTAGAGATGATGCACCTCCGCATCGGGAAGCCTCGACTCCAGCAGATGGTTGAACTTGAAGGCGTATTGGCAGCAGATCCCCGAGCAGTAGGGCTTGTGCCCCTCTTCCAATGAGCCTACGCAATGTATGAATAGTACCGACCCGGGCCGCTCCCCATTGGAGATCAGGATCTCGCCGCCGGTGGGGCCATTGGAGGCGAGCATCCGTTCGAACTCGTGAGCCGTCTTCACTTCAGGAACCCTTCCGTACCCCAGGTTTTCCAAAGGAGCGCAGTCGTAAAGCTTCGAGCCGGTGGCGACGACGATGGCGCCTACCTGGCGCTCGACAAGCGTCTCCTGGTCATCAAATACCACGATTCCCTCCCCCATCGGACACGCCGCGCTGCAAAGCTCGCAGTCGACCCCTTCGGTGAAACGGATGCAGAGCTTCGGATCGAGATACGGCAAATTGGGGAGTGCCCCGGGGAAAGCAAAAGCGATCGCCTTTTTTTCGTCCATGCCGCAGTTGAACGGATTGGGGCCGCTGACCGGGCAAGGCTCGACGCATTCGCCACAGCCGATGCAGGTGCCGATATCCACATGGCGCGGCCTCTGGCGGATCTTGACCATGAAGTTGCCGAAATACCCGGCTACCTCGCTTAGCTCCGCCATGGTCATGAGCTCGATGTTTTCGGCGCAGTCGCCATGCAGGATCTCGCCCATGAGCGGCTCCAGCATGCAGGGGCCGCATTCCATATCCGGAAACAACTCTTCGTAGAGAACAGGCAGTCCTCCTATCACCGGGGATTTCTCCACCAGAATCACCCGGCGTCCCGCCTCGGCCAGGGTCAGGGCCGCCTTGAGGCCGGACGGTCCCGCCCCGATCACGAGAACCGAGGAAGATACCTCCAGCTCCTGTCTTTCCAGAGCCTCGTGCAGCTCCACCCGCAAGAGCGCAGCCTTGATTGCCAGCACGGTCTTTTTGATTGCCTTTTCCGGATCCTCGGTCACCCAAGCGATCTGCTCCCGGATATTGACCATCTGCATCAAGTAGGGGTTCATGCCGACCTGCTCCATCACCCGCATGAAGGTCGCCTCGTGGTCCCTGGGAGAACAGGCTGCGATAACGATGCGCTCCGGCATCTCGGCGCGCAGATCCTGCTCCAGGAAAGCCTTGCCGTCCTCGGAACAGAGGAATTGGCAGGTCTTGAAATAGGACGTCCGCCCGTCGGCTTCCAGACTCTCTCTTACCTTTTCGGCATCGATCACGTCGGCAATGTTGGTTCCGCAGTTGCAAAAATAAACGCCGGTCCTCATGTTTTCCCCCAGCATGCGGTTTCGCTCATCACTCATCACCCATCGTTCCAACGTCCAGCGTTTCCATGGTTCCAACGCTCCAGCATTGGAATGCATCGGGGGACGCTCCAGCGTCACGGTTTCGGCGGTGCATGATGCTTGCGCGTCGAAGCCTTTCGTTTCCACGCTGGAGCGTGGGAACGATGCAACGCGCGGGAACGATAGGTGGTTAACCCCGGCTGTGTGCGGTTTCGTTCATCGGTTCATCATCCTTCAGGTCCAAGCCGGTGACGTGCAAAGAAGCATTATTTCCGCGACCGCCGCCGGCAGGGCCGCTTCCACCAAGCGGGTGAGATCCTCGCTGAAATTGTCCACGTCCTCGGCTTCGATCCCTACGATCCGAATCTCCCGGGGGAGCGCAAGCCCCAGTTCCCGTCCCAGGCTGATCGAGGTTTCCAGATCGCTGTCGTGGCTGCAAAGCATGTTGCGCGTACCCGCTCCCTCGCCGGGCCGGAGAGGGAGCACCGTCCCGGGCGGGCAATCGCCGCGGGTCATGGCATCCACGATGACGGCCCGGTCGTATCCGGCGATCGCCTCCATCAACCTGAGGCCGCCGGCATAGGCCTCGACCACCTCTATCCGCTCCGAACCGGCAACAAGCTCTCTCACCAGTCCCGCCGCCTTGATCCCGACGCTGTCGTCGGAGAGGATCGGATTTCCCAGCCCCACCACGATGGTTCGCATCAGTTTCTGCTCACGGTACGGACAACGGCGCCCGAAGCGTCGCGGATCTTTACGCTGAGCGGCATCTTCCCTACGGCGTGGGTGGCGCAGGAGAGGCAGGGGTCGTAGAGACGGAAGGCCATCTCGATGCGGTTCAGCATCCCCTCTTCCACGATCTTCCCCTTGGTGATGATCTGCTGCGCCGCCTTTTTGATGGACATGGTCATCGGGGCGTAGTTGTTGGTGGTCCCGACAATCATGTTGACCCGGGTAAGTATGCCGCGCTCGTCGGCCTCGTAATGATGCGTGAGGGTGCCGCGCGGCGCCTCCACGCACCCGATCCCCCTGCCGGTCACGGCACCCGGCCTGGTGCGCAGATCGGGCGAGGTGATCTCCGGGTCCAGGGCCAGCTCCAGCATCCGCTCGGACGCGTAGAGCAGCTCCACCAGCCGGGCCCAGTGGGTCGCCAACCGGTAATGGACCGGCCGATAGCGGCCGCCCGCCTTGCCGCTTCCCAGGGTCTCGAAGAAGCGTTCGAACTGTTCCTGGGCCAGGGGGGTCGCCATGCCGTCGGCCACGTTCAGCCGCGACAGGGGTGAAGCCGCGTATACGCCGCTCTCCGGACCGTCCACGAACCCCTTCCAACCAACCGCCTTGAGATATGGGTACTTGAGATAGCTCCAGGGCTCCACCCGCTCGGCTATCTGCTGGGCGTAGTCGTCGGGGTGATAGCGCACCAGCTCGGCGCCGTCGGGGCCTACCACCCGGATCATGCCGTCGTAGAAGTTGACCCGCTGCCGGTCGTCAACCATTCCCATGTAATAGGTTCTATGGGTATAGGTCTCGGAAGTGACCAGTTCGAGGTACACCTGGTTCTTGAGCACGACCTCCTCGAAGATGCGCAGGGTGAACTGGGCGAATTCGATGTTCTGCTTCGCGATTGCGGCTATTTCGTCCCGCTCCGTCGCGGTTATCGGACGGCTCCAGCCGCCGGGCAGACCGGCCACCGGGTGGATGCTGCGCCCCCCGACGGTCTTGATGACATGGTGGTTGCGGGCGCGGCAGTCTATCACCTGCCTGCCGACATCGAGGCCGACCTTCCTGATCACCCCCAGGATGTTGCGCTCTCCGGGGGGGGCATCCGGGCCCAGGATGAAGTCCGGGCCTCCCAGGGCATAGAAGTGGGTGGTGTGGTCTGTGACGAAAAAGGCGCAGTACAGGAGTTCACGCAGTTTTTTGGCAGCCGGAGGCGGATCCGCGGCAAAGAGGGCGTCCAGGGCCTTGGAGGCCGCCATGTGATGCGCCTCAGGACAGACGCCGCAGATACGGTTGGTGATGACCGGCATCTCCTCGGCCAGGCGTCCGACGCAGAACTGTTCGAACCCGCGCAGTTCCGGGATCTGGAAATAGGCATTGGCGACGTCGCCTTCCTCGTTGAGAAAGATCTCGATCTTGCCGTGACCTTCCAGCCTGGTAATGGGATCGATGGTGATTCGGCTCATGATTTCACCCTCCCGCCGATGATGGAACCGGGCAGGCTGTATTTGTAGAAGGTTCCGGCGTAATCCGGAATGGAATCGAGCAGCGCCTCCACCCGCAGAGCAATCTCCTCCTCGCTCTTTCCCTTGCAGTCGCCGATATCGATGATGGAGCCCAGTGCCGCGATCATCGCAGCCCCCTGGTCGGCTACCCCTTCGGGAGGGCCGTAGCAACCGGTACACGGCATGTTGGCCTCCGGGCAGGGAGCGCCGCAGCCGCCTCTGGTGGCGATCCCCATGCAGATCAACCCTTGATCCAGCAGGCACTTCCCCGCCTCCGGGACGATCTCGAAGCTGCGGTAAAAGCGTCCGATACGCTTGTCGTCCTTGGTGCGCAGGCACTCCTCGCAAACCGGGACGGCACCGGCGCCGATCACGCTCCCTTGCGGCGGCAGCGGCTCGCCGCTTACCACCAACTGCACCACATTCCATATCTGGTGCGACTCCGGCGGGCATCCCGGAATGGTGTAGTCCACCTGAGTTATCTGCCCCAGGGTCTTCACCCGGTCGTGAAAGACGGGAAGATTCAGCGTCCCCTCCGGAACCTCGCTGGTGGGGGCGGGCAGGATGCCTGCGGGGTTGTCGATAGTCGGGTTGTCCAGGTACACGGTCTTCATTAGGTCGTCCCTGCTGTGCAGGTTGGCGAGCCCGGGGATGCAGCCGTTCGCGGCACAGGATCCCATCGCTATCAGCAGGCGGGATTTTCTCCGGAGCAGATGGGCCATTTCCTCGTTCTCCGCAGTGCGGATGGCGCCATTGAAAAGGGTGATGGCGATGCTGCCATCGGCAAGCGCCTCGATCTCCTTTTTCTTGGTGTCCAAAAGGCAGGGGCAAAACATGAAATCAAAGGCGGCATCCAGATCGAGAATATTCTCGTGCAGGTTCACCACGGCGATCTCACATCCCCCGCACGACGCCGCCCAGTACATCGCGAGTTTTGGTTTGTCCGACACGGTACGCTCCCTTTCGGTCGCAGATTAAGGTTAAGGTTGAGGTTAAGGAAAACCTTAGACCTCATCCTACCTTTCGATCTCAACCTGTTTCCAAATTTCACCTCAACCTCAACCTCAACCTCAACCTCAACCTCAACCTCAACCTCAACCTCAACCCGCCTCCACCCTGTTTCTACCCTGCTTCTTCGCCTCGTAGAGCGCTTCATCGGCGGCCTTGCAGAGGCGTTCCGCATCCGTGTGGCTGGAGAGCGCGGCTACGCCGCAACTGAAGGTCGCGCTGAAGGATTCGCCTCCGGCCGGAAATTGTATGGCGGAGAAATTCTCCCGCAGCTGATCCAGCAGGGCTTTTGCCGTGGGGAGGTCGCAGCCGGCAAATATGATCGCAAACTCCTCGCCGCCGTAACGGCCGACCAGATCGGTCTTGCGCACCCGATGACGCAAGAACCTCGCCAGGGCGATGAGCACCCGATCGCCGGTCGGATGACCATAGCCGTCGTTGATCTTTTTAAAAAGGTCCATGTCGATCATGGCGAAACAAAGATCCCCGCCTGTGCGCCCCGCTTCGGCAATAGCCGTTCCCAAACGTTCTTTTACGGCGGAATGGTTGAAGAGGCCGGTCATGCCGTCCCGGATCATGAAGGAACGAATCACCTTCATCCGTTCGGCGCGCACCGCTACCGCCGATATCAGGTGCTCCGGCTTGATCGGCTTGGTCAGAAATTCATCCCCCCCCATCCGCATGGCGTTACGGTGCAGATCGGTATCGGTTTCGCTGGAGAGAAAGACGATCGGTATGCTGAAACAATCGCCGGACTGCCGGATGGTCTTGGCCAACTCCATCCCGTTGCATCCGGGCATGTTCATGTCGGTGAGGATCAGGTCCGGCTTGAAGTCGGAGAGATTTTCCATCACCAGCAGGGGATCGTCTATTTCCATGGTCACCATGCCGACGCCCTGCAGTATGGTGGCATACAGCTCCAGCAGATGCGTATCGTCCTCCACGATCATGACCCGGTAAGGCTCGGGTTTATCGACCGTGGTCAGCGTGGTGAGGGTGGCGCTCAGGTCGGTGGCATTCACCGGCTTGACGAAATAGGCACTGGAACCGGCACGAACGGCGGATAACCGGTGGGCAAAATCGTCTTGCGAGGAGATGAACACGGTCGGGATCGGTATCTCGCGCTCCGACTGGATCCTGGCCACCATGTCGGCACCGCCCGTGGGCCGGCGCGAGTACATCATGTCCATGACGATGGCGTCCGGCGGGGAGTTCTTCACCGCCTGGTACAACTGCTCCAGATCCCCGAATGCGATAATCTGGAAACCGAAGCAGCCAATCTGGGTGGAGAGGGCCATGCGCTGGAAGGAGTCATCCTCGCACAGGTAGACCACCTTCTGCTCGCGACCGTCGGTATTTTCCGACGCGGCAACGAGATCCAGCGCCTGAAGGTCCGCCGTCTGTGCAGACTCGAGGTTTGTCGCCTCGCGCTCGACCAGATCCAGTTGCGCCTGCATCTGGACGATCAACCTCTTGTAAGGCAGCGGCTCAGCCTGCATCGCCTCCTTCGCCAGATATTCTCCAACAGCCGCGACAGCGCTCAGCCTGCTCAGGCCAAAGGAGGCGCTTGCCCCCCTGAGGGTATGAATAGCGCGATGCAGTGCCTGCAGTTCCTCGAAGTGAGGCTTCTCGGAAAAAGTTTCCAGGGCCGCGCGGATTCCCTCCAGTTGGGCCGGGATCTGCTTTACGTATGCTTCGCGGATCCTTTTCAGCCTGGCGGCTATGGAAACAGTTGGGGTAGTCATGGCGTCGTCCTCTTATCTGCCGGCGATGATCGATTCAAGCACTCCCGGCAGATTCTCCTGGAGCTGTTCATCCTTGGTCATTATTGCGTCTATCTCCGGATGCGCCTCCTTGAGGTGAGCGGCCTCCTCTCCGGTGATGAGCAGAAAAGGCTGCATGTATCCCTGCCGGCGCAGTTCCCCGAAGAGTTCGGCACCGTTCATGAACGGCATGTTCATATCAGAAACCACCGCCAGGATTCCGGGGTTGCCGTCCATCTTCTCCAGGGCATCAGGCCCCCCTTCGGCGATTATGGTCTCGAAACCGGCCATCTCGATGATCATGCCGGTAAGTTCGGCGGTGAAGGGGTCGTCATCAACCACAAGTACGGTTGCTGGTGTATCTGTCATTTAAGCCCTCCTCAAGCGTGTCGGATTCGGCAGCAGCTTTATTTGATGCAGACCCGCCGGATCTCATGAATGTCGGTGAGACCTTGTAAAACCTTCAGCATACCGTCCTGCTTCAGGGTCACCATCCCGTCTGCAATGGCCTGCTTCCTTATTTTGACCGTATCCGCCTTCTTTTTAATCATCTCTTTCAAGTCATCGGTGCAAACCAGGAGCTCATGGATACCGATCCTTCCCAGGTAGCCGCTCTCCATGCAATAACCGCATCCGACCGGCCGCGCCAGCCTAATGTCTTCACGGCGGCAACCGCCGGCGGCCGGCAGGTCTCCCCCGAATTCGGCGATCAATTCATCCAGTTCCCTGTCGTTTGGCGTGTACTTCTCAAGGCAGTTCGGGCAAAGCTTGCGCGTCAACCGCTGTGCCAGGATAAGCTGCAGGGCGTCTGAAAAGCTGAAGGGATCGAGCCCCATCTCCAGCAGGCGCGTGATGGTGTCGGGAGCGGTATTGGTATGGAGCGTGGAAAAAACCAGGTGCCCCGTCAGGGAGGCCTCGACGGCAATATTGGCCGTCTCCTCGTCCCGCATCTCCCCCACCATGATGACGTCGGGATCGAGCCTCAAGAACGAGCGCAGGGCATGGGCGAAGGTAAAACCGATTTTCGGGTTCACCTGCACCTGGCGCAGCCCTTTCTGGGTGATCTCGACCGGATCCTCGGCAGTCCATATCTTTATCTGCGGCCTGTTGATCTTGGCGATGGCGGAGTGGAGGGTGGTGGTCTTGCCGGAACCGGTCGGCCCGACCACAAGGATCATCCCGTACGGGTCGGCGATCGCGGACCTGAAGGCCTGCTGATTCTTCAGGGTGAGTCCCAGTTCTTCGAAGGGGGTCGGTTCCCCGGCCTGCAGAATGCGGACAACCACGTCTTCCAGCCCGCCCGAGGTCGGCATGGTCGCCACCCGCAGCTCCACGTCCACAGGACCGAATTTCTTGAAGTCGATCTTGCCGTCCTGCGGCTTGCGCTTTTCCGCGATATCCAGATTGGCCATGATCTTTATGCGGGAGGCGAGTGCATATCGGTATCTGTACGGGATGCGGAGGTGTTCCTCGCAGCTGCCGTCGACGCGAAACCTGACCATCACGTCCTCCCGGCCGGGATACGGTTCGATATGGATGTCGGAGGCCTTCCTAAGGCAGGCGTCATGTATGATTTTGTTGACCAGCTTGACGAGGTGGCTGTCCTTTTCAGTGACCTGCCTGACATCCGCTTCGTCGGACGGCTCATTATCCAGCGATTCGAGGAAGCTGTCGTCAAGCTTGATGTCCATTTCCCGCGCCGGAACCGGGGCGCCCGCGCCGGACCCGCCCAGGCCGTAAAGCCGCTCCTGCAGGGCGACTATCTCGCTTTCCACGGCTATCACCGGCTGGATCTTGAGGCCGGTGGAGATGCTCAGGTCCTTCAGCTCCTCCGCTCCCAACGGTTGCGCCATGGCGAGCGTTACCGTCTCGCTCGTCTTGGAAACCGGGACGATCTTATGGCTTCTGGCATAACCGGCACTGACGGTCTTGGCCAGGGCGGAAATCGGCTGTATGGTATTCAGATGCATGAACGCCATATCGTACTGAATGGCCAGGGCTTTTGCCGCGACTTCGTCATCGATGAATTCCAGATTTTTCAGCACGGTGCTTATGGGGATTTGCTCCTCCCGGGCCATACCCATGGCAAGCATCAGGTCGTCTTTCTCCACGAAACGGTTCCGATAGAATATCTCTTCCAGGCGCTGCCTTTTTCCGGTGCGCTCCAGTACCTGCTGAAGGTCGGCCTCCTTCATAAACCCCTGTTTGACGATTATGCGACCGATAGTCTGGTGAGGTTTCGTCGTTTTCTGCAATTCCAGCACGCAGCGCAGCTGTTCCGGCGTTACCAGATTGTTCTCGACAAGGATTTCCCCCAGCTGTTTTTTAGTGGTCATGGCCTTATCTCCCATTCCCCTGGATTATCCTGGCCTGAATCAGCAGCAGCCCTTCCGACCTGGTTTCCGCAACGGCGATCCTCTGGTCGGCCCTGGTGACACGGAACACCTTCCTTACCCCTTCCTGGAGTGCGGCACAGGCCAGCACCCCGCTGTCGGCAGTTATCAGCTTGTTTGCCGCAATGATCGAGCTGAGCCCGGAGCTGTCCATGAAGTCGATCCGGCTCATATCGAGCAGCAAGAAGTTAAACTTTTTCTCGATCAGTTTTTCTACCTGGCTCTTGAGAAGTTCCACGCTGCTCGCGACAAGATTGCCGACCGGGTTGAGCACTACGATGTCATTTACCATCTCGGTTTTAATTTCCATCATTTACACCCCCCTTTACTTTTCTGACCAGCGTCAAGATATTCTTCCCTTCGAGATACTCATAGGACATGCTGTCGATAAGGACCTGGATCAGCGCCAGCCCGTACCCCCCCTCGCGGAGCTCCCCCTGTTCGTCGCACTCCGGCATGACGGCGTTGCCGGCGGTCGGATCGAATCGTTCTCCGCAGGTGCTAATCCTGAAGATCATGCAGTTGTCGTCTATCCGCAACTCGATCTCCACCTGCGAGCTTCCCGAATGCTCCACGGCGTTGTTCATCGCCTCATTGGCCGCCATGCACAAGTCCGACACCGCCTCGCTCTCCAGCGGAAACACCTCCCGGCAGGCACCCAGGAGAGCGCTTCGTGCTTGATCGACCGAGGCGAAATCGGCATGGAATGTCAGGTTCATCACGCTTCTTGCTGCCATACTAGAGCCTCTCAATTGCGAACATGGTCAGGTCGTCGCTGAAATTGCCACCGGTGAATTCGGAGACGTCTTCAAGTAGTTCGGCGACAAGTTCCGCAGGCGACAGATCTCCCCCGTTCAGGTGCCCCTCCAGTCTCGATTCAAATTCCTCTTCGTTTTCGTTTCTTGCCTCCACCAGACCGTCGGTATAAAGAAACAACCTGCTGCCGGGGAGGAACCGGCACTGATGCATTTCCCACTCATCGCCCGGGTCCCACCCGAGTACCGGCCCGGTCGATTCGATGGCCTGCGACCCGGTTCCGTTCCAGAGATAGACCGGGTTGTGCCCGGCGGAGACTGCATGCAGGATGCCGGTGTCGCGCTCCAGCGTTAAATAGACCAAGGTCAGGAACATGCCGCTGTCCATGAGCATCTGGCAGAGCATGTGATTGGCGGCGGTGACGATCTCGAGCGGACTGGTCATGGTTTGCCCCAGGGAGCGGAACATGCCGTTGCAGACCGCCATGACCAGCGCGGAGGAGGTGCTGTGACCGGAGATGTCGCCGACCAAAAAATGAACGTGTTTCTCGGTCTCGAAGGCATCGAAAAAATCGCCGCCGATCTGATCGGAAGGGCGGTAGAAGACGCCGGTGCGGAATCCCGACAGTTGCAGGTGGAGCGGGAGGATGTTCGCCTGCACCTTGCTCGCCAGCATCCTTTCTTTTTCCATCTCCCTGTTTTTCCTTGCCAGGCTTTCCATCAACTGGAGGTTCTGCTCTTCGAGCAGCTGTTTTTCCAAGGCCTTCTGCACCGATATGGAGATGGTTCTCTCGATGTTCTCGTCTTTCATGAGATAATCGTTGGCCCCTCTGTTGAGAGCCGAGATCGCCACGGATATCTCGCTGTTGCCCGTCAGGATGATGATCGGCACCTGGAAGCCCCCGTTGCGGACCGCCTCGATGAAATCCAGACCGTTCATCTCCGGCATGTTCATGTCGGAAATAACCAGACAGATATCGTGATGCGCCTCCAGCATTGCCAACCCGGCCTTGCCGTGCTCGGCCGTATCGACCCGATATCCCTCGGCGGCGAGAATCTCGGCCAGCATCTCCGCCACGAAGCTGTCGTCATCAACCACCAGTATTCTGGATCTGTCAGCTTTCATTTCGTCTCCGGCATTTCCGGCAAATTGAAATCACCCGATCAGGCTCCTGACGGTTTCCAGCAGGTTGGACTGGTCGAAAGCCCCCTTGACGATATAGGCGTTGGCGCCAACCGTGATCCCCCGCTTCTTGTCCTCGTCCTTCTCGCGCGAGGTGACGATGATGACCGGGACGCTCCGGTACCGTTTGTCCGCGCGCAGGCGCTCGGTGAGCGAAAAGCCGTCCAGCCTCGGCATCTCCACGTCGGTGATGACCAGGTCGAACCTGGAGGTTCTGCTCTTTGTCCAGGCATCCTCGCCGTCTTCCGCCGTGACCACCGTATAGCCGTAAGCCTCCAGCAGGCTCTGTTCCAGCTCCCTGGTGTTGATGGAATCGTCCACTATCAGAACCCTGGAGCTGTTTTTCTCGCTATTTTTTTGAACCCTTCTGCAAGGCTCCGTGATCTCCCGCGCCAGCGCCAAGATCTCCGGAGCGTGCAAGACATTGATGATGCTGTCCCGCTCTCCGATGGTTACGCCGGATACCAGGCGCAGGCTCTGCATATGGACCGGCAACGATTTCACCACCATCTCCTCGCGGCCGATGACATCGTCAACCAGGAGCCCCAGCTTTTCCTCTCCGTCCCTGATGACGACCACCATGGCATCGCCCCCCTCCCGGCTCGTGTCCCAAGGAAGCCCGAGAATGGCCGCCAGGTCTTCCACTGGGATGATCTGCTCGCGCAAGCGGATAGCCCTCTTGTTCACGATTTCGATGATCTCGCTGCGCCGGACCAGGAGCATCTCGACGATGGAGGTGGTCGGCAGGGCGCAGGTTTTCCCCGCGCAAGAGAGCAGGAACAGGGGAAACACCGCTAGGTTGAGGGGCAGGCGCAGCAAAAAGGTGGTGCCGCTTCCTTCCCTGGTTTCGATGATGATGGTTCCCTTCAACTCGTCGACGATGCTTTTTCGCACCACGTCCATCCCGACCCCGCGACCGGAAAGGTCGGTGATGATCGGGCTGGTGCTGAACCCGGGCAGGAAGATGAGATTGGTGATCTCGGCCTTGGACATCACGGCCAGTTGGTTCTCGTCCAAGAGCTGCTTGGCCAGCGCCTTTTCACCTATCTTTTCGGCGTTGAGCCCGCGGCCGTCGTCGCTTAGGGAAATGGTGACGCAGCCGCTATCGTAATACGCGGAGAGCACGATGGTTCCCTTGGCCGGCTTCCCCGCCGCGACCCGCTCCTCGGGGCTCTCCAATCCATGGTCCAGGGAATTGCGGATCATGTGCAGCAGGGAATCGCCGATCCGGTCGATGATCTTTCGGTCCAGCTCCGTCTCGCCGCCGTCCACGGTGAAATCGGCATCCTTGCCATGCTCACGGGCCAGATCCCTGATGGTGCGGCGCAGGGGATCGAACACGGTCGAAAGCGGCTGCATGCGCAGCTTCAGAGAGGTTTCCTGCAGGTCGCCCACCAGGTGGTCCTGCATCAGGGAGGCGTCGTGCATGGATCTGACCGCCTGACGCAGGGAGAGTTGCAGGAGAGCGCCCGTCTCGGCCAGAGGGTCGTTACCGCCTTCGGAAGCGAGCCGCTCCGAGACAGCCGTCAGGTGCCGCGACACGGCGCGCTCCATCTCCCGCAGGCAGGCGATGTCCCTGCGGTACCTGCTATGCTCGGAGACTATCTCTCCCATCAGCTTGATCAGGTCGTCCAGCTTCGACGCGTTTATGCGCAGGTAATCGACCGGCCCGTCTTTGGCGCTGCGCCCCCCCCCCCTGCGCTCCCGGTCGACAAGTTCCTCTTTGGCAGCAGGCGATGGGGCAGCCGGAGCTGCGACCTGAACCGGAGCTGCGACCTGAACCGGAACTGCAACCGAAGCCGTAATTGCAACCGGAACTTCGACAGGCGCCGGAACCACAGCATCCGGGATGCCCCCGCCGGCCGATGCCGTTGCGGTTTGAGCCAGTTGCCGGCAGAGTTCCTCGGGCGCCTGTGGTAAATGTTCTCCTTCCGCCATCCTGACCAGCATCTTGGTCAGGGCATCTACCCCACGAAACAAGACATCGTAGACGGGAGGGGCCAGGGGAATGCTCCCGCCGCGCACCGCATCAAGCACTTCCTCCATTTGATGGGCCAGCTCGGTTATGCCGGTGAGCTTCATCATCCGGGACGAGCCCTTGATGGTGTGGGCGGAGCGGAACAGCCCGTTCAAAAGCTCCGCGTCGCCGGGAGAATTTTCCAGGTTGAGCAGCCCTTCGCCGATACGGGAGCAGTGCTCCCGCGCCTCCTCTACAAAGCGGGCCAGAAATTTGGAGTGATCAAATGCCATCCCTATCCGTTCTCCTTCAGAAGCGACAATTTGTGACGGCAGATGACGATGAACTGTTCCGCATTGAAGGAGAGCGGGAAAAAGGCCTGCCCATGCGCGCGGGGAGCCCCCTTTTCCAGTGTCCGCAGCGCCGAGTCATAGCCGCTGCGCGCCCTTTTAGCGTCCCCTTGCGCGAAGAGGATCTCGGCGGTGTAAAAATGGGCCAGCCAGCAGGATGCATCGAGATAGATGGCCTCCCGGAAACGTATGAAGCCGGCCTCGTCATGGCCCCGATGCCTCGCGATGACGCCGAGCATCAGGTATGCCTCCACGCAGAGCGAATCGCGGGACAGTATCCCGTCGCAGACGGCCTGCGCCTCGTCAAAACGCGCCGCGCTCAAGAGCAGGCTCCCCTTGAGGGTACGTGCCTTGGCGAAGAAGGCATCCCGCTCGATAATGGCATCGACCATGCCAAGCGCCTCATCGATCTTTCCGTTACAGGCCAGCCCGAGCGCCGTGTCGAAGAGTGCCCTGATCTCTCGGTGCTGGGGAACGGGGTCCTTGCGGATTCCCTCAGTCGGCGTAGCCTGCGGCGCGCGATCAGGGCGCAGGGGGGTGACCGGCAGCGGGACCTGCGGGATTCCGGCTGCCGCTGCGGGCCGCATTAAAACCTGCTCGTTGCGTCTCGCGCCGCGACGCTCCTCGAAGATCGGCGCCGGCGTCTTACGGTAATAAAAAAGAGCATCCCGTTCCACCAGGGAGAGCACCCCGATATCGTGATGAATAGTCTCAGTGGCCCCGACCACGAGATATCCCCCCTCATTGAGGAGTCCCGCGAGCCTGCTGAAAATCTTTCGCTGCACCTCTTGCGGGAAATAGATGGATACGTTGCGGTAGAATACGATATCCGGCGCGGACATCCTTTCCGGGTAAGAGTCCCCCAACAGGTTAACCACCTCAAAACCGACCAACTTGCCGACACTCTCCCGAACCTGGAACTTACCTGTGCCACAGGGATCGAAATAGCGCTGCATTATCCCCTGGTCCATGCCGCGAAACGAGCTTTTCCCGTAAACACCGTTCCTGGCACTTGCAATGACGGAGGAATCTATGTCCACGCCGGTGACGGCGAAAAGCCGCTCGCTGTCGGCGCCGTAACGTTCGCGCAGCATCATGGCGATGGAATAAGGCTCCTCGCCGGTGGAACACCCGGCGCTCAGGATCCTGACCTGCCTGTCGCATCGTCCCTTCAGGAACTCGGGCAGCAGCTTGTCGGCAACCAGGTTCAGGTAATCGGGCTCGCGGAAAAAGTAGGTTTCGTTGACGGTCAGCAGCTCCACCAGGGAGTTGAGCTCCTCGCGGTCCACCTCAAGCATGGCGTGATAGGCCGCCAGGCCGTCGACGCCGCGCAAGGCCGTCCGGGTGCGCAATCCCTCCAGCAGGGTCTGTTCGCGCCCCATTTCCAGGCTGAATCCGCAAGTGTGCAGAATCAGCTCCTTAAGCCGGGCCAGCATCTTATCGTCTTCCAGAGTTCGCGACATTGCGCCCCCCATTATCCGGCACCCGACCGGACCAGCAGTTCAGCCGGTATTTCGATCAACGGCAGCAACCGGTCGATGCAGCCGCGCTGCACCGCGATGCCGTTCATGCCGAATATCACCGAACTTTTGGCGTCCTGTGCGATGGTGAAACCTCCGGCCGACCGGATCGACTGCATCCCGGCCACCCCGTCGTTCCCCATGCCGCTGAGAATCACCCCGACCGTACGTTCCCGAAAGGCCGCGGCAGCCGCGTCCAGGAGCGTGTCGCAGGACGGCTTGTAAAGCAGGCGGGAATCCCTTTCGCCGAGCGCGATCCTGTTTTGCCCGGTGACCCTCATGGCGCTTTCGGCGGGATTGACATAGACGTGTCCCGCCCTCAACTGATCCCCGTTTCCGGCCACGACTACCGTGAGCGGAGTCGAGTTGTTGAGCCAATCCACCATTCCCTGGGTGAAACCTTCCGCGATATGCTGAGTTATGACTATCGGGGCCGGGAAGGTAGCGGGAAGGTGCGACAGGATATACTGGATGGCCTGCGGGCCTCCCGTGGAGGCGGCGATGGCGACGATTCTCTCTCCGGATACCTGCTGCGGCATGCCCTTGCCGCCGTTTACGGGCAGGACCCCCTTTTGCAGCCCCATGGCGACACGGTGCGCGTTGACGTCGACGTGGGCCAGAAGCCGGATCTTTTGCAACAGCTTCCCCGCGTTATCCGGGCCGATGTCCCCTTTCACCATGACGTCCAAGGCCCCCCTGGAGACGGCGGCGAAGGCGGCTTGCACCCCGGCCAGGGCGGTCACGGCCAGGATCGGCACGGGGTATTGGGCGATGATCCTCTCAATCGCCTCCAACCCGTCCATGACCGGCATCTCGATGTCCATGGTGACCAGATCCGGCTTTAGCTCCAGGACCTTGGTGATTGCCTCGGCGCCGTCTGAAGCCTCGCCGACCACCGTGATCCCCGGTTCCAACTCGAAGATGGCACGGAACATCCCGCGCATCGAGCGGCTGTCGTCCACCACAAGGACCCGGATCTCTTTGCTTGATTTCCACATAGGCTAGTAAACCCTCGGGGCCGGCGCGACGATCGCCCCTTCCCCGCTGCCGCCGAGTTTCAAAGCGATGATTATGGCCCGAAGCTGTTCGGAGAGTTCCGCCAGCTCCCCGGTGACGGAGTTCGTCTGGTGTATGGAATCGGTGGAAAAACGCACCCCCTGTTCGATCTCCTTGAGCGCCAACACCACCTGGCTGCTGGCAATCTGCTGCTGCTGCGTGGAAAGGGAGATCTGCCGTGCAGCGTTTGTGGTCTCCTCCACGCCGTCCACACTCTCTATCAGCATGAGCACCGTATGCGAGGCGTACTCCTGTCCCTCCTGGATCAGCTGGAAGCTCTTTTCCGACGACATGATCAGCCGGTTCACCGAATCCAGGATCTCCGTGATCTTCCCCTCGATCTCCGCGGTCGATTCGACCACGCTGTCGGCCAGGCGCCTGATCTCCACCGCCACCACCCCGAAACGCTTGCCGGCCTCCCCGGCGCTGGCCGCTTCCAGGGCGGCGTTGAAGGCGATCAGCTTGGTCTGGTTCGCGATATTGTTGATGATCTCCATCACCTTGTTGATCTCTTTCGACTTTCGCCCCAGCTCGACGATCTCGCCCAGATTGGTCTGGATGTTGTGGCTGATGTCGTTGACCTTGAAGGTCAGGTTTTCAACTTCGGCGGCGCCGTTCTTGCTGTCTTCCAGGGTCTTGTCGGCCCTCTCCACAACCCCCTGGCTGTGCAGCGCTATCTGGCTGGCCGTGGAAGAGAACTCTTCCATAGTCGATGAAATCTGCACCACGGAACTGGAGAGTTGAGTGGCGAATCCTGATTGCTGGTCCATGGTAAGGGCGATCGCGTCCGCATGTGCGTTGATCTTTTCCGTTATTCCGGAAACCTGGCCGATGACGGGAGACAGGAACTTTCTCACCAAAAGTGCCGTGACTATGGAGAAGATGACCGCAATTGCCGCCGTCATCAGGATGACGCTGGTCTGCAAGCTGTTGTAGGCGGAGAAGAAATCGCCCTTCTCCACCCCCACGTAGAGCGCGCCGACGACCTCGCCCTTGCTGTTTTTGATCGGATCGTACGCCGTGAGGTAAGAGGCGTCGAGGATCATCGCCTCTCCCCGGTACGGTTTTCCTTCCGTGACAACCGCATCATAAGCGGGGCCTGTGAGTTTGGTGCCGATGGCCCGGGTGCCGTCAGCTTTGAGGATGTTTGTGGAGACGCGGGTATCCCCCATGAAGATGGTGGCCGTGCCGCCGAACATCTCCTTGACCTTGTCGGGGAGCTCGAAGTTGTTGTTGACCACGTACCCTCCCGCCAGCAGGTTGCCGTTCACGACCTGGAAATTGCTCCCCTTGGCGCTTAACAATGCCCAGAAAGTTTTCAAAATACTTTCCTGGGTGATGCCCGCCTGCCTGGTGATCTCCGAATTAATCCGCGCGAAGGTGAAGCAGGTGGTAATCGCGATGGCCAGGGTCAGGATGATGACGTTCATCAGGATGAACTTCGTGGTCAGCTTCATGAGATCTCCTTCCTCCATTTATCGTCAATCTGTTTTGCACGCATCTTCAACAGGAGCTGAAAATCCACCAAAAACACCATCTTTTCGCCGCGGGGGAGGATGCCCCAAAGTCCCTTTTGCAGGGCTAAAGGTTCCAGCAGCGCAGGGAAGAGGCGGATGTCACGCAGGCTGAAGGCGCCGATTTCTTCCATGGTATCGATGATCACGCGGTACGGCCGCTCCCCTTCCGTCCTGATGGAGACTATGGTCGGAGAACGATACGCGACAACCGGAGCCTGGAAGCCTAATTCCTCATGAAGCCAGAACAGATCCTCAGCCGCTGCGCCAGTGAAGTCGGCTATCCCCGCCACTTGACCGGAATCGCACCCGAAACGGACGCCGCCGACGGTGAATAGAAGCAGGTTGAGATGATTTTCTCCCGGGTCGCTCATAGCGTGATCTTGGCTGCCAGCTTTCCGATATCGAGCAGGGAGATCGTCTCGTTGCCGTACTCGATGACCCCGATGATCAGGTCGCGCGCCGCGCCGTCCAAGGTGGAAAGCGGAGGATGAATCGTGCTGATCGGTATGTCCACCACATCCTTGATGGCGTCTATCATCACGCCCGAATGAAACTCGTCCCGCACGGCCATGGCGATGAGCCCGGCAAAGCTGCCGACCTTCTCCTCTCCCAGAAAATGCCTGATATCGATGACCGATTCGATGTCGCCACGCACGTTGATGAGCCCGGGAAGGTAAACGGGAAGGCCGGGGACCCAGGATATTTCGCAGTTCGGGAGGAACTCCCGGACCTCTGCGCCGTAAAAGGCATACCGGTTTCTACCGCAGGTGAAGATGATGACCTTGACCCGCTCTTCCTCTACATCGACTACCTCCTTGGCGCGTTGCCTCAGTTTCAGCTCTTCAAGGATCAGTTCACCTTTCAGCGGTTTTTCGAATGACGCCATGAAATCTCCTTAGGCTCAACGCGTAAGACCTCTCTCAAAGGAGGGCAGTCTCAGGCAGAGACGGCGAGAGGCCATCTGTCCAGCCTTCAGCCACTCTCAAAACTCAGCCGCCACGGGCATCTGATAAGCATGTACCAGGCTCTGGCTCCGACAAAAATTGGCATGAAGTTGATCGGAAATGACTCGCTGACTGCTTAAATATGCTTTTCGGCTGAGTATACAGGTAACTTAAGACGTAACTTGAATAAATTTGTGTACTTGACAATTGCCACATATTCGACTTGAGAGATAACCCTGCCTCGGAGGCCTTTACCGCCTCGCGCTAAGGTTGAGGATTCATGATGGGTTGGCGCAAATCGCAGATGCCATGCGACTCGGTTCAGTTTGAGTCGGTACAACCCCGCGGTTAAGTCTGAATTATTATCCTTGCATAGCTATATGCTCATCTTTTGACGCACATTATACCGGAAAATGTATTGTACTAATTAATTATTAAGGAATCTCCGGCACAGGCCATTCGCACAATCTCCAACGTTGACACACAAAACTTCAATGATATAAATGACGGGGTTCAATCGTTAGCACACGCCTGCCTGCCTACAATGAACCGCTGCTACAACCACCGATATAAAAGAAAAGGCGGACGAAATCAGAATCGAGGAGACTTGCGCCTCGTCCCACTTTCAAAAGGGGGGAATCATGTCCGGAATAATCCGATCATTCATCATGCTGACCATCTTCATGATTTTTGCTGTTCAGGCTCATTCGCATACCATAATCACCCGAACGAGCGACAGGCAAAACATAAGCTTGTCTCAACTGGCGGCCGCAGCCGGCAAATCGGACCTGGTGCTGTTGGGCGAATCACACGATAACAAGGACCACCACGACTTGCAACTCGAAGTGATCCGTTCCCTGCTCGCCAACAATCCGAAACTGGCCATAGGGCTGGAAATGATTCAGGCTGGCTACCAGCGCCAGCTCGACGAATGGAGCGCGGGGAACATAAGCGAGCCGCTCATGCAGGCGATATTCGAAGCAAATTGGTCGGATTGGCGCATGTATCGGGATATATTCATATTCGCCCGCGACAACAAGATCCCCATGGTAGCCCTCAACGTCCCGATTGATATCGTCAAAAAGGTCTCCATGTACGGTTTTGCGTCTCTTACCCCTGAAGAGAGGAAAGACCTTCCCAAGGGAACCAGTTGCGATTTGAACAATCCCCAGATAGCGATTTTGAAGAACTCGTTCCAGGCAGTCCCCAACCATGTGCAAAACGGCAAGCTGTTCAACAACTTCTGCGAGGCGCAAACGGTGCGCAACAGCGGCATGGCGATAAACATCGTCCGTTACCTTGAGAAATATCCGGAACGAAAGATCGTGGCACTAACCGGCATCTGGCATGCAGTGAAATACGCGATCCCTGACCAGATGGAGCGTTACGGTAGCAAGCTCTCCTCAACGGTAATCCTGCCGGAAACACCACATCTAAACAGCAGCAATACCAGCACCAGCGATGCCGATTACCTGGTTGAGCTGTAACTCCAAAGGCCATGCATCCTCAAGCTTCTTCACGACGCACCTGTGCATTCCGGCCGCCTTGCCCAAAAAACTCTTCCATACCAAGCCTCCTTTCCCTGTCAACTTTCCAATGAAGTGAAATACGGCTCTCTTCCCGGGTAAGTCCAAACATCCGAGGGCGTACCGCCAGTCCGGGCGGCGCCCTCCGCCCTGCGCTCCCCATGCCAGATCATCCAACCGCCCCACTGACGTTCACGGCCTGAACGAAGGCGGATGGGGATGATGATCGATCCGGATAAATTGCAGGCAGGCTTCGCCTCTCACTTTAGAGGTGTTACCTTGACATCGGCATGGGTCCTGTTCTATTATCTTCGCGCTCAGCACAAAATAAAAAAAGGCCCAGCATGAATCTTAGCTCGAACCTCTCTATCTGCGGCATCACTCCCCACATCCTGCTAGTAATGGCGGTCATATGCAGCTTCATCCTTGCGAGCGCCAAAAACGAAAACACTGTTCTTGCTCCGCAACAGGCGGAGGGATTATCCTGGAGCGTGCACGAAGCCGGCGGTGAAGGCATGCCCGAATCCGAATCCTCGTATCCCGACCTTAATCCGTCCTGCGACCAGAAGCAGATCGTTTCCGTCTATCGACCGACGGCGTCCCCTCTGGAGCCTTTTGACCCGTTCACCGCGCTTCCCAAGGTCTACCCCGAACGCTTCGTCCCCCCGCAAAATCTCTGAACTTTATAAATGCGTCGGCACTCCGGCATATTCCGGCCGGGCACGCGGCGAGACCCAAGCGAAGCAAAGATAATCGTCCCATTGGTTCGGCACCCCAACATCAACCATATTCACTGAAGGAATCAAACATGCAAAAGATGCTATTAACACTGGTCATGCTGTTATCGACCGCTCTGCCTGCCTGGGCCCAAGCCGAGGCGGGTCAGGTGCTGAACCTCACCGGCACCTTTTACGGGATCGTCGCCCTCATCCTTTTCGTTTCAGCATATGCCCTGGTCATCGCGGAGGAAAAGCTTCACCTGCGTAAAAGCAAGCCGGTGATCGTCGCGGCGGGTCTCATCTGGGTGCTGGTCGCCGTCACCTACAAGGCGCTGGGGCAGCCCGACGCCGCCCACGCCGCCGTGATCCATAACCTGACCGAGTACGCCGAACTGTTCCTCTTCCTTTTGGCCGCCATGACCTACATCAACGCCATGGAAGAGCGCGGCGTCTTCGATGCGCTGCGCTCCTGGCTCATAGGCCGCGGCTTCACCCTCAGGACCCTCTTCTGGATGACCGGGGCGCTCGCCTTCGTCATCTCTCCGATAGCCGACAACCTGACCACGGCCCTTTTGATGGGTGCCGTCGCCATGGCTGTCGGCGGCGCCAACCGCGCCTTCGTGGTGGTCGCCTGCATCAACATCGTGATCGCCGCCAATGCCGGCGGCGCCTTCTCTCCCTTTGGCGACATCACGACTCTGATGGTCTGGCAGAAGGGGAAGCTGCAGTTCGCGGAATTCTTCGCCATCTTCATCCCTTCATTGATCAACTGGCTGATCCCCGCCATCATCATGAGCCTTACCGTCTCCAAGGAGCAGCCTCCCGCGGGCAAAGGCGCGGTACAGATGAAGATGGGAGCCAAGCGCATCATGGCCCTCTTCCTGGCCACCATCGTCACCGCCGTCTCCTTCCACAACTTCCTGCATCTGCCGCCCGCGGTGGGCATGATGCTGGGACTTGGCTATCTCTCCTTCTTCGGCTACTACCTGAAAAAAGTCGAGCACCGCGTGGGGAGCGGCGACAACCCTCTCGACGTCACCGGTCACAACCACGCCACTTTCGACCTTTTCAGGAAGATCGCCAAGGCGGAGTGGGACACCCTTCTCTTCTTCTACGGCGTCATTCTCTGCGTCGGCGGATTGGGGCAGTTCGGCTATCTGGCGATGACCTCCGATTTCCTGTACAACGGCCTGGGCCATACCACAGCCAACGTGCTGGTCGGAATACTATCTGCCGTCGTCGACAACATCCCCGTGATGTTCGCGGTGCTCACCATGGACCCGCAGATGTCGCACGGGCAGTGGCTGCTGGTGACGCTGACCGCCGGAGTCGGCGGCAGCTTGCTCTCCATCGGATCCGCGGCCGGCGTGGCGCTCATGGGATCGGCCAAGGGGATCTACACCTTCGGCAGCCATCTCAAGTGGACCTGGGCCATAGCCCTGGGTTACGCCGCCAGCATCGCGGCTCACCTCTTCATCAACGCAAAAATGTTCTAACGTGTAGAGGCGCTTTGTTTAACTGAGAAGGGAGTTTTGTCCCCGACTCCATCGTTCAATCCACGAACGGCTCCGCATCAAATATAGGCAGATCAGTCCACGACCTTGGGAAATGTTCTCAATCAAGGCTCGGGGCTTGATCTGCCTTTCTTCGTATCAGCCATAAAACCTGCGTCAACCTCTCCCCTTTATCCCCTGCGCCTTCAATCCATCAACCCGCCCCCGCTAATGACATTCTCGCCAAGAAGTTTCCTCGCCTACGCCCCCGACTTATTAGTATGCTACAATGAAAACCTTGAAAAACCGTTTGCCCCCATGAGGCGGATGCCCTCCTCCTCGCTAAGCTTACAGTTGTCGCTTTGATGAAGAAGCCCCTATACCACCTCGCCCAGGAGCCATCGCATGGAACAAGAGACCGCTACGGAACTTGCAGCGACCGGAATCACAGGCCTTAATGATATTTTAGGGGGGGGATTGACAGCCGGAAAGATGAACCTTCTCTCCGGCGGACCCGGCACAGGCAAAACCACCTTTGCGCTGCATTTTCTTGCCGAAGGTATCAAGAGTGGGGAACGCTGCCTCTACATTACGGTGGGCGGCGCTGAAAAAGATTTCATCGCCTTGGCGAAATCGGCCGGAATTCCCATTGATTCCGATCTTTTCAGCATTCATCTGGTGGAAATCGGCGCGGAGATCCTGGACGGACCGGAACAGCGAATTTTCCACTCGGCGGAGTCCGAGCCGGCGAGCGCCATGAACGAGATGCTGGCAGAGTTCAAGAGGGTGAAACCGAAACGCCTGGTGATCGATTCGCTTTCGGACCTGCGCTTTCTCGCCGAAGATTCGGCAAGTTACCGCCGCCTGATCCTTGCCCTGCGGCAGGAGTTTTATGCCGAAGCATGCACGGTCCTGCTGACCAATAACGTCAGTTTCAGCCGGAGCGAAATCGATCTGCACCTGGAGACGGTGTGCCAGGGGGTCATCAATCTGGAACAACTGGTGATCGGATATGGCCCGACACGCCGGAGGCTGCTGGTTTTAAAATTGAGGGGAAGAGCCTACCGAAGCGGCTGGCACGACTTCAGGATCACGGTTGAGGGAATCGAGGTCTTCCCGACACTTGTTGCCGGGGAGCACCGGCAGGCCGCGCCAAGTGAACTGATCCTGAGCGGCAATGCCGACCTTGATCTCATTTTCGGCGGCGGCTTTCACAGGGGAAGCACCTTGGCGATCATAGGGGCCTCCGGAACGGGAAAGACCACCATGGCAAACCAGTACGTTGCCGCTGCCGCGAAAAATGGCGACCACGTTGCGATATACCTTTTCGAGGAATCGGAGGTATCGTACCGGAGACGAGCAGAAGGACTCGGGCTTTCAATAGACGGCTTTATAGACAAGGGGCTTGTCGCGCTAAATCATGTCGGCGTCGCCGAGCTTTCCGCCGGCGAGTTCGCCGCAAGGCTGCGGCAGGAAGTGGAGGAGAACGGCGTGCGAACCGTTGTCCTCGACACCTTGAACGGCTACGCCAATGCCATGCTCGACGAGGAGTATCTTATCCTTCAGCTTCACGAGCTTTTCGCCTACCTGTCGCACAAGGGAGTTACGACCTTTCTCGTGGTGGAAGAGCATGGCTTTGGTCACCCCGCTCTGGAAGTAAAAAACGTCAATTATCTCGCTGACGCCATTTTGCTGCTCCGCTTCTTCGAGCACCGGGGAGAAATAAAGCGCGCCGTCTCGGTGGTCAAGAAAAGAAGCGGCAATCATGAGAAGACGATACGGGAAATGACCCTCTCAGGCGCAGGCATCGCCCTCGGCGAAACCCTGATCGAGATGCAGGGGGTACTGACGGGAGCCCCCATCCTTGAAGCATAGCGTCGCCGGGACATATGGTCGCAAGGACGAGCGGGTGCTCGTGCTCCTGCCCGAGAGCCGGGATGCGGGTTCGGTTCCCCGGGTGCTGGAGAAGATCGGTGTCGCCTGGGTCCTCTGCGCCACACCTGAAGAGGCCTGCGCCGAGATCGAAAACGGGGCCGGAGCCCTTCTTATCGAGGAGAATATCCTCTCCCGCACCAAAGAATGCCTTTTGCCGGTGCTGGAACGACAACCCGCCTGGTCGGAACTGCCGATCATGGTCCTTTTGCGCCCAGGCCCCGAAACCAGGGCAAGCCGCGACTTTCTCTTTCTGCCGGGTGAGGTGACCCTGATCGAACGGCCGATACGTGTGAACACGCTGGTGGCGATCATCCGGTCCGCTTTACGCAGCCGTCGCCGTCAGTACCTGGTGCGGGACCAACTGCAGGCTCTGGATGCCTCGGAAACGCGTTATCGCACGCTGTTCGATTCCATCGATGAAGGATTCTGCATCGTGGAAGTGATCTTCGACGAGAACGACAGACCTGTTGACTACCGCCTTCTTGAGATCAATCCATCCTTCGAGAAACATACCGGGCTCACCAATGCCCAAGGCAGGAGAATGAGAGAACTTGTACCGGAGCACGACGAGCATTGGTTCGAGATCTACGGGAGGGTCGCCTTGACGGGAAAGCCGGTTCGCTTTCAAAATCGGGCAGAGCGGATGAACCGTTGGTTCGATGTGTACGCCTTCCCTTTCGGACGACCGGAGGACCGCCAGATCGCCGTAGTTTTCAACGACATCACCGATCGGACACGCGCGGAAAGGGAATTGCGCCAAGCAAAGGACGAACTTGAGATCCGGATCCGGGAAAGAACGGAGGATTTATCCCGGGCGCTACTGAAGCTTCGAACAGAAACAGAGGAGCGCCTGCAAGGGGTTGAAGAACTGCGCCGCAAGGATCAACTTCTTATGCAGCAAGGGCGGATGGCGGCCATGGGAGAAATGATCGGGTTTATCGCCCACCAGTGGCGGCAGCCGCTGAACGCGTTGGGACTCATGATACAAGAAACGCCCATACGGTACAAAATGGGCGATCTAAATCAGGAGTATCTCGAAAACAACACGTCCGCCGCGATGCGGGTACTCAGGCAGATGTCGCAGACCATCGACGACTTCACCAATTTTTTCAAATCGGACAAACAGGAAGTCCTCTTCAGCATCGAGGAGATTCTTGTCAACACGATGAAGCTGATTCAGTCGAGTTTCCGAGACTCTCAAGTGATCATCGAGATCGACGCGGAGCAAGCCGTGGTCGCCAAGGGATATCCCAACGAATTTTCCCAGGTACTACTAAACATCCTGATGAATGCCAAAGATATCCTCCTGGAACGGGAAGTAGAAAAGCCAAAGATAGCCATCCGGATCTTCAGGGAAGACAACAAGGTGGTGACGACCATTACCGACAACGCCGGTGGTGTTCCAGAAGAAACCATAGAAAGGATCTTCGAACCATACTTCACCACCAAGGGACCTAAAGGGACCGGTATCGGCCTGTACATCTCGAAGATCATCATCGAAAAAAACATGGGAGGCCGTCTTTCCGTACACAACGTTGCAGGGGGAGCGGAATTCAGGATCGAGGTGTAGCTGAGAGCTTTCCGCACATATGTGCATCTGCCACCATAAGCGTCAGATCCTACCGTACTTGCGGTTGAAATCCTCGTCACTCATTATCAGCAGGAGTATCCCGTCGATGAAACCGAGAACCGAGGGGATGAAGGTCCAACAAAAGAGCAGGTACAAGACACCCATTCCGATACTTTTCAGGTAGAACTTATGGATCCCGAAACTGCCGAGGAAAAAGGCGAACAAGGCGGCCGCCAACTTGCTTTTGCCGTTGGGAGCGATCGCGCCCAAGGCTGAAAATACGGTAGATTGACGCACTCCACATCTTGGACATATCTCCGCCTTCGCTTTAATAATCGAGCCACATTCCGAGCAAAATTTTTCATCCTGACCTTTTTGAACAGCTTCGCTCATCATGTCCATCTCCCTGGAAAACTAGATTAAGCCGGCAAAGCCGGCCGATATTTCTGCGGTTCCTTTTCTTAAAGCCGGACATAACGGCTAGAAGTCAGCTCTCGACCGGGATACGCTTCTCACCTTATCAGAAAATCCCATCTTATCCTACTCTCACCCCAAATGGCAGGCATTTGAATCGTCCTGCATCCAGGCTGCACAGGTTCATCCAGGGGCCGACACGCCGGATTGACATTTTTTAATTTTATATGTTAAGTTGAAATTATAGTAAATCGGCTGTACCGGTTTAAGGAGAGCGTGCAAGAGAACCTGAACAAGACTCTACCTCACCGGCTTCATAAAGTAATAGTAACTGATGGTAATCGATGAAGAACAAGGAGGCTAGTGAAACCTGAAAACGAGCAGCATTGACGTGTTGTTGTAGATACAGGCACTAATGAGGCAGAATATAGTAGAAAGATCACCAAGATGACCGCCTTGCATAATCAAGCGGTGCCCCTTAGGCTTTCCTGCCTAAGAAACGGAGGTCGAACATGAGAAAAATAAGAAGAATGATTTTCACAACGGTAGCTGTTGTCGGATTTATGGGATTAACAACCGGTATAGGCAACTCTGCCGGCACCAGAGATTATTCGGGAGAAGTGCCTAAAGCCGGTACAAGCAGGACGACCGGGTCAGCCACTGGCGGGACCACCGAAGCATTCGACGAAAGCAGGAGCCCAAGAGGAGTAGGCGCTCATACCACAATCAAGAGAGACTTCACGGTAGAGCAGGTTGCCCCCGGCACAGGCGGAACCACGGGTACGGGCGCAGGTGGAACTATCGATAGAGGTACCGGCGGGACCATGGACAGAGGCCCCGGTGGTACTTACGACACTGCTCCTGGCGGCACCATCGAAAGAGATAGAGATACCGGAGGAACTATAGATAGAGGAACCGGCGGGACCATGGATAGAGGCACCGGTGGTACTTACGACACTGCTCCCGGCGGCACCATGGACAGAGGAACAGGCGGCACACTTGACAGAGGAACCGGTGGAACTATTGATAGAGGAACCGGCGGCACCATGGATAGAGGCGGTGGTACTTACGACACTGCTCCTGGCGGCACCATGGACAAAGATAAAGATGCCGGTGAAAATATATATAATGACTAATGAAGATACCGCGAAGATATCGACCTGAGATTGGACTTGGCATTATCATGGAAAGCAAAGGAAGAGAGTGTGCCTAAACGAGGGTTACGGATAGGATCTGTAATCCTCGTTTAGGTTCTTTACGCTGTGCTTCAAGGTTCTTCAATTATTGAAAAATCCTGGTAGCTGCAGGTCGGAGTGGCCTTAAAGTCCACTTAGAGAGGAATCCACTACTGAAGATGAGCGAGGATCGCGCTTTAATTAGAATCGGCAGAGGCCAGAGCATTACCGGTACTGGCAGGCAGTATCGCTCCTTGGGTCACGCCGTGTTTGGTTTCGTCGTCATATGCGATTTGAATCTCTTTCAATCGCTGGAGCTTCTCTTCCGTTCGCAGTTTTATCTCCCTTTCCAACTCGCGCTTACTGGTGAAGGTACCCAGGGAGGCGAAAACCTCGTTTATTTCAGAAGCGGCTTTAACGGCAAGGTCCTTGTGGCCGAATTCATGTTCCTGCAAGCGCGCCAGATATTCGTTCCACAGCATGGTCAATTCCGGATCAGAACCGGCAGAGATCAAGCGCGGAAGACGGTAAACGATGTCCACTTTTGTATTCACCGACTTGATGAAATACCTGCCACCGTCACGTGATACGTCATAGCTGTAATCGATATCCCAACTCGTCAGAGCTGAATACACATTGCCATCATTCCACTTTGTACCATTTTGCTTCATCTGCTTGCGCCATTCATCGACGCTTTTTCCGGCGATGTTATAAAATTTGTACCGTTCAATTACTTTCAGGTCGCAAGAGATGTCCGAAAAGTTAAAGATCCTTGGCGTATTTACCTGAGGACCTGCATATCCAGCGAACACCGATGATGAGCACAACATAACGATTACAGCAATGCCGACAACAATCTCAAAGCGCGAAGCCATTCTTAACTCCCTCCGAAATACTGATAAAAAAAAATGCGTGAGTCACCATACCTCATCCGGCTCAGGCAATGAGTGACCGGCGTCACAAAAAATGACGATGGTCCTCCGAAGGGGGCCCTTCACTTATTATTCTGCGTTCTCTTGCACTATTTAGTCAGGGAGAGGGCTAAAAGGGGAACTCGGTTGGCGTGATCGACTAGTCCGTGGACAGGAGCAGGTTGCTTTCATCCTTCAGGTTGACGCCGGAGAGCTTAAGGTGCTTGGCTGCATACATTAGATAAATAAGTCTTTTTGCTGCCAAGACGTAGCTTAATCCTGCGGACCTCACGTTGGAGATACAGTTACGCTCGGCATCGTTGCGGCCTACCCGAGGGGCATAGGTGAGGTAGATGCCTACACTATCCGGCGAACTCAAGCCGGGGCGCTCGCCAATCAGCACGACTACCTGTTGCGCCTGAAGAATCTCCCCGATTTCATCGCCAAGAGCTACCCGGGACTGCTCAGCGACGACTATGGGCGCCAGACGCCATCCCGGCAAAAGGCAAACAACTTCCTGCAGCAGCGTCACCGCATGACACGCGACCCCGCAGGAGGACAACCCGTCCGCTATGACAAAGACAACATCAGGCCGGTTCGGGCTCTTTAGATGCTGAAGACGTTCTCGGCTCGCCTCATCGAGGCTGCGCCCCAGGTCGGGCCGACACAGGTAAACGGGACGATCCCGGGCAGCGCTGTGCACCAGAACCTGCTCGAAGCCTGCGGCGCGGAGTTGCGCCAGGATCTTCTCCCGTTCCAGCGGCAGGTGTACCGCGTCCTTTGCCTGCGCGTGCGCGAGCCCGAATTCCAGCCATGGCAAGGTCGGCAGACTTGCGCCTGTCCGCCCCAGCGCAATGCGGGCCTGGGTGAAGCGCCGCAGGGCAAGCCAGGGATCGTACTCGGCAGGGACCGTCACAAATCCTCCAGGAGTGACCTGGCGTGGGTCAGCAGCGGTTGGCCCGGCAGGGGCTCTCTCAACATCCCCATTTGGTCCGTTATCCGCATGCGCACCAGCCATTCTTCGAACTCGGGGGCCCGTCGCAACTTGAGCACCGAATTGATGTAGAGCGCATCGTGGTATGAAGTACTCTGATAGTTGAGCATGATGTCATCGGCGCCCGGCACGCCCATGATGTAGGTTACCCCGGCGACGCCAAGCAGGGTGAGCAGGGTGTCCATGTCATCCTGATCCGCTTCGGCGTGATTGGTGTAGCAGATGTCGCACCCCATGGGAAGGCCGAGCAGTTTGCCGCAGAAATGATCCTCCAGCCCCGCCCGGATAATCTGCTTGCCGTCATAGAGATACTCGGGCCCGATGAATCCCACCACCGTGTTGACCAGCAGCGGAGAAAACTTGCGGGCTACGGCGTAGGCTCGCGCCTCGCAGGTCTGCTGGTCTACGCCGTGGTGCGCATCCGCCGAGAGGGCGCTCCCCTGACCGGTCTCGAAGTACATGACGTTGTCGCCAACCGTCCCGCGTCCAAGCGACCGACCTGCCTCCCAGGCCTCCTGAAGCAGCGCCAAGTCGATGCCGAAACCGGCGTTGGCCTTTTCCGTTCCCGCGATGGACTGGAATACAAGATCCACTGGAGCGCCCTGTTCGATGGCCTTGATGGTAGTGGTTACGTGGCTCAGGACGCAGGACTGGGTGGGGATGGCATAACGCTCGCGCAGTTCATCGACCATGACCAGGAGGCTTTTGATAGTGGGAAGGTGGTCGCCAGCCGGGTTGATGCCGATCACCGCATCGCCGCTGCCGTAGAGCAGGCCGTCAAGAATGGAGGCCGCGACCCCCTTTGAGTCGTCGGTGGGATGGTTGGGTTGCAGACGGACTGAAAGGCGTCCGGGGAGGCCGATGGTATTGCGGAAGCGTGTAATCACCCGGCAGTTTTGGGCAACCAGGATCAGGTCCTGGTTGCGCATGATCTTTGAAACAGCCGCTGCCATTTCCGGAGTGATGCCTGGGGCAAGCAGCGAGAGGATGCTGCTATCGGCGTTACTTAGGAGCCAGTCACGGAACTCTCCCACGGTGAGCGAGCTGACCACCCGGAAGGCTTCAGCGTTATGGCTGTCGATGATGAGGCGGGTGACCTCATCGGACTCGTACGGGACCACCGGCTCTGCCAGAAAGCGAGTAAGCGGCACCCTGGCAAGGCAGAACCTGGCAGCCATACGTTCCTCATCGGTGCCCGCTGCTATTCCTGCAAGATAGTCACCCGAGCGGGCCGGGCTGGCCTTGGCGAGCAAATCCTTCAGGTCCGAAAAGGTATAACTGCGGCTGCCGATCCTCTGAGAATAGCCCATAGCGTGTCAGTCCGTGATTGGTTGCACTTGGCACTCTGCGGGCCTGCTATGTGCCAAAATCTAGAGCCGCGCCTTGATATTTAATGATATCCAGCCCCTACTTCGATCCTGGCGCACTATATTACGCCACCTTGTTCATGTCAAAGAAGAAACAGCATCCTCGAATCGGCATGTTGCCCCCCCCTTTTTCTGTAGCGCCCCATACTCTTTGCCATTTCTCATGATATTCTTTTGCGCGTAGCTGAAATCGCCCCCGTTTCTGCGGGACCAGCCTGCCTTAAGGAGGAATGATGAGCAAGTCACGGATTATGCAATGCCACACCTCCCGAACGCCGAAGCGGTGGCGCGACATGATTTTGCTGCTGCTGATTATAATCCCCGTTAACGCGTCAGCCGCAGAACCCGCCTCTAGTTCGCCTGAACAACGGTCGCCCCAGCAAACAAGAAAAGAGTCGCAACTCCCCCCCCGCCTGTCAGAGCTTGAGTTGGAAGAGTTGATGGATATCGAGGTCACCACAGTCACTCGCAAGGAAAGCACCATGGGTGAGTCGGCCGCAGCGGTTTCGGTCATCGGCCAGGAGGATATCCGGCGCTCCGGCGCCACGACCATGGCGGAACTTTTCCGCCGCGTGCCGGGGATGAATGTAGCGAGGATCGACAACAACAAATGGGCCGTCAGCGCACGCGGCTTCAACGACCGTTTCTCCAACAAGCTGCTGGTGCAAAGGGATGGCCGTACCATCTACGATCCTATTTTCGCGGGTGTCATCTGGAATGCGGTGGATTATCCGCTTGAGGACATCGAGCGCATCGAGGTGATCAGGGGACCGGGCGCGAGCCTTTGGGGCGCGAATGCGGTCAACGGCATCATCAACATCATCACCAAATCAGCGAAAAAAACCGAGGGAGGACTGTTCAGCGCAGGGGGCGGCAGCCAGGAAGGCAAGTTCGGCGCAGTGCGCTACGGCGGCAAGATCGAAGACAAAGTCGATTATCGCGTGTACGCCAAGGCCTTCGAGCGCGAAAAACAATTCTCTCAGTTAGGCGATACGCATGACCGGTGGGACGGCGCCAGTACCGGCATGCGCGTTGACTGGCGGCAAAGCAGTCTCGATTCGGTGACCATGCAAGGCGATTATCTGCACAGTGATGCGGAAAGCCAGGATCCCGATCTCCAGATGACGCCCCCCTTTATCTCTCTCTTGCCGAACAGATCCGTCTCCAAAAGCGGAAACATCCTGGGGCGCTGGACCCATATGACCGATGAGCAATCGAGCTGGACCCTCCAGGCCTACTGGTCAAGGTTCGATACCAGGCGAAAAGCTGTGGGAATCAGCAACGACAACGACAGTTACGATCTGGATTTCCAACATCAGTTCCCGATCGGCGACCAACACAAATTCATCTACGGTTTGGGGTACAGATATGTGGATCAAACCACAGGAAACAGCCTCTCCGATGACGGATTGTCCCTTTCCTGGCTTAAAAACCGATTTTTTTTATCGACATATAGCGCGTTCTTGCAGGACGAATATGTATTGGTTCCCTACACGCTGAGCGTATTTCTCGGCTCGAAGTTCGAGCACAATGATTTCACGGGCATCGAGGTTCAACCAACAGGGCGACTGCTCTGGACTCCGACGCATCGGCAGACGCTTTGGGCCGCTGTATCACGGGCGGTACGCACTCCGAGCATCTCGGAAGAAGCGATTGAGCTGAGTGCCACCTTTCCCACAACGCTCCCATCGGGCGCCCAACTCTTTCCTCGCCTCACCGGCAACCCGGACCTTGATTCCGCAAGACTTATCGCCTACGAGCTTGGCTACCGGGCCCAGGTACTGGAAACCTTCTCCCTGGATAGCGCCTTGTTCTATAACCACTACGACAGGCTGGTGCTTGCTGTGCCCCAGTCCATCCAAGGCGGCTTTGCCCCCGGGACCGCGATTTTGCCGGTACGCTTCGAAAACAGGATGGATGGAGAGACTTACGGAGTGGAGATCGGAGCCGACTGGCGGCCCGCCAAATGGTGGCGGCTCTACGGAACCTACAGCTTTTTAAAAATGAAGCTTTACCCCGACCGGAGCCTGCCCGAAAGAACGAGAGCAGACGCGGAGAGCGCCGAGGGGCGCAGCCCACAGCAACAGGCCTTCCTGCAATCCTCTTTCAATCTGCCGCAGGACGTGGAGTTCGACCTAATTGGCCGTTTTGTCGACAGTCTGCCCGGGTTCGCGCCGGGGATCCCGTCCTACTTCTCCCTGGACGCCCGCGCGGCATGGCGGCCGCGAAAGGACCTCGAGATCTCGCTGGTAGGGCGGAATTTACTCGATGACCATCATCCGGAGTTTGGCGTCTCCTCCATAATAGCCACTCCGGTTGTTGAAATCCGGCGCAACGTGTACGCAAAAGTCTCGTGGCGGTTTTGAGGATGCGGCGGGTCGCGGTGGTCATCATTTTGCTTTTACTGGGGTACACGCCGGTGCATGCCGAGGCAACCGAGTACCAGGTCAAGGCAGCGATGCTGGCACACTTCGCCCTCTTCATCGATTGGCCCCCTGCTGCGCTCCCCACGGCGGACAGTCCGTTCGTGGCCTGCGTGGTCGGCGAAGACCCCTTCGGGTCATGGTTGAAACATGAATTGGGCGAGCGCGTAGGGAGTCATCCCGTGAAAATCCGCTACCTGAAAAAAGCTGAAGCGGCCCAGGAGTGCCACATGATATTCATCAGCCGCTCCGAGCAGGGGCGATTGAAGCAGGTGCTGGCCTCACTGGAGAACAAAGTCGCCTTGACCGTAAGCGATGCCCGTGACATCAGCTACTTCTGCCGCCACGGTGGGATGATCGGATTTGTAATGGAGGGGCGTAAGGTGCGTTTCAATTTGAACGCCGAAGCCGCGGCAAAGGCGGGCCTGAAAATCGATTCCAAACTGAAGCGGGTTTCGGGCTCGACGCTATGCGGGGAAGGACGCTAGCATGCCGGCGTTCCGCAGGGCGCATAACTGGCCGATTCAGCGCAAACTGCTGCTGATCATATTGTCGACCATAGTAGTTTCCTTGGTATTGGCGATGGCGGGTATTTTCACCTACGAGCTGGTCACCTACCGGGACCGCCTGGCGCAGGAAGTCACCGAGGTGGGCGGGTTCATCATGGCGAACAGTGCGCCGACCCTGGCTTTCGATGATGCGCAGACGGCGCAGGAAATATTGCTTACCCTGTCAGGATCCCCCTCCGTCGCCGTTGCCGCCCTCTACACCATGGACGGCCGGGTGTTCGCCTCTTATATCCGCTCCGGGCAACCGACAATCGCTCCGCCGCCCATGCCCGGCCCTACAGGGACGCGCTTCACCGGCCGTCAACTGGAACAAGTCCGCACCGTCCATAAAAAAGGGCACCGGCTGGGCACGCTCTATCTGCGCGCCGACACGGCCACCGTGTACGCACGACTGGCCGGTTATGCCGGCATATTGCTGGCGGTTTCGCTGGCGATTGGAGGAGGCGCGTTTCTGCTGCAAAGGTTACTGAAGCGATTAATTTCAGAGCCGCTGCTGCGGCTCTCCAGCATGGCGGAAAGCATAGCGGGCGGGGACTTGACCACCCATGTCCCGGTGGAATCGGCGGATGAGATCGGTCAGCTGGCGGCGGCCTTCAACCACATGAGCCAGGAACTGGCTCATTCTTACGCTCAGTTGGAGATGCGTGTCCAGGAAAGGACGGAAAAGCTGACCCGCGCGCTACAGGAGCTGCATTCCGAAACGGAGGAGCGCATCCGTGCGGTTGAAGAGCTCCGTAAGAGGGAGCAATTGCTTATACAGCAAAGCCGTCTGGCGGCAATGGGAGAGATGCTTGCGAATATCTCCCACCAATGGCGGCAGCCCTTGAACGTTCTGGGGTTAAAGGTTCAGGAACTGGGGTTGTCCTATAAATACGGCAGCCTCAGCGAGGATCTCCTTGATGACAACATTGCCAAGGCAATGGAAATCATCCAGCACATGTCGCAGACCATCACCGACTTTCAGGATTACTTGACACCAAACAAGGAGAAAACGGAGTTCAGCGTGGATCAGGTGATCGCCAGAACGGTCAGTCTCATCAAGGAAAATTTCAAGAATCAAAACATCCGCATCGACATCAGGTCAACCGGAGACCAGCAGATCATGGGCTTTCCCAACGAGTACGGCCAGGTCCTGTTAAACCTGTTCATGAACGCTCGGGATGCCTTCATTGAACGTGGAGTGAGGGATGCAAGGATAACGGTGCAGTCATGGTCTGAGAATGGAAAAGCGGTTACCACCATCACCGACAATGCAGGAGGCGTCAGGGAGGAAATCCTCGACAATATATTCGACGCCTACTTTACCACCAAAGAGCTTGGGAAAGGGACGGGGGTGGGCCTGTTCATGTCGAAAAACATCATAGAACAGAACATGGGAGGCCTCCTCTCGGTGCGCAACGTCAACGGGGGCGCGGAATTCAGGATCGAGGTTTAAATATGGAGACAGGACTCCCCACATTTTCTTTACTTGTCGTAGAGGACGACACCGCAGCCTGCGATATCATCGCCCGCATGGTCCGCTTGAAATTCCCCGATTGCACGGTTTACACCGCCGATAACGGCGTGAAGGGGCTGGCACTCTTCAAGCAATACAACCCCGACATCGTCATCACCGATGTCAACATGCCGGCGATGGACGGCGTCGAACTGGTCCGCTCGATCAGATTGATAAATCCAAAGGCAACGTACATCGTGCTGACCGCGTACAGCAATAAAATCGTCTTCGAGAAATTCAAGGACATGGGCTTTTGCGCCTATCTGCTGAAGCCTATCGATTTTAATGAGCTGTTTGAAGCTATTGAAACATGCAATGCGGAGAGTAAGCGGCAACAAGACCGTTTCAACCTAACGTGACAAGTGGGGCCTAAGGGGCCGTCCGCATCTTTGAGCAAATCCATTCAAGTTCCCCGCTCTCCATGATAACATCAGGCTTGTTCACGATTCGGGCCAATTCAAGCGGATAACCCCTTTTGCAGATGAGGAGGAAAACCAAATGTAGCCCCGATCGGTATCCAACATTGGAGAACTTCATGCCCACATCCAAATTTGAACAGGAAAAGCTAGGTCTGGACAAGACACCCAGCACCAAGCGACAGGGGCGCAGAAAGACGGACAAAGCCTTGCTTTTCAGCGAGGCGCGATATCGGGCCCTGTTTCGCGACAATCCGGCCATGATCTTTACCACGGATGCCGACGGGACGATACTCTCAGCCAACCCATTTGGAGCAAGCCGATTGGGCTATACCATAGAGGAACTGGAAGGCCGGCCGGTGCTGGAACTGTTCCACGAAGATGACCGCGCCGCAATGGCCGAGCAGTTGCTGAGTTGCCTGAAAAACCCCGGCGAGGTGCATCGCTGGCAGTTGCGCAAGGTCAGTAAAGACGGAGGGATACTTTGGGTTGACGAAATAGCGCAGGCGATTTACGACCTGAACGGCGCGCTAAACGTCCTGGTTGTCTGCCTGGACGTCACGGAGCGCAAGCGGGCGGAACGAGAACTGAAAGAACAAGAGGCGATGCTGCGTACCGTTCTGGAAACGATTCCCGTGGGGGTGTGGGTCATTGAAGCGGAGGGCACGATCGTCCATGGCAACCAGGCGGGACAAAGGATCTGGTCGGGCGCCCGGTATGTCGGAATCGACCGGTACGACGAATACAAGGGATGGTGGGCCGATACCGGCAAGAGCATCGGGCCGATGGAATGGGCCGCCGCCCGTGCCGTCATCGACGGCGAGACGTCGCTCGATGAAGAAATAGACATCGAGACCTTCGACGGAAAGCGGAAAACGATTCTCCATTCGGCCGTTCCGCTCCGGGACGGCTACCAGCGCATCACCGGCGCGGTGATCGTAAATCAGGACATCTCCGCCCGCAAGGAGGCGGAACATGCGCTGCAGCGGCAAGGGGCCGATTTGAAGAAGGCGCAGGAAATCGCGAAACTAGGCAGCTGGACCTCCGACATGCCGGGCCGGGTCTCCTGGTCGGAGGAGTTATACCGGATCTTCGGGGTCTCACCGGAAACTTTCACCCCGAACGCCGAATCCTTCCTCAACCTGATCCATCCCGACGACCGACCGGCAATGCAGGCATGGACCGATGCCTGCATTGCCGGTGAAAAACCGGGCGAATTGGTATTCCGCATCATTTGGCCCGACGGCACGGTCCGTTTTATCAGCGGCCGCGGCGAGTTGGTCCCCGACGCCAAGGATAGACGACTCCACTTGGCCGGAACCGCGCAGGACATCACGGAGCGCAAACTGGCTCAGGAAGCTCTCGCCGGAAGCGAGAGCGCTTTTCGCGCCACCTTTGAGCAAGCCGCCGTCGGCATGTCCCGGATCGCCACCGACGGCCGTTGGTTGCAGGTGAACCAGCGACTCTGCGACGTTGTCGGCTACACGCGGGACGAACTTCTCGCCCTGACATTCCAGGACATAATCCACCCCGACGATCTGGACGACGATTTAGGTTTCGTGATGCAAGTTCTTGCGGGTGATATCGATACCTATTCCAAGGAGATGCGCTTCATGCGCAAGGATCGGCGCATAGTCTGGATCAATTTCACGGTGGGGCTGGTTCGGGATTCGGCCGGGGCGCCGGCCTATTCCATCTCCGTCGTGGAAGAAATCACCAAGCGCAAGCGGGCTGAGGAGACACTGGCTGAAAAACAGCTCCTGCTCGAAGAAGCCAACCTGCATCTGGAACAACGCGTCGCGGACGCTGTGTCGGATTTACGCCAAAAAGATCAGATTCTGATACAGCAGGGGCGGCAGGCCGCCATGGGAGAAATGATCGGCAATATCGCCCATCAGTGGCGTCAGCCGCTCAACACGCTCGGGCTGATAGTACAGGAATTGCAGATGACCTATGGGCGTGCCGACTTCAACAAGGAAACCCTCGAGGCCGGCGTCAAGAAAGCCATGGGGCTGATATCGCACATGTCCAAGACTATTGAAGATTTCCGTGACTACTTCAAGCCGGAAAAGGAGAAGATGCTGTTCAACATCAATCAGGCCGTTGCCAAGACCTTATCTCTTGTCGAGCCGAGCCTGAAAAATCTGGACATCGATATCGAGATCGTCGAAAAAGATGAGGCTGACATCAACGGATATGCGAACGAATATTCCCAGGTGCTGCTCAATATCCTTCTCAATTGCAAGGATGCCTTCGAGGAAGGCGGCACCGGCAAACAAAGGATTATCACCATTACCATATTCAAGGAGAACAACAGATCCGTGTTGACCGTATCGGACACGGCGGGAGGCATTCCCGAGAACCTCATCGACAAGGTTTTTGATCCGTATTTCACCACCAAGAGTCAGGATAAGGGAACCGGGATCGGTTTATTCATGGCTAAAACCATCATAGAGAAAAACATGGATGGGAGGCTTTCCGTACGCAACACGGCGGATGGTGCGGAATTCAGGATCGAGGTCTGACCATCAAAGGCACCTTTCGGAAGTGTCGATGGGAATATTTTCCGCGGCGATTCCCATTCCGTCACAGACTCCTCAGGCTTGGGGCGGGTGTCGTCTAGTCCGCTTCATATTTTGACTTCTTCTCAGTTTCTTCTTTGCCGATCACCTGTGAAACGCGCGCCCGGTAGTCGAACACTTCATGGGGCTTCGCCTGCGGGATGAGCTTCCCGCGCCCGCACAAGGGGCATTTGAGAACAGCAACCGCCTCAACCAATGAAACTTCGAGTGGTCCACCACACGTGCATTTCATGTAACTCTCCCTTGCAGAGACTATGCTCTCATTTTCGTTAGCCCATAAGACTCCGTGTTCATCTGAAGATTTGTCGTAGGGATAAGCCGACACCATATGAGATTTTACTTATATTTGTCAATACAAATAATCATCTTTCCCACCGCATCTAACCGGCAGCTCCGACGCTCCCGCTGGACATGTGAGCCTGTTCCCAAATGTGCCGAGTATGGTATACAGGATGAGTGCTTTGCAACGTTGATTCGGAAGGACCAAACGACCTGCTACTGAAAAGACCCCGAAAGGAGTCGGTCCCATGGAACAAGCCTCCAATTTCTCCGGCAAGACACGCTTCCGGCACGCCCTTGGCCGTAGCTGGCTCATCGGCTCGGCCCTATCCCTTTTCTGGATCTCCCCCACTCCGGCATTTGAAATAGATACGCATTCGATGTCAAGCTGCGCTGGGACACCACCGCAAAATACAGCGCAGCCTGGCGCGTGAAAAACCGCTCCGAGCGCCTCATCGCCGACCGGAACAGCGACGACGGCGACCGCAATTTCGACAGGGGTCTTATCTCCAACCGGGTTGACTCTTGCGGAAGTGGGGTGGCAGCACCTGATCGACATCTCCCGCAATCCCGGCGCCTTCGATGCCACCCGGCGGCGCGATGCCTGGGGTTTCCAGACGGTGTCACCCCAACCTATTTCCAGGTAGCGACGGACCTGGATATCGACGTGCCGCTCACGCTGAGCTACACACCCCAGGGAAAGTCGCCGCTCCCCTTTTTCAACGGGCCGCATAAGGGGGGAACCATGGGCGTGGGGGTGTCGGCGCTGTACCGCAGGGTGTGGAATGTCGGGCTCCAGTTCATCCATTTCTACGGAGGCGTCTCCTTCCAGGCGTTGAAGGATCGCGACTTCGTCTCCCTTTCCATCCAGCGCACCTTTTGAATACCGCCTAAAGCCTTTGCGGTCGCCCGGCAAGGATGCACCTGATTTCAGCTCCGCTGTCCGCTGTTCGAGTTCCTCACCAAGGAGGGTGCCATGAAACGGAGGCTCACGGTCCGGCTGTTCACCATGTTCCTGTTATCACTGATCGCTTCCTCGGGAGAAGCTGCGGTATCCGCCCAGGAAGCGGCCCTGCTCGAGTCGGTGCTGACCCCGTTCGGCGCGGAAAAATCAGGGAACAAGGAAGGGACCATTCCCGCCTGGGAGGGGGGGTACACCAGGACGTGGCCCGGATACAGATCGGGCGAGCCCAGGCCGGACCCGTTCGCCGATGAAAAGCCTCTGTACAGTATCACGGCGGCCAATATGCAGCGGCACGCGGAGAAGCTCTCGGACGGCGTCAAGGCACTGCTGGAGCGCTTCCCCGGCTTCCGGCTCGATGTTTACCCCACCCACCGCACGGCCGCGGCGCCGCAATGGGTCTACGACAACACCCTTAAAAACGCCACCCGCGCCCGAACCCTGAACGACGGGCTCACCGTGGCGGACGCCTACGGGGGCATTCCCTTCCCCATCCCCAAAAGCGGCAGGGAGGCGATGTGGAATCACCTGCTTGCCTGGAAAGGGGAATCGGCCACCGAAGATGCCGGCATCTACCTGGCAAGCGGCGCCAAGCCGGACCTGACGGCCCAGCGCCGGGCCGACCTTCAGTACCCGTTCTACTACAAGGACGGCTCGCCCGGCTCCTTCCGGGGTATTTATGCGATGGCGCGCTACCTGGGGATCAGGCCGCCCAGCAACGCCGGTGTGGGTTACCTGGCGTACGAGCCGATCGATCAGTCGAGAAATCCCGGCAAGGTCTGGGCTTACCTGGTCGGACAGCGACGCGTGCGCCCCGCCCCTACCGTCGCCTACGACACCCCGGACCCGACGACATCCGGCGTCAGCCTCATCGACGAGGTATGGATGTTCAAGGGACCCCTGGACCGCTACCATTGGCGGCTCTTGGGGAAAAGCGAGCTGTTGGTGCCCTACAACAACAACGGCTTCTTCAGAAAGAGCATCGCCCAGGTGATGGGGGTGCGGCACCTGAATCCCGACCACGTGCGCTGGGAACTGCATCGCGTCTGGGTGGTGGAAGCCCGTCTGGCCCCGGGAAAACGGCACCCGGTCGTGAAAAGGCGCCTGTATCTGGACGAGGACAGCTGGCTGGCGCTGCTCTACGACGGGTGGGACGGCAAAGACCGCCTGTGGCGCACGGCCTTCGCGCTCCCCCTGATCGTCCCGGAACTGCCGGGGGTGGTCTCCTTCCCCGACGCGATCCACGACCTGGTCGCGGGGCGCTATGCGGCGCGCTATCTGCTCAATGAAAGCAGCACCCACTATCGCGTCGTGCCGCGCAGGCCGGAGGATTTCTTCTCCCCCGCCGCCCTGGCCGGTGAGGGGGTGCGTTAAGCCCATGAGCGACGCCGACCGCTACACCTTAACCAAGGTCCTGTACGAGGATGCCGCTTTCGTCGTGTCCCGGGGGGTGCGCAAGCATGACGGAGTGCCGGTTCTCATCAAGGCGCTCCGGGCCGGGTTCACGGCACACGAGGTGGAGTTGTTGCGCCGCGAGTACGAGATGGGACAGCAGCTGGACACCCCCTTCGCCGTGAAGCCGATCGGGCTGGAGACCGGGGAGACGCGCCCGATGCTGGTTTACCCGGACCTTGGGTTCGAGCCGTTGTCGCTGCTGCTGGACGCTCCCCTGGAGACCGGACGCTTTCTGGAACTGGCCATCCGGCTCTCCACGGCGCTGGCCGGCATCCACCGCCTGGGGTTCATCCACAAGGACATAAGGCCCGCCAACGTCCTTTTTCACCAGCGGACAGGCGAGCTGAAACTCACCGGCTTCGGCCTCGCGGCGCCGCTGCCCCGGGTGCCAGCCAGTACCGCAAGTTCGCCTCTTTGCGATCCGGCCTACATGTCGCCGGAACAGACCGGGCGCATGAACCGGGGCGTCGACCACCGCAGCGACCTCTACTCGCTGGGGGTGACCTTTTACCGGATGCTCACCGGCGTTTTGCCGTTCCAGGGCGCCGACCTGCAGGAGTGGGTCCATTGCCACATCGCGCGGGAGCCGCAGCCGCCGTCCCGGATCGTCCCCGCCGTACCGGCGGCGATCGAGGCCATCGTCTTGAAGCTTTTGGCCAAGCAGCCCGAGGAGCGCTATCATGGCGCGCGCGGGGTGCAATCCGACCTGCGGCGCTGCGAAGAGCAGTGGACCAGCCAAAAGCGGGTGGAGCCGTTTACCCCGGGGGAACACGACGTCCCGGAGTTCTTCCTGATCCCCCAGAAGCTTTACGGCCGCGATGAGCAGGTCGCGGCACTTCTGGGCGCCTTCAGGAGGGTAGTATCCTCCGGAAGGCCCGAGTTCGTGCTGGTTTCCGGCTACTCCGGCATCGGCAAATCCTCGCTGGTCCAGGCGCTGTCGGAATCGATCGTGCGCGAGCGGGGCTATTTCGTCTCCGGCAAGTTCGAGCAGTATCAGCGTGAGATCCCCTTCGCCCCCGTCTCCCGTGCCTTTGGCGAATTGATCAACCAACTCCTCACCGAGAGCGATCAGAGGATCGAGAGCTGGCGAAAACGGCTGCGACAGGCCGTGGGGATCAACGGCCGGCTCATCGTTCATCTCATTGCGCAAGTCGAGTTGATCATTGGCCCCCAGCCGCCCCCCCCCGAACTGTCGCCGACCGAGGCGACGAGACGCCTCCAACTCGCTTTCCAGGGGTTCGTGGGGGTATTCGCCACCCATGAACATCCGCTGGTCCTCTTCCTGGACGACTTGCAGTGGCTCGACCAGGCCAGCCTGAAATTGGTCGCCCAGTTGATCACCGACCCCGATACCCGTCACCTGCTGCTCATCGGCGCCTACCGGGACAACGAGGTGACTCCTTCTCACCCGTTGATGATCACGCTGGACGAGATCCGCAGGAAGGGGGCGCAAGTCGGGGAGATCGCGTTGGGCCCGCTCGCGCCGCCCGACCTGGAACAACTTGTCGCGGATACGGTGCATCGTCCGGCACGGGAGGCTGCAAAGCTCGCGCAGCTTGTCCAGGAAAGAACCGAAGGCAACCCGTTTTTCGCCATCCAGTTCCTGAGCACCCTCTACCAGGAGCGCTTGTTGGACTTCGACGCGGATTCCGGGAGGTGGCTATGGGATCTGGAGGCGATCCGCCGCCAGGGGGCGACCGACAACGTCGTCGAGCTGATGGTGGGGAAGCTGAAGCGCTTTCCCGCCGCCACGCGCCGCGCGCTGGAGCTCGCGGCATGCATCGGGAACAGCGCGGAAACCGGCATCCTGGCCAGGCTCTGCGGCCTTTCGCACGGGGAGCTCTTCGTTTCGCTGCGGGAGGCCGTGGACGAGGGACTGCTGCAGCTGGACGGCAGCTATCGGTTCATGCACGACCGGGTGCAGGAGGCGGCCTACTCGCTCATCGCCGAGGAGGAGCGGGCCACGCTGCATCTGCGGATCGCCAAACTTTTGCTGCTAGGCCTGCCCGAGCAGGATACGGACCAAAGGGTGTTCGACGTCGCCAACCACTTCAATCTGGCGGCGTCACTGATCACGCGGCAGGAAGAGCGGCTCCGGGCGGTCGAGCTGAATCTGCGTGCCGCGCGAAAAGCCAAGGCCTCCACCGCGTACCGGGCGGCCGTCGCATACCTCGCCCGGGCGGTTGAGCTTTTGGGTAGCGACGCCTGGGAAAAGGAACGCGATCTCAGCTTCGCTGCGCACCTGGAGCTTGCCGAGTGCGGATTTCTCGCCGGTGACTACCCCGAGGCGGAGCGCCTGTTCCCCGTTTTGCTGCGCGAGGCCAGGACACGCACGGAGCAGGCGGCCGCCTACCGGGTGAAGATAGACACCCACAACATCAAGGGAGAGGGGGGCGCAGCCATAGAGAGCGCCCTGACCTGCCTGCGGATTTTGGGAGTCGAGATGTCCCCCCACCCGTCAAGCGGCGAGGTGCAGCGAGCCTATCATGAGGTATGGGCCGAACTCGGCTCAAGGGAGATAGCATCGCTCATCGACCTGCCGCCGATGACCGACCTCGACATGCAGGCCGCCATGGATATACTGACCCGCCTCTATATCCCCGCCTACTATTCGGACAACAACCTCTTCTATCTCCATGTCTGCCTTGGGGTGAACCTCAGCCTGCGCCACGGAAACGCTCCCGCATCCACCTATGCCTACGGCTGGTTCGGGGTCCTGCTGGCCACTACCTTTCGACGCTCCCGGGAAGGGTACCGCTTCGCCAGGCTGGCCCACGACCTGGTGGAACGCAACCAGTTCCTGGCCTACAAGGCGCTGGTGAACATGCATCTGAAGTTCGTGGCCTACTGGTCCCAGCCCCTGGACCAGGAGATCGGGTACAGCCGCGCCATGTTCGAGGCAGGCGTGGCGACGGGGGATGTGGCGGCTGCCTGCTTCAGCTGGAGCGAGACCCTGCTCGGCATGATCACCCGGGGCGATCCCCTGTCGGAGGTACTGGAGGAAGCTAGGCGGGGCCTCGACTTCGTCCGACGGGCGGGCTTCGGCGACGTCTTCCGGCTGATCACGGGGATTGAGCGTTTCGTGCAGGCGATGCGCGGCTGCACCCGTCACCTCTCCAGCTACGACGACGAGCAGTTCAGCGAGACGGGCTTCGAATCCGGCCTCGATGCGGACCGCATGCCGTCTCTCGTCTTCTACTACCATGCCTTCAAGCTGATGGCGCGCTTCCTGTCGGGCGACCTGGAGGCGGCCCTCGCCTCCGGCCAAAAGTGCAAGGCGCTGCTCTGGGCGGGGCTCTTCTCGGCTGAAACCCACTACTTCTACCTCTACTACGCCCTCACGCTCGCCTCGCTGTTCGACCGGCTACCGGAAAGCGGGCGCAAGGAAGCCCTGGAGACGCTCGCCGTCCACGAGAAACAGCTTGGGGAATGGGCCCGGACCTACCCTCCCACCTTCCACAACAACCATGCCCTGGTCCGCGCCGAAATCGCCCGCATCGCCGGGAACTATCTGGAGGCGGAGCAGCTGTATGAACAGGCGATTCATTCCGCGCGCGCGCACGGCTTCGTGCAGAACGAGGGGGTCGGCAACGAACTGGCCTCGCGGTTCTACCGGTCACGCGGCCTGTCCAGCATAGCCGACATGCTTTTGGGCGAAGCCAGGGCCTGCTTTGCCCGCTGGGGCGCGGACGGCAAGGTGCGGCAGCTGGATCGGGATTACCCTTGGCTAAAAGAAGAGGAGCGGGTACGCTGCGCCGGCACGCCCTCCCCCGCAGTCCAGGTGGACGCGATCGCGCTGGTCAGGGCGTCGCAGGCCATATCCAGGGAAATCGTCCTGAAGAACCTGGTAGACGCCTTGACGCGCACCGTGCTGGAAAACGCCGGAGCGCAGAAGGGTTATCTGCTTTTGGGCAGCGGGGACGACCTTGCCGTCGAGGCCGGCGGCTTTTCGGATGCGGAGGGGATAAAGACCGTCCATCCGGCGCCCTCTGAAGGGCTCGAACTTCTCCCCCAGTCGATCGTCAACTACGTGAAACGCACCGGCAAGAGCGTCATCCTGGACGACGCCTCCGCGAGCACCATGTTCTCCTCCGATCCGTACCTGGTGCGCAGCAACCCGGTGTCGGTCATGTGCCTCCCCATTCTGAGCCAGGCCCGGCTGGTGGGGCTCTTGTACCTGGAAAACAACCTGGTGCGGGGGGCCTTCACCGCTGACCGTATCGCGGTTCTCGAAGTGCTCGCCGCGCAGGCCGCGCTCTCCTTGGAGAACGCCCGTATCTACGAAGCGCTGCGGCAAGCGGAGGCGAAATACCGCTCCATCTTCGAAAACGCCCTGGACGGGATCTTTCAGACTACGCCCGCCGGACGGTTTCTCGACGCCAATCCCGCGATGGCGCGCATGCTGGGGTACCGATCCCCCGAGGCGCTGATGGCGCATGTCACCGACATAACGCGGCAGCTTTACGTACAGCCGCAACAGCGCGAGGATTTTGCACGGTTACTCGAAGAACGCGACATCCTGGAGGGATTCGAAACCCAGCTCTACCGCGAGGACGGCAGCGTGATCTGGGTACTGGCCAACGCGCGCAGCGTGCGCGACAGCGCGAATCAGCCGCTTTACTATGAAGGGATCGTGGAGGATATCACGGAGCGCAAAAGGGCGGAGGAGGAGTTGCGCAAGTACCGGGAGCACCTGGAACAGCTGGTGCGGGAGCGCACGGTGCAACTGGAAAAAGCCAACCTGCGCCTCCGGGAGCTGGATCGCCTCAAGTCGATGTTCATCGCCTCCATGTCCCACGAACTGCGCACGCCGCTCAATTCGATCATCGGTTTCACCATCATGACGCTCGACGGATCATCGGGAGAGTTGAACGACGAGCAACGGGACAACCTTGACAGGGTCTACCGCTCGTCGCAACACCTTCTGGCCCTGATCACCGATATCATGGATATTTCCAGGATCGAATCGGGGCGGATCCAGGCCTTCCCGGCGACGTTTTCCCTGGCCGGGATCGTGGACGAGGCGGTAGGGAGCGTGGAGCCGCAGTTAAAGGAGAAGGGACTCTCCCTGGAAACCGATATCCCTGCCGATCTTTCCCTCGTTACCGATCGAAAGAGGCTGCTCCAGTGCCTCATCAACCTGCTCGGTAACGCGGTGAAATTCACCGGAAAGGGGGTAATCTCTCTTTCATCGCGGGAGGCGGACGGCTACCTGGAACTCTCGGTGCGGGACACCGGCATAGGCATTTCCGAGACGGATCTGCCAAAGCTCTTCGAGCCTTTCGAGCGCCTGGAGTCGCACCTGCACGTCAAGACCGGCGGCACGGGACTCGGGCTCTATCTCACCAGAAAGCTGGCAACCGATGTGCTGCGCGGCGCGGTGTCTGTGCGGAGCAAGGTGGGGGAAGGGAGCACCTTCACCCTGAAGGTCCCCTTGGATCTCAGGGGGGCGCTCGAAGCGAAAGGGAGTTGACAAGGCCCGGGTTCAACTCATCATGGTGTAAGACATTTTCAGGGAGAACTACTATGAAAGCGAGTGGTCGGCGAGGATCACCCGGAGGATATGCCGCTTATCGCAGGCCGGCGATGCAGGGCCGCTGGACGCCCAGGGCTTCCCGCGGCACACGGGAGCTCGGGCGATGAAGATACTGATCGTTGATGACGACGAGAATTCCAGGGTACTGCTGAAACGTGCGCTCACACGCCGGGGGTATCTTGTCGAATGCGCCACCAACGGCGTCGAGGCTCTGGAAAAGGCGCTTCAGTCGCCTCCGGAGCTGATAGTCTCGGACATCATGCTCCCTGGAATGGACGGCTTCGAACTGTGCCGCAGGGTCAAAACCGATGACCGGCTCAGGACCGTGCCCTTCATCTTCTATACGGCGGTTTACGTCGATAAAAAGGATGAGGATCTGGCGCTCCAACTGGGCGCCTCCAGGTTCCTGTTAAAGCCCTTGGAGCCTGCCGACTTCCTTCGGGTGATAGGGGAGGTTGTCGAGGAACACCTGATGAAGAAGCTGCCGGTGCCGGACCGGCCCCTGGCGGGGATGCATGAGCTAGATCGCATGCAACTGGAAGCCGTGGCGAGAAAGCTGGAGCAAAAGGTACGGGAGCTGGCTGAAGAGCGCGACGCGCTGAAAAAGAGCGAGCATAAATATCAGCAGCTGACCGAGACCCTCGAGCAGCGCATCGAGCTTGCCGTGGAAGAGGCCCGCACGCGGGAGCAGTTGCTCATCAGGCAGGGACGACTTGCGGCCATGGGAGAGATGATCGGGAACATAGCTCATCAGTGGCGGCAGCCCCTGAACATCCTGGCGCTCATCATTCAGGAGTTGCCGATATATTACGAGCGGGGGATTTTCAACAAGCCGTACCTTGACGCCAGCGTCCAGAAGGCGATGCAGGTCATTTCCCAGATGTCGAAGACGATAGACAGTTTCAGAAACTTTTTCAGGCCCGACAAGGAAAAGGTCTGCTTTCAAGCGAGGGAGGTATTGGAAAAGAGCGTTTCCATCGTCGATGCCGTATTTACCCCGTTGAATCTCACCGTCGAGATTGTGGTGGAAGATGAAATCGCCATCGACGGCTACCCCAATGAGTTCTCGCAGGTGATTCTCAATATCTTGCTGAACGCGAAGGACGCCTTCCTGCATCGCAAGGTGGAGCAGCCCAAGGTCGTGGCCAGGCTGTTCAGGGAAAACGGCAAGGCCGTGCTGACCATAACCGACAACGCAGGCGGCATTCCCGAAGAGATCATGCAGAGCATCTTCGACCCCTATTTTTCCACAAAGGATCCCATCATGGGAACCGGGATCGGCCTGTTCATGTCAAAAGCGATCATAGAGAAGAACATGAACGGTTCATTGAGCGCGCGAAACGTCAATGGCGGCGCCGAGTTCAGGATAGAAATTTGACAAGGGGAATTCAGGCAGTTATGAGGATAGCCCTGAAGTCGTTCACGTTGGTAAGGGTGGGACCGGTGATGACGGAGTCTCCCAGCGCCTGGAAGAAGCCATGACCGTCATTGTCGTCAAGAAGTTCTTTCGGGTTGATGCCGAGTTGCCACGCTCTGGTTAGCGAATCCGGGGAGAGTAGCGCACCGGCTATCTCTTCGACTCCATCGACCCCGTCCGTATCCCCCGCCATGGCATGGATACACGGGTGTGCTTCCAGGGAAATCCCCAGTGACAGCAGAAACTCGACATTGCGCCCCCCCCTCCCGTTTCCGCGAACCGTTACCGTGGTCTCTCCACCGGACAAAAGCACGCAGGGAGCGTTGAACGGTTGATTACGCGAGGCGACCTGCAGAGCCATGCCGGCCATGGCCTTGGCAACGTCCCGCGACTCCCCTTCCATCCTGTCGCTCAGGATGTGTGCAGGGATGCCATTGGCCTGCGCCACTTTGGCGGCGGCTTCGAGGGCGGCTTGAGGAGCAGCTATGATACGTAACTCGCTTCCCGACAAGCGGCGGTCGCCAGGTTTCAAGGTCTCACTGCCGCCGCTTGCCAGCATGTCCAGCATGTGCCGAGGCAGATCGACGCCGTACCTTCTTATGATGGCAAGTGCGTCGGCGCAGGTGGTACTGTCTGCCGCAGTCGGCCCGGACGCTATGTCAGTGGGGTTGTCGCCGGGAACGTCGGAAATGAGCAGGGTGAGAACCTGGGCAGGGTAGCAGGCAGCGGCAAGCCTTCCCCCCTTGATAGCCGAAAGATGTCGGCGGATGCAGTTTATCTCGCTGATGGTAGCTCCGCACTTCAGGAGTGCCCGGCTTACGGCCTGCTTCTCCTCAAGGGTGATTCCGGGAAAAGGAAGCGGCAGGAGCGCTGATCCTCCGCCGGAAATAAGGCAGAGCACCATGTCGTCTGCATGTAACCCATCAACAAGGTTCAGCATCCGTTGCGCCGCCGCAAGGCCGGCAACATCAGGCACAGGATGCCCCGCCTCGACGATTTCGATCCGTTGGCAGGGTACCGCATACCCGTACCGTGTAACCACAAGTCCGGCGGCGATCTCTCCCTTCCAGTTTTCCTCCACTGACCGCGCCATTGCCGCCGATGCCTTGCCCGCACCGACAACTATCAGTCGCCCTTTTGGGGCAGGAGGAAGATGATTGGGGATGCAGAGTTCAGGTTGCGCGGACCAGATAGCAGCTTCGAACATTTCTTGCAGCAGTGCACGAGGTTCCATGTCGTTTCCTCCTCGGCATTAAAACCGGTTACGCGGACGCCGGGGATGGATATCCGGGCGTCCTTTGTCGAAACAAATTACGCAAATTACGCCAAGCATCCGCAAAGTTACGCAAAGAAAAAACGGGCATCATTTGGTTGAAGTCTTTTAACCGCTACTTCAAAGTCTTCTTACATTATCTCCCAGCGTCCCAACGGGTTTCAATCCGGTTCCTGCCCGCTCTTTTAGCCGCATACATGGCGCCATCGGCTCGCTTGATAAAAGCTTCCGCCGTGTCGTCCGGACAGAGCTGTGCAACCCCGAAACTGCAGGTCACCGCGCCGATCCTCGGAAAACTGTGTTGCCCCACACGGATTCTGATTTTCTCCGCCAGTTCACGCCCGGTCGCGACATCGTTATTGTGCGCCAGAACCACGAACTCCTCGCCGCCAAAGCGGGCGAAGATGTCGGTCTGGCGGATCATGCCGCTCACCATCTGGGCAAGTTCCCGGAGTACGCTGTCGCCAACCCCGTGCCCGTAGGTGTCGTTGATGGATTTGAAATGATCGACATCGAAGAAGATGAGTGCCAGAGGCAGACCATAGCGCTTTGACTCCTGTATTTCACCCTGGAGCAGTTCCGAGAACCTGCGCCGGTTAAAGATGCCGGTCATTGAGTCTGTCGTCGCCTGGTTCTCAAGAATTGCGTTCACCCGTTTCAGCTCTTCTTCAGCAAGGTCGCGCTCTTTGGTGCGACGCCTCAAACCGGTGTAGCCGGCATACAACCCGATGATTCCCAGCGACCACATGGCGCCATGACCCACTCTTAGCAGATCGAGCTGTTTTTGCATGGTCGATTCAAGCAGGTCCATCGGCAACTTGATGCTGATGCCGCCACGAATGTCACCCCTCTCGTATCCCTGCTGGACATGACAGGGAAGACAGCTTTCCTCAGTCACCAAAGGGCGCATGAGCCGCACGTACCTGATGCCGCTTTCCCTTACCATGCTGCTGACTTCCAGTTCGCCACGTTCAAAATCGCGTAAAGCCGAAGCCTCCCAGGCATCGGCTTTGTTCTCGGGTCTCAACGGCTTGAGGCTGGTGATGCGTCCCGATACCTTATGTTGCTTTTGCGCCAGCTCATAAATCTGGCGCGTCATGTATGAAGGATTCACCAGGGTCAGCTGTCGTCCGGAGGGGGTTATCACCTCCCGTTCCAGCACGGAGGGGGGGTAATACGGATTCGGCTTGACTCCCCGGTCGGCAACCACATAGATGCCCCCATGAAGGGCATTCCAGTTACGGTAAAGGATATCTTTATCTATGTACGCCCTCGCGACACTCGTTGCAATGGTCACTATCTCTTGACGGACAGTAGAGGTGCTGGCAAAAAGCGATGTGGCAATGACGATGGTCCAGCCAAAGGCAAGCAGAAGGGAATAGGTTCCCGGGTGGGTCAGGCTTATTTTCCGTGCGGACTTGGCCTGCATGTTATCGACTTCATAGAGAAAAATAAAAGGTTGCTCCTTTGCCGACTTCACCTTCACAGGTAATCAGGCCGCCATGACGGGTTATGATCCGCTTGACCGTCGCCAGGCCGATGCCGGTACCTTCGAACCCGCAAGAGTTGTCAAGCCTGTGAAAGGCTTCGAACATCCTCTCGGACTGGCCGTTGTCGAAGCCTATCCCGTTGTCCCGCACAAAGTAGACTTGCTTGTCGCCTTTCTCCACGACGCCAACCTCGATCAGGGTTTCCGCACATTTCCCGGTGTATTTCCAGGCATTGCCGAGCAAATTCTGCATTACCACCCGCATTAAAGCTTCGTCGCCGTTTACCGTAAGACCTGCTGCGATTTTCAATGTAGCCTTCCGCTCCAGTTCCTTGAACTGGAGTTCCGCTGCGGTTTCATTGGCTATTTTGCTTAGATCAACGGCAGTCCGACTTAATTCCTCCCGCGTAACGCGAGAGAACTTCAAGAGCGTTGCTATGAGGCTGTCCATTTTCTGAGTAGAGTCAAGAATGACCCCCGTATAGCAACCGCAGTTGTCGAGATGTTTGTCATCCGGCGTTTCACGGATGAGTTGACAGAACCCCCCGATAACCGTCAATGGCGAACGAAGATCATGGGCTACCGTCGAACAGAACGTATCCAACTCCCGGTTGGCTGTTTCCAGCTCTTTAGTGCGGGAAAGCAGTTTCTTGTTTAACGCGAGAATTCCCCGTTCCGCTTCGTCGCGCTTGCGGATGTTCTGGCGCAGATATGCCGCCCCGGCAACGATGCCGGCAAATCCAAGGCTCCACAGAAATATAAAACTTACACTGCTCAGAAAGCTGTTATGCCTGGCGATTCCCCAAAGTGGTTCCATGGGAACAGCGACGCTGATCCCGCCGCGGATTTCCCCCAGGTGATAGCCCTGCTTGGCGTGGCATTTGAGACACTCCGCTTCTATTTTCAGCGGTTTCATCAGTCGCAGGTAACTGCCGTCGGGCATTTTCTCGACGGAGCTCACCTCCTGCGATCCGGCCGAGAATGCCTTGAGCGTTGCGGTTTCCCATCCATCGGGCAGATTTTCCCGCCGTATTGGGCGCAAGCTCGTTATATGCCCTTTGACGCCATAGGATCGAGCCGCCATATCGAAGACGAGGCGGTTCATATAGGACGGATTTATCAAGGTCAGCGTCTTACCCTTGGTGGTGATGACATCGCGTTCGGGGAGATCCGACAGGTGGGGATTCGGCTGGAGGTTTCTGGTTACGGGGACATAAACCGGGCCGGCTCCGGCGAACCAATGCCGGTAGATGACATCGCGCTGGTAGTTGCTCCGCGCCTGGGTGCGCGCTGTTTCTATGGCTTGCGCATATTCGTGTCGGCAACTGATCACAAGCAAAACAGCGATAACCGATGTCCAGCCGACGACAAGGCTCCACTTGTAGTACCCTAGCAATCGCGGCTGAGCCAAGCCGGTCGGCCGCATTTCATGCGCCGTGAAAAAACTCTCGGGCTCCGCACTTTCAGTCTTTCTCATCCGTGGTTTCCCCTGCCGCGCAGTAGCTTCAAGTTCGGCACCAAAATTAATTAGATTTTGGCCCAGCTTGGGATCTGGCGTCCTCACCGGCACCGACCGTATACACTCTTTTCCTGCCGGTCATTGACAAAGATCAAAAAAGGAAAGCTTTTCCAGGGTTATTCCGGGACGCTGAGACGGGGAAAAGGTTCATCAGCCGATTTTGCAGCACGTATAACCATATCGTCAAACGTCAACACAACCTTAATTAAATTCTCCGGCGCTCCCTCGTCAGGCTTCACCGGGGACCTGACCAGTTTCGGGCCGCCGACAGGTCTCCCTTCAAGCCGACCCTCACCGGCTTTTATCGTCGCTTCCGGGCGTTCCCCCAAATCGGGCAGGGGGACCAACATAAATCCACAAATCTCCTAAATTATCAAGGAGAGCGACCGATAAATACTACCAACTTCACACCTATACCCGCCGGATGGACGTCGCACCGTTGGAGACAGACCATGGCAATAAATCGGCTCAAGAATATCGAATTCGGCGTCCAGGAAATTGACACTCGGCACGGAGAATTTCTTCGGGCATACGATGCAGCGTTTAACAAATCCGGACACGGCAACGAGCTGGAAGGTCTTGCCGAGTTAACCGGATTCCTTGACAACTACGCGCAAAGCCAGTTCAAATACGAAGAGCTCCTTATTTCCAAATCCCATTACGAAGACGGCGGCATGCACCTTGATGAACACAGGCTGTTCGTTTCCGGCCTGGAGAGCTTCAAGGCGCAGTTGAGTCGAGAAGGTCCGACAAAAGAACTGTTTTTCAGCTTGAAAGGGACTTTGATCCGCTGGATGATCTTTCATATCGGGCGCACGGACCAGATTTTTTGCGATTTTCTTTTCAATTGCAAGGGCGGCAACGACTCGGATTTCGTCGATCGGAAGCTGGGCGACATCTTGATTGAAGACGGCGTTATTTCCCGCACCACACTGGAAAAGGCGCTTGAAAGACAACAGGATTCGGGAAAGAAGCTGGGCGAGGTGCTTGAACAAATGGGGAAGGCAGGTACTGATCAAATTTCATCAGCCCTTCTAACCCAGGAAAAAGGACGACAGCTCGCCAAAAAGCTGGGCAGCATTTTGGTCGAATCTGGGTTCATCAGTCAGGATACCCTTGACCGAGCACTGGAGTTGCAAAAGGAGAGCGGGAAGATGCTTGGGGCTCTCCTCGTCGACATGGGAGTAATAAGCACCGAAGAGATAATCGAGGCCCAGGCGGTGCAGAAAGGGATACTGAAAGCCAAGCCGATTTGAAGTGCCGAGCCGGCCTCTCTCAAAACAGGTACTTATTTAATTACCACAACTTCCGCAAGCCCCTCCTTGCGAGCCACGCTCACCGCCACGTCATTGCCGTACCTCTTCAAAACGACGTCGACACTGCAATCGGACCCGATCTTTAGGTTGCCGATGGTGACCTGGTCGAGAAACGGAGGAAGCACCGGATGGGAGAAACATGCCTGCTTCTTCTCCGCGTCAATTGACAGCCCCATGCACCCCTGCAACATGAGATAAACGGAGGCGGCTGCCCAGGATTGCGGCGCGCAGGCAACGGGATACAGAATCGGGGTGGAATCGGCGTGGCGCTCGAAACCGCAAAAGAGCTCCGGCAGTCGCTGCAGATCCATGGCCAGTGATGCCTCGAAAATCCCCTCCAAAATCGTCATGGCGTGCTGGGTGAACCCGTACCTGGCCAGTCCATATGCGACAATTGCAGTGTCGTGCGGCCAGATGGAACCGTTGTGGTAGGACATCGGATTGTAGCGCTTCTCGCAACAGGCGAGGGTACGCACTCCCCAGCCGGAATGGAAATTCTCGGACAACAGTTGCGCGGCGAGCGCCCCGGCATGCTCGGTTGCGGCAATGCCGGAATAAAGACAGTGCCCGGCATTTGAGGACCTGACCCGGCAGGGCTTCTTGGCGCCGTCCAGGGCCAGGGCGTAGCAAGAAAGATCCTCACACCAGAAGGTCTCGGCGAATCTGCGCTTGAGCGTGCCGGCCTGTTCGCGCAGTTTGTCGGCATGCGTCGCATCCCCCAGCGCGGCTGCCATTTCGGCCGCGCTCATCTTGGCGTCATAGACATACCCCTGCACCTCGCAGAGCGCTATGGGGGCATCGGCCAGCGTCCCGTCGGCATGGGAGACGGAGTCGTTGGAGTCCTTCCAACCCTGTTGCACCAGCCCCTGATGCGAATGGCGGGCATATTCCACGAAACCGTCCCCGTCGGCATCACCGTAGACATCGATCCACTCGAGCGCCCGCAGGATGTTGTCCCAGATCTGCGTGACGAACTGCAGATCGCCGGTCCGGCGGTAATAGGCGCCGGCCAGTGCCACGAACAGGGGGGTAGAGTCGACGCTGCCATAGTAGCAGCCAAACGGGATCTCTCCCAGTGCAGCCATCTCCCCCATCCTCGTCTCATGAATGATTTTCCCCGGCTCTGCATCCATTTCCGCATCGAGCACCACCGCCTGGGTACGGGCAAGGTAGGAAAGGACCCCGCGGGCAATGCCGGGATTGGCCCAGAGCGTCTCCAGTGCCGTGATGATGCCGTCCCTGCCGAAGGCGGTGCTGAACCAGGGGACGCCGGCATAGGGATAGTTGCCGTGCGGCGTGCGGGTCATCATCATCATGAGGTCCGACTGCGAGCGGTCCAGCAGGAGATTGAAGTGGGGGTTGTCGGTACTGATATCGCAGTAATCGCCCTTCAACTGCAGCAACGCGGCGTGAGCCTCCTTCTGTGCCTGCTCGTGGTTGCCGGCTGAGACTCCGCAGTCACGGCAGCCGCATGTGACGGTAATGCCTATGGTTATCGATTCCTTCGGCTCCAGCAGCACCAGGTAGCGCGCTTCGCCGGGGCCGAGTTGCTCGGGTTTCGGAGTGAAACTGATCTGGGTGCTCCGGACCACTTCGTCCAGCCCCTGATACGACAGGACCGCCGAAGAATCGGTGACCTGCGCCGGACGTAGCGTCCCCCTTCTGTCCCGCTTGGTGCCGCGCACCTCGAAGATGTCCGCGAAGTCTGCTTCAAAATTGATGGTGAACGGCACCTGCAATGCGCCGAGACTGAAATTTGTCAGACGCAACTGTTCGTAACAGCTGCCTTCCCAGATCAGTTTGGACCGGTAGATATGGATGGCGTCGCGCCGGATCAATTCCTCACCGTCCATGAAATCCGGATTCATCAGATCGATGGCGAGCGTTTCGTTTTGTTTGATGGTCGAGCCGAGCAGCAGAGGACGTGATCCGGCGAAGCGCAGTTCCATTTTCGACAGGAACCGCGTCCCCTCATGAAAAATACCCTGCTCACCCAGTCCGATGGGCTGGATGTCGCCGTGACAGTCGAAGATGGCAAAAGTTTCCCCTTCCTTCAGCACCTGCGAGCACTCTGCCGCCCGGTCCGAACTGGCCAGGATGTAATACTTATCGTCGATCTGAATGACCTCCATGGTTCCTCCGGTCAATCTCGTGCCTGCTTGGTTTTGCTCCCCTGGACCGAGCTTTGTCTACTTTTCCATCATCATCTTATGGTAGAGCGCCAGGTAATCCGCGGCCATCCTCGTCGCGACGAACCTTTCCTCGAAATAGCTTCGGCAACCCCTCCTGCTTAAGGTGCCGACCCGCTCTGTCGCCAGCACCGCCCCCTCGATATCCGAAACGATGAAACCGGAGACCCCCTCCCTGACCACTTCCGGCACGGAGCCGCGCGCGAAGGCAATAACCGGGGTTCCGCAGGCCATCGATTCGATCATCACCAGGCCGAACGGTTCTTCCCAATCGATCGGAAAAAGCAGCGCCAGGGCGTTGCCAAGGAAATCCTTCTTCTGCTCCTCCCTGATCTCGCCGATGAACTCGACCAGCGGCCCATCGAAAAGCGGCTTGATCCTGGTTTCGTAGTAATGGAGATCGACCTTGTCCACCTTAGCGGCGATTTTCAACTTGGTTCCGCTTCTCCGGGCGATAGCTATGGCCGCCTCCACCCCCTTCTCTGGAGAGATCCTGCCCAGGAAGGCCAGGTAATCTCCCCCGCCAGGGTTGAACGGCAGCAGGTCGGCAGGAAGACCATGATAGACCGTCCCCTTCCAGTTGATCCAGGGAAGAGGAAGACGCTGCGCATCTGATATGGAGATCACCGGAATCTCGGAATATTCTTGATAAAGCGGGATCAGGTCCGGGATGTCTAATCGGCCGTGCAGGGTGGTCACATGTACGGAGCGCTGGCGCCGGGATAACGGGTAGTGAAAATAATCGATATGAAAGTGAAGGACATCGAATTCATGGGCCCTGCGATAAACCTGCTCCAGCATCAGCAGATGATGAGGAATGGGATCTATGCAGGCCCCATCGAGACGCAGCGATTTATTGCAGCAGGGCACCAGCCGGGCGGATGTCAGGGAGTCGCCACTTGCAAAGAGCGTGACCTCGTGGTTCTGGCGCACCAGTTCTTCCGTGAGATAGGAAACGACCCGCTCGGTACCGCCGTAGTAATGTGGCGGGACGGTTTCGTACAGGGGTGCTATTTGAGCTATCTTCACATTGGCTCCGGGGGGTGTAAGGGGGTCTCGGCGCAGGCCGGAAGATTAGTTTTTTACAATCCGTGAAGCATAGAGTATTTCTCCGCTGAGTCAATATGCGCCCCCGTCACCCTTTGTTTTTTCTGGTGCCGACACCTGGGGCGCAAAAAAAGGCCACGGCAAACGCCGAGGCCGATTGATGCTGGCTTCTTCGGGAAACGGCTGGAAACCCGCCCGCCTTTTCCGACTTATTTGACTTAGGTCAAATCTTTCAGGCTTTCCACGTGGTAGAGATTCTACGGCAAACCGTGAGCAATTACAGGTTGCTCATCCGTTTGCGGCTGTCCTCCTCGTCCCTTGACGGCTTGACACAGGCCCTGCCTGGTGCTGATACACAGAACTCATTTTGCATGGCATTCATCGAGATTGAAGATAAGCACCAGGGGGAATCCATGCCAATATCGGGTATCGTCGTGACTTGCACGGCGGCAAACGCTGAGAATGTAGCTCTGCAACTGGTAGAGGTTCACGGTGTCGAAGTTCACGCCGTGCTGCCCGACGGCAAGATCGTGGCGGTGGTCGAGGCTGACACGGTTGAAGGCGAAGTGGAACTGGTGACGGGGCTCGGGGAGATCGAAGGGGTCGTCTCGGTGCAACTGGCCTATCATAATTTCGAGCAGCTTTAGGCGATAGCAGCCTAAAGCTGCTTTTTTTGTGACACGATCTGCAAGGAGGATGCGATGGGATTGACAAGGCGGGATTTTATCAAGGCCAGTGCGGCTGCGGCTGCATTCGCCGCAGTAGGGGTTCCGGTGCTGCGACCGGAGGGGGCCGAGGCGGCAGAGGCGGGCATCGTCTGGGGCAAAGCCCCCTGCCGCTACTGCGGAGTCGGCTGTTCGGTGCTGGTGGGGGTCAAGGGGGGCAGGATCGTCTCCACCAAGGGAGACCCGGCCGGGCCGGTCAACAAGGGACTCAACTGCATCAAGGGGTATTTCCTGTCCAAGTCGCTCTACGGCAAGGACCGCCTCACCACCCCCCTGATCCGCAAGGGGAACAGGATGGTCGAGGCAAGCTGGGACGAGGCGCTCGATCTGATCGCGTCCAAGTACAAAAAGGCCATCGCCGACCACGGTCCCGACTCGGTTGCCATGTACGGCTCCGGCCAGTGGACCGTGATGGAGGGTTACACGGCCTCCAAGCTGATGAAAGGCGGCATCGGCACCAACAACCTGGAACCCAACGCCCGGCTCTGCATGGCTTCGGCCGTGGTCGCCTTCATGAACACCTTCGGCTCCGACGAGCCGATGGGGTGCTACGACGACCTCGACCTGGGCGACACCTACATCCTTTGGGGGGCCAACATGGCCGAGGCCCATCCGGTGCTCTTCTCCCGCCTGATCGACAACAAGCTGAAGCACCCCA
>Ga0209317_1000154_pt1 | contig 93296 bp, 87 predicted proteins | sample RifGroB2_FD_183994 | JGI IMG/M metagenome (GOLD analysis project Ga0209317, IMG submission 183994) | Soil microbial communities from Rifle, Colorado, USA - Groundwater B2 (SPAdes) (version 2) | ecosystem: Environmental > Terrestrial > Soil > Unclassified | place: Rifle, Colorado | collected... | reverse complement strand
ATTTTTAAACCCGAAGGCCCCACGGTTATATCCTTGCTCCAGCCGACAAGAACTTCGGTTTTTATTTGAAGTATCAATATCCCGAGCGTTTTTTGATTCTCGTCTTTAATCGGAACGGCCAGGATAACATTGTTGTAATAAGGAGCCGCGGCGGATTTAAAAATATCGGAAATATACGGCTTCCATTCTTTGCTGACGCCCTGATACCAATCTCTGAACGCGAAATTTTTTCCGATAACGTCGGACGGCTCGACAATATCCGCCGTTATCGTTCCGTTCGGGTCAGCCAGTGTGACACGTTCAAAAAACGGAAAATCCGTCAGCACGCCTTTTAAAAACAAAAGCGCTTCGTTCCACTTTCCTTCGGCAATGAGTTCGCGAAAACGGATTCGCGCCGCGAGAGACACGCCAACGTCGGTCAGGTGGTCAAATTTTTCATGCAGCAACATGGCCGCCAACTGCGCCGTTGTATCTTTCCGGGAGATTTCAACGTCCGTTGATTCTTGATAAAAAGTTCGGTACTGAAAAACGACGAAGAGCGCCAGCGGAAACACAATCAAAAAAAACAGCAGTAAACGAATCCACCACCTTCTTCTGCCGGGCTCCGACAAAAAATTTACGAACCAATTTATGACGTTCGCGAACATAAAATTAAAACGGCGTTAGAGCCACTTTTTGCGGATAAAAAATCCCAGCATTACCGCCGCGCTGAACAGCATTATGCCGAGGATAAACCAAAACCCGCTGACGTGTTCGGTGAACGGAAGGCCGAGAATGTTCATTCCCCAGAGGGAAGCGATTAAATTTAAAGGGAGAAGAATAACCGAAAAAATTGTCAGAGTTTTCATAATATCGTTCAGCCTGTGAGCAATCAGCGCTTCGTTGGTGGCAAAAAGGGTCTGAAGGGTCTCGCGCTGATTTTCAATGATGTCGGAAACCTTGGCGTGAAGAGTTTCAAGATCGGTAAAATAAGGGCCCGAATCTTTGCCGAAAAGCTCTTTGGCCCGCGAAGTCAAGGCCTTTAAAATAATGGCGGCCGGTTTTTGAGTCCTTCTTATGTCAACGACTTCCTTTTGAAGAAGCGAGATGCTTTCCACTAATTTACGCCGCTTGGCCTTAAATATTTTGTCTTCAACTTCGTCAACTTTCCGCACGACGTAATCCATTTGTTTTATGACGAATTCAAATTTTGTTTCCAAAATTTTATGAAGAAGGAGACCGGCGTTGCCGCCGAAATATTTCGCCTTCAGGTTTTCGTCCTTTGAAAGCGCGTCGAAAAGTTTGTTTATCGCCGGCATATCCGCGTATTGAATCGTCACCAAAAGCTCGCGGGAAGCGATTATGTCCAGTTCCGCGGCGGCGACTTCCCCTTCTTCTTTTTTAAACTCCGGAAAATGAAGAACGAGGTAAAGATGATCCTCGTAAAAATCAAGCTTCGGATGAAGCGTCGGAGACAAAAGCTCTTCAATGACCAGCGGGTGGAAATTGGTATTTTGCTTTATCCAGTCAATGTCTTCGGCCGCCGGCACTCCTTTAATATTTACCCACCGCAAATTTTTATACGAAATTATTTCCATAATATTTATACAATTATACCACTTTAAGAATATAAATTACAGATTGCCTCAATATTGACCCCGTTAGAAGTAAGGCGCCGCAGGCGCCTGCCGATTCGCCTTTGGCGAAACGGACTTCTAACGGGGTTGACAGGGTGCTTAAACTGTTTTAGAGTTTCTCAAGAACGTTAAAAACCGAAAACACGGGAGAAAAACAAAATGCAAAAACGCGACAGACTGCCTCCGGAAACCTTTGACATTCCGGTTCAAAAAATCCGCCGGGGATATTATTCGGCCGTTTATTTCTGGAGAGAAAAACAGATTTTGGAAAAAATGCCTTATCTCAACAAAGCGCTGATGCAGGTTTTTCAAAAAAACGACGGCGTGCTTTGCGGAACGGACGAAGCAATCGCGGTTTTAAAACTTTGCAGCGGCTTCTACAAATCGCCTGAACAGGCGTATCGCTTGTTTGATGAATACAAAGAACTGGAACGGCTCGTCCGGCAATCGCATATCGCGAGAGATTATAAAAAACTTCAACGGGCGCTTGAAGAAAAGATTAAATTTGAAATTGAGCTTGACGAACTTTGGCAGAATAAATTCGCCGATTTGGAAGTCCTTTCTCTTTACGACGGGGGACGAATAGAACCGTGGGAAACCGTGATGACGATTTCCGGCCATCCCCAGCATTTCGCGCATCTTGAATCAATTTATCTTGGAATTTTGGCCCGCCGGACGCTGGTTGCCTCAAATGTCGCCGGAGTAGTTGAAGCCGCCCAGGGAAAACCGATTTTATTTTTCGCCGATCGCTTTGATCATTACGAAAATCAGACCGGCGACGGCTACGCGGCCATGCTCGGCGGCGCGAAAGGCGTCGCGACGGACACAATGGGCGAATGGTGGGGCAACAAAGGGGCCGGCACCATGCCCCACGCTTTAATCGCCTGCTTTAAAGGAGACACGGCCTCTGCGACCCTGGCGTTCGCGAAAGAATATCCGGACGTTCCTTGCGTTTCTCTGGTTGACTTTCACAACGACTGCGTATCCGACGCGATTGAAACCGCGGATGTCTTCAGGGCCGAAGGGCTTAATCTCTGGGGCGTCCGGCTGGACACTTCGGAAACAATGGTTGACGTCTCGCTCACCCGCAACCGCCAATTGGGAGCGGCGCGCCCGACCGGAGTCAATCCGATCCTTGTCAATAACGTGAGGTCAGTCCTTGACCGCAACGGCCATCAAGACGTAAAAATTGTGGTGTCCGGCGGCTTTAACAAAGAAAAGATCGCGCTGTTTGAAAAAGAACAAGTTCCGGTTGACGCCTACGGCTGCGGCAGTTCACTCTTAAAAGGAAATCAGGATTTCACCGCCGACATCGTGCTGGTTGACGGGAAACCCTGCGCCAAAACCGGCCGGTACTATCGTCCTAATCAAAAACTTGAAAGGGTGTAATAGATCTCAAAAACTAAAAAAGGGTGGAGTAAATCCACCCTTTTATCTTTTCCAACGTAAAATTTAATCAACTTTCTTAAAAATTTCGGGCCGTTCCTCGCCTTCAACGACAAGTTCTCCGAGCGCCCCTTTGTCAATCGCGCGCGGCAAACTGTGATCAACCAAAAGATATTTCCCGGGGACTTCAAGCTTAAACTCAACCATCGCCGCTCCGCCCGGCGGAACTATGGTCGTCTGGACATTTTGATGAGGCGGCGAAACTATGTCGCCTTCGGGATAGAGCTTGTCAAAAATTTCGCCGATGATGTGAAAATTGGAGGCGATGTGAGAACCGACGCCGAAGAAAATTCTCACCGTCTCTCCGACTTTCGCCTTAAGCGCTCCCCCTTCGGCCAAAGCGCCGACCCTGCCGTTGAACAGGAAATACTCCGGCCGTCCTTCAAGCATTTTTTCCAAACTGAATTCCTGATGGCCCTTTTCTCCGAATTTACCTTCTGTGTAAAATTCGCCCTGCATCACGTAAAATTCCCGGTCAACCGGCGCCAGTCCCTCTTTCGGCTCAACGAGAATCAAGCCGTACATTCCGTTGGCGACGTGCGTGGGAATGTGCTTGCTCGCGCAATGATAAACGTAAATTCCGGGCCGGGTCGCTTTGAATTGAAACGCTTTTGTTTCTCCCGGCTCAACCTGCGTGAAAACCGCTCCTCCGCCCGGCCCCTTGACCGCATGGAGGTCGATTGAATGTTTTTCGTGTCCGGCCGCCGCGTGCTCTTCCGCGGCGCCGCTCGGCGCGTGATCGTCCGTCCCGTTCGCTTTCGCTTCGCTGATATAAAAATTATCAAGAGCGAAAGAACGCTCGCCGCTCTCCGAACCGTGCATGTGCCCTTCGTGCGAATGAGTAAGATGAACCTCAACCGTATCCCCTTCTTTCACGCGAATAAAAGGTCCGGGCACCGTGCCGTTGTAAGTCCAGTATTCATAAGTCACGCCCGGGGCGATTTCCGCAACGACCTCTTTGGTTTCCAATTCAACGACAACTTTTTGATTTTCCGTTCTTGTAATGGGCGGCGGCAAATCATCCGCCTTGCGGCTGATGTCTTCGGCTGTCACCGGCTTTGCCGGCGGCGCCGCCGGCTTAATCGGCCTTAAAATGATTCCCGCGGCCAAAGCTCCTATAATAACGATAATGGCGATAATCCAAATTTTATTCATCCCGTTAGAGACAGATCGCGATCTTAAAATCGCTGCCCGCACTTTGTTTAATTTTATAATTATAGTTTAACATAAAAGAACACTTTATACCGCGCAATCGCGGCCTCTAACGGGATTCATAATAATATAATTTAATACGATATTTATCCTAATTCCTGACTGTGCAATCATTATAACAATAATTCCGCAAACGACAAATGTTTAATAACAAAACCGCCCCGCCGATTTACGGCGGGGCGGTTTTACGTTGTGGCTCGGGGACAGGGATTCCGCTCCGCTAGAACCCGTCGTCGCTTCGCTCCTCTTTGAAACCCCCTCGGTTTCAATACTTCCACCTTGGGGAAACTACGTTTCCCCATCGCCCCTTCCTGGGTTTTATTGCTAAATTTATCTAAATAATACAACACCTTAAATTCAGCCGCCAATGTTATTTCTTAACCAGTCCCAGGCCTTTTGGGTTAGCCACCCCTTATAGCTGTCGTTCGTAATTTCAACAACTAATAGGCTATCATTTTGATCTATCTTCCCCTTTACTCTGTTTGTGAAAACTTCAATAACCTCGCTACTCTGAACGAGCCATGTGGAATCTAAATGATGCCACCACTTTCCGGTTGATTTTAAAGCCTTAAAAAGCTCCGTATAATTTTGCTGAGGTTTTTTTAAATCATATGTAATAAGATACAACATGGTAGTTGGTGGCCTAAAAGTTTAACTATCAGATTTTTCTTCTTCTTGCGACGTCACGCCGCTGATGTTATCTGATCCAAAATTAGGAACATTTACTTCTCGTTCAAGAAAATCTTTTATATCTATTCCCGAAAATTGGACTCCGGGCTGAAGCTTAACATCAGGGCCTATTGTGATAATATTTCCATCTGGTCTGCTAATACTGATTTGCGTTTTTGGCTGATAAGAACCATCAGCATTTTTAATTAGAATGTCTTTCAGTTTCATAAATTAATCCATTTATTAAATTCATATCTGTACTTAAAACCCTTACTCCGTGCTTCATCTGTAAGGCCGTCTTTATATTCCAATTTTATTTCCGCTCCAATTTGGGGCAAAGGTGATTCCCACTGAATAATAGCTCCAGTATTAAGTTGGCTAACTAAGGCAATTTCTGTTTCATTTCGGGGGATGCTTAGGGTAAATGACTGCACCGTTGAAGAACCGAGTTTTTTCACCGCCCTTATGTCGTGGGTTGTTGTTTCTTCACCAAGTTTAATGATTAACTGACCGCCGAGCAGATCTACAGGCAACTTCCCCGTGCTACTAACCGTGAGATTATATGGGATATGTATTTTTCTCGCAGTTAAATCCGGAATATAATGTGAAATGGAAAGGTCTACCTCCAAGTCAGTTGTCCACTCTAGTTCCAAAACCTTCTCGGTCATTTTTCTGGTTCTGGCGACTTCTTTAAGATAAAAAAATGTCAGAAATGCTAAAATCACGGATGACAATCCTTGTATAATCGTAAATATAATTTCTATTGTGTCCTTTGACATATCAATTGTTCTGACCGCCCCTGATGGGGACAGGTCGCTTTGTACTAATGTTCGGAACTCGGGGACAGGGATTCGAACCCGTTGTCGCTCTGCTCCTCATTAAAACCCCTCGGTTTTAATATTTCCGCCTTGGGGAAACTACGTTTCCCCATCGCCCCTTCCTGGGTTTTATTGCTAAATTTATCTGATTACTGAGAATAGTTGCTTAACTGTTAATTCAAGTCAGTGCTCGGGGACAGGGATTCGAACCCCAATTTTTGCGTCCAGAGCGCAACGTCCTACCATTAGACGATCCCCGAATTATTAATGACGTCCTACCCTCTTCGACGAGCTCGTTTCAGCGAGGCGGGCCATTAGCCTCGCCCATGGGCTACGGCCGAGGGACGATCCCCGAATGAAAACGGCAAATGCGGCTATACTTTCAAATATCTCCTTATGGCGATGAAACTGCTCAGCGTTCCAAGGGAGACGCCGATTGCGGTCTGAAGCGCGGCAAGCGCCCAAAAATTATCTTTAAAATATTGCCAGATGTCAACGCTTTGAGTGAAATTATACAAATAAGGAGCGATGTTGCTCAAAACCGGCGCGAAAATCAGCATCGTTACCAGTGAAGCGACCAGACCGTACAAAATCCCCTCAACCATAAAAGGCCCCTGAATAAACCAATTGCTCGCTCCGACCAGCCGCATAACCGAAATTTCTTCTTTGGCGGAAAAAATGGCGAGCCGGATGGTGTTGAACGTTACCAGCACCGCGATGAAAATGAACGTCAAGCTGACCACGCCGCCGACTTTGCGGCTGGCGCCAACGATGTAAGTCAGCTTGTCTATCATCGCCTGATTTTGCCGGAAATCAACGCCGTCAATCAAATTTTTATATTTTCCGTTCTCCAAAAACAAACTGACGGCTTCGTACTGGGACGCCTGCCTGGTTTTAACGCTAAGAGCGGCTTCAAAAGGATTGTCTCCGACTTCTTCCAGGGACTGAAGCAAAATGGAATTGCCTTTATGCCTTTCCTTAAATTGCGACAGCGCTTCCTCGGCCGAAACGTAATTAACGTCTTTTATTTCGCCCAAAGACATCAACTCGGACTTGACGCTCAGAATGTCTTTCTCCTCGGTGTCTTGTTTGAAATAAACGCTGATGTCAATTTTATTCTCCAAACTGTTCAAAAGGGAATCGGCGACAACGTTCCCCAGCAAAAAACTGCTGATCACGAACAAATTCAAAACCATAATCGCGACCGCCGCGGTTGACAGCCAGACGTTGCGCCAAAAACTCACCGCTCCCGATTTTATAATTCTTTGAAAATTCAGTAACATAAATTAAAAATTTTATTTTATAATACGTATTTTCCTTTTTCTTCGTCCCTTATTATTTTGCCGTTGTCCAGACTGACGACCCGACGTTCCAAACTGTTGATTACTTCTTTGTCGTGCGTGGCCAAAAGAATCGTGGTTCCCAATTCGTTTATCTTCGTCAGCAAGCCGATGATTTCCCATGTGTTGAGCGGATCCAAATTGCCTGTCGGCTCGTCGGCGATAATCACGTCCGGCCTGTGAGCCAGGGCACGGGCGATGGCGACCCGCTGTTTTTCGCCTCCGGAAAGTTCGTGCGGAAAGTTGTCGAATTTGGAAGAAAGGCCGACCAAATCCAGAATTTGAGGCACGTCGCGGTCAATCTCTTCTTTTCCCTTGCCGGCCACCTCCATGACGAAGCCGATATTTTCTTTAACGGTTTTCATGCTCAAAAGCTTCAAATCCTGAAAAACCACCCCGATTCTGCGCCTCAAAAACGGTAGCCGGTTTGATCTTAAAGAATGCACGTCGTCATTTTCAAAAAAAATCTTGCCGAAAGTCGGTCTCTCCTCGGCGATCAAAAGCTTCAGCAAAGTTGATTTGCCGGCGCCCGAACGGCCGACCAGCGAAACAAATTCGCCCTGCTTGACCCGCAAAGTCACGTTATCAAGCGCCAGCATATTCTGACCGTACATTTTTGTTATATTATCAAAAAAAATCATGCGATTTTTAAGTTAAGCCCTTTAACTCCGCCTCAATAAATTCATCCAGCTTGCCGTCCAGGACGTCTTCCGGCCTCGCGCTCTCCATGCCGGTTCTCAAGTCCTTTACCATTTTATACGGATGAAGAACGTACGATCTGATCTGATTGCCCCAGCCGGCCGAAACCGTTTTTCCTTTTAATTTTTGAAGCTCCGCGGCTTCTTTTTCTTTTTGCAAATTGTACAGTTTGCTTCTCAACAGCTTCATCGCCCGCTCCCTGTTCTGCAATTGGGACCGTTCGCTCTGGCAAGCGGCAACCAAGCCGGTCGGCAAGTGCGTTATCCGAATCGCGGTCTCGCGGCGATTCACGTTCTGTCCTCCCGGACCGGAAGAGCGGAAAGTGTCAACCCGCAAATCATCGTTTCTGATTTCAATTTCATGCTCTTCAACCGAGTCCGGCAGGATTTCAATTCTCGCGAAAGACGTGTGCCTCAATTTTTGGGCGGAAAAAGGCGAAATCCGGACCAGACGATGAACCCCGGCCTCACCCTTCAAAAACCCGTAAGCGTACTTGCCGTCAATATGCAGGGTCGCGCTTTTGAGGCCGCCTTCTTCTCCCGGCGATTCGTGCAGAAAAGACGCGGACCAGCCCCTTAATTCGGCGTACCGGCCGTACATTCTTAAAAGCATCGCTGCCCAATCCTCGGCGTCGCGGCCTCCGGCCCCGGAATAAACCGAAAGCAGAGCGCCGCCCTTGTCGTGTTTTCCGCCGAGAAACGTCTTCGTTTCCTGCCGGATGATTTCTTTTTCAAGGTTAAAAAATTCTTTCTCCAAACCTTTCTTCAGGCTTTCTTTTTCTTCGCTTTCCTCAAGTTTTTCAAGTTCCGCGAACTCCTCTTTGAAATTCAAATAATTCTGCTCGATTTTCTGCCAGCCGGCGAGTTCCTCTTTCAAATCCCCGAGCCGCTGGCTGACTTTTTGAGCTTGATTTGTGTCCTGCCAGAAATCGGGAACGGCGGTTTTCGCTTCCAATTGCTTTATTTCGTTTAAAATCGTTGGCAGGTCAAAGACGGTCCGACAAAAGTCGGAGCCGACCTTCCAATTCTTCAATTTTCTTCTTTAACTCGGTCATGGCACTCATAAATTAACACGGCGAACAAAAAAAATCAATCTCGGAGCCGACCCCGGGACTTGAACCCGGAACCTACGGTTTACGATACCGTTGCTCTGCCGTTGAGCTAGGTCGGCAAACAATTTGCTTTCTCTTTCATTATAATATTCCGGCCGGCGAAATAAAAGTCCGAGCTGGTCGGACTTTTTATGCATATTTTACGCGCTATTTTTTGGAGGGCGAACCATTTGAAGTTCAAGCCAGAGCACTTCCAAAGAGCTTTGCAAATTTTTCAGTCCGCCATTGAAAACAATCAAACGCTTTGACAAATTCTCCGTGAGAATCTGATTCTCCTTTAAACCTTTTTTTACGACCTCAACCTTTTCCTGCATCTTTTTTCCCGATTCTTCCAATAGCAGATTCGCTTTCTGGCTGAGTTTAATCAGGCCCTCTTCCGTTTCTAATTCCAACGGATTCTCAACCATTTCCGGCCAATGAGTTTTAATATAATTCAGCATCTGTTTGGTTGTCGGATCTTCCGAATTAAACATTTTTCCCATCCTTTCGTTTTTAAAGGTACTGCAAGTTAATCTTTCTTGTTTTATGATAACACGAATCTTAAACTTTTACAAGCCTTGCTCGGCGAGGCAGCTAAAAAACGTAGGGAATGAAAATTTTTAAGCCGATTACCAGCGCCCCCAAAGCGGCGAGCAAAACCGCGGCCGCGGAAATGTCTTTGATTATTTTAATTTCCGGATGCTTTTCCGGATGAAGTAAATCTAAAATTCTTTCAATTGACGTGTTTATCATTTCCAAAGTCAAAACCGAAATAACCGTCAAAATCAAAATTAAAAATTCAAATTTTTGAAGGCGAAAATAAAAAGCCAGAGCGAAAACAACGGCGCCAATGACAACCTGTATTCTAAAACTCTGGTCATCCATGGCCGCCTTCACGCCGTTGACGGCGTGCCCGAAACTTAAAATTAATTTTTTGAAATCAAACATATAAATAAAAAAATGAGTATCTTTATGACTGCGCTCGAACCTACTTTATCAAAAATTCCTAACCAATGGAAGCCGCCCCGCCGCCGCTCGCTAACGCTCGCCGCCAAGCAAAACATTCTTCACTTTTCCTGATTTACACGCGGCAGATTTTTTTCTTCTAAAAGGAAAAGAATGTTTTGCTTGGCTCTGCTCTGAACGAGCAGGCGGCGGGGCTACGCTTCAGCTCGCGGGCAAAAAATTTTCTCTCTACACTTCCTCCGTTTTACCCGCTTGCCGAAAAAGAGGACTACTTTATACCGCTTAAAATACTCTTTCTTACTTCAGACTTTTGTAAAGCGCGTGCTGTTTTCTGACAACTGGCACGAATTCCCAGTTGTTTTCCAGCACGGTTTTTTTGAGCGGATCGCGCGCGTAACCAATATCAAATTTATATTCATAAACTTTGCCTAACTTGCCGCTTTCTTTTATACCATACTGCACGCCCCAAGATTTCTGAAAGAGAATTCTTCCCCTCCGAACTTCGGCAGAATATTTTACGCTCGGTTTCCATAGCCCGTCAGTGCCTAGATGCCACTCAACACTGCCAAGCTCTTCATAATAGCGAGCGGTTTTTCTGACATCGTCCAAAAGGACAAGGGCGCGGTATGTTTTACTTATTTTTTCTTTGGAAAAAATGCCGTACCATTTGGCGTCAACAATCTTCCATTCAAGCGATAAATCCGACTCTTTGGCCGAAGTTATTTGATAAGGAAGCTCCGCTGAATTGAGGGCAAGAATTTTCTCTTTCAGCGCCTCCTTGTTAACGGCTGAAGGCGATTTTTTCTTACCACCCAGATACTGGAAAAAGCCCATTCCCCAGAGCATCACCCAAGCGGCGCCAGTCACGGCCACGAGCGCAAGAGCAACGATGATAATACCCATATAATGATTTGTTGTTTGTGTTAATTTATCGAGCGCCTGGAACGTAGGCGGAGCCATTTACTAAAGTCCAACCCAGATTCCTTGCCTCTTCTGTCAACGTTGCCGTGTTGCTTGGACCGTTGTATCTCGCTACCACAAGGCTCGAACCGTCATCAAGCCAGGCAGTAAACTGATAAGTTCCCCGGCCGCCGGATATCTTTACCATAAAGCTAGTCCCATCTGCGCTGACGAATGACTTAGCTCTCCCAAAACTCCACTCCTTCGAGACTTTTGCCCCGGTGCTACAGTCGGTATAGGACGTGAGCTGTCCTGACGAACATGCTTTCACTATCCTTACCGTCGGCACCGCTGCAGGAGTAGGTGCGGGCGTTTCTTGAGGCGTTACGGAGTTTAGTTTTTGAGCCTTATCAAATATCCCTTGCACAAAATCGTTAATAGCTTTTACTGTTGCCGGTTCTTTTATTACCGCCTCCTTATCGGTACCCGTAAAAACTACTTTTCCAGGTGTCGCAGTATCCAGAACGATCGTCTTCACTTCAGGATTTTTCGCGAGAAAATCCCAGGCTGCCGGACCGGAATCAACGATAGTTTGGAGATTGCCGGAAGCATCGGATCTCATATCATTCATCAGCTGCTTATTCTCCGCGATCTTCTTCAGGCCTCCGGGAGTAAGGAGATTCTTCAACCCTCCCGCCGCACTTACTACTTTCTCAAACTGCCCAAGCGCTTTCGCGATATCCGTGATACCCACCACATATGACATTTCCTTGAAGAATTGAGCATCTTTGGATTTAGCTATAGCAGCTATCTTACCATTCTCATCGGCGATTCCCACACTCACGGCTGTTTTCGAAACATCCATGGTAAGCCCGGCTCCGGCAACGCTGGAGACGACGATGTGCGCGGTTTTTCCGGCAAGAGTCACCATCCCTCCCCCTGCAACCACTCCGCCGACAAAAACTGCAACTTTTGCGCCTGCTTGAATAGTTTCGGCTGCCTTGGAATATCTATCGTACTTTTCCGCTTCCTTGAGCGCTTTCTTGGTTTCTTCCGCTCGTAAGTCTTGGAGCACGACCTCTGCCACCTCAATACTGGTGCCGAAGATCTTTGCCGCTTCCTGAACCCGCTGGCCCATCGGCGCTTTATCAATAAGCTGAAGCAGCTTCTCTTCACCCAGTTCTTTTTTCTTCTGCCAGGCCTTGTCGATGTCCTCTTCCACGGTTGCCGCTAGAACTTCTGTAATTAGAGAGGAGCGCGAATCGGTGTTTTGATATGAAACGGTCGCGTCGTAATCGGGCAATAGTTCTGCCACGGCCGAAAATTGCTCAGCCGCAACTTTTGCTTCTGCCCACTTTTGAATCGTCTGATCAAGAAGCGCAATTCTTTCTTCATCACTAAGCTTTTGCGCATCCCGAAAAAGCGTATCTGTATACACGGTTGCCTCGATATAGCGCAAGCTCACCTCGGCAAGCGCGCCCTGAAAAAGAATTCCCTGTACCCATTCTTCGTCGGTGGCCGGTCTTTCGGTTACCGCGACAATTTCCCGCGTATTTTCAGTGCCGGGGAGAAGTCCAAGAACAACAAAAAATCCGGCTGAAAGAAGGCCGAACACCAAAAAGAGAATCTTCCTGGTCGCCCTTTCTTTCAACAAGAAAGCGAATAAGCTCGGCTTTATCACTCCGGCGATCATACCCGCAAGCGAGACGAATAGTAGTATAACAAACAATGTTTCCATGGATTTTAATGCTACTTACCTCTTCAATTTACTATGTAGACATTATATCAAGGATTTCCGCAAAGTACACAATACTTTTCCACTTTGGAGCGGGATACGAAAATTGAACCCGTGCCACAACCTTGGTCCCACAAAATTTTGCTTATGCTGGAGCGAGTAGCGGGAATCGGACCCGCGTCTCAACCTTGGGAAGGTCGCATACTACCATTGTACTATACTCGCAAAATTTTAACGGGATTGCGTTTTGTAGCTTCTCCGCCAGCTGGCGGATTCAGACAAAACGGGAAAAAGGTCGCGTACTGCCACTATACGATACCCGCGCGTAATTTAATCTACCATGCCCGTTTCTTTATTCCATCTTCCGATAGAAAATATCCAAATGGCCGTCTGTCGTTTCTGTTCCGAAAGCCAGTTCTCAAAATCAATATTATCCTTTTTTAATTTTTCCGCAAGCGCCTCGCGCCGGGCTTGCGGCTCTAAAAGCCGTTTCCTTGCCTCGGCCAAATCCCAGCCGTATAAAAGCTGCAATCCTTTGGCCAAATCATCGGAATTTCCTTTTACCGATAAGAGATCGTCAACCGTTTTGTCCGCTTCTTCTTCAATTCCTTTAAACTCATCGCCTTTTAAGGCGACTCTGAGAAGCTCGTTTTCAACCATCGTCAAAATCACTTTTTTCTCGATCTCGGCCGATATTTTTTTCCTTTCCTCGCCCGACCAGTCAATCTGAAGAGCCGGCCGTCCGGCGCCCTGAATTTCATAAAACTGTTGGGCCGCCCTGACATTTTCTTTGAAATCAAAATTCCAAACCGGCCGAAAGCCGATCATGGCGACCGGATAAAACTTTTTAAGCGCCGCCGCGTAACCGGCTATCAAAATGGCAACGACCGCGCAAATGATAATTATTTTTTTTGGCATATTTAAGCGAATCTCAGTAATTCAACCTGCAGCATTTCCTGAACCCGCGCGAAATAAGTTCTGAATTTCGCGTTTTTTTGGTCAAGCGCTTTTAACTCCGCTTCTTTGTCTTTGATATCTTCCTCCAGCGCTTTCGCGCCAATGGCCGGTTCCAATTTAACGATTTCTCCCGCTGTTTTCAGCGCTTTCATGTCGGAAATTTCCCTTGGGAGTCGAACTCTTCGTTCGTCAATTTCGTTGACTTGCTCAATAATCCATTTAAGTTCCAGCGCTCTGTTTTGAATTTCGACGTTCTCCTCAAGCTCTTTTTTAATTCGTTCCGGTTTGTCGGGATTATTGAACAATTCCGGAAGGAGAAAGGATATTTTTCCGATGCCGGCAAGCGACGACTTAATTTCGTCTTTGGAGCCGCCAAGCGAAAAAAATCTGGTTTGATAGCGGGCGATCGTCCGAGGATTTATCCTGTCAAAATCGGCGTCAATCGTGTTTCGCACGCTTCCCGCGCCTTCCAAATAAGCAAGCCGCGAAAACGGAGAGTAAGCCAAAGAATAGCAGTAAGAAACGTCTTCCAGAACTTTTGAATGGTGTTTGGCGATTTTTTCCTGTTCCTGGGTCAAGCTGAAATTGAGATGAAGATTTGAATGGGGATACCCGGGAAATTTCTCGGGATTATTTTTTCTGAACTCTTCAAACTTTTGATTTGTCAAAACCGAAAAATCGGCAAAAAATCGCAGGAGCGGCTGAATGTTTTCCTGGCTGACGATGGGTAGACGAATTTCCGCGTTGTTGTTGTTCAGAACTTCTATCTCCGCGCCGACGGTTGAAAGCCCTTCGGCAGGCATTAATCCGAGATAATTTTCGGCAAGAAGCCGGAGATCATTTTTCAGATCGCCGAGTTCCTCATCGGACAACACGAACGAAAGGCCGGTTTCATTTTCGTGAAAGCCGTTTTTAATCACCTCCATTCCGGAATTTGACATAAACCGTAGGTGCGCTTCGGGCGATAAATCGGGAAACACTTCGGGACGCGCCGTTTTCAATTTTTCGTAGAAATATCTGTTAATCAAAAATAGATCTTGAGCGGCATAAGGATTCTGTACAAAATAGTGCTTGAGCGCGTCCGGGTCAATCAAATCCAAAACCTTCTCGGAAGCGGCGCGGCGGCAAATTTGAAGCATTTTTACCGGGGTATCCAGCAAATATTTTTTAAGGGATTCTTTATCCAAAAGATTAAAGAATTCATCGTCGGGGTTTCCGCAATAAGCGGAAAGAGCCAGTTCTGGTCTTTCGCGCGAAAATCCGGCAATCGCCTCTTTGTCAAACAAATCCCGAATTTTTTCGGAGCGCAACTCGGCAAACATGGCAAGCTGGGCCTTGGGAGAATGCGTCGATATATATTTCCGGAGCGCCTCTTGGTCGCAAAAATCCAAAAATTTTTCAGAACCGGTTGTCGAAAAAATCATAAGCGCCAAATTCGAGTGTTCGGCGGAATATTTCTTACTCGCCTCTTTGTCAAGCAAATCCAAAAATCGTTCGGAGCGGGTGTAAAGAAAAACTTGAAAAGCAAGAAACGGGTCATCTTTTACGTAGCGGCCCAAAACGTCTTTGTCCAGCAAATCCAGAAACTTTTCAGAGCCGGTGTGATAAAAAAAATGTACGCCAAGATAGGGGTCATTTTGAGAAAGCCGCTTGACTTTTTCTTTGTCAAAAATTGAAGAAAAATCCAGCGCGGTAATTATGTTCGGATAGCGGCTCCTGCGAACTTTCCATTCCGCGACCAATTCTGCTCCGCCAAATTCAAGCAACAAATTAAGCGCCCCGGCAATTCCCTTTTGTTCCTTTAAATATCCGGTCTTGGCGGCCTCTTCCTCCTTTGCGAAGTATCCCTGTCTTTCAAAATAACGCTTAAACAATTCCCCTTTTTGGGACAACAAAACCGGCTCGGAAATTAAAAATAATTCGTCCTTTGAATCAATCTCTCCGCAATCAATGTTTTGCTTATATTCTTCCGCCGCGTCATTAAAAGAACCATAAATGGTTTTTTCTTCGGGCTCTTTTTCTGTCCGTGCCGGATAAAATTCCGACTTAGATTGTTCGGGGTTTGACATATAATAAAACTATTCGCCGAAAAAATAATTCCACCATTTTGAAAGATTCCGGTTTTTCGGTTCTCCGCTCACATCCGCGATTTTTGATTCCGGTTTTGAATCCGGCGACGGATTGTCGGCCGAAGATTTGTTTTCCGGCCGCGGTTCTGATTCGGGCGGCACTATCACGACCACGTTCTCTCCCGGCTTTTTTAAATTAAGCCGCCGCCGGGCCTCTTTCTCCAGATTGCTTTCTTTGTTCAAATATTCAAGCATGGAAGCCAAGTCCTGATTCTTGTTCTCCAATTTGTCAATTTCCGATTTCAAGGAATCAAATTCTTTCTGAAGCCGGTATTTGCGGTAAAATTCCCGGCCCAAAGACGAACCTAAAATCAGCAAAATGACGAGAAGGAAAAAAAGAAAAATTTTTGAGGAAAAAATCCCGGGAAACCTTGTTTCTTTCATAAAATTAGCATATCATAAAAAGGAATTATCGTACTATATGCTATTAAAACAAAAACGCCTGATAAAAACAATCTGGACGATTTCGGTGATTCTCGTCACTTTGAGCATGGTCGCTTTTCTGCTGATTCCCATTCTTTAGGTTTTAACTGCTTTTTCTTCTCAGCACTTGCATAAATACCTCAGGCGCGAGCTCAATGCGGCCGCGGGCTTTTAATTTTTTCTTTCCTTTTTTCTGCTTCTCAAGCAATTTTCTTTTGCGGCTGTAATCGCCGCCGTAAAGATAACCGGTCACGTCTTTTCTCATCGCCGGAATGTCTTCGCGGGCGATTACTTTTCCGCCCAAGGCCGCCTGAATTGCCACGGCGAAAAGCTGTCTCGGAACCACCTCTTTCAATTTTTCAACCATCGCCCGGCCCTCTGCTTGAGCTTTTTCTTTCGGCACGATTCTGGAAAACTGCTCAACGCGCTCGCCGGCGATCAAAATATCGAGCTTCGTCAAATCCGACTTGCGGTAACCGACCGGCTCGTAGCTCATTGAAGCGTAGCCCTCGCTGACGCTTTTCAGATTGTCGTAAAAATCAACGATTATTTCGGCCAAGGGAACCTCATAAAACAAAAACAATTTTTCGGGCCCCAGATACTCGGTATGCTTGTATTCTCCCCTGCGATTTTCCAAAAGATTTATCACGTCGCCCATGAATTTCGGATGAGTGATTATCTCCATTCTCACCCACGGTTCAAGCGTCTCCTCAATTCTCGTCGGATCGGGCCAATGGCTGACGGAATCGATATTTTTTGGAGCGTCCGAATTTTTTAAAACAACCTGATAGGCGACCGTCGGCGTAGTCGCGATTAAATTCAAACCGTACTCGCGGCGCAAGCGTTCGTGGACGATTTCAAGATGCAGCATGCCCAAAAAACCGAGCTGGAAACCGCGGCCGAGCGCTTCGGACGTTTCCGGTTCAAAAGTCAAAGAAGCGTCGTTCAGCTTAAGCTTTGACAAAGCGTCTTTCAAAAGATTAAAATCATCGGCCGCCTCGGGATAAAAACTGGCGAAAACCGTCGGCTTGGGCTCTTGATAGCCCTCAAGCGGCTCAACTTCGTAAGGATTTTTCAGAAGCGTAATTGTATCTCCGACTTTGATTAAATCCGGGTTTTTTATGCCTGTGGCCAGATAGCCAATTTCGCCGGCTTCAAGGGAGTCAAGATGGGTCGGTTCCGGCCTGAAGACGCCAACTTCAAAAACCTCGGCCCGACTGCCGGCGACCATCATCTTTATCTCGTCGCCGCGCTTGATCTTCCCGTCGACGACCCGGATATGAGCGACGACTCCCATGTAAGGATCAAAGTGTGAATCAAAAATCAGCGCCCTCAGCGGACTTTTCAAATGGCCTTTCGGGGCCGGCACTTTTTTGACGATCATTTCCAAAACCTTATCAACCCCAAGGCCGGTTTTCGCCGAAACGGTCAAAATTTCTTCGTCGGGTTGGAGTATTTTTAAAAGTTCGGCTAATTCATTCTTGACTTCCTCGGTTCGGGCGTTGGGCAGATCAACTTTATTGATAACGGGAATAATCGCCAAATGTTCGCGCTCGGCCAAATAAAGATTGGCGAGCGTTTGCGCTTGAACGCCCTGGGTCGCGTCAACCAAAAGAATCGCTCCTTCAACCGCGGCGAGGGACCGCGAGACCTCGTAATTGAAATCAACATGTCCAGGAGTATCAATCAAATTCAGCGTAAATTGATAATCTTTCAGCGACGAAACGGCCGGCTGATAAAGCATCTTAACCGGCTGCATCTTGATCGTGATTCCCCGCTCGCGCTCAATATCCATCTGATCCAAAAATTGTTCTTTCATCTTCCGCTTCTCAATCGTTCCCGTAAGTTCAAGAAGCCGATCGGCCAGCGTTGACTTGCCGTGGTCAATATGAGCGATGATGCAAAAATTTCTGATTCTTGTTTGAAAATCCATATTTTTAGTATAACTCAAATTTTATTTCTTTCCCATTTTTAGCATATCTCTTATTCTCGCCGCTTTTTCAAAATCAAGTTCTTTGGCGGCCTTTTTCATCTGCCGTTCCAATTCCGCGACCGTGGCTTTGTATATCTCCGGGGCTTCTCTCACCGTCCAATCGTCTTCCTTTTTAAACGGCGAATCCCCCACCGGCTTGACGATTGTTTGCGGTGTAATGCCGTTCTTTTGATTATATTCTTCCTGAATTTTGCGCCGCCTTTCGGTCTCTTTAATCGCCGTTCTCATTGAACCGGTAACGTTATCCGCGTACATTATCACTTTTCCCTCGGCATGGCGAGCAACGCGGCCGATCGTCTGAATCAGGGTTGTCGCGTTTCTCAAAAATCCTTCCTTGTCCGCGTCAAAAATCGCGACCAGCGAGACCTCGGGCAGGTCAAGTCCCTCGCGCAACAAATTGACTCCGACTATGACGTCATATGCTCCCAGCCGCAAATTGCGCAAAATTTCCGGCCTTTCCAACGTCTTAATTTCCGAATGAAGATAATTGACTTTAACGCCCTCGTTTTTTAAATAGTCGCTCAATTCTTCGGCCAGCCGCTTCGTCAAAACAGTCGCCAAGACCCTCTGCTTTTTCGCGACCCGCGCTTTTATTTCTTTGATGAAATCGTTGATTTGATTTTTCGTCGGACGAACCTCAACAAGCGGATCCAAAAGACCGGTTGGCCGGATGAGCTGTTCCGCGGGCCGGCCGTCCGATTTTTGCAACTCATACAAAGCGGGCGTTGCCGAAACGAAAATCGCCTGAGGAACTTTTTTCTCAAACTCCTCAAAGCGCAAAGGCCGGTTATCCAAAGCCGAGGGCAGGCGGAATCCGTAATTTATCAACGTTTCTTTCCGGCTTCTGTCGCCGTGATACATTCCTCTTATTTGAGGAACGCTCATGTGCGACTCGTCAATAAAAATCAGCCAGTCATTCCGGACCGCCTTAAAATAATCCAGAAGCGCGAAAGGCGGAGAATCCGGTTCTCTGAATTCAAGATGCCGTGAATAATTTTCAATACCGTGGCAATAGCCGCTTTCTTTGAGCATTTCCATGTCAAAATTCGTCCTTTGTGTCAGGCGCTCGGCCTCAAGAAGCTTGCCTTGTTTTTTCAATTCTTTCAACCGTCCCCGAAGTTCGGCCAGGATGTTGGCAAGAGCCGAAGTAATGTTTTCCTGAGGCGCGACCCAGAACTTGGCGGGAAAAATTTTGTAAGCGTTTAGTGTGCGGGATTTGGCGTTTAGATAACTGTTTTTTTCAACCGTAGACGCCGAAATACTTTTAATCTCGTCTTTCGGAATTTCAATCTTAATCACTTCTTCGCCTGTGCTGGGCCTGACCTCAATAATTTCTCCCTTGGCTGAAAATGTTCCGGCCCGCTTATCAAACTCATTTCGTTCATACTGCAAATTTACCAAACGCGAAAGCAATTCTTTTCTCTTTATTTTTTGTCCTTCAAAAATTTCAAGCGACAGATTTTTATACTCTTGGGGCGAGCCGATATTGTAAATGCACGAAACCGAAGCGACGATGATAGTGTCCGGCCGCGACAAAAGCGATTGAGTGGCGGCGTGCCTCATGCGGTCAAGCTCCTCGTTAATCGCCGCGTCCTTTTCAATATACGTGTCGCTTTGGGGAATGTAGGCCTCGGGCTGATAATAATCGTAATAACTGACAAAATAATGAACCGCGTTTTCCGGAAAGAATTCTTTGAACTCCTGATAAAGCTGGGCCGCCAGCGTCTTGTTGTGCGAAATAATCAGCGTCGGTTTTTGGACGCGGTTAATGACATTCGCCATGGTGAATGTTTTTCCCGAACCGGTGACTCCAAGCAATGTCTGATATTTCTTTCCGGCCGAAATTCCGGCCGTCAATTTTTCTATGGCCTTCGGCTGGTCGCCGGTCGGCTTGAATTTTGAAACAAGATTAAACTGTGTCATAAAAATAACACTATATTTTACCACGATTTTAAAATTTGTCCATCATCACGGGGTAAATTAAAAACTTCTCGTTAGAACGAGAAGTTTGAATTTTTAGAATATTCATCGCGGAACCAAACCGGAAGCGGACTCGCATTTGTTTTTGCCGACCGAAAAATCCAGAACCTGAGCAATGAACGTCCGTGAAAAATCGTTCGCCCAGGGCGTTGAAAAAATCGCGAACGCGTAATGCCCGAACCAGGAATGTTGGCGTTCCGGCTTTCCCAAAGCGAGCCAAAGCTTTTCGCTCGCAGACGGGGGTATAATTTGGTCGCGCGCGGCGTTAATCATCAAAACCCTGCCCCGTAATTTTTCGGCCCTTTCGGCGTTGAGATAAGTCAGAGGGTCAATGTCTTTAAAAATCGGCTGCAATTTCCGATAAGCGGTTTCTTTGTCCCAGCCCAAATTTTTCAATATGCCCTCGCGAACTCCTTTAATGCCCTTCTCTTCGGTCTCAAGCAAAATCTTGGTAAAATCGCCGCCGGCTAAAATTAAAACTCCGGCCGCGAAACGGGGCTCAATGGCCAAAATCGCCGCCGCTTGAATGCCGCCAAAACTGAATCCTTCAATTACGATTTTTGAAGAGTCAACTTCCGGCCTTTCCGAAAGCCAGTCAACCACGCGGCGCGTATCTATGTATGTTTGCCGTAAAATGTTTCTGGTGTAAACGGCTTCCGCCAAAAAATCTTCTTCGTTCTTTATTTCTCTCCACTTGACCTTGCGGATTTCTTTGGCGTCGCGGTAAAGAATAAAAACGTTCATATCCCCGCAGGAAACGAAATTTCGCGCCGCCAGTTCCGAAAATTTCAACTGATTTGAAATCACGGGCAAAATAACAATAGTCGGCCGGGGCTTTCCGTCTTTCTGATACCAGAACTCGCCCTCAATAATGTCGTTGGCGTAACCAAGTTTCAGAGCCGAAGGAAAACTGACGCGAACGACGCCGTAACGGCCGTTACTCTCCGCCTCTTTCTCCGGCAAAACCGTAACCGTCGCTTCAATCGTTTGTTTTTGATAATCAAAAACGTCGGCATGAACCAAGGGCGCCGGAAAGAGCAATAAAAACAGTAAAATTACCGACAATGCTTTAATCATTTTTTCTCCTTTTGCGCGAGCGGTTGACCCATAAGCCGACTTAATTCTTCATACAGCTGATGGCCAATTTTGCAGCTGACCGCCATTGAACGTTCATAATCGTACAATTTCTTGCGGCAGTCGTTTTCAAACATAACGTATCCCAATTCGTCGTTCGCCAAACTGAAAATAAAGTTCGGCACGCCCGACATGCGGCGCCGCAGAAGTTCGGCGAAAGCCGGATACGGTTCGCCCGGAACCGTAACAATCCATGCCGGGCCCAAACGCCAAAAATTAATTTCGCTCGTAATGCGGCCGTCCGCCGAGCGTTCGGGAATTAAACCGAACGCCATCGCCAGACGAAAACGGAAATTTTGAAGAGGAATTTTTAAGACCTCGCGTTTTATCGCGATGTCAGGATTTTCAACACGCCAGCCGTCCCGAGCGGTCAGTATGACTGCCGGCGGAAAACGTTTGCCGTATTTTTCCATTGACTCCCAATTTGATTCCGGTTTTTTTCCGTTTTCCGCCGGCCCGACCATCGCCCCCAAGGCGCCGTTCACGAAAATCGCCGTGCCTCCGAACTCCCGCTCAACTTCGCGATAAACCGGACCGAGAAAATCGGCCGATATTTCTTTTTTCCCTTTCAGAACTTCGGCGTGCGCTCCAAAATTAAACAAAACGGCTATGGTTTTTCCTTCCTTGTTAACCGCCCTTAAAACGGCCATTGTCTGGTCAAGCGAATCCGGAACGCGGGAATTACGGGAAAGATCCCATTGATTGCTTTGAGAAAGATAGAGTTCGGCGGGCTGAAGATTTTGAATCGCGCCGTTGACGCAATTTATCGCCCCGAATCTTAAATAAGCCATGTATCGTTCGTCGCGTCCCGAAGCAACGGGAAAATCCGAAAATCTTTTGCTCAAGCTTTTGCCGTACAATCCGATTGTGTCGGGTCCTGAATGGTTGTGAGTCGCGGTTATCAAAATATTTTCTTTCGGAAGAGGAACTCCCGAACGAACGGCCTCAACATCTATAAAAGAAAGACCGAGAACGTCCAGCGAGGCGATGACAACCGTCGTGTCTCCGCTTTTCATCGCAAGAGCCCTGCAGGAAAGCGGGTCATGAACCCCTTGGCTTTTCCGGTCAAGACTTTGTCCGCCCATATAAACGCTTCTTAACGGCGTAATGTCAACCTTATGACTGCCGGCGTAGAAATCGTTTGCCGATGAACCTGCCTCGACGGCAGGCAAGAAACCGAACGACAGCAAACAAAGAAATAGCGCCAAAGAAAGCCGAATCCTCATTTTCACCTCATTTGTCAAAGAGCCATAAACCCAATAAATTCAGCTTTGCTCACGTTTCAATATTTGTCAAACCCCGCGCCTGCCCTTGACATTTTTTTTTACCCCTTGCTACACTGCCTGAGCATTTTCAATCTCAATAAACAGATTGAAAATGCGACTACGGTTTTTTAACAACCAACTAAGGAGGACAAGAAATGAAAAAGACAGCAGGAGCATTGCTTGGAATTTTGATGATGTTGATGTTTGTAAGTTCTGCGAATGCGGCCTGGACCTACGAACAAACCTTCAACACCTTAAACAACGGCGACCTCAACGGCCAGGATTCATGGAGCGGCTCAACAGCATTTGATGTTGTAACAACCGGCACTCCATACGAAGGAGCAAAACATCTCTCCTTTTCAACCCTTGCAGACATAGATATCTCAAGAAACATCACCCCAACAGAAAACGGAACACTCTACTTCTCCGTCAAAAAACCAACCACCAACCAAGACACATTTCTGTTTATACTAAAAAACAACAACGGCCTCTCAGACATTAACATCTACTTCAACGCCAACGGCCAAATCCAAGCATACAACGGAACAACCGCTTCCTGGCAAACCATCCAAAACTACTCAGCCAACAGCTATTACAGAATTGGAATTCAATTTGAACTCAGTCAGAACGGCTGGCAAGGACTGGCTCAACGAACATACAAAGTTAATATTGACGGAGGAGCTTGGAGCGCTGCCAAGGGAGTAGAACGCTCTAACGGAATCACCATCAACAGCGTCCGTCTCTCCAAACAAGGTAATTCCTACTCAGGGACTGCTTATCTTGATTTTATTAATCCGAGTTATGCCTTCGGCCCTCCGCCATCTTTGAAATTACCGTTTAAAGAAGGGGAGATATGGTGGGTGTCGCAAGGGAATGGACAAGGAAATCATATTAACGCGCTGCAGTATGCTTGGGATTTCAACTGGGGTGCAGGCGAACAAGACAGAGGAAAGTCTGTATTTGCTCCCGCTACCGGTACAGTAGTTAATCTGGATAATAGCTGTCCTGACCCTGAGCCAATTGATACGTGTAATGGCGGCTGGGGAAATTATGTGATTATTGATTACGGCAATAACTATTTTGGCAAGCTGGCGCACCTTAAAACCGTGAACGTGCAACTAAACCAGCAGGTTGTGCAAGGTCAAGTGATTGGTACAGTTGGTTCTTCCGGGAGAAAATGGAGTGACCCTCAACAGACGATTCTCCATGGCCCTCACATTCATTATCAAACACAGGACTTCCCTGGATTAAACGACGTGTCCATTGCCTCATCTTTTTCCGATGTGCCGACCAACGGCGGCGTTCCCATCGGATGTAATTGCAGTTTTGTTGATTGCATGACAATAGATTGCAATAATCTCAACGCCTATTGCTACAAATCATCAAACACTATCCCGTAATAATTTCTTTAATTTAAATGCCGCCTTAAAAAATTTAAGGTGGCATTTTTATTTACATACAGTCAATTTAATCCGTGAATTTGAAATAGATGCCAGCAATTTTTTCACAAATGGAGTTGTATTTTAAGGATGCCAATGCATTTTCACCTCCAACTTCAGCAGGATGAATAATCCCGAAAATTTTATTATTAGATGGCACATAAATTGAAATTCCCCTTGCCGCATTAGAGCCAACACCGTATATTTTTTGTGCCGCCATATTGTTTATATTGACCGTTTCTGCCTTTTCAATAATATAACCTTCCGGTCCGGGTTGACTGTATATACCACTACCATCAATCCAATCTTTCAAAGACAAATTGCTTTTATTTTCATAGATTGAAATAACGCAGTTGTTAACTTTAATAACACACTTAGAAAGTATATTATCACAATCTGGAATATTATATTTATAAAATTGCAGAGGGCTGGCAGGATCATCTATGGAAAAAGCCGCTATTTGATTTTTAGGCAGTTCATCAATCTTATTCACTTCCCACGCCTTCGGATATTTAATTTCAAAACCAAACTCCTCATTTTTGTAGGTTTGCCATTGCCCTTCATCAAAATCAACATCAACCAGTTTCGCATCAAGATTATTCTGTCTCTCCTTCATCACCCCAATCTCAATTTGTTTGTTCTGCACCTCCAAAACATCTTTCACAAGATTATTGACTTGCAAAAGTATCGCAACAATCAAAACCAAATCAACAATCGCAAGGGCAAGGGCGGATTTTAGGAGGATGTTTTCGTGTTTCATAGTTAAATTATAACAAGTTGCTTAAAGCCGCGCAAATACCATCTTGCCCCGCCTTACACTTCCTACCCGCCGCGGCGGGCAGGAAGTGTAAGGCGGGAATGCTGACTGATAACACAATAAAAAAGTAATTGTGATAGGTCCAATCCGTAAATTACAACAAAAAACCTATTTGATTAATTTGAAAGTGGAAATGATTTTCTCTAGAATTGCTATTTCATCTGTGTCTGCGTAATCACTGGATCCAGATGTCATAAATTCAATAACAAAATCATTTCCCCTTACGTTTTCTCTCCAAACTGCAAAGGCACGTTTTTTATTGCGTTCATCTTTTCCGAAAAGTTTAAAAACAGTTGCATTATTAAAACTCATAATTTTTTCTTGTTTATCTTGGAGCGGATAATTACGAATAACATCTTCCAAATTACCAGGAGCCAGAATTGATTTTTCGTATATGTCCATACTAATTGCCCAACCAGATGTTCCACCACCAAATGCTACATCTTTTGAATAGAAGACAAGTCCAGTAAAACTTGGGGTTCCCACAAAGTCGGGCGGAACTTTAAATGAATATTGAATCTTGCCATTAAAAAAGCTGCCAACATGCTCTCTCCATCCCGAAATTTCCAAATTGGTTTTAGAAACTTTTTGCATTGTCTCTACCGCCTTTTCTGTTTCTTGTTTTTTTGACACCCCTCCTTCTTTCAATTTCCAATTCGCCACCAAAATCTCCAACTGTCTATTCTGAACCTCCAACACATCCTTCACAAGACCACTCACTTGCAAGAGAATCGCGACAATTAAGACCAAATCAACAATCGCAAGGACAAGGGCGGATTTGAGTAAAATGTTTTCGTGTTTCATTATAAATTAAATATCCAAATTATGTGCCCATTTTAACTCAAAGCTCAATAAAATAACAATGCGAAATAATTTTTGATCGCGTTATTATTTCTTAAATTTACTGATGTCAATAGTAAACGGCTCTCCATCAAATTCAATTTCTTTCTCAGTCCAATAAGCCAAGCCGTCTTTTGTCCGCTTTATTAGGTGTATTTGTAAAGTATCGTTGTCCAGCCATTTGACCGCTTGATCAGAGATGTAACAACCGTGGCCACAAAGTTGTAGAGAACTCTCCTGTGGCGCAATATAAACTACCCCTTTGTCTTTTAGATTTACGTAATCATATAAATGCAACTCTGTAATTCCTCGATAAGAATACATAAAAGGTAAATAGGCGGCATATTTATTATCAGGGGAATTAATAGTATTACCGCCAGTTGATGGCAAATCGGCAAATTTTAAATAAATACGCCTACTTTTGGTATTGATTTCAAGATACGGGCCGTTCGCACCACTACCACCCCCATTAAGCACTCCTCTTAAGAATAATTTTATTACATCTCCTTCTACTAATCTGAACCAATCCATAGTTTGCCCACTCCATCGTCTTCCAATATTTTCCTCAATTATCTTGTGTAAATTGCCATAACCCTCCTCCCCCAAAACATCTTCAAGAGTTACTTCTATTACTTTATTTTGCAAATCTTGCGCCGAATCTGTAACCGGCGTCAGTTTAAAAGTCTTAATAAGTTTATCAAAAATAATGAGATCGTTTGCGTTTTCAGAGGGATTAACTATGGCGAACTGAATAGTGTAATTAGTATTGTTTATATTTTCTCTCCATACCGCGAAGGCACGAGTCTGGTTGTTGGCATCTTTTCCAGAAACCTTAAATACCGTTGCGTTGCCAATCTTTAAAGTTTCTTCTGCGCGACCTTGTGAGATAGTGTCGCGATAAGACATTTCAAGGTTCTCTTGCGTAAAATTTTTCAATTCCTCAATTAACATTCCAAAGCCGGATTTTGTATGGCGAACACTCAAAACATGAATAACATAAGCTTGATCTATGAACCAATTAATAGATGGGTATTTAAATGAAAATTTAACTTTATTATTGGCAAGTATGCCACTGAATTCCTTCCATGTGGATGTATCTAATAAATTAAGTTCCCAAAAAGATATGAATTTAAAAGTATTAACCATATTATCAAGAATGGCTTGTTCGTCTATGGTTTTATACAATTCGGACCCCGTTGTTGAAAATTGAATGGCGTAATTAGTATCCTCCACTATTTTTTCCCAAATTATGAAGATCTGTTTATTTCCTACATTATTTATGCCTGAAATTTTCCAAATAATTATGCCGTCTAAATTCAATGTTTCTTCCTTACGATCCCGCGCGAGATGACTACGACTAATAACTTCTTTAAGTTGGCGAATGCGGTCGGGCATTTCTGTTCCCGATAGAGTATCAATAATAATAGAAGCAAATTGTCCATTTTGTGGCTGCACTTTGTAATAACCGTTCATAACTGGTGTTACTGTCCAATCAAACGGATATTTAAATGAAATTTTAGCCACACGGCCAACTGTACTACTGTATTCTTTCCAATCTGAAATGTCTTTTATAATTTTTTCTTTTCCTTCAATCTTTGTTTCCTGCCGTTCCGTTTCTTTTGCCTTCTCTTCAACCTTTGCTTCCTGTGCCTTCTCCAGCTTATTCTTCATCACCTCAACCTCAAGCTGCTTGTTCTGCACCTCCAAAACATCTTTCACAAGATTATTGACTTGCAAAAGTATCGCAACAATCAAAACCAAATCAACAATCGCAAGGGCAAGGGCGAATTTTAGGAGGATGTTTTCGTGTTTCATTTTGCAAAATTCTTAACTAACATGCTTTGATTATAGCAAATCACTAAAAGCCACACAAATTAACGGCAGATTTCTGAAAAATTTTCATTAATTAGTTATCCACATACAGCCTTAAGCTTTTACGCATGGGGACAAACCTCAAACAAAAATCCCTCAAATGTTTTGAGGGAAATTTTTTTTATTTTCTTTAACCGATAACGCCGATGCCGTATAAATGCCTTAAGTCAACCAGCGTGTGTACCAGCGCGGCCGGGACGATTTTGCCGGTATGAATGTAAGCGCCTCCGTAAAAAAGGCCCGCGACGCCGGCTAAGATAAGATAGCGGGGATCTCCGCTGTGAAGGACGCCAAAAAGCACGGATGCCGACACGAGCGCCAGCAATCGGCCGTGCTTAAAATTGAATTTCTGCGTCAGATAATTCTGGAAAAGCCCCCGAAATATGATTTCTTCAACCAGCGCCGGACTCAAAAATATTCTGATTGCGCTCATCAAAACAAAAGAAGGCGAAGGCAGAATAAATTCAAAATGAATGTAACCGCTGAAATAACCCAACGGAATGCCGACGGCCGCGAAACCGAGATAATATAAAACGACGATCTTCAAATCTCTTTTGTTCAGATTAAAAGTGTATCCGAATCCCTGAAGCTGGCGCATGCAGACGTTGATCAGAAGCAAACTGACGAGCGTCAGATAGCCGTAAGCGCCTTTCAGCATCGGCAAGCCAGAGCCATAAGCAAGGCCGATGACGCCGATTGTCAAGACGTCTTGCCAGCCGACGGTTTTCTTCAGCGGCCTCCAAAAATGATAAAGCGCGGCGAGCGAAATGATTGTTCCGTAAACGCCGAGGAAGTTGAGCAAAGAAAAATTGGGCCTGAGCAAAAATTCGCAAAGTCCGGCCATTCCGGACAAAAAAGAGAAAAAACCGAAAACCGTCAGAAACGATTGATTGCAGAGAAGAACAAAATATCGTTTTATCTTTTCAACGCCCAAACCGACGAACATGAAAAGAAGAACGGAAGCGGCGAAAAGCACGATCCAAAAGTTGAGATCTGCCGCGCTTAGCGGGGCCAATTTTCTTCCGAACACCGCCCAGACGCACAAAAAGACGAAAAAAACGAAACAGATTGTCTTTTTCACGCGATCCCCCGATTTTTAAAGATCTTATCCTTACAACAAAATTACAATTATAATCGCGGTTCGTCAACCCCGTTAGAAGTAGTCGTAATTTTTTCTTTAATGCTTAAATTTAAAGATATTTTTTGATAAAAACTTGGTATAAAAAATTTTAATAAACTTCTAACGGGGTCAATCCTACATACACTTGACAATCTGTATAAAAAAAGATATAATTTTTTTAAATTTTGTTTGAACCTTAACAAGGAGGAAAGGCATTGGATAAGAACGAACGTCTTGAAATGTCATTCAGCGTTAAGAGCGCGGAAAACGAAATAATCCGCGAAGCAAGGATTTATTTGCTGCCGTCGGCAACCGAGCCCGGCAAGCATCAGCCGATGATCGCGGTAAAAAACAACAAAACCGGTTTTTCGATTGAAACGACGCTGAAGCCGATTGACGCGTCAAATTTGGAAAAACTCGTATCTCATCTTGAAGAAAAGCTGAAAAGTCCGAATGTGGCTGAACAGGCGGAAAAATTTCTGCGCCGCCTTACGTTTATAATGTCTTTCGTGAAATGACCAAAGGAGGAAAAATGAGAGAAAAGGAACGTGTCAGACCGAAGATATTTTTAAAGCCGACGCTTATTACCGCGCTGATTTGTCTGGGCGTATTGATAATAATTGCCCTCTTCACGGCCATAGTGCGCCAAAGCGAAAGAAAGGATTTGCAATACAAGCAGGTGTTCTTTCTCACGCTTCAAGACTACAAGCAGGGGTTATTTCTCGCGCGTCAAGACAAAGAAACTGAGGCAAAAGACGAAGCATTCGCGGACGGCCGATATCTTCGCCAGCTTTACGCCCAAAACGCGGATTTGAAAAATTTCTGGCACAAGGAATGGCAGTATCGCACGATAATGAACGAAGCGGACGATTCGGATGAAAGAAAAGCATATCAAGAAGTGATTCTGAAAAGAGATAAAGACGCGGCCGAAATTTTTAAGCTCCTTGAGCATTCCGGCTGGCTCGGTTTAAGCCAAGAAGAGCGAAACCTCATTCCTTTAATATTGGCCGGCGAAGCAACGGCGCCAATAATAAGCGCTGAGGGGCCGCTTTTTCCAGGCAGATGGTTTTGGATAGTCGGGATTATATTGAGCCAATTAGCTTGTTTCCTGGCGTATCTGATTTACTGGGACGAATGTGAACGCAGCGACGCCCCGTGGTATCGGCTTCCTTGGGGAGTGCCGGCCGTGACGATTGTTTTTCTTTTATTACAGCCGGGAGCTTTAATCATTATGGTGCCTTATGTCGTCATTAAAATTCTCGCAACGGATTTTGTTGCCCGGTTTAAGCAGAGAAAGATGCGGAAAGAGTCCGCGCCCAAAACGCCGTCCGGTTCCAATTTTGACAAGACGACCGCGGACGCTCAGGCGCTTGCCGAACGGCTGCGCAGCCGGCTGAAGGGCGGAAACAATGGTTGACTGGAGATTCATTAAAACTTTTGACGACATTCTCGCTTCTCTAAAAACCGAGCGGGTTGAAAAAGAAATATATCTGCTGGCCGGCGAAACGCTGGTGAAAATTAAACTGACGGCGGAGAAGAATGAAACGCGCGGCGCGATCGGTTTCTCGTGCGCGGTCGTTGAGATTGAAGGCAAAAAGATTTCCGGTGAAGAACAGCAAGACAAAATTGTCAAAATCAAACTGCGGGGCGGACCGCCGACGGCCGAAGAACAGATAAAAGCGGTGAAAGAGGCACTCGGACATTGGCAAATTTTTGAACCGCCGACCCGGGTTAGCCAGGGTTACGCGGATTCGCATCTGAAAGCGATCCATCTGAAGGAAAAACTCAATAAAGGAGGAAAAATAGATGTTTATATTTGATCTGGTCTGGGGGGCCGCACAGATTGTTCTGGCGGCAGGCATCGGATTGTTTGTTTACCGCGATTATCGAAAAGGTTTTCCGAAAGGCAGGGCAATTTTGAAGAAAGCGGAAAACGCCGTCTTGCGGCTGACCGGGCAAGTCAATAACGATCCTACCTCTAAAGCCGAGGAAGCCGTGCAAAAATACGCCCGGATTCTGGGCAGTTTAAAAGAAGCGGTGGCTTCAATTCAGGCAAGCTATCAGCAAAACAGCCGCCTGGCGCAGGAACAGCATAAACTCTCGCGGGATTTCAGAACAATCGAAGAAATGGCTCTACGGAAAGGCGATGAAGTAGCGGCGGCTCAAGCGGCGATTGCCAAAATCAACTGCGAAAAACGGGCCGTGATGTTCGCCGAAAACGCCAAAAAACAATTCACGGCCGCGAAGATGTTATTGGAAGAACTGGACGGGGTTGAGGCGGAGTTTGAAATAATCAAAACCCAATCCGAGACCATAAGGGTCCAGTATGAAATCGCCGAAGCGAACAAACAGCTTTACGCCTTGATTTCACAGGTTGAAAGCAAGGCGGGTCTGACTCCACGGGGCGAAATGGACAAACTGCTTTTAGCCACCGAACACGCGCAATTACAGTCGGAAGCGTTGCTGGACATAACTTATAACCGCGGTAGCGGCGTTATGAATAAATTCATGGAAGACGCAACTGTCCGGGCGGAAATAGAAGACGCCAAAAAACACATTGCCCTTCCGGCTCCCGAAAAGGATGACGGCATGGATTCCGACGATGAAATTAAATTATTTGAATAACGACAGCGAAAAAATGCGGCTCCGAAAAAATCGGAGCCGTTTTTTATTTGTAAGAGCGGTATTTTTGAGGTATGCTTAAAATATGATTTCACGTCTCAAAGGCATTTTGGAAACGAAGGCGGAAAAATATGTCATTATGGATATAGGCGGCGTCGGATTCAAAGTTTTTGTTTCGGCGGCAACTCTGGAAAATCTGCCCGCCGCCGGCCAATCCGCCACTTTGCATACTCATTTAAATGTTCGGGAAGAAGCGCTTGATCTTTACGGTTTTTTAACCCAAGAAGAGCTGAAATTTTTTGAGCTTCTTTTGACGATCAGCGGAGTGGGGCCAAAAGTCGCTTTGGGCGTATTAAGCATCGCGTCGGTCAAAACTCTGGTTTCGGCCATTGCCAAAGGAGAAGTTGAATTTCTGACAAAGGTTTCGGGCATCGGAACAAAAATCGCCCAGAAAATCATTCTGGAACTCAAAGATAAAATCGTAAAACTCGGATTTGAAGCCGGAGAAGCGGCGACGCTGGAGGATTACGAAGTTATAGACGCCTTAATCGGCCTCGGTTACACTCCAAACCAGGCCCGCCGGGCCGTCCGCGATCTTCCCAAAGACGTCAAGGGCGTTGAAAAAAGAATCAAAGAGGCGCTTAAAACGCTCGGAAAATAATATGCCTTGGTTTATTGCCGATGACAATTTCAAAGAACATTGGAACCGTTTTGTGATTGAACACGACGGTTCTTTTCTTCAAAGTCGGGAATGGGGCGAATTTCAGAAAAAAACGGGGCGAAAAATTTGGCCATTGTGGTATAAAGATGGTGACGAAATACAAGCCGTTGCTTTAATAATTCGCCATGGCCTGCCGTTCGGGTTCAGCTATTTATATTGTCCGAGAGGGCCTCTGTTCAATTTTCAATTTTCTCCGCCAGCTGGCGGATTCAATTTTCAAAAAAAGTCAAAAATCTTTGAAGGACTCTTAGAAAAAATAAAAGAAATCAATGCGGAAGAAAAGGCGATTTTTTTTAAGGTTGAGCCGGAGGCCGATTTTCCGTTCAATCTCTCGGATTTTGGATTTGTAAAATCAGAAAAAGAAATCCAGCCGGCGGAAACCGTAATTTTGGATTTGACGAAAACCGAAGAAGAGCTTTTGGCGGAGATGAAATCCAAGACGCGATATAACATCAATCTTGCCGAACGGAAAGATATTAAAATCACACAACAGGCAACTCACAACTCACAACTCACAACTTTTTTGGAGCTCCTTAAAGAAACTGCGGAGCGGGAAGGGTTTCGGCTTCATCCCAAAGAATATTATGAAAAGTTGTTCGCGGCGCATTCGCCGAACTTTTCCGTTGAATTATTTTTGGCTGAATATAATGGAAAGACAATCGCCGCGCACTTGCTTGTGTTTTTTGGAAACCCCGCCCGAACGACTGATGTCGTTCAGTCGGGCGGGCAAGCCGTTTATCTCCACGGCGCTTCGTCGCGGGAACACAAAGAAACGATGGCCCCTTACTTGCTTCACTGGGAAGCAATCAAGCAAGCAAAAAACCGCGGCTGTCTGATTTATGATTTTTGGGGAATCTCCGAAAAAAAATGGCCCGGCCTTACCCGCTTCAAAAAAGGTTTCGGCGGCGAGGAGAAAAACTACCCCGGCGCTTTTGACCTCGTTTTTGCTCAATTTTGGTATTGGGTTTATAATATAGTTAGAAAAATAATATGAATCCCCTCTTGGAAAAACTTTTGGATTTTGGGCGGCTGATTGTTCCCCAACCGGTGTTTGACGCGCTTCAGCCATATTATCATCAAGGGCTCGCATACCTGGCCGCGATTTGGTACGGCTTCCCCACCCGAAACATGACTGTAATCGGCGTAACCGGAACAAACGGCAAATCAACCGTGGTTTTTATGCTTGATAAAATTTTAAGCGCGGCCGGTTACAAAACCGCCTCGCTCTCAACGATTCAATTCAAAATCGGGGAACTTGAATGGCCGAACAATCTAAAAATGACGATGCCGGGCAGATTCGCGATTCAGGAATTTCTCAATAAAGCGCTCTTCAGCGGCTGTAAATACGCGGTGCTTGAAGTGACGTCGCAGGGCATTGTCCAGTCGCGACATCTTTTTATTGACTTCGCGGCCGCTGTTTTGACCAATTTAAGCCCAGAACATATTGAAGCCCACGGCGGTTTTGAAAACTACAAAGCGGCAAAATTGGAGCTTTTCAAGACGACAAAAAAAATTCACGTCCTGCCTGAAGCTGTTCCGGAACTGAAAGAATTTTATGACGTTCCCGCCGAACAAAAAATATTTTTCTCGCCGGCGAAAAACGATTTGGATCTAAAACTGAAACTTGCCGGGGATTTCAATTTAACAAACGCCCTCGCCGCCGCGGCCGCGGCAAGGGCCCTTGGGGTGACCGACGCGATTATAAAATACGCGCTGGAAAACATTGAAACAATACCGGGCCGAACGGAAAACGTAAAACTACAAACGCCCGAGGGAGAATTTCCGAAAGATTTCCAAGTAATCATTGATTACGCCCACACTCCTGAAGCGCTGGAAGCGCTTTACAAAACATTCAGCCCGGCCGCTCCTCTCGTCTGCGTTTTCGGTTCGGCCGGCGGCGGACGGGACAAGTGGAAGCGGCCGGAATTCGGAAAAATCGCGTCCAAATACTGCATGCGGATAATTCTGACCGACGAAGACCCTTACGAGGAAAATCCCAATCAGATAATCGCCGAAATAGAAGCCGGCATCACGGCGGAGAAAAAATCGGCAACGAGCAAAATTCTGGATCGCCGGGAAGCGATAAAAACCGCCATTCTCTCGGCAAAACCGGGCGACGCGATCCTGATTACCGGCAAGGGTTCGGAAGAACTGATAATAATCGGAAAAAATAAAATTCCCTGGAGCGATCAAAGAGTGGTGAAAGAAACGCTGAACGAACTCTGGCATCCCGCCAAAAAATGAGGCTGAAAGTCAACAAAAATTTAACACGGCTGGAAATCATTGCCGAAAAAAAGGAGATTTCCTCAATTCTGGGCGGGGACGTTCAAAAAGACGGCCGCGAAATTACGGTCGCTAAAATAAAAAATCCGGTACTTATGACCGATCCTTTTAGGATCGGTCGATTTGATTCCATAACCAGAGACACGCTGTTTCAGCTCTACGGCAGTTTTCCGAGAGTCACCGAATACGAAGACGTTGAAAGCGTCTGGGATCCGTCGCGCCACGTCAATGTCTGGTGCCCGTCAATAGACACTCTCTTTTTCGCCCGCGCCCTGCTTACTCTCATAAAAAAACGGAAAATTGAAAGCGCGATGGACTTGGGTTGCGGCAGCGGATTTTTAGGCCAATTTATTCTTGAAAAATCGCGGGAGTTCGGCCGGCCGCTCAAAAAACTTGATTTCGTGGACATAAACCCCGAAGCCCTGCGCTGCGCGATGGACAACACCGAAAAAAAGCGCGGCAAAACAATCGTCTCTTATCTTTTGAACAAAGCCGAGGAAGGAATTCGGATAAACGGAGAATACAATCTTTTAATCTGCAATCCGCCTTATATCCCCCGGCCGGCTGGCGGCGACGATAATCCTTTCGAAGGACTGTCGCTGATAAAAGAATTGTCCGAAAAAGGGCCGGAGCTTTTGACCAAAAACGGTTTGATAATAATAAACATTTCAAGCTTATGCGAAGAAACGGTTCTGCCGTGGCTGAAAAAGAATTTTGAAATAAAAAGCGTTGGCCGTCTCCGTGTGCCGCTGAAAGTCCTGCCTGTCATCAACAACAGAACGTCAAGGAGCCGGAGATGGCTCAAGTATTTAAAAAATAATCCCGGCCTTCAAACCGATAAAAAAGAAAAAAGCGGCTACCGCTACTGGCACCGCTTGAATTTGATAATCGCTAAACCAATATGACGGATCAAGGTTTTGAAATTTTGGAACACACGGCGGATTTGCGGATAAAAGCTTGGGGAAAAACCAAGGAGGAACTTTTCAAAAACGCGTTGCGGGGAATGGCGTACGTTCAGAAAGAAGAAGCAAGAATCAAGAAGCAAGAAGCAAGAATAACAAAAAAAATTCAAGTCAAATCAACAGACATGACCGCTCTTTTGATTGATTTTCTCTCAGAAGTCCTCACGCAAAGCCAGATAGACAGGGTTGTGTTTTTTGATGCGAATTTCAAAGCATTTTCCGACACCCCTTCGGCAGACTCAGGGCAAGTCGAACTTGAAGCGGAAATTGAAGGAATTAAGGTTGATAAATTTGACGAAGACATCAAAGCGGTAACGTACCACGAAGCGGAGGTGAAGCAAAACCCGGAGGGCGTCTATGAAACAAAAATTGTGTTTGATATTTAACTATGAACATTACCAAAAACGACTTAAAAAAAATTAACGACTTTGTTTGGGAAATACCAAAGAGTTTCAGAGCGGATATGCGCGCGCCGGCGAGAATTTTTGCCACGGAAAAATTATTGGAAGAAATTTTCCGCGACCGTTCAATGGAACAGCTGGTCAACGTGGCGACTTTGCCGGGCATTCAAAAGCACGCTCTCGTCATGCCGGACGCTCACGAGGGTTATGGCTTCCCCATCGGCGGCGTGGCCGCGATGGACTTGGACGAGGGAGTAATTTCTCCGGGAGGAATCGGCTACGATATAAACTGCGGCGTGCGACTATTAAGGTCGCCGGTAAAATGGTTTGAGGTGGAGGATAAATTGGAAGAACTGGCGACCGAAATATATCATGCCGTGCCTTCGGGACTCGGCCGCGGAGGGCGATTGGTTTTTGATAAGAATAAATTTGATTTAATGCTGGGCGGAGGGGCGGGGTATTTGGTTGAGGAGGGCTTCGGCAAGGAAAATGACGTGCTTCATCTTGAAGCGCAAGGAAACTTAAGCCAGGCCGACCCTTCTTTGGTTTCAAACGAAGCCAAAAGACGGGGGAAAGACCAGTTGGGCACGCTCGGCTCGGGCAATCACTTTTTGGAAGTTCAGCGAGTTGACGAGATTTTTGAAGAAACGGCGGCCAAAGCGTTCGGATTATTCAAGGACCAGCTGGTGATTTTAATTCATACCGGCTCTCGCGGCTTGGGCCACCAGATTGCCACCGATTATATCCGGTTAATGATGTCCGCGATGCCGAAATACGGGATTGTCCTTCCGGACAGAGAACTTGCCTGCGCCCCCTTCCGCTCGCCAGAAGGCCAAAAATATTTCGCCGCGATGTGCGCCGGAGCGAATTTCGCCTGGGCCAACCGTCAGACAATCACTCATTGGATACGCGAATCATGGCGTAAAGTATTGGGCGATTTATCGGGCGAACTTGAAATTGTTTATGATGTCGCCCATAACATCGCGAAAATTGAGCGTTATAAAATTGACGGCAAAGAAAAAGAACTCTGCGTTCACCGAAAGGGGGCGACCAGAGCGTTTGGCGCCGGAAATTCCGAATTGCCGGCGGATTATCAATCGGCCGGCCAGCCGGTTCTGATTCCGGGCTCAATGGGCACGGCCTCTTATGTCTTGGTCGGAACAAACGAGTCCGCGGAATTATCGTTCAGCACCTCCTGCCACGGCGCCGGCAGAAGAATGTCGCGGCACGGCGCGAAAAAAATCTGGCGCGGTTCTGATCTGAAAAAACAGCTTGAGGCGCAGGGAATCATCGTCCGTGCCGGCTCAATGTCGGGACTTGCCGAAGAAGCGCCTCTTGCTTATAAAGACGTTGAAGAAGTTGTTGGCGCGGTGCACGGCGCCGGTTTGGCCAAGAAAGTCGCCCGATTGAAACCGTTGGCGGTAATTAAAGGATAAGAGTATAATTAATTATGGATTTTTACTTTAAATTTTTTAAAGGTCGGAGTCGCATATAATTAAAAAAATAATATTATGCATAATTTTGACCACGATCTCATTCACCAGCTGTCGGAAAAGCTGGACAGTTTATGGAGATACGACATGTATCTTGAGAACGCGAAAGGATGCTCTCGGTGCGAAAATATGTGGAAGGCCTTAAAAGAAAAGGACATGGAAATGGCCAACCTGCTACGGGAAGAAATCAAGCTACATATTGGAGAAGGCAAATTTGAATACTGCGGAGAGTGTTTTGCCAAAGCGCCGAAAAAATAGTTCCAAACAATAAATCCTCCTCATATATATGAGGAGGATTTATTTATGATCATCGGACAAACAAAACCTTGAAAAAAAATAAGAACCGTGACATGATGGGCGTATAATCAGCACATTAAAAACAAGAGGCGGCAAATGATAAAAAACATCGGCAAAGGCGGCTTTGGCAGCGAAGCGAAAATCACGGTTGAACTGCGAACCGAATTTCCGGGCATCGGCGGCACAATTACCACCCAACAGACGGTTGTCTCCGCGTTGAGAGAAGAATTCGGCGCGCTTCCCGGTCAGGGGCATCGGCTGTTTTTCAAGCACGCTCTCATCAAAAAACTGGACGACTATTTTCAAAAGAGCAAAAAATACGAATTCACCCATATTCCAAGACCCATCGGCTCCACCGGACCGGACGGAAAGGGTTATTTATACGAATGGGTGTTCGGTTCGGAGGGCTTCCCGTGGTTTTATCAAAATTCCGAAGGCCGGGAGGAACCGGTCTCGCTCAAGGAATGGAAAGAATTTGTAGGCGCTTTTAATTCGGCCGGAATTGACTTGTCTCTTGACTGCACCGATTCCGACAACGGCAGAATTTCAAAAAATATCATTCATCAGCTCAACCAATACGATCCCGATTCCTGGTCGAAATTGAACTGCCTCTGGCAAAGAATTGATTTCGGCCAAAGAAGCATCACGATAAATTTTAAACGGCTTGCCGAATTCACGAAAGAAGAGAAAAAAAAATTGATGTCCGCTCTGGGAATTGACAGATACGAAATGATGATACTGGCCGCCGCCTATTTGGAAAACAAAAAAGAGATGCGCGCGGTTGACGCCGGACGCCTTGAAATCCTGACACGGCAATACAGAATCTCAACCCTCCGCCATTTAATGTCAAAAACCGGAGGCAATATTCTGGTTGACTCTCCGCTGATTTGCAAAAACACGAAAGATAATTTATTAAAGTGAAAAACTTCAAACATCGCCCGCCAAGCGGGTGATTTTTTATTGCCATTCAAAAATAAAGAGGTTAAACTAATGTTATGTTTACACGCGTCATTATTCACTATCACGAAATAGGGCTTAAAGGAAAAAACCGCTTTATCTTTGAAAACCGGCTTCGCCAAAACATTACCCGCGCCCTTCAAGGGGAAGGCGTTGAGAGCGTCGGGAAAATCAGCGGCCGCTTGATCTTGAAACTGGGCGAAAAAGCCGCTTGGCCGGAAGTCAAAAACCGGCTCCAAAAGGTTTTCGGCATCGCCTATTTTTGCCCGGCATTCGCGAAAACCGGCCTAAAAGAATTAAAAGAACGCGGGCCGGCTGAAGAATTTTTGAAAAATTTGGCCGACGAAATTTGGGCGAACGTTGAAAATAAAAATTTTGCTTCATTCAAAATTGACACCAAAAGAGGCCAGAAGGATTTTCCTCTGACCTCGCAGGAAGTCAATCAATATCTTGGCGCTTTGATTTGGGAAAAGTCAAAAGCAAAGGTTGATTTGGAGCATCCGGCTTTGACGATTTTTGTTGAATTGATTGAGGATTTCGTTTTTATATATTTTGAAAAAATAAAAGGTCCCGGCGGCCTGCCCGCGGGTTCGGCGGGAAAAGTCGTCGCTCTTATTTCTTCCGGCATTGATTCCCCCGTCGCCTCATACGAATTGATGAAGCGCGGAGCCGAAGTTATCTTTGTCCATTTCCACAGCTATCCTTCAACCTCAATTCTCTCGCAGGAAAACGTGAAAAAAATCGTGAAAATTTTGAGTCAATACCAGCCGGATTCAAAACTTTATCTTGTTCCGTTTTTGGACATTCAAAAAGAAATCACGGCGAAATTGCCTCTGAATTTGGGAATAATTTTCTACCGCCGGGCGATGTTTAAAATCGCCCAAAAAATCGCCGAGCAGGAAAAAGCAAAAGCCCTTGTCACCGGCGAATCGCTCGGACAGGTTGCTTCTCAGACGCTTGAAAATATTTTGGTGATTGACGAGACCTCAACGCTCCCCGTCTTTCGCCCGCTCATCGGCCGCGACAAAGAGGAAATCATCGCCCTCGCCAAAAAAATCGGCACGTTTGAACTTTCAATCCTGCCTTACGAGGACTGCTGTTCTCTTTTTATCCCCGCGCACCCTGAAACCAAAGCGAATCTCGCAATCGTCAAAGAACTTGAAACTCAAATCAATTTAGAGCCCTTGGTTAATGAAGCAGTACAAAAAGCAAAAGTAGATATTATTAAAGAAAAATGATAAAATAAATAATATTATGAAACTGCATTTTTACGGCGCGGCGCGGAGCGTGACCGGCGCCAATTATTTGCTGGAAATCGGCGACAAAAAAATCCTGGTTGACTGCGGAATGTTCCAGGGTTCGCTTTTTGCCGACGAAAAAAACTACGAGCCGTTTCCTTACAATCCCAAGAAAATCGATTATCTTTTTATTACTCACGCCCACATTGACCACATCGGCCGGATTCCGAAACTCATCAAAGAAGGTTTCGGCGGAAAAATCATCTGCACCCCTCCGACGCGGGACTTGAGCGAACTGTCTTTGATCGACAGCGCCCATTTGATTGCCCAGGAAGCGAAAATTCACGGCCGCCAGCCGATTTACGAAGAATCCGATGTCGCGCCGAGCATGTCGCTCTTTCAGCCGGCCGAATACGGCAGGGAACTAAACCTCGGCGGCGGAGTTACCGCGATTTTAAGGGATGCCGGACATATTCTCGGTTCAAGCATATTTGAGTTTCACGGCGAGGGTAAAAAAATCGTCTTCACCGGCGACCTGGGCAATCCTCCGACTCCGCTTTTAAAATCAACCGAGTACGTGAACGACGCCGATTATTTGGTCATTGAATCGGCTTACGGAAACCGCTTTCACGAAAGAAAAGAGGAACGGAAAAATATTTTGGAAGACACAATTGAAGATGTCGTGAGCGTGGGCGGGGTTTTGATGATTCCGGCTTTCGCCATGGAACGGACTCAGGAACTACTTTACGAATTGAACGAACTAGTTGAGAATCATCGCATCCCCAAGATTCAGATTTTTATTGACAGCCCCCTGGCGATCAAAGCGACCGAAATTTATAAAAAATATCCCGAATATTACAACAAAGAGGCGGCTTATTTGATAGAATCCGGAGACGATCTTTTCAGATTTCCCGGCTTGAAATTCACTCAGACAAAAGAAGAGTCAAAAACGATTAACGACGCGCCGCCGCCGAAAGTTATAATCGCCGGTTCGGGCATGTCCCAGGGCGGACGGATCATGCATCACGAAATCCGCTATCTGCCGGACCCGAAAAGTATCTTTTTAGTAATCGGCTATCAGGTTCCCGGGTCCCTTGGCCGCAGGATTTTGGAAAAATCCAAAGAGGTAAAAATTTTTGACCAGCCGGTGGCGGTCAGAGCGCAAATTCGGGCGATAGGCGCTTACTCGGCGCACGCGGACCAGGACGGTTTGTTTTATTTCGTAATGCAGACGAGAAAGACGCTGAAAAAAGTTTTTGTGGTGCAGGGAGAAGAAGACGCGTCGCTGGCGTTGGCTCAACGAATCCGCGACCATTTGGGCATTGATGCCTCGGCTCCGATGTTGTATGATATAGTGGAGTTGTAACCGCGATACCAATATACGAATACATACTAATGATACTAATAGATACTGATACTAAATTTCTTCATTCGTATAATTAGTATCCATTCGTATATTGGCATCGATAAGTAAAGCGTATGCCTTCAAAAAAGAAACAAAACAATAACAACTACGTAACGAATAAACTGCCCGCTTCTTATCTTAAATTTAAGATCTGCGTCAGCGGCGCGGCCGAGACCGGGCACTGCGCGATTAATGCTTTGGATTTGGCGAAAGAACTCGGGAAGGAAATTGTCCGACAGGGCGGAGTGCTGGTTACCGGCGCGACCTCCGGCGTGCCTTATTGGTCGGCCATCGGAGCCAAAGAAGAAGGCGGAATCAGCATCGGACTTTCCCCGGCTTCAAGCGAAAGAGCTCATGTCAACAAATATAAATTGCCGACCGATTACTTTGATTTGATTATTTACACCGGTTTTGAGTACTCCGGAAGAAATTTGCTTTTAACCCGTTCGGCCGACGCCGTTATCATCGTCTGCGGCAGGATGGGAACGCTCAATGAGTTCACCATCGCTTTTGAAGACGATAAAATTATCGGCGTTTTGGAAGGTTCGGGCGGAACGGCCGACTCAATCAGAGGTTTGATCGCCCAGGCGCACAGGGGCTCCGGTAAAGTCGTTTACGATTCCGACCCCAAAAAATTGGTGGAAAAAGTAATAACCCTGATTAAAAAAGAAAAAGAACAATAAAATGGCGTATCTGGACTCAAATCAACTGCAAATATTTTTTCAACTGTTCCTGGCCGCTCTTTTGGGGGGAGCGATCGGCTTTGAGCGAAAATACGTCGGCAGGCCCGCCGGAATGAGAACTTACGCCCTCGTTTGCGTCGGAGCGGCGCTCTTCACGATTTTATCCACCCAGGCCTTCGCGAAATTTACGGCCCAGCCGAATAATTTTGACCCTTCAAGGATCGCCTCAAATGTCGTTGTCGGCATCGGCTTCATCGGCGCCGGTCTGATTGTTTTCCGCATGGGCCGGATTGAAGGACTGACAACGGCGGCCGGCCTCTGGCTGACCGCGGGCATAGGGATGGCAGTCGGAGTTAAATTCTATCTCGTTTCAATTTTCGCCGCCCTTCTGGCTTTTTTCGTCATCTCAATTTTCGGCTGGTTTGAAGATGTATTAATCTCTCCCCGGGAAGAAAAAACGCAAAATGAGGAATGAGAAATTTTTAGCGGCCGTTTCAACAATGATCGGCGCGATAGTCGGCGTGGGAATTTTCGGCCTGCCTTACGTCATTTCCCAAGCCGGCTTTTTTGTCGGCTTTTTTGAACTGATTGCTTTAAGCGCGGTCATTCTCGCGCTTCATCTCCTTTACGGAGAGGTTATTCTGAGAACCAAAGAGCCGCATCGTTTTATCGGCTATGCCGAAAAATATCTTGGACAAAACGTTAAACGACTCGTAATGTTTACGGTGATTTTGGGCAGTTACGGCGGGCTTTTGGCGTACTTGATAGTCGGCGGGGATTTCGCGGCGAGGTTGCTTCAGCCCTTTTTCGGCGGTTCCGTCTTTTTTTACAGCTTGCTGTTTTATTTTGTAATGTCTTTGATGATTCTGGCAAAAATCAAAACCGTCGGCCGGATTGAAATTATTATGACAGCCGCCCTTTTGCTGGTTATGGCCGTTATCATCGGCTTTGGATTAAATAAAATAAATTTTCAAAATCTGGCGACCGTCAATTTCGGCCAGTCGTTTCTGCCTTATGGAGTCATTCTTTTTGCCATGGCCGGTTCGGCCGCGGTGCCGATTGTCAGGGACTTAATGGCCGGCGAGGAAGCAAAAATAAAAAAAACGCTCGTTTGGGGAACTTTGATTCCCGCGGTTCTTTACGCTCTTTTTATTTTCACGGTGGTCGGCATCTCCGGCGCCAACACGACGAAAGAAACGCTCGCCGGACTTTCCCTTTATTTCGGACCTTCCATTATTTTTCTCGGCAGAATCTTCGGCCTGCTGGCGATAGCGACTTCTTTTTTAATTTTCGGAGAATATCTTGAAGAGACCTTGAATTACGACCTAAAACTTAACAAGACCCTTTCCTATCTTCTTGTTGTCGGCGTCCCGCTGATTGCTTTTTTAGGCGGGATGAGGAATTTTATTGACACTATCGGCCTCGTCGGGGCGGTTGCCGGAGGCGTTGAGGGAATTCTTCTTGTATTGATGATTTCAAAAGCGAAAAAACTGGGTGATCGCCCGCCGGAATATTCCCTTAATCTCCCGAAATTCATGAGTTACGGCATTATCGGACTTTTGGGGCTTGGCATTTTATACGAGATATTTTATTTTATTTAAAAGTATGATAAAATTAAAACATTATGGCTAACATCAAACCAATAACAACTCCCCGGCAAAAAACGTCGGCAAAAAAGCACGAGGGACGGCGCGTCAGGTCGCAAAAGCTCGCTCAAAAAGAAACAAAGGGCGAATTCGGCGGCGGCAAAAAAGAATACATCGTCTGTTCCAAATGCGGAATCTGGTATTACGATAAATCCTGGCACCATGCCTTAGAGGACTGGAAGCATCTTGAAAAAAAGGACAAAAAAATCAATTTTAAGACCTGCCCCGCTTGCTCAATGATCGCCCGGAAAACCTACGAGGGCGCCGTTATCCTGGAAAATGTGCCGGATAAAATTTTAAACGACCTTGTCGCGCTGGTTCGCAATGTCGGGGAGAGGGCTTTCAAAAGAGACCCGCTTGACAGAATCATTGACCTGAAAATCAAGAAAAACGCCATTGAAATTTACCTGAGCGAAAACCAGCTGGCCGTAAGCATCTCCAATCAGATTAAAAGGTCCTTCAAAGAATTCAGAGAAAAAAGCAGTGTAAGATGGTCAAAAGAAGAGGATGTCGTCAGAGTTTTCTTCAACGCACTTAAATCGCCGGAAAGAAAAAGAAGCACCAAAGCGAGGAAATTGGTCTATTACGGAAAAAAGTATATCGCAAAATAAATGCTCTCCCTTGAAAAATATCTTTTTTATCTTTTAGTTTTTTCTTTACCTTTTCAAACCCGACTGATTCTCTTTCAATGGGGCTCCTCAAGTTCCTTCGGAACAAGCGGCGGCTTCAACGAATATCAGGCGGCTTTTTTTTATTTCACCGATTTTTTAATCGCCCTGATTTTCATAAGTTGCCTCTGGCGGGCGATTAGAACCGGCTCGTTCGGTTGGCGCTCTATTTTTGCTTCGCATTCCGATTTTTTGCTCGCCGCTTTCGTAATAATCGCGGGCGTTTCTTTGTACTGGGCGAACAATTTTGGGCTCGGCATTTATCAATTTTTAAAATTAGTGGAATTCGTCTGGCTGTTCTTCTACGTAAAAAATAACTTTGCCGTTCTTAATCTTTCTCACGCCCTCTGGTTTCTGTTTTCTTCGGCGGTTTTCCAGGCGCTGCTCGCCGACTGGCAATGGCACAATCAATCAAGCATCGGCTTAAAATTGCTGGGCGAAAGCGTTCTTGACCCGAATCTGGCCGGAGTGGCAAAACTTGATATTCCCAACGCGAAACTGATCCGCCCATACGGCACCTTTCCCCACCCCAACATTTTGGCCGCGTTTTTGTCGGCGGCTATTTTCATTTTTTATTGGTTTTATCTCTCCAACAAAAAACCGTATGGCAGGATTCAGATCTCGGAATGGCTGAAATTTTTGGCGTTCTTTATTCTGCTTTTGGGATTGTTTTTAACTTTTTCCCGTCTGATCATCATCACCTTTATTTTGGCCGGCGTAATTTTCTTTTGGCTTTCAAAAAGACTGGGCAAGGACGATTTGATTTTCAAACAAAGACGGCAAGTCCTGCTTTATCTTTCCGCGATTTTCACTTTTATCTTTTTGTTTTTAATGAGGCCGGAAATGTTCGGCCGCTTCGGACAATTAAGTTTGGCGGAACAAAGCGTTTCTCTCCGTTGGCTCTATAATGAAATCGCCGCATTAATGATCGCGAACAATCCCCTGACGGGCGTCGGCTTTGGCAACTTCACAAATCGAATGGCCGAATTCCTGCCTTACGGGACGTCTTTGGAAAGCTGGGCGATTCAGCCGGTTCACAACATTTATCTGCTGATTGCCGCCGAAATCGGCGTCATCGGCCTTTTCTTCTTTTTATGGTTTTTAATAAGCGTTGTCATAAAAACCATCGGCTCGCTTCGACTGAGTTTTACTCTGGAACGGCTGACCCTGCTTTTAATTACGCTCGCCTTTCTGTTCATCGGCCTTTTTGACCACTTTTTCCTGACTTTACAACAAGGCCGTTTGATGCTATGGATAATACTGGCTTTGTTGACGGCGGCGAGCGCCCATAGTACAACGGATAGTACGCAGGCCTCCGAAGCCTGAGGTCGAGGTTCAATTCCTCGTGGGCGCACAATTCATACACTTTGCTCGAACCTTTTTCGAACAACAAACGGACTAATGCGCACGCCCCGCGTGCGTGGTGGCTCTGTACCGAATTGTACGCTCCGATTGCGTGGTGAAGCGAACCCTGCGCGCCTCATCCGCTCCCTGCGGTCGCGGGAGCAAAAACCAAAAATTTTCCTTCCTTAATTTTAGATTTTCGGCTGGGGGTATGGGGGGAGCCGACAAAAAATGGAAAGGAAATTTTTGGTTTTGCTTCGCCGCTATCATAAGTACAGTTTATCACAATAATCTAAAATGGTATATTCCACAATCGACTATATTATGTTAATATCTATATGTCGAAGAAATACCAAGCAAAATATCAAAAACTTACCGCAAAACTCCGTTCCGCTCGCCAAGAGGCAGGTTTAACGCAAGTAAAGGCAGGAAAACTATTGAAGAAACCTCAAGCGTATGTTTCCAAGATAGAGCGAGGCGAGCGCGGAGTTGATGCGGTAGAATTAGCAGAGTTTGCAAAGGTTTATAATAAAGATATTAATTATTTTATAAAATGAAAAACCAACGAGGATTTATTAAAATACCGATACTCATCGCAATTATTGCGGGCATTTTGGTTGTTGTTGGTGCAGGGTATATCGTCGCAAAAAAAGTTAATAACCCCGAGCAAGTTATCCCGTCAGAAGAAGTGCTTAAAAATAGCAACGAAGATTCAACGACAACGCCAGCAGTGGATGCTAATTCTATATTTTTGAAAGAAGAGATGGCTCGCAAAAAACAAAGAGATATAGACAGGGAACAATGTATCGCTAGTGTGATACAGTATGACCCAAATTCGTGCAAGGCGTCGGCGTTTAGTTGTGCGACAATTCGAGCGCGTGAAAAAGAGAGGGTGAATGAGGAGACAGATCGTTGTTATTTCAGATTTCCCACCAACTGACACTTGAGAGAGGACATTAATTATTAAGTTGATCAACAAAATATATGATTCTTATCTACGCAATCATTCTCGGAATAGTGTTATATGCGACAGATTTTGTTGTTGTCAAACTTTCAAAACAAAAATTTTCCATTATCGGTAGTATAGAAAATTTTATAGACAAAATCAGTGGAGAGAATATTTGGGTAAGATTGTTAATCGTTCTCGGCACGCCGTTTTTATCTTTTTACCTGACATACAATTTACCAGAAGACTCTTTTGGATATTGGGCGTTTATGATACTTGGCTTAGTTTCTGTGGGTTATCTTGGTGTTTCGTGGTTGGAGACCAGTAGTTTTTCCGCTCCAGCACCAAAAGCGATTGTATTGTTTGCTATTGGTGTAGGCATTTGGATACTTGGCGATAAAACTGGTGCCGGTTTGGCTTCGGGCGGTATCGAGATTTCAAACGATATTTCGGTTTTTCTCGGCTGGATATTTGTCATTACCGCTTTTGTTGTCTATCGCAGAGCGCGTAGTAAATAATAAAGTCATGACCAACAATTCTATTATCTCTGATGAAATGATTGAAAGATTGAAAAGGCAGGAAGAGGGGTTGCTTTCTGCTTATAAAGAAGTTATTAACCAATGGCGTGGTAGCCTACTTATTTTTGCTGGTTTGGCTATGGCTGCACTTGGCAATCAACACAATACTTACGCTTATTCGCTTATCGTTCTTTGGCTCCTTGAAGCTTTATTTATTTTGTCGCTATTTTGGCTTAACCGTAATGTCTATAACTTAATGATAGACCGACATTTTGAAGGTACGGTTTCTCAAGAACAAGAACAGCGTGATATAAAATATGCAGAAAAAAAGCATCGACAAACAAAGATTTGTGAACGATTAGCTTTTTCTATATTTTCGGTATCTACCATCTTGACGATGGTTTACTTTATCGCAAGCGCGTTTTTGTATCTTGATTTAAAATAAATTTGTTTGTGCCTAGCACAATCCATATTCTTCGAGTTACCACGACCAGTATCGACGTCAGAGAGGTTTAGAACTACCACTAAACGCCGAGAGGAAGCGCCTCGTCTCGCCGCAAGGACGGAGAAATGAGCGACAAGGTATCACCATAAGTGATAAAATAGAACTAGCTCATTTTGTAGTCTGAAGCGGCGAAGCAAAACCAAAAATTTCCTTTCCATTTTTTGTCGGCTCCCCCCACACCCCCCGCCGAAAATCTAAAATTAAGGAAGGAAAATTTTTGGTTTTTGCTCCCGCGACCGAAGGGAGCGGACGAGGCGCGCGGAATCCGAGCGTACGATTTAGTCCAGAGCTTCCACGCGCTCCGCGCGTGTGAAATAGGTTCGCGCAAAGTGTATAATTACAGCACACGATTTTTTCTTCTAAAAGGAAAAGAAAACTTTTTTGCGGGGTGGCGAGCGTTAGCGAGCGGCGGCAGGGCGGGTCAGTCGTTCCGCTCAAAATGGGTTCGTGCAAAGTTTAGAATTGAGCACCAAACATAAAACCCCGCGATATTTGCCGAGCAATTAGTATGGATAGAAGTTATATGAGCGCAATAAAAAGCGACAAAAAGAATATTACTTTGGCTGTTTTGGGAATAATTTTATTTATTGGTATCGTAATCCCAAAATTAACAGTGCAAGATGCTGTTTCGCTTACCGCCGAAGAAAAAAATTGCGTACGGGCAAATATACGGCAACAATTTGACCATCCCCTCCAACGGATCGCGCTTTGGCTCGGAAAGAGCGCGGTTATTTACAAACAAGGAGATGGGATAATAAAACCCAATACGCTAGTCGTAAAGTCCTACACAATTTTTCGCATACCGTTGCCCGACACGCGATTTTTTAATCGCTTCACGCAACAAGTAATTTGTGATTGGGCTTCGGAGAGAACAGATGACGTTTTTTCGGAAGTGACTGAATTTACGGAAAACATTCAAAGTTTCGTGATAAAGAATATCGGCCAACCGATTGAGGGCTTTAGCGCATCTGTTTATCTGCAAGCGTTTCCCGGACTTCTGGAAGCCGACTTTGACGGAGTGGAAACTTTGGAGGGTGCATACGCGTATGAGAACGGAAAACTTAATTTTGTACGCAGGCAATCCGGACATATGAGCAGCGCGGGAGATGTGATTGTTGAGAAAGGCCACGAAACGCTGTTTAATAATATCCGTGGCCGACTTGGCAACGATCTTTCCGTAGATGAAATAGTAAAGAAAATTACTGCTCAAGGAATCGGGCGCGTGAGCGGCACGATACTGCTCGGCCCGATATGTCCCGTTGTAAAAGACCCGCCCGACCCAAAGTGCGCCGACAAACCGATTTTTGGAGAGTTTATTGTCCAAAACGCAATGGGGAGCATTGAATTTGCGAGATTTGGAACAGCAGAGAATGGGAGCTTTTCAATATCACTTCCGGCAGGAGAATACTACATCACATGGGCAGAGCCGCTAGGTCTGGGAATACAGGGGCGCTTGGTGAATGTGATAGCGGGCGAAACATCCGAATACACGATTGCATTTGATACGGGGATAAGATGATAGGTTCGAGTAAAGTTTAGAATTGAGCACAAATTAAAAATCTGCCTTTTGTTTTAGGCAGATTTTTTATTTTAAATAATTTACCATCGAAAACGAACTCCCAAGAACGGACCTTTCACAACCGCGCCGAATGTTGTGGAAAATTTGTCGGCGCCGTTGGTATAGCCGCCGAACAATTCAAGTCCGCTACCGGGCCTTGTCGCCGCTTTCAAACCGAACTCGCCTTGATAAAAATCAAGCGTCTTTGAGTCAAATTCCGCGACATGCGTCGTGTAGAACGAGAACGATTTTTTAAGCGGAATTTCAAAACGAGCGCCGAAAGCGAGCGGCCGTTCATTTTTGAGCGCGCTGTTATGCAAAATTTGCGTTCTAATCTGGAAAAAAACGTAATCATCGCCGTTTTTTGAAAAAGCGGGCGATACGCGAAATTCGGCGCCGACAAGATTTATTTCCGAAGCTCGTCCTTGCACTTTATCAACTTTATGGAAACTCCAGTGATTTAAAAACAATTTGACGCGGCGCAGTTCTTTGCCTTCAAAGGTAAGTTCCGGCATAAGCTGATAATTGATGTCTCTCAGCATTCCCGTCTGGCCGTAATTGTTATTTCCGACGCTTTGCATCGTTCCGGCCAAACCGAAGGTCAATCTGCGGTTGCCCTCAAACGAAATAATCGGCAAATCCGTTCCCAAAACTGCCTGCCAATCGTAATCTTCGGGACCGTGCCAGCTGAACGTCAGGTTGCTTTCAACCCCCTCCAATATCCGCGTTTTCGCTTCAAGGGGCCGGAGGAACGCGAATAAAGATAAAATAGCGATTAAACACGCGGTAAACACCTTCATCTTCTTTCCTTTCCCTTATTATAAATTGTAAAGAACCGTTGAGCCGATAATACAACAAGTTTTAAAAAAAGAAAAGGGCAATTCCGGTTGGAATCGCCCTCTAATTTTTTTATTGTTCTTTTAATTAAGCGCTGTCGCTTTTTGAAACTTCAATGATTTTATCGCCGCTTGTCGCCGTCTCATCCGCCGTCTTCACGCCTGCTTTGGCAAGAAGGCCGGAAAGGTCAAACCCCGCGGCTTTTGCCTGCTCCATGATTCCCAGAAGCGCTCCCGGCGCCGTTGACATAAATCGCTGAAGCGAAGAAGAACTTCCGTTGTTGCCGTTGCCGCCGGTGTCAATCATCACAACCTTGTCAATGTTTGACATCGGTTTGGCAATTGCTTCCATGACTGGCGCCAATTTTTCGATTGCATTCGGCACAAGAACCTGCAGTGCTTCAAGTATCTGAAGTAACTTACCGGACTCGTTTAGCTGCTTATACGCCTCGGCTTTCTTTAAAACACCCACGGCCTCGGCTTCAAGCTTTGCCTTGATGCCGTCTGCTTCCGCCAACATCTTTGCTCTAATCGCCGCCGCGTCGCCTTCGCCTTCAAGAGTCTTCTTTGCTTTGCTGGCCTTTGCCTCTATCTCAACCGCTTTAGCTTTACCTTCGGCTTCGGCAATCGCCGCCAGCTTCTTTGCTTCAGCCGGCTTAACTTCGGTCGCAAGCAATTCCTTTTCTTTCCGCTCCGCCTCGGCTTCCGCGACCTCCGTCATTTTGCGGGTTTTGGCAAGTTCAACTTCGGTTTCTCTTTCAACAACCATTTTTCTGGCCTCGGCAGTTGCCAAGGGGCCGGCCTGAGCGGCTTTCGCCTGCTCCGCGTTCGTCTCCGCCTCATATTGCGCGATTTTCACTTTCCGCTCTTTATCCGCTTCGGCTTCCTGAGCAATGTTACCCTGACGCACCACCTCGGCCTCTTTTTTTGCCGTTGTGGCGTTTATTGTTGCTTCCCGTTCCGCCTGGGCAGAACCGACTGCGGCGTCCCTCTTAACCTCGGAGGTTCTTTTTTTGCCGAGCGCTTCCAGATACCCCTGGGTGTCCGAAAGCTCTTTAACGGTCAGAACATCTATCTTCAAACCGAGCTTGGCAAGATCTGTCTGGGATTCGGTTATCATTTTCTGGGAAAAAAGGGCGCGGTCGGAATTCACTTCTTCAATGGTCAGCGTTCCGAGCATTGACCTGAGATGGCCTTCAAGCGTCTCATAGGCCATCTTTTTAATCTCGTCCGTCGTCTTTCCCAGCAACCGTTCAACCGCGTTGGACAAAAGTATTTCTTCACTGCCGATCTTTATATTGGCGACCGCCTTGACGGTAAGCGGAGCGCCGTGCTTCGTTATGGCGTCTTTCACTTCCAGCTGGGGAATGGTAATCTCCGTCAGGTCAAGATAATCCACCCTCTCCAGAAGCGGCAGTACGAACGCGGCGCCGCCTTTGACTATCCGATAACCGACAATAACTTCATGCTCGCCGTCGGTGTCATGCGCCATTCTTTTGTGTCTGCGGCCGGAAATGACGGCAACCCTGCTTGGGGGAATCCTGAGGTAATTATTTTTGACGAATTTCGCGATTACGATCAAAGAAATGATGACAAGCGCCGCTATCGCAATTGGCACAAAAAGACCTCCAACTGTTTCCATCATTCTACTCCTCCTTGTTTGGTTTTACTGGTTAGGGGCGAAACAATCGCAACAACGCCCGTGAGACCATTAATGCGCACCAACGAACCCTCTTTAATCGGCTCGCCGGTAAAGACGGTCGAACGGGCCACGTAAGAAAGTTGACTTCCTTTTACGATAAGAGTGATTTCGCCGACGGAAAAATCAGCAATCGCAACCGTGACCAAGGCCGTTTTGCCGATAACCTCTGCCTCGCTGACATGACTTGACGCCTGCTGGGCGTAAAAAAGTTTAAGAATTTTGTAAACACAGAATGCGAGCGCGAGACCGTTGGCCAGTGCCAGCAAAGAACTCGTCATAATGTCGTAGCCATAATACCGGACAATTGACCCCATCGCCCCGAAGGCGACGAGGAAGACGGCGATGATTTTTAGATTCAACCAACTCGGACCGTCGCTAACTTCGTGGGCCGAAGTAACATCAACATCACCATGATCAAAACCGTGGTCATGATCCACAAAAAGCGACGAAATCATCAATGCGAATCCTATGAAAAGCATCGTCAAAAAAATTGACATAACAATTTCTCCTTTATGTCAAAGAGCCAAACTTCTAACATTTTACAAATTCTGGAGATTTTGTCAAGAGCTCAAAATAACAAAAAGCCCTTCGGAACGGAAGGGCGAATTATTAAAAGAACCTGATTTTTCAAAAAGAGAAGGTGAAGGAGGCCGAAACGCCGTCCCAGGCCGATTGGGTCAAATTGTAAGAATTGGTCAGGCCGAAATGAACGGTTTTATCCCGCAAAGGAAGCTTGCCGCCGAGTCCGACGCTGAGATATTCCTGATAATCCTCCTCAAGCCGATGGCCGGCGAAATTATAAACCAAATTCGTCTCTCCGCTCCGGCCGAGCGAAACGAAAAACGATTTGATTTTTCCCAAATCGCCGACGGTGTAAGAAATCTCTTCGCCGTCAAAAATGAGATTCGTGTTGTCGTCGATTTTTATCTTGCCCCAGCTTACGCTTGCGACCGCTTTTCCGTATTCCTGAACCCTGTAAGCGTCGGAAAGGCCGATGCGGTCAAAATTCCTGTTGCCGACGATCCTTGTTCCCGACAAAGACCCTGAAAACATCGCTTCAAAAATTCCCTGATTGGCGTACTTGTTCAATGAATTGCCGCCAAAAGTGAACAGTCCCAAAAAATAGTCGCTTTCCGGTTTTTGGCGAAGAACGGTCACGAATGAAAACGGGTCATTTCTTTCGCCCGGTTTAAGCGGAGAATTTTTTGCCAAGCCGTAAAGTTTGGTCAGCTTTTCGTCACTCAAGTTTTTGGTCAGGCCGAGAACCGCCGAATAGTTCTCCGAAAAATTCGAAATTAGGGCCGTTCCCAGACGTTCGGATGAATCGTCCCCCGTTCTCTCTTCCGAGAAACCGACCAGAAAATCGTGCGCGGCCGCGTTAAACGCTCCATAGCCGAAATACAAATCTTTTCGCCGGTTATCCTTTTCCGCGCCGAATTCAAACGTCTTCAAAATTCCTTTACTTCGCCGGACGAAATAAACGCCCTGCGCGCTGAAACGCTCTTCGTCCGCTTGCTCAAGCTCGCTCCCTGCGAATTTAATCCGCCAATTTTGAGCGGCATTAAAGGAGGCGGCGTAATCCAGACGATTTTTGGTGAGCGGCAAAACGACAACGCTTTCCGGAGAATGATTGGACTCGGAATAGCTGACGGAAATTATCGGCTGATTTTTGTTCCAGACGATAAAAGCGTTTGACAGAGACGAACTTTGCCCCAAATCACGGCCGGCCAGATAATTTTGTTTGAGAGAAAAATTAACTCCCAGATCGTAATCGGCAAAAGCCGGCGGCGCCAAAGAAAAAGTAAGCAAAATAAACAACGCCCCAATCCAAATTTTCATCGTTCCTCCTCTCTAAAATTTTCAAAGACCTTGTTTCTTTTATAGACCATTTTCTGGCAAAGGTCAACTTATGTTACAATACTATCATGCAATTCATAGCTGACTTTCATATCCATAGCAAATATTCCAGAGCTACCAGCAAAGAAATGAATTTGGAGTCGCTGGACAAATGGGCGAAAATCAAAGGGATTGACGTTTTGGGGACCGGCGACTTCACTCACCCTGCTTGGTTTAAAGAACTCAAAGAAAAACTGGAACCGGCCGAAGCTGGGCTTTATAAATTGAAAGGAAAATACGCCAAAGAATTTCGGAAAAGCGGCGGCGATTGGTTTGATTCCAAAAAGCAGACGCGGTTTATCCTGACCGTTGAAATTTCGCAGATTTATTCAAAAGGCGGAAAAGTCAGAAGGATTCACAACCTTATTTTTGCTCCCTCGCTGGAAACTGCCGGGGAAATTAACCGGCGGCTCGGAATGATAGGCAACTTGAAAAGCGACGGCCGGCCGATTCTGGGCCTTGACTCAAAAGAACTAGCGAAAATTCTGTTTGACGTTTCTCCCGATTGCTTTCTCGTCCCCGCTCACGCATGGACCCCTTGGTTTTCGGTTTTCGGCTCAATGTCCGGCTTTGATTCGCTTGAAGAATGCTTTGAAGAATACGCGAAATACATTTACGCGATTGAGACCGGACTCTCAAGCGACCCGGCGATGAATTGGCGATTGAGCAAGTTGGACAATATCGCTTTGATTTCAAATTCCGACAGTCATTCGGCCCAAAAAATCGGACGGGAAGCGAATATTTTTGACGCGGAGATGAATTATTTTTCCGTTCTTGAAGCGATAAAGTCAAAAAATCCCGATAAATTTTTATCTACCATTGAGTTTTTTCCCGAGGAAGGAAAATATCATTACGACGGTCATCGCGCCTGCGGCGTGTCTTTAAAGCCGGAGGAAACCAAAAAATACAAAAACATCTGCCCCAAATGCGGACGGACTCTGACAATCGGGGTATTGAACAGAATTGATCATCTGGCCGACAGGCCGGAGAGCGGAAAACCAAAAAGAGCGATTCCCTTCAAAAATTTGATTCCATTGGACGAAATCATCGCCGAAGCGTTGGACATGGGAGTTAAAACAAAAGCAGTCGCGGCTCAATACCAAAAACTGATTGCCGCTCTCGGAACCGAATTTAATGTACTGCTGAACGCGCCAATTGAAGAAATCAAAAAAGCCGCGCCGGCACACATTGCCGAAGGAATAAGGCGCGTGAGGGAAGGCAAAGTAAGCATTTCCCCGGGCTATGACGGCGAATACGGAAAAATAAAAATTTTCAGCGAAAAAGAACGAAAAGACCTGGCAAAACAAAAAGCACTTTGGGTTTGACGAGGTTGACGTGTTATTATTAAAGGAGTATTTTATTAAATAAGTAAGCATAATCTAAATTTGCGAATTATTGTAAACTCGCGATAATTCGCAAATACGTAATATAATATGAAAAAATATATTTTTAGTTTAGCGGTCGTATCCGCAATCTTTGGATTGGCTCTGCTTACGGCACAGGCAAATGATACTCCCGGCAGAAAAATCATTGTCTTCTCCGGCGCATTAAATCAAACGGCGCAGGACGAGATTATCGCTCGCGTCGGCGGAACAAAATTAAAAAATCTTGATATCATCGGCGCAAAATCCGTCTGGCTTCCGTCTAAAGCTTCGGAAAAAGCGCTGGCTCATCATCCCGGTATTCTAAGAATTGATGACGATGTATTGGTATCCGTCGCAGGCAAGCCGGGTCCCGCTCCCCAGCCCTCGGAATCACTGCCGTGGGGAATTGACCAAATTGACGCTGAGTTGGCATGGAGTACAACTACGGGTAGCGGAATTAAAGTCGGTATTATTGACACCGGAATTGACAAATTCCACCCTGATTTAATTGATAATATCAAAGGCGGAATAAATTTTGTGATTCAAAAAGGAATCGTTAGCCCCACGCAATGGAATGACGATAACGGCCACGGCACGCATGTTGCCGGCACTGTCGCGGCAGTTGATAATACGATAGGCGTTATCGGCGCTGCTCCCCAATCAAATCTTTACGCCATTAAAGTTTTGGACAAAAGAGGTTCGGGTTACCTTTCGGATGTTATTGCCGGAATTCAGTGGGCGTCAGCAAACGGCATACAGGTAATTAATATGAGCCTGGGCACTTCCAGTAACATTCAATCGTTCCATGATGCGGTAATCGCGGCTAAAAATGCCGGAATTATAGTAGTGGCTGCGGCGGGAAATTCCGGCGGTTCGGTTAACTATCCTGCGGCGTATCCTGAGGTAATCGCGGTTTCGGCTATTGATAACGCCGAAACAATCGCCTATTGGTCAAGTCGCGGTCCGGAAGTTGATTTGGCGGCGCCGGGAGTTTCAATCTATTCAACTTACAAAGGTTCTTCTTATGCGACTCTTTCCGGCACGTCTATGGCATCTCCTCATGTTGCCGGAGCGGCCGCGCTTGTTCTGACGACTCCTATTTCTTCCGCGTATGACGCGAATTCTAACGGCCTTTGGGAGCCATCGGAAGTTCAAAATAAACTCCAGACGACCGCAAATGACTTGGGCGGCTCGGGATACGATTTGTTGTACGGCTGGGGATTGGTGGACGCGGCGGCGGCTGTGCGATAAGAGCAGGTCTCTATAGTTTTATTTCATAAAACTCCCCCCAACTTTCATTTGTCGGGGGAGTTTTATTATTGAGAATTTTCGGATATAATAAAGAGGAGATTTAATAACAACTATCCACACCATCATTGCAAGTCCGTTGCGACGGGCGAAGCAATGACATCTAAAATTGAGTATAATAATGCGATTGTTTCAAAAATTTAAAATGCCACCTGTCAGCCAGGTCGTTTTAATTATCATTTTTGCCGAATTCATTATTACGACCGGCTCGGCGCTTGTGAGTCCTGTTTTTGCCCTCTTTGTCGTGCAAAACATAGGAGCGCCGGTAACAACCGTCGGATTCGCGATTGCCATTTACTGGATTACGAAGTCAATCCTTCAACTTCCAATTGCGCGCTATCTTGATAAAAATTACGGCGAGATTGACGATTATTTTTCAATGCTCGGCGGTTTTGTGCTGGTCATCGTTTCGGTCTTTCTTTACTATTTCGTGACCGCGGCATGGCAGATTTACCTGCTGCAATTTTTCATCGGCATTGGCGACGCGTTCATTATTCCGCCTTTTCTTGCCATTTTTACGCGCCACATTGATCGAAATCAGGAAGCGTTTGAATGGGCGTTACGATCCAGCTTTTCCGCCGGCGGAGGATTTGCGTTAGGCGGCGCGCTGTCTGGTATTCTCGCCGTAACGATCGGCATTCGCCCGCTCTTTATTATAAACGGAACGCTTTTGCTTATCGGAGCGATTATTCTTTTTTTCTTGCGCCCTTACATTAAACCAAAAGTCCCTAAAGAGATAAGCGCGTTTTATAAACCGGTTGCTAAAAAATAAGCGATATAATGACGCGGGATATTGCTTGAATAATGACCAATCAGGAAATCGCAAAAATTTTTTACGAGATAGCGGCGCTTTATGAGATGGAGGGCGTTGAATTCAAGCCGCGCGCTTATGAAAAAGCGGCGATGGCAATCGAGGCCTACGAAGGCGACATCGCGGAGCTTTACGAAAAAGGCGGCATTGACGCGCTCTATAAAAATCCAAAGACGAAAATTCCCGGCGTCGGCCAAAGCATGGCCGAACACATCGCCCAACTGATTGATAAAGGGCGTTTTGCCGAATATGAACGCTTAAAAAAGAAAGTGCCGGTTGACATTCAAGGGCTGACCGCGATTGAAGGCGTCGGCCCGAAAATGGTTTATAAGCTGTACAAAAAGCTCGGCGTCAAAACCGTTGACGATTTGGAAAAAGCGGCCAAAGCCGGCAAAGTCAGAAAATTGGAGGACTTCGGTGAAAAATCCGAAGAAAATATCCTGAAAGGAATAGAGTTTTTAAAAAAATCAACCGGAAGATTTACTTTGGGTTTCGTCCTGCCCGATTTGAAAAAAATAGAAAACCGGCTTAAAGAACTTCCTCAAGTCAAACAAATATCTTTGGCTGGCTCGGTTCGGCGTAAAAAAGAGACCGTCGGCGATTGCGACATTTTGATTACCTCCGCCGCTCCCAAGCCGGTGATGGATTTTTTCGTTTCAATGCCGGAAGTTGAGCGGATTTACGCTCACGGCCCGACCAAATCCGCGGTAAAATTAAAAAGTGGGATTGACGTTGATTTGAGAGTCGTGCCGCCGGAGAGCTTCGGAGCGGCAATGCAGTATTTTACCGGCAGTAAAGACCACAACATCGCGCTCCGCGAAATCGCGATTAAAAAGGGCTGGAAATTAAACGAGTACGGCATTTTCAAGGGCAAAAAACAAATTGCCGGCAAGACCGAAGAGGAGGTATATAAAAAACTTGGACTAAACTATATAGAGCCGGAGATGCGGGAAAATTTGGGAGAAATTCAGTTGGCTCAAAAAGGAAATTTGCCGAAACTCATCGGTTATAACGATTTAAAAGGCGACTTGCAGATTCAAACCGACTGGACCGACGGCGCGAATTCAATTGAGGAAATGGCCGAGGAGGCAAAAAAACTCGGACTTGAATACATCGCCATCACCGACCACACAAAATCGCTGGCAATGACCGGCGGTTCTGACGAAAAAAAATTACTGCGTCAGATGGCGGCAATTGACAAACTTAATTCAAAAATTAAAAATCAAAAATCAAAATTTAGGATTCTCAAGGGAGCAGAAGTAAATATCTTAAAGAATGGATCACTGGACATCGCGGATGATGTGCTGGCGAAACTTGACGTGGTCGGAGCCGCTGTTCACAGCCACTTCAATCTCCCGCGGACTGAACAAACAAAGCGAATCATCCGCGCCATGGAAAACCCCAATGTTGACATTCTGTTCCATCCGACGGGCCGGATTATTCAGCGCCGCGCGGCGTATGATTTAGACATTGACGAAATTATTAAAGCGGCAAAACGCACGGGAACTATTTTGGAGATTGACGCTTATCCGGACAGATTAGACATTAAAGACGAATATGTAAAAAAATGCGTAGAGCAAGGCGTTAAACTAGCTATTGATTCCGACGCCCACAGCGTCGTTCATATCCATTATCTTGAATACGGCATTGCTCAAGCGCGTCGCGGCTGGGCCAAGAAATCAGACATTATAAACGCAAAACCGCTGAAAGAATTTTTGAAGTTATTGAAAAATCCGCCGGCATGGTAATTTTCTTCAAAAAAATCTTTAAACATTGGCTGCCGGTCTTTCTCTTGGCCGGCCTCATTTTTTATCTCTCTAATCAGCCGGAATTAAAAAGCGGCTTTGAATTTGATTTTTATTTAAGAAAGGCCGCTCACGTTTTAGAATATTTTGCCTTAACCTTTCTGCTTCATCGGGCTTTCAAATCGCATGGCATGGAAAACAAAAAAGCGATGGCTTTTTCGGCAGTCATCGCTTTTTTGTATGCCGCCTCCGACGAGTGGCATCAAAGTTTTGTTTTTGGAAGAGAAGGAAAAATCTCGGACGTAACGATTGACGGTTTCGGCGTTTTATTTTACTTTTTCTACTATCGCCTGAAAAACCTCGGGGTTATTGGCCGCCAAATCGGCTAAAATCTTTCGGTCAAGTTCTATCTCGGCTTTTTTCAAACCCTGAATGAATTTGCTGTAACTTAAGCCGTGTTCCCTGACCGCGGCGTTGATTTTGACTTGCCAAAGCCGCCGAAAATCCCCTTTTCTTCTCTTGCGGTCGCGATAGCTGTAAGACCATGCCTTCATCAGCGCCTGTTTGGCGGCTCGAAATTTTGACTTTCTGCCCCAGCGGAAACCTTTTGCCTGGGCTAAAAGCTTTTCGCGTTTTTTATGAGTTGTTGTTCCTCGTTTTACTCTCGGCATAGAAGTTAGAGTTTATAGATACGGCAGCATCTTTTTTATTTTCTTCGCGTCAACTTCGGCAATCGGCTGGACGCGGTGCTTTGTCCGGCTGATTCTGCCGGGATATTTCGCCTTAAAATGATTCTGATGAGTCGGCCGACGAAGCAACTTTTTTTTGCCTGTAATTTTAAGCCGTTTCATCAATGATTTATTTGTTTTAAGTTTCTTCGCCATGTTGCAAATCCTACTTTACGTTTTAATAATGACCGTAATCAAACCTCGTGGATTTTTTTTGACTTCTTCTTCAACTCTGAAATTCACGTGAATAAGCCGCAGAAACCCCCGAAGGCGTTCTTTGGCAAAATCCAAATTCGCTTTTTCCCGCCCCCTGAGCACCAATTCGATTTTCACTTTGTTTCCTTTGTTTAAAAATTTTTCCGCCTGACCGGCTTTCATTTCCATGTCGTGCGCGGACGTTTTTAAACCGAATCTCACTCCTTTGATTTCAATCGTTTTTTGCCTGGCTCGGGCGACCCTCTCCTCTTTTTCTTTCTTGTAAAGATATTTGCCGAAATCCATTATCCGGCAAACCGGCGGCTGGGCCTGCGGGGCAATCTCAATTAAATCTAAATTGCGCTCCTTCGCCAATTGGAGCGCGTTGGCCGGCGGCATTACTCCGAGGTTTTGACCGTTTTCGTCAATCACCCGGATTTCAGCCGCCCTGATTTGTTCATTGATTTTCGGTTTCTTGTCTATCGTCTTAAAAACCAATAACAGCAAAATGTTTACTGTTATCTGTTTACTGTTTACTGAAGCAGTGGAGATGGCGGGAATTGAACCCGCGTCTAGGAATTTGTTTCAAAATTTATCTACGGACGTAGTTCAATTGGTGTTTCAATTGAAAAGTTTAAATTGAACAAAATCTTTTCAACCGTTTCCGGATTTTAATCTCGGCAATTGGCTCCGGCCCGCTTCGCCGATTTCAGCGAGGCGAGTTTTCAAATGCCCATCTCGATAATATGACACCCGAATTCCGCCCATCGAGAATCAACAGCTCGGATGGCTTACGCGCTTAGGCGTAAACTGGTAAAAGTTGCGGAACGCTAAAGGCGTTTGCCAAAGCGTTCTTTGCTTTTGAATATAAGTTTGCACTTATTGTTTTTGCCGGTTTTTTACAAGGTTCCGAGCGCCTTGATCCGCAAATCTTGAAAATAACCCCTATCGAATCCAAAAAATCATCCCCATGTTTTAAGTCCTCTTTCGATTTCCCTTCCTGTCTCTCTTTTTTTAATCAACTCTCTTTTCTCGTATTTTCGTTTTCCTTTGGCTAAACCGAATTCCAGCTTAATTTTACTCCGTTTAGTATACACTCTCAAAGGCACTAAAGTCAAGCCCTGGGCATGGCTTTTGCCGATGAGATAATTCAATTCCTTTTTATGAAGCAGGAGCTTGCGGCTTCTCGCAGGATCATACTCTTTGGGAACATTGGCCGGCTGATAAGCAGGAATCTTGGCGTTGAGCAAATAGGCCTCGCCTTCTTTCACGACAACATAAGCCCCGTCCAAACTTATGTGGCCTGTCTTAATCGCTTTGACTTCATGTCCAAAAAGCGCCAAACCTGCCTCGAACGTCTCCAGGATTTCATAATCAAAAAAAACTTTTTTATTGACTGTTATCAAAGGCATAACTTCATTTTATCATACTTTATCCCATTCCCTAATATCAAATTTTAAAGTAAAATGGAATTGATATGAATCCCGTTAGAAGCCGCGATCGCCGCGGGATGCATAATTACGCAAATTATAAACAAAAAATTATTAATATAATCTATGCAGATCAACATCATTTGATCGCGATCTGCTTCTAACGGGATGAACACTCAACAGCAAATCACCTCCCTCGTCAAAAAAGCGATTGAAAGAAGTCAAAAGGCGGGAGAACTGCCGAAATTTGAGATTCCAAAGATTGAGGTTGAAAAATCGGCCGAGAAAATTTACGGCGATTACGCGACCTCGGTTGCTTTGAAATTGGCTAAAATCGCGCGCAAAGGCCCGCACGACATTTCCTACCTCATCAGTAATCAAATCTTGGCAATGACTCGCGATAAGCATGTTTTCGAAAAAATAGAGGTCGTGCATCCGGGCTTTATCAATTTTTTCCTTGATCAACATTATCTTCAAAAAAACGTTCAAGAAATTTTAAAAACCGGCTCAAAATACGGTTCTTCAAACATCGGCAGAAACAAAAAAATCCAGATTGAATTTATCTCGGCAAATCCGACCGGCCCATTGACCGTTGCAAACGGCCGGGGAGGATTTTTCGGCGACACGCTGGCGAATGTTTTGGAAAAATCGGGTTTCAAAGTGATTCGGGAATATTATATCAACGACGCCGGCAGACAGGTGCGGCTTTTGGGCGAATCGGCTATGGCCTCGCTCGGACTTATTTCCAAGAGCGAAGACCATTATCAGGGCGATTATGTGAATGAATTGGCGAAAAAACACAAAAAATTCATTTTGGCGAACAAAAACGATTCCTTAAAGACCGGCAAACGTTTGGCCGGAGATATTTTGAAAACAATGATCAAACCGCCGATTAAAAAAATGGGAATCAAATTTGACGTCTGGTTCTCCGAAAGTTCGCTCCACGGAAAAGGAAAGTTGATTGAAAAGGTTTTCGCCCGGTTAAAAAAGAAAAAATTGATTTATGAAAAAGAAGGCGCGGAGTGGTTCAAAAGCACGAGCTTTGGCGACGATAAGGATCGGGTATTGAAAACATCCGAAGGCGAGTGGACTTACGCGATGCCCGACATCGCCTATCATTATAATAAATTCGCGGTTCGCAAATTTAACAAAGTCATCAATGTTTGGGGAGCCGACCATCACGGCTATGTTCCGCGGCTCAAAGCCGCTTTGTCCGCTTTTGATTTCGCAGAAAAACTGGGGGTCGTAATCGTTCAACTTGTTCGGCTGATGGAAAAGGGGCAGGAAGTCAGGATGTCAAAGAGAAAAGGAACATACGTAACGATTGACGATTTGCTTGACGAGGTCGGGCCAGACGTCGCCAGATTTTTCTTTTTGATGTCTTCGGTTCAAAGCCACATGGATTTTGATTTGACTTTGGCGAAAGAAAAATCGGAAAAAAATCCCGTCTTTTATGTCCAATACGCGCACGCCAGAATCGCAAGCATTCTGCGAAAAGCCAAAAAATTGTCAAAGGTCAGAGGTCAACGGTCAGATGTTCAATTACTCACTCATCATTCAGAATTAGAGCTGATGAAAGAACTTTTGCGGTTTTCGGAAATTGTTCAGGATGTGGCTGAAAATCATACGGTCCACCATCTCCCCACTTACGCCCTTGAACTGGCGGCGAAATTCCACGCCTTCTACCGCGACTGCCGCGTGATTTCCGAAGACAAAAAAATGACCTTTGCCCGCCTTGTCATCGTCAAAGCAACTCAAATCACTCTCGCCAACACGCTCGGCTTAATGGGCGTCACCGCGCCGGAGAAAATGTAAAGGGCTTTCTCCCCGCCTTGGCGGGGCAAGAAAACCTTTATCCCGATCCGCCTCCTCGGCGGAGAGGGATCTAAGGGCTTTGTCCAAAATATGAAAAAACTCCGCTCAATCGCGGAGTTATTTTTTATTGAATTACTCTTTTATTGGTTTGACAATTACTTTTCCCTCTTCATTCAGGTAAGCGGTGTGCTTGTCGGGAATATCTTTCGTAACCGCAAAACTTCCGCCTATCCGGCAGTTCTGCCCGATTTTCACGCCGGGCATCAGATTCGCCAGAGTGGCGGTGTGAGTCCCTTTTCCAATCACCACGCCGAAGTGCCTCATTCCGGTCGAGACCTTTTTGCCTTTGATAACGCTTGTTACGTCCTTTCGGTCAAAGCGGGAATTTGAAACCCTCGTTCCGGCGCCTAAACGGCAATCTTCGTCAATTATTGAATCAAGCGCGTGAGCGTCGTGAAGTTTCGTTCCGTCGCAGATGATGCTGTTTTTCACTTCCGAACCGGCGCCGATGACAACGCCTTTTCCGATGTATGAGTGATCGCGAATCAAAGTATGGTCGCCGATAACGGCCCCTTCGCGGATAACAACAGGCCCCCGAATAACCGCACTACCTGAAACCGTTACTCCGGATTCAATATAAACCGGCGGAACAATTATCGCGCCCGACTCTATTCCGGGCCAGGATGAGCTGATATTATGCGCGAGATTTTGCATCAACAATCGGTTCAGATTCAGCAGACGCCACGGATACTTAAGAGTCGTTTCCGGCACGTCCTCAACCGGCACACTCCATGCCAAAAATCTTTTCGCGTGCTCGTCAAGCGCGGCTTCAAAATTGTATTCCTGCCGGGCCGTTTGTTCAAGTATTCTTAAAAATTTTTTGTTCAGCCGGTACGCGCTTACGATTTTTCTCGGATCGGGCTTATCCCAGTTTTCCGGTTTTTCCACGATTGATTTGATGGCGCCGCTTTCGGTTTGACTCACGATTCCGTAAAGCGAGGGCTGATCGGTCGGCGTCGTGGCGATTAAAACAGCGTCCCATAAAACGCCTGGTTTGGAAAATTGCCCGAGCTTATCCAACAACAACCCTGCGTAAATTTTGTCCGCCGTCGTCAAATAAAACGTTTCTTCCCGCAAACAGCGCGCGGCGCGCAGAATGGCGTCTCCCTGGCCTTTTGCTTCGTTTTGAATAATGAAAAAGACATCCATTGTTTCGGGTACCTCTTTTCGCATCCGTTCAACATCGCCGATCCGGGCGGTAACAATAATTCTTTTGTAGCCCGCGCGGCTCAAGTCAGCAAGCGTGGCGCCGAAAATCGTCGTTCCAAGACCGACCGGATAAAGCGTTTTGTGCCTGTCCTGCCCTAATGGCCAAAAACGCGAACTCGCGCCCGAAGCCAAAACAATCACTTCTTTCATTTTGTCTCCTTATGTTAAAGTGCTTCTCAAATTGTCATCAATTTACCATAAAATTCAAAAAATGCAAGGACCATAGCGGTATAGTATTTGAAATAAATTCCACAAACTTATATAATAACAGTAATGACAACAGAACAACTCAAAAATTACATTAAAGAAGCCAAGAAATCTGGAAAGACGAATGATGAAATTCATCACTCTTTGCTTGGGGCTGGATGGAAAGAAATGGATATTGCCGAGGCGTTAAATGTCACCGAGCTCTCTTCTTCCCCAACGCCGCCGGAGGCGCCGGTCCCGCATGCTTCTGATTTAAAATCCGGCGCGTCGAGTTTTTTCGACTCACTGAAGGCACTTATCAAACGTCCAAGGACCTATTATGTCTTGGGCGCTGTTTTGTTAATCGCGACAGCCGTCTTCCTTTACCAGAACGTTATTCTCAAAGAAGAATTTTCTGAGCTCAAAGAAGAATTTTCTGAGTTTGAACTTGTTCCACAAATGGCCGATGCGGCAGGGATAGCCCCGAACACAACTTTTACTCTAAAAAGCAGTGCCGATCTTAGCGCAACGGTGGTTCAGAAATATCTCCAATTTGTGCCCCAAGTCGAGTACAAGATCAGAAAGGTCTCAAGCGGTAGCAGTATTTTCGAAATTACTCCCTCTGTTGCTCTTGATGAAAACAAGGTTTACTCGCTTGCAATTGCGGAAGGCCCGATTGCGGCGCACACCTACGCTTGGGCATACCAAGTCAAAGCGCCCTTTCAAGTAATCGCCTCTCTGCCGCGAGATCAAGCAAACGGCGTTCCAACAAACATAGGTATTGAAATTACTTTCAATCGAGAAAATCTTCTCAGTCCAGAACAATCCTTCGAAATTTCCCCATCCGTTCCGGGAAGGTTTGAAATACATCGAAATGTTTTAGTGTTTATTCCTCTACAAGAGTTGGATCCAGAAACTATTTATACAATCAAAATTAAAACGGGCATCAAAGCGCAGGGTAGCGATGACACGCTCAACGAAGATACCAAAATAAAATTTGAAACCGGCAAAAAATACACTTTTCAGCCGCGCCCGTACTTCAATTTCAACAGGACATTTTTGGAGTTCAAACCAGATTCGGAAGTGACTTTTACGGTCAACTATTCCTATCTGCCCGCAAATACGGTACCGCTCGCCGTTTACAGATTTGGAAATATGCAAGAATTTTTGTCGGCTTACAAAGGCACGCTCAGCGAAGAAAATAAATGGACGCAATATCACGCTTATAATCCAGTGATACCGTCTACCGAGAAGAAAGTATTTGAGTCAAGTGTGCCGCTTGAGGAACAGGCACGAGTTAACTTTATTCGTGCGCCGCAAAAGTTAAGCGAAGGATTTTATCTTGCGGATGTGGTTGTTAACAACGAACATGAGCAAGCATGGTTTCAAGTAACCCCTATTGTTGGTTTTTCGGCTATCAGCGGGTCAAAAACTATTATATGGTCGAAGGATTTAACGAACGGCAATAATCTTTCAAATGCCGAGGTCTCATTTGAAGGCAGCAGTATAGGAAGAACAAATAGCGATGGCGTGGCCATGTTTGAAACGCCAACACAGCTAATCCAAGGCCAAGACAAATCAAGCCTTTCTTATTTCTATACTGTTTCAGTTGGCGCGAAACAGCTTGCGATTCCCGTTGAAAACGAATATGGATATTTTTCAAAGGTGAGTCCACCCGAGGCTTGGTGGAATTATTTCTCGATTGATAAGGGCATCTACTTGCCAACCGATAAAGTTCATTTCTGGGGTATTGTAAAACAGAGAAACGGAACCGATGTAAAAGGAGAAGAGATTATAATTCAGCTTACCAAGCCATTCTGGGCGGGAACTTCAAAAGACGATATCACCGTTTACGGCGAGACAAAATCGCAAATAAGCGACTTTTATACGCTTACCGGCGAGATAGGTTTCGCCGACCTTAAGCCGGGGCTTTATCAATTAAGCGTGAAGCGCGGCGATGAAATAATTGTTTCGGAAAATGTAAATGTTGAAACCTACATCAAGCCGTCTTATAAGCTCACTCTCACCGCAGATAGAAACGCCATTTTTGCGGGAGACACTATTTCATACACAGCCAAGGCAGAGTTTTTTGATGGCACGCCCGTTGCGAATTTGCGATTGAAATATGATGGCTACTTAGACAACCAGATTTCAGGAGAAGTTCAATTGAATCAAGGCGGCGAGGGTTCGTTCGCGGTAAAGACAGAGTATAGAGAAGATCGATACAGTTACTGGCCGAGGTATCTTGGCATCAATATTTCTCCTGCGGTTTCCGAAGAAGGCGAAATTAACTCAAGCGTATCTGTGCTGGTTTTCGGGCCGCACATGGATTTGAGAAGCGAGCAATCGATTTCCGATAAAACAAGTAAATTTGACCTTAAGCTCAAAAATATTGTCTTGGATAAATTCCAAAGCGGCGAGCCCTGGTGGAATTCAGATAATTATCTTGGCAATCCTGTGCCGGGCTGGAGCATCACCGCTGATGTTACCGAGATAATCCACAACCGAACCGAAACCGGCAAAAGATACGATATCATCAACAAAGTCACTTATCCAATTTATTCTTACTCAACCGAATACCGTCAAATAAGACAAGACAATCTTACTACCGATGGCACAGGCAACGCTCATTATGAATGGGCGCCGGAGGAGAAAAAGTCATATCGCATCACTTTCGCAACCAAAGATACCGAGGGCAGATTAATTAAACGAGAACACTATGTATATGGAGGTTCTTTCTCATATTTTGGTTTTGATGATTCACAAGGAGTCACGCTTAAAAATCTTGGTAACAAAAATGAATACGGGTTGGGCGAGCAAGTTCGGCTTCAAATGCAGGATAACGGCGGCAACGCTTTGACGCCGGGATCAGGGAAGTTCGTATTCATGCGGGTTAATAATGGCATTATCTCTTACCAGATTACCGACTCTCCCGATTATAGCGACAACTTTAAGGACGCGTATATTCCGAATACAAACATCATCGGGGCATGGTTTAGCGGCTCTCGTTTTATCAATAGCGATCCTGTGAATTTGTCTTTTGATTCGGATGAGCGGCGGCTTAATGTGGAGGTGGAAAAAGATAAAGAACGCTATCGGCCGCGCGATAGGGTAAATCTTAATATAAGGGTCACCGATAAAGACGGTTCTCCCAAACAAGCCGAAATTAATGTTTCAGGAATTGACGAAGCGGTATTTTCGCTCAACCCAAACGAGAAAGACATCACGAATAACCTTTATCAAGATATTTTTGCTTCAGTAATAATCCGTTCTTCCCACCGAACGCCATTAGAACAGGGGGCTGAGAGAGGAGGTTGCTTTGTTGCGGGCACCAAAGTATTAACTCCTTCCGGCGGACAAGATATTGAAAAATTGCGAATCGGCGACGAAATTCTTACATGGAATGGTGACCAATCAGGAGATATGAAGAAAGCTAAAATAAAGAGAGTAAGCTCGCATCTCGTAAGCGGCTATTTTGTGGTGAACGGACAGCTTCAGATTACAATGAACCATCGTCTGCTTGTAAACGGTGCGTGGAAAGAAGCTGGGCAAATAGAAATCGGGGATACGCTTCTTAATGAGCGGGGCGCGCAGGAAAAAGTAACTTCTCTTAAATTCGTTCCGGAATGGCGGATTGTTTATAACATTGAGTTGAATAAATATCATACCTATTTCGCCGATGGCATCTATGTGCATAACGAAGAAAAAGGCGGAGGCGGGGCAAGAGCCGATTTCCGCGATGTCGCCATTTACAAGACGGTCCGCACCGATTCAAACGGATACGCCGGAATTTCCTTTGATGTTCCCGACAACCTTACTTCATGGCGCCTTACCACGCAGGCGATAACTCAAGATTTATTTGCCGGCAAATCAATTAATTTTGTGCCTGTCGGTTTGCCGTTCTTTGTTGAAACCGCGCTTAACCGAACATATCTTGCGGGAGATAATCTCAATCTCCGCGCGCGGGTTTTCGGCACTGCCAATGTTCGGGATAATATCACTTACACCATTGAAAGCGAGACCTTGCCATTCAAAAAAATAGAAAAAACAGGCGGCAATATTGTTGAAATCCCGCTTGGCAATCTTACGCCGGGGAAACACCGGGTAAAAGTGTCGGCAAGAACTATCGGCCATAGCGATGCTATTATCCGCGATATTAATGTCTTGAGCAGTTACTTCTCTCAAAGCGCTTCTGAGTTTTACGAACTATCACCCAATCTATCAAATATACAGGGAGCAACTAAAGGATATACGACCGTTCTTATTACTTCTTATGAGCGTGGAAAATTTTACAATGTCTTGCGATGGCTCGGCTGTAAGTGCGGGGCGCGAATAGACCAAAAATTTGCCGGATGGTTCGCGGAAACCTATCTTAATAGATTTTTCGACGAAAAGAACGAAGTAAAAGATGTGGACGCGGGGAGTTATCAAACCGCCGACGGCGGTATTACCCTATTGCCCTATAGCGACAAAGATTTGGAGCTTTCGGCGAAATTCGCCCATCTTATTAAAAATGAATCAACTACTGCGGATAAAGAATCTCTCAAGCGATATCTCAATGCTTCACTTACGGACCGCAAGGCCGACTTGAGCCGCATAGTTGCCGCTCTCTACGGACTTTCAGCTTTTAAGGAGCCGATTTTAGTCACCCTTCAAAATATAAAGTCCGATCGCAACTCGACTTTAATGGACAAGATTTATGTTGCGCTTGCGTTGGATAATCTCGGCGCGAAGGAAGAAGCAAGGGCATACTATAAAACGGAAATTAAACCAACTCTTACTACTCAAAGGCCGTTTGTGTTTGTCAACACATTAAAAAGTCGGGACGATAACATCATCGCGACCGCTTTGCTTGCCGGGCTTACCGCGAGTTTGTCTGAGCCAGAATCAGACGGACTTGGACAGTATGCGGTAGAAAATTATCCTAAAGAGACGCTGAAAAACTTTGAAGTATTGCTGTACCTTAAAGCGGCCTTACCAAAATTAAGAGGCGACAAAGTTAGTTTTTCTTGGAACACTTCTAAGAAGAATGGTTCAAAAACTCTTGAAGACAGTGAAGTTTTTCGTTTAGAGCTGTCACGCGATGAACTCGCTGCTCTTCGATTCAGCGATATTAACGGCCGCATAGGTCTTGTGAGCAATTTTGAAAAAGAATCATCGCTGGCTGAAGTTAAAAGAGATTCCACAATCGGCGTGTCACGCCTTTATTCGGTAGATGGCCGACCGACCATAGAGTTTTCAGACGGCGATTTAGTCAGAATTGATATCACTCCGACTTTTGCGCCCAACGCCCTTGAGGGAGCGTATCAGGTCATTGATTATCTGCCGAGCGGACTTCGCGCCGTAACCAATCTCCAACGCGGGCCGATTCAATCGGGAGTATCTTATCATCTCTACCCTTCAGACATTGAAGATCAAAAGATAACTTTTGTGATTTCGAAGAATTTCCCAAGGCCGTTTTTCTACTACGCGAGAATTGTATCTAAGGGAAATTACAAAGCAGAACCGGCACTTATCCAATCCTTAAAAAGTCTAGAGAGCGCAAATATATCCAATGACACTAACATAACAATTCAATGATAAACAAAATTCTAAAAATTTCCATTATCCCAATCCTACTCTCGTTAGCGGGTGTTGGTTTGTATTTTGTCTTGCCTGACATTCATTTTGTCAGGCAAGACAAAATGAATGTCCCGGATCAAGATATTGCTTCAGCATACCACCGGTCGCAATTTTTTAAATACGCGGAGTTTATTGAAAATTCTGTAAAAGAAGTTAAAAGCGATACTAAAATTGATTTGGACAGAGTCATGGGCGGAATTGTTCCTCACCATATTCCAACTACAATCCCCTTACTGGCTGAATTCTATGCCAAACTGAAAAATGCTCGCGATGTAAAAACTTTTATTATTCTTGCCCCGGATCATGTTGACGCGGGACGGGGCAGCATAAGTGTTTCTAAGGCGGATTTTGTTATGCCGTTCGGTACGCTGAAATCCGATTTGGCAATAATTGAACAGCTTGAATCATCCGGGTTTGTTATCCATGATGAGGCGCCGTTTGATCGCGAACACTCCATTGATTCCCAGCTCTTATTGATAAGTAAATTATTTCCAGAAGCTCGAATCGTTCCTCTAATCTTTCGTTCAAGCATCACGAATGAAACGGCGAAAGTGTTTGGTAAGGTTCTATCAAGCATCATAAATAACGACGCTTTTATTGTAAGCAGTGTTGACTTCTCGCACCATCTTTCAGAAAAACAGGCAAGGCCCATTGATTATCTTTCCGCAAATGTGTTGGGCGCCATAGATACTAAATCAGCCGCATTGGTTGAAGCTGATTCCACTCAAGCGCTTATGGCACTTATGGCCTTTCTTGAGACGAAAGGAGCGAATCATCATGTGGACTTGCAAGTTTTCAACACAAGAGATTTCAACGGTAATAATGACTACACCACCGGCTATGTGACCGGCTTTTGGGGTATTAAATATGGCGCATCTAGCAAACTCGACGACGCCAGGCCCGTAACACTTCTTTTTGTCGGAGACATTATGCTGTCGCGGCTCATCGGCGATATCATGGCCAAAAAGAATGATTGGCGATACCCGTTTTTAGAAATAGCCGAATTACTTAGAAACGCCGATATCGCTTTCGGGAACTTGGAAGGGCCGATTTCTACAAGAGGGGCAAAAGTAGGAAGCATTTACTCCTTCAGGGCGGACCCTCGAGCAATCGAGGGTCTTTTGTATGCAGGGTTTAACGTGCTTTCAATCGCGAACAATCACATTTGGGATTACGGAGCTGACGCGGTTCGAGATACGCTTAACTTACTTAGCAATAATGGTATTGGCGCTGTCGGTGGCGGCTCAAATTATGCCGATACCCATCAGCCATTCATAAAAGAAATACGGAACACAAAAATTGCCTTTTTGGCATACACGAATTTAATTTCTTCATCGCTCGGTTCAAAAACAGCAAAGCCAGCCATTGCCTTTTTAGATATTGATCAGGCGATTACTGATATAAAAGAAGCCAAAAAAATTGCGGATTTAGTTGTGGTTTCGCTTCACTGGGGAAACGAATATGAAACCGGCCACAATAGTGAGCAAGAAAGAATTGCGCGTGCTTTTATTGACGCCGGGGCCCGGTTGGTCATTGGCCACCATCCTCATGTTGTTCAAGAAGTGGAAGAATATCATGGAGGATATATCGCTTACAGTTTAGGAAATTTTGTTTTTGATCAAAATTTTTCTCCGGAAACCGGACAAGGGTTGATATTAAAGGTATCCGTGAACGAAAAGAGAATTTCTCAAGTAGTGCCGCTGAAAATTGGTTTTACTCAATCTTTCCAGCCGTATCTAATTGACTCTCATTGATTCTTTCAACTTGCGGCCGCATTCGCGGTTTCACAATGCCAAAAAGTGAGTTTTCGGACGGTCTGGGAGTGTTGCACTTTACAAAAATATTTGATAGCATAAGACCAAAATTGAACCTTTACAATTGAGGGAAATAAAGATGGATGAAACTATCGGAAAAAGTTTTGTCCGGCTTGACGCGATATTGAAAGGCGCGGAGAGTTCGGACACGGACATTGTCCGGGCGGCCAGGGTCTCAACCGGCCGGCATCTTGAGGACGTGACCGACGAAAAACTGAAGGGAATGGTAAATTTTCTTTACCGCGACCATCACTTGACTCCGTTTCAAAAAATCGTTTTTCGCTTCCACGTCAAGGCCTCAATCAGGACGGCCCGACAATTCTTTTGCGTACTTTTTTCTTCTCACAACGAATTTTCCGGCAGATATTCGATATTTCCGGAAAACGATTTTTACGTTCCTTCCTTATATTCTCCGGGAATTCAAGAAATCGTCCGCTCCTCCCAAAATCGGGCTTACAAAAATTATAGAAATTTACTTGAAGCGGGCGTGGCCAAAGAGCAGGCGCGTCTCGCTCTCCCATACAGCTTTTTCACTCAATTTTACTGGACGGTTGATTTAAGGACGTTATTTGAATTTTTTGACGCGGCCGAAGTAAATCAGAATTGCGAGACGGAAGATTTTCAAACGCTTCTCGCGCGATTAAAAGAAGTGGTTGCCGGGCAAGCGCCGGTTGCCTACGAAACTTATCAACGCTGGAACGATGAAAATCAAACAAGGAAATGCGAGTGGGCGGCGGTTTTGAAAAGCCGAGTCGGGCCATCGGACAAACGTTGCGAAAAAGAAAAAATTCTGGGCGGTTTTGTCGGTTTGCGGGAAATAAGCGGCGACGCGGGAATGATTGTGAAGTGTTTAAGCGACCGTTTCAGTCCGGACAGGGCCTTGGATCAAATGATCGTTCATTGGGATTTGGAAGTTCCGATTTTCGTCTGGCGCCAGCTTGTCCGCCACCGCAAGGGCTACCCCGCCGAAATTGGAGACGATTTTGAAGGAGTGCTTGAACGCCAGCGGCTGTACATTCCCGCGATTTTCCGCAGTCAAAAAGGCAAGGTCGGGCATTACGAATTTGAAATTTTTTCGGGCGAGGAAAATCTTCGGGTTTGGCGGATTTTGAACGACTCCCAGGAAAAAAGCATCGAAGAAGCGAAACATCTGTTGGAAGAAACGGGCAGTTTGGAAGACGCGTCTCTTCTGCTTCCCTACGCTTTTTACACCCGCGTTTCATGGGTGACGCCTTTAAGTTCATTAACCAACGTCTTTTTGCTCCGGCTTGACAGCCACACCCAATGGGAAACCGGTCAATACGTTCGGGCTATGTATCGCCTTTTTAAAGCCAAAGAGCCCCTGCTTGCCGAAATCATTGAAAACTATTTTTGGCCGAAATTTTGGAGAAGCAAGTCCTTTCCGCTTTTAGACAGATTTTAAACTGAACAACCCCGAAAAAATCGGGGTTTTGTTTTTGGACAAAACGCGAAATTTTATATATCATATATTATATGTTTGACATCAAAAACAAAAAAATCGGCGAGTCGGAAAAAGAAGTTTTGATGTTCTGGGAAAATAATCAAATTTTTCAGAAATCAATCAAACAAAGAAAAAAAGCCAAAAGCTACAGCTTTTACGACGGCCCGCCTTTTGCCAGCGGCCTGCCGCATTACGGCCATATTTTGGCGACGACAATTAAAGACGCGGTAACCCGCTATTGGACGATGCGGGGTTTTAAAGTTGAGCGAAGGGTCGGCTGGGACTGCCACGGCCTGCCGGTTGAAAATTTGATTGAAAAGGAACTGGGCGTCGGCGACAAAAAGGCGATTGAAAAAATGGGCATCGCCGTTTTTAACCGCGCCTGCCGCGCTTCGGTTTTCCGCTGCGTCAAGGATTTTGAACAGACCTTAAAACGAGTCGGTCGCTGGGCCGAGTATTCCAAGGCCTACGCGACTTTGGACAATGATTACATGGAATCGGTCTGGTGGGTTTTTAAAAAACTCTGGGATAACGGGCTCGTGAAAAATGATTTCAGAATCACTCCCTACTGCTCCCGCTGCGGCACCGGCCTTTCCAATTTTGAAGTCAATCAAGGTTATAAGGACGTCGGCGAAGATTCCGTTTACGTCAAATTCAAAATTAAACGGGCTGCTAACAACTTCTTCTTGGTTTGGACAACAACTCCCTGGACCTTGCCTGCCAACACCGCTTTGGCCGTAAACCCAAAGCTTAATTACGTGGCGGTTAAATATGACAATGAATTTTTCATTTTGGCAGAGAATCGGCTTAGCGTTCTAAACGGAAATTATGAAGTTATAAAAAAATACAAAGGAAAGGATTTGGCGGATACGGAATACGAACCGCTTTATCGATTTTTGCCCCTTGAAAAAAAAGCGCACTATGTCGTCACGGCCGATTATGTTTCGGCCAAAGACGGCTCGGGCATCGTCCACATCGCTCCGACTTTTGGCGAAGAGGACTTAAAGCTCGGCAAAAAATATAATTTGCCGTTTTTGCTGACCGTCGACAAAGAAGGCAAATTTATTAAAGAAGTCGAGCCCTTCGCCGGCATGTTCGTCAAACAAGCCGATCCTTTGATTGTCGCCAATTTGAAAGAACGCGGTCTTTTGTTCAAAACCGAAAAAATCACCCATAGCTATCCTTTCTGCTGGCGATGCGACACTCCCCTGCTTTATTATCCGCTGAATAGCTGGTACGTCGGAGTTACAAAAATCAAAAGACAACTCGTTGACAACAATAAAAAAATCCGGTGGGTGCCCGGACATCTCAAAGAAGGAAGATTCGGCAAATGGCTGAAAGAAGCGCGGGACTGGGCCGTTTCCCGCAATCGTTTCTGGGGCGCGGCCATCCCGATTTGGCAATGCGAAAAACACGGACATCTTGAGGTCGTCGGCGGCCTTGAGGACTTGGACAAAAAAGCCGTTTCAAGCGGCAACAAATATTTCATCGTCCGGCACGGCAAAGCCGTCTCAAACCACGAACAATTTATGAGCTGCTGGCCGGAAAGCACGACAAAGGAAGTTCACCTCGTGCCCGAAGGAATCAAGCAGGTTGAAAAGACCGCCCAAAAACTCAAAAAAGAAAAAATTGATTTGGTGTTCGCTTCCGATCTTTTGCGGACAAGACAAACCGCCCAAATCATCGCGGACGTTTTGAGGCTTAAAGTCGAGCACGACGCCCGCCTGCGGGAAGTGAATTTCGGCGTTTTAAACGGCCGGCCGATTGAAGAATACAAAGCGTTATTTGCCGGCCGTCTGGAAAAATTCAGCAAAGCGCCGGAAGGCGGAGAAAATCATTCGGACATTAAGAAACGAATGATGGAATTTTTGCTTGAAATCGACAAAAAACACAAAAATAAAAACATTCTCATCGTCAGCCACGGAGACCCCCTCTGGATTTTGGCCGGCGCGGCTCAAGGAATGAACAATGAAGAGATAGTCACGAATTACGAAAAAATTTATCTGGCAAACGGCGACTACAAAAAATTGGAATTAAAAAATCTGCCTTTCAGCGAATCGGGCGAGGTTGACCTGCACCGGCCTTATATTGACGAAATCAAACTGGCTTGCCAAAAATGCGACTCGCGAATGAGTCGGATTGAAGAGGTTTTTGACTGCTGGTTTGAATCCGGCTCAATGCCTTACGCTCAATGGCACTATCCTTTTGAAAATAAAAAATCCGTTGAGAGTTCGTTTCCGGCCGATTTTATCGCCGAAGGACTGGACCAGACGCGCGGCTGGTTTTACACGCTTCACGTCCTTGCTTCGGCTCTGACTCAAAAGAACACCGGCCTCGGAAAAAACAAACCGGCCTTCAAAAATGTCATCGTCAACGGCTTGATTTTGGACGAAAAAGGACAAAAATTGAGCAAAAAATTACGCAATTATCCCGAGCCGGAATTGATTTTTGAAAAATACGGAGCCGACGCTTTGCGCTATTTCCTGCTCGCTTCAACCCCGATCGGCGAGGATTACAAATTTTCGGAAAAAGGAGTTCAGGAGGTCTACCGGAAACTCATTTCCACGGTTTTGAACACTTTGTCTTTTTTGCGGCTCTACTCCGGCAAAATGAAAATAAGCGCCTCGAAAGCGCCCACAAAGCCGAAACACGTTCTTGACCGCTGGATTCTCTCGCGCCTCCAATCCTTGATTGAGCAAATCAACAAAGAAATGGAAAAATACGAACTAACCCGCGCCTCAAGACCGCTTGAGGAATTTGTTGAAGATCTTTCCAATTGGTATGTCAGAAGATCGCGGGCAAGATTTCAGCATCCAAAGAGCCGCTCAGAATATCTGGAGGCGGCCGGAACTCTGGCTTTTGTTTTGGCCGAATTCGCGAAAGCCGCGGCGCCTTTCACCCCGTTTCTGGCCGAAATTGTTTATAAAAATCTCTCAAACGAAAAAGAGAGCGCGCATCTTGAAAATTATCCGGAAGTCAACAAGAAATTTATTGATAAAAAACTCAACGAACTGATGGATTTAACGAGAAAAATCGCCGCTTTGGGACTGAAAGCCAGGGCCGTGGCCGGAATCAAAGTCAGGCAACCATTACAGAAACTCAAAATTCAATCCGCCAGCCGGCGGACAAAATTCAAAATTACTGAAGAACTGCTTGTCTTGCTGAAAGAGGAATTAAACGTCAAGGAAGTTGAAATAGTAAAGAAACTTCCCGGCGGTCCGCAGTGGCTCGCGGAAACCGACGGCCGAATTTCCGTTGCCCTGGATACGGAGTTAACCGCCGAACTGAAAGAAGAAGGACTGATAAGGGAGCTTGTCAGAAACATTCAGGAAATGAGGCGCGACGCGGGCTTGAAGCCGCAGGAAAAAATCGCCGCGCGATATTCCTGCTCGGGCGGACTTGAAGAAATAATCGGCAAACATCGCGATAATTTAAAACAAGCGATAAGCGCGGACAAGTTGGAAGCCGGACTGAAAGAAAAACAGGTCTTTGCCGCGGAAAAAACCTTTGACCTTGAAACAGGGCCGGGGGACACGAAGAATATTTGGATAGGAATAAAAAAATTGTAAATTTAAAGCTTAACTTGATATGCATCAAACTCTCGGCGTTGTCATTAAAAAACACGATATCGGAGAAGCGGACCGGTTTTTAACGATTTTTACCAGGGACTTCGGCAAGATTGAAACGACGGCAAGGGGCATCAGGAAGATTGAAGCGAAATTGCTCGGCCATTCCGAGCTGTTTTGTTACAGCCATTTTATGTTCAGCGACGGACGGACGCGGCCGGTTCTGACCGGCGCTCTCGCGATTGAAAATTTTTCATCGCTCCGCTCAAATTTGGAAAAATTGGCCGCGGCGTTTCAAATGACCGAAATTCTGAACGATTCAATCGCCGGACCCCGCAAGGACTTATCCGTTTGGAATCTTACCCTCTCAACGCTGAAAGAACTTAATTCGGCTCCCGCTTCAAACGCCAAAAAATTTTTCTGTTTTTTTCAGACAAATCTCCTGAAACACCTCGGACATCAGCCCGAGCTTTGGAAATGCGTTGTCTGCCGGAAGAAAATCAAGCCGGAAAACAACTTTTTCAGTCCGTCCAAAGGCGGCGTTATCTGTGAAAACTGCCCGAAAACCGGCAATAAAACTATTCCGATTTCCGCGGAAGCGATTAAAATTTTGCGGACTTTTCTCGCCAAAGAAGCCGCTTTTTTAAGAAAATTGCGCCTTAAAAAAACGGAAATCGAAGAATTGGAATTAATTTTGAATCGCTTTACCGCCTATCATTTTGAGTAGAAATTTGGTATAATAATTATATGCCTTTAGAAGAACTGGAGAAAAAATTATACCGGCCCGAAGAGCCGAAAAGGCCTCTTGAACCGTCGTACCGGAAATTCCGGCCGGTCGTTGAAGAACCAACCACGGAAGAAGAAAAGGCGGCCAAGGAATGGCTGGAGGAAGCGAAAAAACCGCCGGTTTTCACGCCCAAGCAGAAAAAAATTTCTAAAATCTTTTTTATAATCTTTATTTTGCTTGCTCTCGGCGGAGGCGCCGCGTTTTACTTCCTGCGCCAGCCCTTCCTTACGGAACAGGTTGTTTTCACTTTGACCGGACCGTCCGAAGTCCGCGTCGGTGAAAAAGTCGTTTTCACCGTCAACTACAAAAACAACACGCCGGTCGTTCTTTCCGGGGCCGAGCTTGTTTTTTCGTATCCGGCGGGCGTTGTTCTGATCGGCGGACCGGCGGTTGAACCGGGCAAATCCGGCGCGATCAGCTACTCGCTCGGAAACATCGGAATCGGCGGCGAAAAAAAGCAGGAGTTCCCGTTGAGGATAATCGGCGAAGTTGACAACACTAAACAGATAGAAGCAAAACTCGTTTATCGGCCGGAAAATTCTTCGGCCAAGTTTGAAAACGCGGCAAAAGCCAACGTAACCATCGCGGCTCACGGATTGGTGCTGGATATGGAGGCGCCGCAAAAAGTTCTTGACGGAGAAAAAGTGAATTACGTCATCAGATATTCAAACGTTTCCCAGGAGCCGTTCGAAAACGTGAGAATCGAAGCCGCGTATCCGGAAAATTTTTATTTTGAATCCGCGGATCCGAAGCCGGTCATCGGAAGCAACGTTTGGCTGATTAACGGCGTTGACGCCGACGCCGGCGGCCAGATTTTCATCAAAGGAATTTTAAGAGGAAATGAGGGAGAAAACAAAACGCTGAAAGCAAGTATCGGTATTGAAGAGAATCAAACTTTCATCGCTTTCAGGGAAGCCAAAGCTTCTTCTCAAATCGCCTCGTCGCCCATTCTGATCGCCTCTTCGGTGAACGAAGTTGCCGATTATATCGCTTTTCCGAGCGATACCTTGAAATACAAAATCACCTATAAAAACAATTCAAACATCGGCTTGCGCGAAATCGTCTTAAAAGCGCAATTAAGCGGAGCAATGCTTGATTTCAGCGGTTTAAGCAACCCGACAGGTTCGTTCGACGGCCGAACCGGCACTATAACATGGAGCGCCGGCAATGTTCCCGAATTCCTGGTGTTAAATCCAGGGGAAGGCGGCGAATTGACCTTCTCCGTCAAATTAAAGGGCAATTATCCGATCGCGACTTTCACCGATAAAAATTTTACCGTCAAAATGGCGGCAACGATTGAAACAAGAAGCACGGGCTTGTTCCTGGCGCAGGAAAAAATATCCCAAACGAGCGAAATAACGACGAAAATCGGCGGACGCTTGAGCGTGAGATCAAAAGCATATTTCAACGACCAGACCGCTCCAATCGCGAATACCGGCCCTCTTCCGCCGCGGGTGAATCAAACTACGACTTACACGATTCACTGGCAAGTCGTCAATTTTTCGAACGACTCCGAAAACGTCACGGTCAAAACGGCCTTGCCTCCTGGGGTGAACTGGACCGGCAAAGTTTTCAATTTACGAAGCGAAACGAGTCCTGAATACAACGAGCGAACAGGAGAAGTGACGTGGGACATCGGCAAAGTTCAGCCGGGAATCGGAGTTATTCTGCCCGCCCAGGAAGTTGTTTTCCAAATTTCTTTAACCCCGACCCTGACCCAAGCCGGCCGCATTGTTCCAATTTTCAATCCGACGACAATCTCCGGCAAAGACGAATTTACCGGCGTCAGTCTGAGCGAAACGACAATTCCGATTCCTTCCGATCTGCCCGACGATCCGACCGTGGGCTATGACCAAGGAACGGTGTTGCAATGATTGAACGACAAACTTGAAAATTAAAAAACGCCCCCTCCTTGGCGGGGGCGTTTTCATATTTATAATTTGTTACGATTTGTAAAGCTTGCGGCTTAAACCAAATAGAGCCAGCGCGGCTGCGGACATTAGAATAAGAAACAATCCGCTCCTCCCATCAAAAAACGAATTAATCCGCGCCTCAAGCGCTTGCAAACTTTTTGGTTTATTTTCAGTCGCTGCGCTTGTCTCGTTTTCCGCGGCTTTCTTTTCATTTTCGGCGGCAATCTTCTCGTCGTAGTCAGAAACGATTTTTGCTTGCGCCGATTTGATCAAAAGATTCGAGAAATTTGTTTTATCCGCGGCCGAGACCCCGACGCTTTTGCCCGCGACTGAAACGAACGCGCTTATTTTCAAATTTTCTTGAACAACTTTTTCGGAAGAACGCGCGGAAGAAGTTGTTTTAAGCGAATCGCTGAGCAGGATGTTGTTCATTCCCGGAGTCGGATTTTTCGTCCAGACGAACGCTCCGTCGCTTTTTCTCGCGGCAGAATAACCATCTTTTGCCGGAATTTCATACTTCACTTCTTCGGCAAGCTCGCCGTTCGGATACAAAAGTTTTACCGAACCCTTTTGATTGCCGAGCGTTATCTTCGCGGTTTTCCCGTCCGGTAAAAGAAAGCCGTTGGGCAAAATAAAAGTGTTTTCGGGAATTATGAACGGCTTGGTTTTTTCGTCCTGATTGCCGATCTGCCAGCCGCTCAAATCAATTATGGAATCGGAGAGATTTTTTAATTCAATCCATTCGCTGTCTTCGTCCGCGCCTTCTGGATTTGGCAGAAATTCGTTGATGACGACGCCTGTCGGATAAATAATTATCCTAATTTGATCCAAGGCGGACAACGAACCGTCGGATACGGTTAGTGTCACGATATACGTTCCGGGATAATCGTATTTATATTTCGCCTTTGCTTCTTTTGAAACCGCGCCGTTGCCGAAATTCCACATATAGCTTATCCCCTGGCCCTCGGGGTCGTAAGAAAGCGAGGCGTCAAAAATTATTTCGGCGCCGATATTCGCCACGACATCGGAACCGGCCTTGGCAACCGGCGGCTGGTTTTGAGAAGACGAAACGGACTGCCCGGCGGCTGAAGAAGCCGGCGCGGACGGCTCGTTTGTCTGATTATTTTGCTGGTCTTGATTATCCGCGGGAACATTATAATTTAAATTTTGAAAACCGGCCGTGTTGCCGCTTGAATGTTCCTGCCAGTTAGCCGAGGTATAATCAGCAAGATTCGGGTTGGCGCGCTCAAGAGAATAATTCGACGCGGAAATATAAGTAAAGGATTCGACAATCGCGCTGTCGCTTGATTTAAGTGCAATTGCTTCGCCGGACTCGTTAAGATTTGACCATGAACTGTCAATTATCGTTCCGCTGAAATTCGGGTAGCGTTCGGCGAACTTATCGCCTTTGTTGGCGATGATCGCGTACTCGCCTGGCTCAATCACAAGATCGCCGCGGAAAGCGGTTAAGCCGTGATTGGTCTCATTTTCGTAAAATTTCCAATCGGTCAGATCAATTGCCGCGCCGCCGCGATTAAAAATCTCAATCCACTCATAATCTTGCGCCTCAAAAGCGCCGATTTCGTTCATGACAATATTCTGATTTGCGGCAAAAGAAAGATTCGGCAATAACAAAATTGCCGTCAATATAAACATTATCAAATTAAAATTTTTTTTAATTTTCATAAGTTTTAAGTTTATGTGTTTCACGTTTCAAGTTATGAGTTATATGTTTCATGTTCTTACGGCGCTTGACTTATCGAAACCGCGTCAAAATACGCGTAATCGGTGAAAAGATTCGGCTTCCAGTAATAAATTTCTATTTTATTCAGATCACCCTCGGCGTTGTCAAAAAATTTCTCCCAATCAGACCAGGGGCCGTCTCCGATTTTCGCCCGAAAACGTTTCTTGTCGGAATCGGTTTCAATTTGAGCCAAGTGCCATACATCTTCAGAAAAATCGTCCGCCTTTTTTGACTTTTTGCCCACGACTTGCAAACCGTGATAAACATTGAAGCTAACATATCCCAAAAGCGTATCATTGTTTTTAAGATCTAATTCAAGGGTTGGTGAATGATGCAGTTTCACGGCTATGGAAATCAACGCCTTCGGCGTTGAAGCAAAGGTTTTGGTTACGTGCGTGCCGCCTCTGTTGTTCCTCACGGCTTTAGCGCCGTTATAAGCCGGACCCCCGTCTTCATCTGGCGTGAGAACCGACCAATGGCACCAGCCGCCCCAGCCGTCTTGATTGCAGAGCGGAGCGTCATTCAAAGTGTCAAAATTCTGTTCGTAAATCAGCGTCTGCGGGGTTGTCGCGTCCACTATATTGGATATTTCGGAATAGTTGTTGTCCGAGTCGTATGTTTTCACGGCGAAATAATAGGTCTTGTCGGACTCAAGTCCGGAAATAGTGAATGTCTGGGTTTGGCCCGCCTCGGACACGTCCGGTTCATTTTCGGCCTCATTCGCGTCCTCCCAATCGGAATCGCCTTCAAAATCTCCTTCGTCGGAGTATCTAATATCGTAGTTGAGTTGAGAGGCAAGCGCGTCACCGTCTGAAGGCGCGAGCCAAGTCAAAGTAACGGATGTGGTCGCGGTGGAAGACACGGAAAGGTCGGCAATCGCGGTCGGTAAAACCGGGGCGTAAAGCGAGTTGGCTCTTTTTGGCGTGCCAAGAATGTCATTTTCATCGGCATCTTTGCCGTTGATTTTAATTTGATTGTTTGTGCCCCAATTTGCGAAATCACTGCCAGCCTGACTCGGATTAACTCTTTCCATGGAAATTCTCTGCCAAACATTTCCGACTTTTTGATTTGAGCCCCCGAACCAGCCGGCGGACGCGTCAACTTCATCAATCGGCGTGCCGTCAGGGTCAAGAAGTTTCAAATATTCTCCTTCGTTAGTCAACGCGCCGTTATAAAGCTGATTTGCCGCGATATCGGAAACAGCGGTATCATCATTGCCACGCTCAAGGAGATAAAAACCATAAGCGGGGATAATGCCGGACAAAGTAATGGTAATGTCAGGCACGTCCTCCTTGATTAAAACAAGCCGCCAACCGGTTGCGTCAATAGCCGCGGAACTTGGATTATATAATTCAATCCATTCGTCATTTGACGAGGCGCGCGTTCCAGCCCATGCGATTTCATTAATGACCAGCGAGCGAAGCTGATAAATGCTGAAATACAAAATCAACTCCGCCGTCTGGCTTTGATTGCCGACCGCGTCTTTTGCGATAACCAGAAAATTATTCGCGCCGGCGGCAAGCGTAACATTCTTTTGCCACGCGCCGCTTCCGTCAGTTTGAGTTTGTTCCAAATCAGCGTCGTTTTGAGTAATTAAAATCGTTGAAGTCGCCTCGGCCGTGCCGGTTAAAAGAATTGTTGAAGTGTTTAAAATTTGATTGTCGGAATGCGAAGTAATTTGCGGAACGGCTGGCGGAATTGAATCAAGAGTTATATTTATCACGGCCTCGGGACTTTCGCCTGCCGAATTTTTCGCTTTTACGGAAAAAACATTCAGCCCTTCCGCCAATGTTATTTCTTTAGACCAAGTTGTTGTTGAAGGATAAACAACGCTTTCGGAAGAATTATTAATAAGCACTGCGTCGGCTTTTTCGGATTTTCCGCCGGTCAAAATCATAAGCGCGGTTGAGGTGGCAAAATCAAGGCCATTGTTTAAAGTGATTGTTGGAGCCGGTGGCGGGCTAACGGGCTCATCAGGCGGAGCAGGAGGCGGGCTCTCAGGTTCGGACGGGGCCGGAGCGGTTGACGGACTTGAATAACTTACATAGGAATATGTCGGAGTCGGAGTCGGAGTCGGAGTCGGAGTTGGAGTTGGAGCTGGATTTGAAGTTGAAGCCGTTGGCTCGGCGTGTAATGGCGCGGCCGGCTCTGTCGCGGGAACGGCCGGCTCCGGGGCAATTTCAATTTGCTTCTGTTCGGGCAAAGAAACGGTCTCAATTGGAGAAGGAACAACATTGCCAACAATTTCGTCGGCCGGTTTTGTTTGGGGTGAAGGGCTTGGAATCAATGCCGGCTGATCCTGCGGCTCATCTGAAGGTAAAACGACGGAACTTTTCGCGGCAGAAGTTAAATTTGAAGTTGAAGATTGTTGTCCCGCGCTTTGAAAAACCGAGACGGACATCGCGGCGAGTTCTTGATTGTTATTTTGAATCTCGGCGTCGATATTTACCAAAGTGGAAAGAACATTAGCCGACAAATTCTCTTTGAAATTTTTGATTGGACTGCTCAACAAATTAACGCCGGCTGAAATAAATTTTTGAATCTGATAAAACCGGCCGGTCAAGGACCATATTGCCGAGCTTTCTTTTGGAAGGTTTTGCAATTTCTCTTTTTCGGCTTTCGCGACTTCTTGCCTAAAAAGATTAACAATACCCGCGCCGTTCAGAACCGCTTGGCGAGAGAGACGGGTGAAGTAGTTATTTAAAGCTAACATATTATCACCATCTCCCTGTGTCGGTAAATAAAAATTATAATTTTTTTTCACCTCACCATTTTCCACTATACGTGAAATCTTTATATTAGCTAATGGAAATTCTTCATTCTTTTCATCTTTGCCGTAACCAAAATTATTATCAGTTCTGATGATTTTCGGATATTGATATTTAGGATCATTGATCGTGTCTTTTGAGAAAAAATATTTATTTGAATACTCGGCAAGAGAAATCAAATACTCATCAATTGAATTTCTAACAATCGGACGCGAATTCCCGTTTTTAAGTTCTTGGGCAATTTGCAAATTCTGCCTTGTAAATTGTTTGGCAAATTCCTCATAAGGACTACCGTAATCCAACGTCGCCCAGCTTAATTCATGGGCGTGAGTGTCGTTTCTCGTGTGGTCGGGCACGTCCGCGTCTTCAATCAAATGCAAAATAAAGCCGAGAGTGTAATAGGCCTCTTTTTTATTGCCGGTTTTGACCGCTTCATAAATCGCCCGCTCCCAGGTGCGATTGCCTTTATACGCGCCATATTTTGCCTGAAGTTCCTGATTATGAAGCCAGTCCAGCGAACTAACCGGCTCTTTGCTTGACAAGGCGCCGCTTGAAAAATACTGAATAAGCAAGGTCGGCCAGATGCCGGTTTTTTCTCCGGACCAGCCGACTTTATATATCGGGTCGTAAAAATGATTTATCCAGCGGGGCGGCGTGTCTTCGTCCATCGCGCCCTGAACAATCCATTCTTTTTCTTCATCCGTCAGTTTGTCGCCAAAAGACAGATTATAGAAATCAACGATTTCGTCGGTAAGTCCCGGGTGAGTTGTTTTATCGTCGTAGGACTTAGAAATTTGAGAGAATAAAAAAACGCCGGCAAAAATAAATAACAAAATGCCTAACTTAATTTTATGAGATACTTTAGGCATACTAAGTAGTTCTAAATCTCGCTTATTTTCCAAACATCGCTAGGATAAAGTATAAATTTTGTATAAATCGGCTTTTCAAGAATAAATCTATCCTTCTGTTCAGAAAAACGCCCATTACTTAAATTATCCCTTATTTCTTTTGTGTCACTTATATATTCCTTTATATTCTTTATCACGCCGAAATTTTTATTCCACTCCTCCTGCTTTTCAGCGACAAAATATTTGCTCGCCAATTCGTAATCGCCTTTTTCAACGGCCGCGATAAAGAGCTCAAGCGTCTCTTGCGGCGTTTTGCCGCCGTAGGTGTCGGCCATCATTTTTTGATAAAGCTCTTGCTCGGCTTTTTGAAACGCCTCGGCCGATTTTTTAATTTCCTGCCACTGCTTGCTTTGATTGTATTTTTCCAAGCCGTAATTCAGCGCGACAAGAAACACGGCAAACGCCGCGACGGCATAAGCCGCAATCTTCAAATTTCTCCAATTAAAAATTTTGCCAAAAAAATGCTTCATATTTTATTACTTTTGTTAAGTAAATCACATTATTTGCTTTTTGTCAAAGATTTCCATGTGTGGATTTAAAACCATCTCTTCTTTCTATTATAAAATAATGATATACTTTGCGTAACTGTAATATTTTATAACATTATGGAAATAGATATATTTTTAAAAGAAGGCGAGCAAACAAAAATTGCGGAAAATATCTCTAAAATATCCTCTGAGTTTACTGAGGCAGGTTTTGATTTGATTATTCAAATAACAAAATGGATTCATAAAAATTTAAAATCAAATCAGGATAAGCAATTAAAGACCGAAGTATTTAGAAAAAGAACCGCAGAACAGATTATAAAAGACGGTTTTACTACGGGATGCACCGATGTCGCGCTTGTGTTTATTTCACTGGCAAGGGCAAAAAAAATTCCCACAAAATATGTTGAAGCAATAAGGAGAAAATGGATTGAGAACGGCGGCGAAGAGTTCATAGAAGGCCATGTTTTTGCCGAAGTGTATATAAACAATCGCTGGCACATTATTGACCCGACGGAGGCGTGTTTAAAATTTTGGTATGACCGATGGCTTATTTTCGCAGAAGGATTGGATTCTTGGGATATCGGGATTCATGATTTTAGCGAATTAAAACAAAAATTTCTTGATTTTAGAAATCAATTATTAACAAGATAATCGGTAATGCGATGAGCAAAGAAAAAGGACAGCGATTATTCGTTGTCCTTTTTGCTACTTTTAAAAGAGGTGCCGCGAGAAATCACACCTTCCGCGTGCAGCCAATTCTCAATTTCTGCAAGAATTATTTTATACCCCTCGCAAAAATGTAGAACAGATAAAATATCTTTTGTCAATGGCTCGGTGGACGAGTTCAAGAAACTAACACAATGATTGATTCTGGTTTAAAATAAAGGAATGAACACATCATACACCAGGCTCGGTCTCAATGACCGAGAAGAAATCAGTCGGGGCATTTATGCCTCGGGGTCCTTTGCTGAAATAGCAAGAAAAAAGGGGGCTCAAATGAAAATTACCCGACAATTATTAAAGAATCAAATTTGATTTCTTTTTGACGCAGCATGATTTCTGCGTCTTCTGCTGCTATTTTTCTAAGTTCTTCCTCATTATCTCCGAAAGTTGGGAAGGATAGAATTATTTCACCTTCCCTTGAAATAATTACGAAACCTTCTAAGTAACCGTCGTCTTCATTAGGCGACGAGTTAATGTAAATATTTGCGCGCAATTTTATCATAATAATTATATTTGAGCTCTCGTTTTCTTGCTAAATCTTGCAATTCCCTGCGTGCTGTATGCTTAAATTTCTCTTGTTATTTTCACACAATGATCTCTTAACCACCACCGTCTAGCTTTTTTTAAGATTTTTTTATGTTTTATAACACCTTCGGCATCTTTAAACGAATGACGAACGGAATAAGAAATTAAATCATCTAACGGATTACTTTTATTCGGTTGAATTTCTTCAATTTTAAGAATATACCCTCCGTCTGCATCTTCAGGAGACAAAGTAATAAATTCATCTCCCATATTTATTTCTAGAGTATATTTTTTTAAGTTATTCATTTTGATTTAAGTTATCCTAAATTCCAGCGAATATCCTGCTAATAAGTTAGATCATCACGAATTTTTTCCGATAATCTGCCTCCAGGCCTTAAATTTTATCTGATTTCTTGCGATTACAACTTTCACATAACAACTCAATATTCCTTGCCGTAGTGCTACCGCCCTTTGATACCGGAACAATATGGTCGTATTCAAGATTTTCCCTACTTCCGCACTCTGTACACTGACCTCTATCTCTACGCCATACTGCGTTTCTAACGCTTTCTGACATCTTATTCCGTTGTAGAGAAAAATTAAGCCCGTCAGAAATTTCTGAAGCAAATCTCCTTCTACTTGGATTAGTTATTCCGCTTTTTACACTATTCTTCCAACCATACTTGCCGTCCAATTGACAATAGACAAAAAAGGTTAACCTGTAAGGCGTGGTGTCAACCCCAAACTTTTCTTTAAAGCTGTTTATAATATCCCTGTTTGTTCCGATAATTTTCTCTCCGTAAGTTCGGTAGCCATTACTATCACCAAGACCAAAAAAATCTATAAGAGCGAGGCGGTCGCTAAAACGAAGCATTGATAGATACTTATCAGGGTTATATGTAAACAATATGGCGCTCAGGGGGATAGTTCCAGCACTTGTCAGGCCGTTTCCTCTATTTATGTTTTCTAACTTATTAAGCAAATCGGTTATTACTCCGTCATCTTCTTCTGTAAGAATTTGATTGACTACTTTTCTTATATCCTGCTTGTCTTTCAAATCCCGCAATGCTTTATACCATAGCGTTTTATGTATATTTGCTTTTGCGCAGCTTACGCCGCCTCTTTCTCTAAATTCTCTTGAGCCGAGAGCAGTATTATCAAAAAATAGAATAACACGATTCATGTCTGACTCTGACAGTTCCGAATAGTTATCATCAAGAATTTTCTCGTGCCAAAATTGACGGAACTCTTTGCTTTGTTCCCTTAGCGTTGTGTCTTCTTCCTCCGGGTTACGATAACGACACCAATCTCGACTATATTCACACTCATCAGGGCGCTGGCTAAACAGATTTTGTATTTCTTCTTTAGTCATATTTTTGGATTGAATCAATATTTTTCATACGTAACTTATGAGTATTATACATAAAAAAAACATTCTGTCAAGAAAAACACGACGCTGTTATCCGCGCATATTGTTGACAGGCGCGAAACTGGCGTGATAACTTAAATTAAATTCTTTAACAATTCTAAAAAGGTCTTGCGATGACCTGTAAGCAAGGGGGTAAAATGAAAAACAAGATAAATAAGATTTTCGCGATGACGGCGGCGTTGACGCTGGCAACGGCGCTGTTTTTCGGAAGCGGAACTGTTTTTGCCGAGACAGATACGTATCCGTGGCTCAGTTCGCCGGAAACGGCCGTGTTTTTTGAAAATTCCGCGGCGGAAACGGCCGCGTCATCGGACATTCTTAAAAATCCCGTTTTCAAAGAAATTCTTGGTTGGATAGACCGCGCCTATGTTGACAAAGATCCTGACAAAGAAAAAATGCTGGAAGGCGCGCTCAACGGCCTGTTGCAGTCTCTGGACCCTAACAGCCGCTACATCAGTCCGGAAGAAGCAAAAATGGAGCAGGATGAAATGCGCGGTAAATTTTACGGCATTGGACTGCAAATCGACAAAAAAGACGCTGAGCGGATAACGGTGGTGAGCGTTTTTGAGGGAAGTCCGGCCGAAAAAGCCGGTATCAAAGCCGGCGATGTGATAATTAAAATCAGGGACGATGCGGGGGAACTCACAATCGTAAAATCAACCACTCTTCAAACCATCGTCAAAAAAATCCGCGGCGCGAAAGGAACGAAAGTCGTTCTGACAATTTACAGAAGCGGAGCGGCCGAATATTCAAAAATAGAAGTGACCAGGGACGAAATCAAAATACAAAATGTCATTTTCAAAAAAATCGGGAACACCGGTTACGTGAGATTAAATATGTTCAACGGAACGGCGGCGCGGGACGTAAAAAAAGCGATTGACGAATTAAAGACGCTTGGCGCCAAAAACATGATTTTAGACCTGCGCGACAATCCCGGCGGACTGCTTGACGCCGCCGACTTCATCGCCTCGGGCTTTCTGCCTGCCGGCAAGACGATCGTTTCAATAAAAGACAGAGACGGCGCGGCGGAAACCACGTTTTCCGACGGTTACGGATTTTACGAGGAAGGTCCGCTCGTCGTTTTGGTAAACGGCGGCTCGGCTTCGGCTTCCGAACTTCTCGCGGCCTCGATTAAGGAAAACGGACGAGGAAAACTCGTCGGTACGACGACTTTCGGCAAAGGAAGCGTACAAAGGGGGTTTCCGCTTTCAAACGGCGGACAGCTCCGTCTGACCGTGGCAAAATTCTATTCCCCAAACGGCAACGTAATTCACGGGAAAGGAGTTGAACCCGACATCGAGGTTGAGATAACCGATCCGGCGAACTTCAAACCCGGCGAGCCTGAAAAGGATCCGCAATTGAAAAAAGCGCTTAAAATTTTAAACGGTAACTAAAAATAAACCGAACAAAAGCGGCTGAAAAACAGCCGCTTTTAATTTTGTCCGGCGTTCATAAACAGTTGATGGTTCGTCAAGCTCACCATCAATCCTGAGCTTGCCGAAGGATTGATTTTAAACTGAAAATCGGCTATTATTATATCAGTATGACTATTGAATGGTACGGGCAATCCTGCTTTAAAATTTCGCTGAGCGGAGCCCAGCCGACGACAATTCTGACCGAGCCATTTTCCAAAGAAACCGGCCTAAATCCTCCAAGATTCAAGCCGGATATTTTAATTTTATCGCGAGAAGTGGAAAAAGAAATGGCGCAAGAGGCCCAAAAAGAAGGTGTGGTTCTTGTGAAAGATCCGGGCGAATATGAAATAAAAGGGGTGGAAATCAACGGCTTCGCGGTTCCAAACGGCGAAAACGCGCTGATTACCGTTTATAAGCTGGAAATAGAAGGAATTAAAATCTGTTATTTGAACGGCTTGAAAAAAGCGGCGCTTCCGGACGACGTGATTGAAGCGATGAGCGACGCCGACATATTGCTGATTCCGGTCGGCGGAAAAGAAACCATTGGGCCGGAAGAAGCGGTTGAACTGATTAACGACATGGAGCCGAAAATCGTCATTCCGATGAATTATAAAATTCCGGGCTTGAAAGCAAACATTGAAACGGTTGATAAATTTTTGAAAGCGATGGGACACGACAAGGTTGAACCGGCGGAAAGATTAACCGTCAAAAAGAAAGATTTTCAGGAAATGAAGGAAAAAATGGAAATTAAAATTTTAAAAATTTAAGCGTTCATATGCCGGCCAATAATTTCATCCGAAATCTTCAAAACAAACCGGAGGGCGTAAAAAAGCAGGTCGTCTGGCTGATGACTTTCGCCGCGGGTTTGGCAATTGCCGCGCTCTGGGTGATGTCCGCCCAATCAAAGCTTGCCGAGCTTTCGCGAAATTCCGACACGGCTTTGGGCAAACCGCTTCCGAACGAATTTAAAGAAGAAGTAAAAAACGTAAATCAGGAATTGCCGACAATCGGCTCTTCTTTGAAAACCATTCTTGAGGTGATGACCAAAAAAGACGCGTCCAAAAAAGAAGACACGGAAGAAGAAACGGCAAACACGGAAACGCAAAACAAAGAATCTTCCGCCGAAGAATCAAAACCGGCGAGATTGCCGGTAGAGTAGTTCGTAACTTTATGGAGATAGGCAAAATAAAACCAAAGGAGATTACCGAGGAAATGCAGGATTCCTACCTGGATTACGCCATGTCGGTAATCGTTTCAAGAGCCCTGCCGGACGTCCGGGACGGGCTTAAACCCGTTCATCGCCGAATTTTGTACGCGATGTCCGAGATCGGCCTTAATCACACGGCGAAATTCCGCAAATCGGCGGCCGTGGTCGGCGAAGTGATGGCCAAATACCATCCCCACGGCGACGCGTCGATCTATGAGGCGCTTGTCAGAATGGCTCAAAATTTTTCCCTGCGCTATCCCCTTGTCAATGGACAGGGAAACTTCGGTTCCATAGACGGTGATAACGCGGCGGCGATGAGATACACGGAATGCCGGTTGACGCAAATGGGCGAGGAATTGCTGGCCGACATAGAAAAGGAAACTGTTGACTGGCAACCGAATTACGACAGCACGAAACAGGAGCCAAAATTCCTTCCCAGTAAAATTCCCCAGCTTCTTTTGAACGGAACGACCGGCATCGCGGTCGGAATGGCGACCAGCGTCCCGCCGCATAATTTGGGAGAACTCACGGACGGATTGATACATTTAATTGACCGCCCCAAAGCGTCCGTGGAAGATCTGCTCAACTTCGTCAAAGGGCCGGATTTTCCGACCGGCGGCGCGATTTACAACAAAAAAGACGTGCTCGCCGCTTATTCAACCGGCCGGGGACCGATTACCACGCGCGGCACGGTTGAAATCTTGGAGAAAAAAGCGGGCCAGCAATTCCAAATCATCGTTACCGAAATTCCTTTTCTGGTCAACAAATCGGCCTTGATCGAACATATCGCCGATTTGGTGAAAGACAAAAGAATTGAAGGAATCAAAAATCTCCGCGACGAATCGGACAGGGAAGGAATGAGAATCGTGATTGAACTCAAAAGCGACGCCGCCCCGCAAAAAGTCCTCAATTCGCTTTACAAGCTGACCGACCTGCAAAAGACGTTTCATTTGAACATGCTGGCTCTGGTTGAAGGCATCCAGCCGCAGGTTCTTTCGCTGAAAAGCATTCTGGAAAACTTTATAAAACACCGCCAGGAAGTCGTCGTAAAAAGATCAAAATTCGATCTGGCCAGAGCCAAAGAACGCGCCCACATTTTGGAAGGCATGGACAAAGCGCTTGATCAAATTGACGCAATCATCAAAGCAATCAAAAAATCGGCCGATAAGGACGAAGCCAGGCAGAATCTGCTCAAAAAATTCAAATTCACCGAAGTCCAGGCCAACGCCATTCTGGAAATAAAACTGCAAACGCTCGCCGGACTTGAAAGAAAAAAAATAGAAGACGAACTCAAGGAAAAGAAACAGTTCATCAAAGAGTTGACTCTGCTTCTCGCGGATCCGAAGAAAATTTTGGAGGCGATAAAAAAAGAACTTCTGGAACTCAAAGGCAAATACGGGGACGACAGAAGAACCAAAGTTTTTGCTTCCCCGATCGGAGAATTCAAAGAAGAGGATTTGATTCCCCAGGAAGAAACGGTCATCATTTTGACTCACGGCGGCTACGTCAAGCGGCTGAAACCCTCGGCTTACCGGATGCAGAAACGCGGCGGCAAAGGAACGATCGGCATCACCACGCGCGAAGAGGACGCGGTGGAACATTTCCTGTCCGGCTACACCCACGACAACGTTTTATTCTTTACAACTCAGGGCAGGGTTTTTCAATCCCATGTCTATGAAATTCCGGAGGCGACGCGGCAGGCCCGAGGCAAAGCGGTCGTTAATTTTTTGAACTTGGGCCCCCATGAAACCGTAACCGCGGTCGTAACCTACGGAAAAACGACGGAAAATATTTTTAAACATTTAGTGATGGCCACGAAAAATGGTATAATTAAGAAAACGCCTGTTGAAGATTTCGCCTCGGTCAGGCGAAGCGGTCTGATTGCCATTAAATTGAAAAGGGACGATATTTTAAAATGGGTGAAATTTTCAAGCGGCGAAGACGAGGTTGTTCTGATTACGTCTCTTGGCCAGGCAATCCGATTCAACGAAAAAGACATCAGGCCGATGGGACGCAACGCGGCCGGAGTGACGGGAATGCGAATTAAAAAAGGCGATGAACTGGTCGGAATGGACATTGTGGCGAAAAAACGGGAAATCGCGAAAAAAGGATATCTTTTAATCATCACGGAGAACGGTTTCGGAAAAAGAACCGCGCTTAAGGCGTACCGGCTCCAGCGACGGGGCGGCAGCGGCATAAAAACCGCTAAAATCACTTCCAAAACCGGCCGCATCGTTTCGGCCAGAATCGTTTCCGAGGAAGAAAAAGAGCTGATCGCCATATCCCAAAAAGGCCAGGTTTTAAGAACCGACTTCCAAAACATTAAAATCGCCGGCCGCCAAACGCAGGGAGTAACGATAATGCGGCTTGAAAAAGGAGACAAGGTAGCGACCATCACCTGTTTGTAAAGGGTTTTGTCCCCGCTTAGCGGGGTTACAAAACCTTTACCCCGCCAAGGCGGGGTGCTCAGTTTTAAAACCAAAAATTGTTCTCAGCCCAGGACTGATTCAATTTTTGGATAAAAATGGCATGGAATTTATCCATCCGGAAGAAATAATTAAACAGCTGGACCTAAAGCCGGGAATAAAAATTGCCGATTTCGGCAGCGGCTCGGGCGTTTTCACTATTCTGCTTGCCAAAGCAATCGCGCCGGAAGGAAAAATTTACGCCTTGGACGTTCTCAAAGAAACGCTTGACGTGATTCAAACAAAAGCGAAATCCGAGGGTCTTTTTAATGTTGAAACGATTTGGGCGAATCTGGAAGCGAAAGGCGGCTCCAAACTTCCGGACGATTCTCAGGATCTCGTGATGATTGCCAATGTGCTGTTTCAATCAACCATGAAATCAAACATCTTGTCGGAGGCAAAAAGAATTTTATCGCCTGCCGGAAAATTGGCGGTCATTGACTGGAAACCGGATGCAAAAGGAGTCGG
>Ga0209317_1000153_pt1 | contig 93581 bp, 79 predicted proteins | sample RifGroB2_FD_183994 | JGI IMG/M metagenome (GOLD analysis project Ga0209317, IMG submission 183994) | Soil microbial communities from Rifle, Colorado, USA - Groundwater B2 (SPAdes) (version 2) | ecosystem: Environmental > Terrestrial > Soil > Unclassified | place: Rifle, Colorado | collected... | reverse complement strand
AGACCTACAACGCGCTCTTCACCGTGCACGGCGTGGTGATGATCTTTCTCTTCATCATCCCCGGCATACCCGCCTCCTTCGGGAACCTGGTCATGCCGATCCAGATAGGCGCCCGCGACGTCTCCTTTCCCCGCTTGAACCTCCTTTCCTGGTGGCTTTACGCCGGCGGCGCCCTGGTGGTACTGGCCTCCCTTTTCACCGGCGGCGGTCCGCCAGACACCGGCTGGACCTTTTACGTCCCCTTCAGCGCGCGCACCGGCACCAACGTCTCGCTGGCCGTTTTCGGCGTTTTCATCCTGGGATTCTCCTCGATCCTGACCGGGATCAACTTCGTCACCACCATCCATCGCCTGAGGGCGGAGGGGATGGGGTGGGGGCGGCTGCCGCTTTTCGTCTGGTCGCTCTACGCCACAGCCTGGGTGCAGATCCTCGCCACTCCGATCATCGCCATCACCCTGGTCATGGTGATAGCCGAGCGGATGCTGGGGATAGGTCTCTTCGATCCCGGGCGCGGCGGCGACCCGGTCATGTTCCAGCACCTCTTCTGGATCTACTCACACCCCGCGGTCTACATCATGATCCTCCCCGCAATGGGGGTGATCTCGGAGATCATACCGGTCTTCTCAAGAAAGCCGATCTTCGGCTACAAGATGATCGCCGTGTCGAGCGTCGCCATTGCCGCTGCCGGGTCCGTGGTCTGGGGGCATCACATGTACACGAGCGGCATGAGCGATGCGGCGGTCATGGTCTTTTCCTTTCTGACCTTCATCGTCGCCATACCCTCTGCCATCAAGGTGTTCAACTGGATCTCCACCCTGTACAAGGGGTCCATCTCGCTGGAGGCGCCCATGCTTTTCGCGCTCTCCTTCATACTGCTCTTCTCCATAGGGGGGCTCTCCGGCCTCATCCTGGGCGCCGCCGCCACCGACATCCACGTGCACGATACCCATTTCGTGGTGGGTCACTTCCATTACGTCATGTTCGGGGGGACCGGTTTCGCCTTCTTAGGCGCGGCCCATTACTGGCTACCCAAGTTCTACGGCAGGAGGTATCGGGAAAAGCCGGCGCTCATAGGCTGGGTCCTCATGTTCGTCGGCTTCAACATCCTTTATTTCACCATGCAACTGCTCGGCATGCGGGGGATGCCGCGGCGCTACTACGACTATCTCCCCGAGTTCGCCGATCTGAATATGGTGGCGACCGCAGGCAGCTGGATACTGGCGCTGGGGCTGATCATCGTGGTTGCGAACCTGTGGCGCGGCCTTTTCCGGGGGGAGCCCTTCACCGGGAACCCCTGGGGCGGGGCGACCCTGGAGTGGAGCGTAGCGACGCCGCCACCTACGGAGAATTTCGAGGAGGACCCGGTGGTCAGCCACGGACCTTACGACTTCAAGGGGGCGGGGGTCCCATGAGCCATATCGAGAAGGACGATGCCGGCGCGAAGCTCGGCATGTGGCTGTTCCTGTTCACCGAACTGCTCCTCTTTGGCGGCCTCTTCATCCTGTACGCCGTCTACCTGGCGCGCTACCCGCAGGAGTTCTCGGACGGCGGCCGTCAACTGGACCTGGTTTTCGGCGCGACCAACACGGTGGTGCTCCTCACCAGCAGCCTCTTCGCGGCGATGGCGGTCACCGCGATAAAGCGCGGCGAGCGGCGCGCGACGCTGGCGCTCTTGTCGGGCACGCTCGCCTGCGCAGGGGTGTTCCTGGTCATCAAGTACCTGGAGTGGAGCGCCAAGATCCGGCACGGCATCTTTCCCGATTCCCCCAGGCTGGTGGAGGGAGCGCCCGGCGAGTCGGTCTTTTTCGGCCTTTACTACCTGACCACCGGGCTGCACGGCGTCCATGTCCTGATCGGCGCGGCGCTCATCGGCTGGATCGGCGTAAAGGTGAGAAGCGGCGCCATCCACGCGGGGGAGAACGTCTCGCTGGAAAACGTGACCCTGTATTGGCACCTGGTGGATCTGGTCTGGATCTTCATCTTCCCGCTGTACTACCTGATACTGTGACGCAGGTTGAGGTTCAGGTTGAGGTTCAGGGGTTTTCTCGACCTTGACCTCAACCTCAACCTGTTTCTAAATCCTGGAGAACTAGGCATGACAAACGACGGTGCGGAACATTGGAGAACTAGGCATGACAAACGACGGTGCGGAACATATCTTGAGCTACGGCAAATTGACCGCCGTCTGGGCCGCGCTGCTGGCGCTGACAGTCGCCACGGTGCTGGTCACCAGGGTCGATCTCGGAGCGGGCAAGGTCTGGGCGGCTCTGGCTATCGCCAGCTTGAAATCGGGGCTGGTGATCGCCTTTTTCATGCACGTGAAATACGAGTCCCGTCTGTTCCGCGCCATACTGTTCGTGGCCTTGGTCACCCTGGCGACCTTCATAGGCTTCACCTTTTTCGATGTACTCTACCGCTAGAGAGGGTTGACCGTGGAAAAACAGTTGATAACGACGACGCAAGCCGTCGACCCGGTTTTCATGTTCCTCTTTACCGCTTGCCTGGTGCTGCTGGTCGGCATCACCGCGGCCATGGTCTGGTTCGTGATACGCTACCACCGCTCCCGCGCGCCTGAGCCGACCTCTCAGGCCGAGGGGAGCCTTTGGCTGGAGATAGTCTGGACCGCCCTGCCCACCGTCCTGGTGCTGGCAATGTTCTACTACGGCTGGTCCGGCTACCTGACGCTCAGGGACGTTCCCAAAAACGCCATGCAGGTGACGGCCGTGGCGCGCATGTGGTCCTGGAGCTTCGTCTATGAAAACGGCAAGACCAGCAGCAAGCTCTACGTCCCCGTGGGAATACCGGTGCAGGTGAACCTGGAATCGCGCGACGTGCTGCACGGCTTCTACATGCCCGCTTTTAAGATCAAGCGGGACGTGGTTCCGGGAATGAAGAACCACGTCTGGTTCGTCGCCACCAAGGCGGGTTCCTACGACGTGTTCTGCTCGGAGTATTGCGGGACCGATCATTCCGCGATGATCGCCACTGCAGAGGCGGTTTCGCCCGAGGAATTCACCGCCTGGCTCAGCGAGGGGACGGGCGGGGCCGAGCATCCGGGACTGGCGATCCTGGAGAAGCACGGCTGCCTCGGCTGCCATTCGCTGGACGGCTCGCCCAAGGTGGGACCGACCTTCAAGGGGCTCTTCGGCAGCCGGGTGAAGGTGACAAGGGGAGGGGAGCCGGCGCTGGTGTTGGCGGATGAAGGTTTCCTGCGGGAATCCATCCTGATCCCTTCGGCCACCATAGTAGAGGGTTTCCCCCCCATCATGCCAGCGGCGGAGGCGCTGCCGGAAGCGGAGCTGAAGGCGATGGTGGATTATCTGAAGGAAGTGAAGTGAAAAGAGCGGGACGCGCCACTGGAGCGATAAAGATACTGTGCCGGCTGTTTCGGGCGCCTTTGGCGCTCATGAACGGGGTGGCAGCCCTGGGGGGGTACCTGCTCTTCCCGGCGCGCGCCGAGGCGCCATCGCTTGGCGCGGTCTTCATCGGCGTGTCGCTCCTGGCCGCCGCCGGCTCCGCTCTGAACCAGGTGCTGGAGCGCGATCTTGATGCCCTGATGCTGCGCACCAGGAACCGCCCGATTCCCGGGAAGGAGCTGACCGCCACCTCGGCCATCCTGCTCGGCGCGGCGCCTCTTCTGGCGGGCGTGGCGATTCTGGCGGCCTTTGGCGGCGTAATTCCGGCGCTTCTGGGGGGAGGAACCTTGTCATGGTACCTTGCCGTCTATACCCCGCTGAAAAGGCGCACTCCCTTGGCGCTGCTGCTCGGTGCCCTGTGCGGTGCCGCGGCGCCGCTCATCGGCTGGAGCGTTGCGGGGGGGTCCCTGGCGGATTTCAGGGTGGTATTGCTCGCAGGGATTCTGTTTCTCTGGCAGGTCCCTCATTTCTGGCTGCTGCAGCGCAGGCACGCCGAGGATTACCGGCGCGCAGGCTTCCCTCTCTTCGCCCCTGCGGGGGGTGGAAGCGGACCCGCCCCGCTTTGCCGTCTCTGGATGGCTGCCATGATCGCCGGGGCGTTGATGCTCCCCGCCTTCGGCATCATCGGCCGGAACGCCCCGCTTTGGTGCCTCGCCTTTTGCGCCCCTCTCCTGATCACCCCGTTCAAGCGTTTCGAGCCGGCGCTCTTCACCGGGTTGAATCTTTTTCCGCTGCTGGTCACCCTTGCCCTTTACGCCGGCAGGTAAAACAATCCCTTCCCATCGGGCGCCGCATTGATTAGAATCGAAGACGTTGCGGTCTAAGGGTTGCGCGGGAAGGTTAACCAAGGAGTCAAAATGAGCGGTATCGGGAAGGCTGAGCAGTCGGTCAGGCAAAAGGTGCGCATCTGCAAGTTGAAAAAGGATGGTGAGCTTGAGGAGGTCGAGCGGCGCGAACAAAATCCGATAGTCTTCTGCAGCAAATGCAAGGCAAAGGCGGACGATCCGTCCTCCCTTTGCAACCCGCGGGCGCTTAAGGCGGTTAAACGATAACGAAAGTTGAGGCGTAGTCCCTGTCCGTAGATCGCCTGCAGTGCAATGCTGGGGTTCACGATGAACGATTCACCCCAACCTGCCGTCCGGGCCCTCGCTTAAGGCTCAACCTATCACCCCCATCTCCCTGCCGATTCCGGTAAAGACCGCCAACCCGGTGTCCAGGTCCTGCCGGGAGTGCGCCGCGCTGATCATGACCCGGATGCGCGCTTTTCCCTTGGGCACGGTGGGAAAGCCGATCGGCATGGCGAAGATGCCAGGCTCGGAATCGAAGAGCCTGCGCGAGAACTGCTGGGCGAGCGAGGCGTCCCCCAGCATGACCGGCGTAATGGGGGTGACGCTCCCCCCGAGGTCGAACCCGGCCTGCTTCATCCCCTCCTTGAAATAGCGCGTATTCTCCCAAAGCTTTTGCACAAGTTCCGTGCTTTGCTCCAGCAGATCTACTGCGGCGAGGCAGGCGGCGGTGTCCGCGGCGGTAACGGCGCTCGAGAAGAGAAAGGGGCGCGCCATTTGCCGGATCCAGTCTATGACGACCTTTCTCCCCGCGATGACGCCCCCCATGACGCCGAACGCCTTGGAGAGCGTGCCGATCTCCAGGTCGAACTTGCCGTTCAGCTTGAAGTGGTCCACTATGCCGCGCCCGCCGCGCCCCAACACCCCTTCGCCATGGGCATCATCCACCATGGTGACGATGCCGTGGCGTTCGCAGATTTCGAAGAGCCGATCCAGCGGCGCGATGTCGCCGTCCATGGAAAAGACGCCGTCTGTGACCAGCAGGGCGCGCCGGTAAAGGCCCTGGTTCTCCTCGATGGCCCGTTCGCAATCCTCAACGTCGCAGTGCTCGTATACCACGACCTTGGCGGAGGAGAGCCTGCACCCGTCGATGATGCTTGCATGGTTCAGCCGGTCCGTGAAGATGATGTCCCCCTTGCCGGCCATGGGAGGGATGGCGGCCTGGTTGGCGCAAAAACCGGATTGAACGTAGAGGGCATCCTCCACCCCCTTGAAAGCTGCCAGGCGTTCCTCCAATCGTCGATGCAGTTCCAGCGTTCCGGCGATGCTGCGTACCGCCGCCGGGCCTACCCCCCACTCCTCAATGGCTACCTGGGCCGCCCTCTTCAGCCTGGGGTGGTTGGCGAGCCCCAGGTAGTTGTTGGTGCAGAAGTTGAGTACCTTCTTGCCGTCCACGACCATCCAGGGCCCGCAGGCGGAGCCGATGGTGCGTATGGAGGTTTTCAGCCCCTGTCGCTTCAGGGCGCTCAGTTCCTCGATGATCCAGTCGAATTTATCCGGCATGGCTTAAGCTCCTCCTCTTGGCCCTTTTGTGTCCGGTGAGGGATCTTTCCGGTTAGATATGCGTATCCTCCACCCAGTTGAGTATCACCTTGCCGGCGTTGCCCGAGCTCATCACCTGGAAGGCCTCCTCGAACCGCGTATAGTGCATCCGGTGCGTGATTATCGGGCTCAGGTCCAGGCCGATCTTGATGAGAGATTGCATCAGGTACCAGGTCTCGTACATCTCGCGCCCGTAGATCCCCTTGATGGTCAGCATGTTGAAGATCACCTGGTTCCAGTCGATGGCCAGCTTTTCGCTGGGAATGCCGAGCATGGCGATCTTGCCGCCGTGGCACATGTTGTCCAGCATCTCCTGGAACGCGCCGCCGTTTCCGGACATCTCCAACCCTACGTCGAATCCCTCTTTCATGCCTAGTTCCTGCCGCACCTGCGCCAGGCTCTTCTCCTTGACGTTGAGCGCGACGGTCGCCCCCATCCGCTTGGCCAGGTCGAGGCGGTAGGGGTTCAGATCGGTGGTGACGATGAAGCGCGCACCGGCGTGTCGGGCGATCGCCGTGGCCATGATGCCGATGGGGCCGGCCCCGGTGATCAGGACGTCCTCGCCCAGCACCGGGAAAGCCAGGGTGGTGTGGGTGGCGTTTCCGAAGGGATCGAAGATGCTCAGAATATCCATCGGGATCTGCGGGTCGGCATGCCAGACGTTGGTGACCGGGATGCAGATGTACTCGGCAAAGGCGCCCGGGCGGTTCACCCCTACCCCGTTGGTGTCCTTGCAGAGGTGGCGTCTCCCGGCCAGGCAGTTGCGGCATCTGCCGCAGACGATGTGCCCCTCCCCGGAGACGATGTCGCCTAGGTTCAGGTCGAAGACGTTGCTCCCCATGGCGGCGACGCGACCTACAAACTCGTGGCCGATCACCATCGGCACCGGTATGGTCTTCTGCGCCCAGCCGTTCCAGTCCCAGATGTGCAGATCGGTGCCGCAGACGGAGGCCTTGTGGACCTTGATCAGCACGTCGTTGATGCCCACCCCGGGGACCGGAACCTCTTCCAGCCACAATCCAGGTTTGGGGTATTTCTTGACCAACGCCTTCATGGTTGCCTGCATGGGCTGGCTCCTCTAATGGATGTCGCTGAGTCGCGGGTTAATGATATCAAGTTCACACGGCATGTAAATAGGGCGATTCGGGCGCGGAGGACAGAGGGGATTTGGCCCGGGCGGGACCAAGGCGCCTTGCTGCGAGACAAGGGAACTCTGTTATGATTTGCCCATTTCATCTTCCAAAAGGAGAAGGCCATGAGCGAAATCAAAAGCTGCCCCAAGCCCGAGGAGCACAAGAAGCATATGTGCCAGTTGAAGCAGGAAGGCCGTATCGAAGAGATGGATCGGCATTCGGCGCAACCGAAATTCGCCTGCAACAAGTGCGGGGCAAAGTCCGACGAAGAGGCCTACCTATGCAACCCGCGACCGTTATAATCGGGCGACGCGGTATCGGCACACAACGGAAGGTGGTCGACGGGCCGCTTTCCGTTGCCTCGTATTAACCGGCTTATTCTCGTTGCGCGGATATTTCAGGGGGTATTCATCATTTAACAGTAAAGTAAAACAATATTTTGCCGATTATGGTATTGAGCAAGCCGTTATGATATAAAGATTTCCGAGAGGGTTAAGCTCGGCAGCCGAGGTGACTGAACGTCGGCCATTGGTCGGGCTATTTGTTGAGGTAACGATGTTTTACGGCATTGCTGGTATCTTTTCCCGGTCCTCTTCACGGATGCTCTGCTGCCTGGCGGCCTTGCTGTTTCTTGGCGCGGCAAAGGGGCACGCTTCCCACTCAGAGCCGCACATCCTGGTCCTTAACTCCTACAACAACGGATATGACTGGTCCGATGACGAGATGCAGGGGCTGCGCGGCACGTTGTTGCGGAAGTTTACGCGCGTGGATTTGTTGGTTGAGCATCTGGATACCAAGAGGTTCCACGGAAAGGAACATTTCCCCCAGCTGGCCACCCTTTTCGCCTCCAAGTACCGTGAACAGCATTTTGACGTAGTCATCGCCATGGACGATGCGGCTTTTGAGTTCGCCACGCGTTACCGTGCTCTTCTTTACCCCGACATCCCCTTGGTTTTCTGCGGCATCAACGATTACAAGCCGAGCATGATCTCCGGCCAGAAAAAGACAACCGGCGTGGCCGAGCTCCATGACTCAGCCGGGACACTGGCACTAGCCCTAAACCTTCACCCGGCCACTCGCGAAGTCGTGGTTATCCACGATTTCACCGAGACAGGTCTTGCCATGCGGCGTGAGCTGGCCGGTCATGCTTCCGGATATCCCGGAATATCGCTTCGTTTTCTTGAAGAAATGCCGATTGAAAAGGCTGTAGGGCAACTGAAGGCTCTTTCCGCTGACGCTCTTGTGTTGATGCTCTCCTACACGGTAGAGAGGGGAGGGCGCTCCTTTACCCAGTCGGAAATCGCCCGCATTGTCACCTCTGCCAGCACGGTTCCGGTTTATGCCGTTCATGCAGCCCAGCTTGGAGCCGGCGTTCTGGGCGGACGCATGATGGAGGGGAGGGTCCAGGGGGAAAAGGCTGCCGAACTTGCCATCAGGGTCATATCCGGAGAGGCGGCTGAAGGAATTTCCGTATTAACCGAAAACCTCTCGACGACCATGTTCGACGACGCGGTGCTGCGCCGTTTCAATGTGGATCGGAAAAAACTCCCCCCCGACGCTCGCGTCATCAACCAGCCTGTCTCCTTTTATGCCGTTAATAAGACGGCCTTCTGGATAGGGACGATCATCGTCCTGTCGATGATGGCGCTACTGGTGATCCTCTATCTGAACCATGATCGCCGCAAGCGCCTGGAGAAAATCCTGCTGATGACAGAGGCGAAATTCAGGCAGCTCTTCGATAGCGCGGGAGACGCAATCTGTATCCACGACTTCAATTTCAACATCCTGGAAGTGAATCAGGCCGCCTGCGACAGGCTAGGGTACAGCCATGAGGAGTTATTGCGCCTCACCTTGCAGGAGATCGAGGCGCCGGAGCTAAGATGCGGGCTTACCGAGCGGCTTGCCAACGTGCGCAAGCATGGGAGCGCGCTGTACGAGTCGATGCAACTGACCAGTAGCGGGGAAGCGGTGCCGATCGAGGTCAGCAGCAGGGTGATCGAATATCATGAAGGACCCGCCGTTCTCAGTATCGTACGGGACATCTCCGGCCGCAAACGTATCGAATTACGTGAAAAAACCAGGCTCAAGATACTTGAGGAGATGGCTACCGGCTCCAACCTTGAAGAACTGCTTATCTATATCGTCCGCTTCGTCGAGCAGGAAAGCCCCGGGGCTCTATGCTCGGTGCTGCTGGCGGACGATTCGGGGACCCGGCTGAACCATGGCGCCGCACCAAGCCTCCCGGAGTTCTACAACCAGGCGGTAAACGGCCTCAGGATCAAGAAAGGGATGGGGTCGTGCGGCAGCGCCGCCTTCCTGAAAAAGCGGGTCATCGTGGAGGATATCGAGACGCATCCTTTCTGGAAGGGATTCCAGCCGGCTCGCGATGCAGGGCTGCGTGCCTGCTGGTCGGAACCTGTCTTGTCCGTCAGCGGGGAACTGCTGGGGACATTTGCCATCTATTACCGCAGTTGTCGCAGCCCGAGAGAAGAGGAACTCGCGCTGATAGAATCGGCGGCCCATATGGCAAGCATCGCCATCGGCCGGGTAAGAAGCGACGAGAGTCGATTGCATCTGGAAGAACAGATGCGGCAAATGCAGAAGATCGAGGCGATCGGTCTTCTGGCCGGCGGCCTGGCCCACGATTTCAACAACTTGCTGACCCCGATCTTCGTCTATGCGGATATGGTCAAGCGCAGTTTCAGCAGCGAAGATCCCAACGGGAAGAAAATGGACGGCATCCTCTTGTCCGCCCACAAGGCCGCGGAACTCACCAAGAAGCTGCTATCTTTCGGCCGCAAGCAGATGCTTACCATGAACGTGCTGGAATTGAACGAGGTTGTCGTGTCGCTGCTTGATCTGATGCAGAGAACGATCCGCACCAATATCACCATCAAGACCAATCTCACCCCCCTGGGGGCCCCTGTTTTTGCCGATCGCTGCCAAGTAGAGCAGATTCTGGTGAACTTTGCCGTTAATGCGCGGGACGCAATAACCGGCAACGGCAGCATCGTGATAGAGACCGGCAATGTGATACTGGATGAAGAGTTCACCAAGCTGCATCCCGGAATGAAGCCCGGTCCTCATGTGCTCCTGTCATTCAGCGATGACGGCTGCGGGATGAACGAGAAGGTGCTGAGCCGCATTTTCGAGCCCTTCTATACCACAAAGCCGACCGGACAAGGGACCGGACTGGGGCTGGCCACAGCCTATGGCATAGTCAAGCAGCATAACGGCTATATCCGGGCGGAAAGCCAAGCCGGCAAGGGAACCACCTTCCTGGTCTACCTCCCCAAGCCCGCAGGCGAAGTCAAGCCCGATCGAGCGGAGCAGCGGGTCATACGTATGGCGCCTGTAAATGCAAACGGCGCCACGATACTGATAGTGGATGACAACGAGACCATCCGGGAAATGGCCGTCGATTTGCTCCAATCGTCCGGGTATCGGGTACTGGTTGCCGAAACACCGTTGGAGGCCCAACAGATGGCGAACTCCCCGGGAGTTTCGTTGGACCTGCTGGTCACCGACGTGGTCATGCCGGAGATGAGCGGGCCTGACCTTTATGAGCGCATGGTCATGAAGTATCCAGCACTGCCGGTGCTCTATATCTCCGGCTATACCTTCGATGTGAAGGTTCATAAACGATCGCAGCAAAAAGGCGTCGGCTTTCTCCCCAAGCCCTTCACTTCCGAGCAATTTCTCGATGGTGTCGAAAAAGCAGTATCAAGGGTCGGCGCGGCTTGATGTAACTGCTTAAAACAAAGAATCCCCCGTTTCTCTATCAAATATCACTTCACCCGCTCACAGACAGTCCTACCCCAAGCCCTTTCACTGTAAAACAGGCCGCGAAATTCGATTTATTGTCACAGTCATGAGTTTAATATAATTCTGGTTCAGCTGGACTCTTCTTGGTTTAGAAGTAATTTATAAATACTGGCAATAGAAAATCCAATTGGCGCTAGCGGGTGAAAAACTCCATATGCTTTCAGGGAAAGCAGCATGTGGAATCATGGCTGGCGGCAAGGTGAGGCTTTGCGGGGGGTATCCATGCGACAGCCGGCACGAGGAGGAGTAATGGAAAAGCATAAACTGTTGAGGGGAGCCGCCCTGTTTTGCACACTGGCTTCGGCGGGGACGTTGTTTGGGTGCTCGCATTATGAAGTCAATACCGGCCGCGGCAACATACCTGGCCACTACATCCGTTATGAGATGCAGGAGGCAGATCGCGCCATTGAAGCTGCCCGTGCTGCGGGAAAGGATCAATCATGTCCCGCGGAGTTCCAGCAGGCGGAGGCGGCCAAGGCCGATGCCTACGACGTGTTCAGGGCATGCCGTACTGAAGAGGGCGCCGCTTTGGCAAAAGGGGCCACCGCGAAGGCGAAGGCGCTCTGTCCGCCCAAGATCGCTCAACTAGCCACAAGGCCGGTGCCCCCCACTGACAAGCTCACCATAACTCCAGGTTCGATCAGCAGCGGTGGGACGGCGACGCTCAGCTGGACCTCGACAAACGCCAAGGTGTGTGCGATCGAACCGAGTATCGGCATGGTGCAGCCCGAGGGTTCCTTGACCGTCATGCCTCAAAATAGCGCTGTTTACACGCTGGTTTGCAGTGGCGCAGGCGGTACCGCGAAGAGCGAGGCAGGCATCCATGTCATGCCTCCCCCACCGGTGCCGGTTGCAGTCGCGCCACTTCAGGTGGTATTACCGGAGGCTGCAGCGGCTAAACTGTGCAGTCCGGCAGTTATCGATGTCCGATTCGACACCAACAGGGCAGAGATAAAGCAGGTTTATCACGACGAGTTGAAAGCGCTCGGCGCGTTCCTCGCCGAGTTCCCTGAAGCGACCGGAGTTATCGAGGGGCATACCGACAGCGTGGGCAACAAGGCCGCGAACCTGAAGCTCTCGCAGCGGCGTGCCGACAGCGTGCGCAACTACCTCATCAAGAACTTTGGCGTAACACCCGAAAGGATCAAAGCGGTAGGCTACGGACCGGCAAAGCCGATCGCGGATAACGGCAGCGCTTCAGGAAAACAGAAAAACCGCCGCATCGAGTCGAATTTCGCCTGCAACTGATGAAACCCGGAAAAGCTCGATGAAAAGAAGGCGCCCTGGGAGATTCGCCAGGGCGCCTTCTTTTTTTCCTGCATGGTGCGGGCCCCCTTCACTCTCTGAAGTCCCAAAACGGCCTAGCAGTGCATCCGTGGAAAATATCTGATATTATCCACCAAGCTGATACTGTTAAATCCATACCATAGACTGGATGAGGGCGGGCCGGAGCTGAAAAGCCCCGAGACACAGGAGTATTTTCATTCAGCTTTCACTGGGAGACCAGCCCCAAGTTCCAGCACAACATTGCCGAATTAACGTATGGGAGCTCAAATGACGCAGGCGAGGTTCGATTTCGACGAGATCATCGACAGGCGGGGCACCGCCAGCGAGAAGTGGGACAAGTACCGGGACCGGGACGTCATCCCGCTTTGGGTGGCGGACATGGACTTCCGTTCGCCCCCCGCCGTCATCGACGCGCTGCACGAGCGGGTGAGCCACGGGGTTTTCGGTTACACGGCGCCTTCCGAGGGGCTGGTCCGGGCGGTAATCGACGCACTGGCAGGTGAATTCGGCTGGCAGGTGCAAAAGGAGTGGATCACCTGGCTTCCGGGGCTGGTTACCGGTCTCAACGTCGCTTGCCGTGCGGTGGGAGCGACGCCGGAAGACGAAGTCATCACCTTCACGCCGATTTACCCGCCCTTCATGTCCGCCCCGCCGCTCTCGGGGAAGACCCTGGTGAAGGTGCCGCTTCAGTACGAGAACGGCCGCTGGGGGCTGGACCTCGAGGCTTTGGAACGGGCGGCCAGCGAGAGAACGAGGCTTCTTTTGCTGTGCAGCCCGCATAATCCCGTCGGAAGGGTCTGGACGTTGCAGGAGCTGGAAGCCCTGGCGCGGTTTGCCGACAGCCGCGATCTGGTCATCTGCAGCGACGAGATCCACGCGGGGCTGGTTCTGGACCAGGGGGTGAGCCACATCCCGATCGCCACCCTGTCTCCGGAGACCAGCCGGCGCACCATCACCCTCCTGGCGCCCAGCAAGACCTTCAACGTGCCGGGGCTTGGCTGTTCCTTTGCAGTCATATCGGACGCTACCCTGCGACGCGCCTTTCGAAGGGCCATGGGAGGGATCGTGCCCCATGTCAACCTGCTGGGCTACACCGCAGCGGAAGCGGCCTATCGCAACGGGGCGGAGTGGAGGCAGGAGCTGCTTTCGTACCTGCGCGGCAACAGGGATCTGGTTGCCCGGGAAATAGCGACGATGCCGGGATTGACCGTGGCGCACGTGGAGGCTACCTATCTCTCCTGGATAGACCTGCGGGAAACCGGGATCTCAGATCCCGCGCGGTTTTTCGAGGAGGCGGGCGTAGGTCTATCGGACGGAGCCGAATTCGGCCTGCCCGGGTTCGTCAGGCTGAACTTCGGCTGCCGGCGCGCGCTCCTTGCCGAGGCGCTGCGGCGCATGCGGGTAGCGCTTGGCGGCCGGCGCGAAAACATTTAGGTAGATTCAACTCGCTGATCCGATATCGGAACAAGGGCCGCTGAAGTCAAAACAGTTCGACGCAAAGAACGCTAAGTATCCGCGAAGGCGCGAAGAACAACGAAGCTTTTTGAAGTTAGAACCACGCGCCCCAGCCACCTTCCCTCATCCCTGTCTCACCACCCACTCTCCCCGGCACCCTGTTGAAGAAAATAATTCCCGCAAGTTCAGGTGATGAATGCCAAAAGTGCTCGTATTCGTTGCGCCAGCGTGAAAAACCAATGCCTTAAGTGTAGTTGATCAAACCAGTATAAAAAATAGCTTGATTTCTTGACTCATTTAGTAGTATTTACTGCGTACCAAATACTGTACTGCGGGAGTAAGCAATGATTGGAAGGATTCTCACACGGCTGGTTCCGGTTCTGGTGCTCATGGCGGCGTTTACCTCGACTGCGTGGGCGAAGCAACCGCAGGGGTATAAGGGCTATGCCCGCGGCTCCTCACTGATAACGGCCCACGAACTCAAGAAGCTGATCGATGCCAAGGACCCGAAACTGGTGGTCCTGGCGGCGGCAAACGATCTTGAGTACCGTCTCGGGCACATCCCCGGATCCCATCAGGTGGACCGGCCGGCCTACGAAGCATCGGCTGATTCGCAAGACGGCGTCACCGGCAACCTGATCGATGCCGCCGGATTCACCAAACTCGCACAAAGCTTCGGCGTCAAAAAAGGCTCGAAGGTGGTGGTTTACGACACCAAATACGATGCAACCCGGCTATGGTGGGCCTTCCTCTATTACGGAAAGTCTGACGTCAGAGTGCTGGACGGCGGCATAAAAGCCTGGAAGGACGCCGGATATGACACGGCCATCCTCTCTCCTCGCGCCGCAAAAAAGGGGAGTTTCGTTGCCAAGGTCTCCTTGCCGCAGTCCCGCGTTGATAACGACGCGATCCTTGCGTTGCAAGATCCCGCAAAAGGGCAGCTTTGGGATAATCGGGACACCAAGGAGTACTGCGGCGAGGAGTTGAAGAAGGGGGCCTACCGGAAGGGACGCATCCCGTGGGGCAAGCACAGCGACTGGGTGATCTTCAAGAAGAAGGATAATGCGGCTGAGTGGATTCCCGCTGCGGATTCGCAAGGGGTGTTGAAAAAGCTCGGTGTCGACCCGAAAAAGAACCAGTATTTCTTCTGCCAGTCGGGAGTCCGTTCCACGCAGGCGCTTTTCACCTTCTACCTGCTCGGGTACTCCCTGGATAAATTGCACAACTACGACAGTTCCTGGATCGGCTGGTCCAAAGTCGCCTCGCTCCCCATTGAAAGCGGGTGCAGCGTGAATCCCGAGGTCGCGTCGGCAAATTAGGGGCAGCCTGAAAAACCCCTGAGCGAATTAAAAAAATGACCGGCTTCTTTGGCCGGTCATTTTTGTTGGTTTCACGCTGCTACCCGCCTAGTCGAAAATCCGGTTTTCCTGTTCCCTAACCCGGATGAAGGTGGTCCGCTTGGTCAACTCCTTAAGGACCGAGGCCCCGACATAGGTGCAGGCGGAGCGTACGCCGCCCAGTATCTCCCGTACCGTGTCGTCGATAGGTCCCCTGTAGGGAACCTCCACGGACTTCCCTTCCGAGGCGCGGTAGGAGGCGATGCCCCCTGAATGTTTGGTCATGGCTGTAATGGAACTCATGCCGTAAAACAGTTTGAATTTCCTCCCCTCGCGTTCCACGAGTTGCCCGCCGCTTTCGTCGTGTCCGGCGAACATCCCCCCCAGCATGACGAAATCGGCCCCTCCTCCGAATGCCTTCGCGACGTCTCCGGGACAGGTGCAGCCGCCGTCGGATATGATCCTCCCCCCCAGCCCGTGCGCCGCGTCCGCGCACTCTATGACGGCGGACAACTGCGGATAGCCGACACCGGCCTTGATGCGCGTGGTGCAGACCGAACCGGGACCGATCCCCACCTTGACGATATCCGCTCCCGAAAGTAGCAGTTCCTCGACCATCTCGCCGGTCACCACGTTTCCCGCCACGATCGTCTTATCCAGGAAAGCGTCGCGCACCTTCTGTACGTAATCCACGAAGCTTTCCGAATAGCCGTTGGCGACGTCGATGCAAATGAAGCCGATCTTGGGGTGGCTTTTCATGATGGTGGAAAGCTTCTCGAAATCCGCCCCGGAAGTGCCGGTGCTGACCATGATCCGTGGGTAGATGTCGTCGTTTCTGCTGGCGAGATAGGCCGCCCATTGTTCCACCGAATAATGCTTGTGGACTGCGGTCAGCATGCCGTGAGTGGCGAGGCAATCGGCTACCTCGAAGGTGCCGGTAGTGTCCATATTGGCGGCGATGACCGGGATTCCGCTCCATTCGTGCTTGCTGTGCAGGAACTTGAAGTGCCGCTGCAGGTCCACCTGGGAGCGGCTTCTCAGGTTGGACCTCTTCGGTCTGATCAGCACGTCGCCAAATCCAAGTTTCAGATCGCTCTCCAGAAACATACGCTATCTCCTCTGCTGATGAATCGCTGCTAGATCTTGCCCCGGGACCTTTGGCCATCCCGGTCAATATCATTCATGAGACATTGAGGCTCTGGAGCCTGTAAGAGAGTAGCCTAAAAAAAAGGACGCACAAGACTAAATATGTGGAATGTCGTCAAGTTATCGCTGCGGCACAATAAGTTATTTATCTCGCCGCTCTCCCGGTTCCTTGGCCGGTGACCATTACGCGCAGTTGCTCCAATGAAAAGGGCACCTGCTCGCTGCGTCCGCCCCGGTGCCGGTGGCGGGAGCTGCGAGTAACCTCAGTCGCCAGGCCCATAATCCCGGAAAGAGTTGTCTTTACGGCCATCTAGGTCGTGTGCTAGAGTGCCGCCTGAGGTGATGACACATGCACGAGCGGAATCGGCTGCGCAGGCGGCGCTGGTTGATCTTTTTTATCCTGGCCCTGACCTATATCCTGGTCTACTTCTATCGGGTGTCGCTTGCCGTGGTGGCGGGGGACATCTCGCGCGAACTTCATCTCACGCCGGCCCAGCTTGGCTCGCTCTCCAGCATCCTTTTCTACGTTTATGCCGCGGCCCAAATCCCTCTGGGGCCGATGATCGACCGTTTGGGGAGCCGCCTGGTGATCGGCGGTTGCAGCGTGCTGACGGCGATCGGAGGGGTGCTTTTTTCACAGGCGGGCAGCATGGGTGAGGCGATGGTCGCCCGGGCGTTGCTAGGGATGGGGACTTCGGCGGTCTTGATGGCAACCTTCACCATCTTCAGCCACTGGTACACCAGGCAGGAATTCGGGAAGGTCTCGGGTCTGATGGTCGCGGTGGGCAACCTTGGCAATCTGGCCGCGACCGCGCCGCTTGCGCTCGCAGTAGCCTTCATCGGCTGGCGCGACTCTTTCCTGGCGATAGGCGTGCTGCAGGCGCTGGTCACCGTGCTGGTTTTCGGGCTGGTACGCGACCGGCCGCCGCAAACGACCGCAGACGGTGCAGAAGCAACTCCAGAGAAAATCGGCATGATCGCCGCGTGGAAGCAGATCCTCGGCAACGAGGATTTCTGGCTCCTGGGCGGGCTCGCCTTTGCCTGGTACGGCAACTATCTGGCGGTGCAGGGGCTGTGGGGCGGGCCGTACCTGATGGAGGTGTTGAAGCTGACCCGTGAGGAAACCGGCCGGATGCTCATGTACACCTCGCTCGGATTCATCGTCGGGAGTCTGGTCGTAGACGGCGTGGCACGGAAGTTGCGTTCCTACAAGAAGACCTTGCTCGGCGGGCAACTGCTACTCTTGCTCCTCATGACGAGCTTTCTCGGGCCGGCCGAGCTGCTGCCTCCCGTAGCCCTTGCCCTGCTGTTCTTCGTGCTGGGCCTTGCGGTGTCGAGCGGGGTGATGATCTATCCCATTGTCCGGTCCATGTTCCCGGTCACCATCGTCGGGACTGCGCTTACCTCGCTTAATTTCTTCGTACTGATGGGAGCCGCGTCTGTCCAGCAGGTGATGGGGGTGATAGTCGGATCGTTCCTGTCACTGACCCCGCAAGTGCCGGCGCAGGCTTACCGTGCGGCATTCCAGTTTCCCGTAGCCGTGCTGGCGTTCGCGGTAGCACTTTTCTTCTTCGCAAAGGATTACCGGGAGAGCTAGCGGGGTGCTAATTCCTGGAGTGCGGTCCTGAAGCCCTGCAGGGTTTTGGATCGCTTCAGCTGCTTCAATTCCCGGTCCAGTTCCTCGTCTTCCACATTGGCGACTACCCCCTTGATCTTGCCCAGCACCTGGGAATCCCCGCAAAAAAGGTCGCAGTAAAGCGGCAGCAGATCGGTGATGTAGCGGTGCAGCATATCCTTTCTCTCGCGGTAGTCCGGATCGGCCGGGGCGCGCCCGCGCAGCCTCTCGAAAAGCATCGGCTCTCCAATGCCTCCCCTGCCGAGCATGAGCCCTGCGGCGCCGGTCTCCTCCAGAATCCGCAGCCCGGCCGCGCTACTCCTGATGTCCCCGTTGGCGATGACCGGAAGCGCGGTCCTTTTCACCACCTCCGCGGTTATGCCGTGGTCAGCCAGGCCGCTGTACGCCTGCCGTACGGTACGGGGATGAAGCACCAGAAAGTCGACCCGCGCCGCCTCGAACAGGGGGAGCAGCGAGAAAACCTGTTCCGGGTCCTCGTACCCGGCCCGCAGCTTGATCGAGAAGGTACCGTAGATAGCTTCGCGCAGCGCGGGGATGATTTCCTCCAGCAGTTCCGGGCGCTTCAGCATCCCGCCTCCGGTGAGGCCGCTGGTCATGCGTCCGTAGGGGCAACCCATGTTCAGGTTGATATGCTCGGCTCCGGCGTCCTGCGCGGCCTGGGCTGCCGAAACAAGCGCCTCCCGCCCGTGACCGATCAGTTGCACCACCAGCGGCACCCCGCCTTCCGAGGGAGCGATCTCACGCAGGTCGCCGGGCGCCAGACGCTTCTTTGCCGCGACCGGGTTCACACGCATGAACTCGGTGCAGACTACGTCCGGACGCACCCACTGGATGAAAAGCGCCCTGAGCGCGCGGTTGGTGAGACCCTGCATCGGCGCCAGCATGAGTGGTTTCTCGCCCGGAAGCCAGGGAAGTTTTGCGTGGCCGTTCATTGGGTACTCCTTGGCTGCTTCTGGGGGGTGTTATTGGAAATGATCACGGAAGGCTGTCCATACGCAGAGGGTGATTCAGGTTTTGCGGATATTGCATCGAGCGGGAAGGCGGCGCAGGGGCCGCCCTCCCATGACGGATCTTTCCTTGAGACAGATGCTGTGCTGCTACAGAATCTCGAGCAACTCGATCTCGTAGGTGATGTCTTCGCCTGCCAGCGGGTGGTTGGCGTCGACGGTAAGCGTGTCCTCGGTCACCTCGACAACGGTTACTTCGACCGGCTCGTCGTCATCGCCGGTCAGCTCGAGCTCCATCCCGACTTCGGGGACGATGTCGCCGGTCAGTTGCTCGCGGCTGATGGAGAAGACTTCTTCCTCGTCGTACTCGCCAAAAGCGTCTTCGGCGGGGATGGTGACGGTTTTCTTCTCGCCCGGCGCCATGCCGACCAGCGCTTCCTCGACCTGGGGGAAGAAGTCCTCGGCGCCTATGGTGAGCTCCATCGGGCCGGTCTCGCAACCGCAGCCGTCGTCGTCGCAGCCGCAGTCGGCATCGGTGTCGTCACAGCATCCTGTTTCCTTGATGGTGGTATCGAAAACGGAGCCGTCTTCCAGTTTGCCTGTGTAATTGATGATTACCTTGTCGCCGCTTTTTGCAGTCGCCATTTTAATATTTCCTTATTTTGTGCTTTTTGAGTTTGAGCCGCTATCGGCTGGATGTTACGTGTGACCGTGCCCGGTAGTCCAGCAAAATCGTCGCCGGGAGACAAATATTTTGCGCGGCCTCCCGGCGCATCGCCCGCCTGAGAGCCTTGGCCGACTGCATTTTTTACTCTCTTTTCAGGGGAGAGTCCGCGCCTTCCTTGGCACTTACTTCCGGTGGGGGGGCGTTGTCAGGCCTTGGTGCCGCTTTCATTGCGCAGCTTCTTGGCAAAGAAATTGTAGCACTGCAGGTAGGTGAGGATGGTAAGTGTAAAGCTGTAGAAGATCACGCTCAACACCAGGGGGTCGGCGGGTGCCGCCAGCATGAAAATGACGAAGAACCCGAAGGTGGCCATCTTGATGATGTCCGCCCACCTTTTTTTCTTGGAAAAGGCCTTGGTCTCTTCCTTGTCGAGCGTCCTGCCCACCAGGGAAAAATCCCGGTTCGCTTCCTTGGCGGCAAACTTGAAGATCGGGTAAAAGAGGCCGAGCTGGATTACGAAGGTCGCTATCACCCCGCTCATGAATTGGTCCCCTCTGCCGAGCATCCCGAGTTTTATCTGGAAATTGATCGCTGTAAAAACAAGCAGCGCCATCAGTACGACCTGCACCACGGCGAAAATTTTGATCGTTTTGTTGATCCTCTTCAAGTCCAAGATACCAGGCATGTACTCTCCTCTGATCGGTATTGCCCATTGCAGGCGTACAGTTGGTTAAGATAGCAAATAAAATAATGTTATACAATCACAAAGGTTTTGCCGCGGACGGGTTCCCGAATCATGCCTTCCATGCCATTTTTGCGTTGATCCGCGCTCCGGAATCGAGTACTTTGACGCAACCAAGTCAAAGCATTGAGCCTGATCTAAAAGGAGTAATACGGATGGATGTGATGCTGAACGGCACCGAACTGCGGGTACTCGGCTCGCTGATCGAAAAAGAGCTGACCACGCCTGAATATTACCCCCTGTCGCTGAACGCCCTGGTCAACGCCTGCAATCAGAAGTCGAACCGTGAGCCGGTGCTGGGCCTGGACGACTCCGAGGTGACCCGGGCGCTGGACTCTCTGAGGTTCAAGCAATTCGCCCTGCTCTCCGGGATGGGGGGGCGGGTGCCCAAATATCGCCACGCGCTGGTGGAGAAATTCCGGTTTTCCCCGGCCGAGCTGGCCATTCTGTGCGAGCTGTTGGTCCGCGGACCCCAGACCGTGGGCGAGCTCAGGACCAGGGCGGAGAGGATGCACTCTTTCTCGGATCTCTCCGAGGTCGAGACTGTGCTGGAGGATCTGATGGAGCGCACTCCAGCCGTCGTGACAAGGCTGCCGCGACAGCCCGGGCGCAAGGAACCGCGTTATTGTCATCTTTTTGCGGGGGAGCCGGATCTGACTGAAGTCGCCGCGCACTCCGAGATGACCAGAGCAGGCAGCAGCGCCGAGAGCGAAAAGATCGCCAGGCTGGAGCAGGAGCTCTCGGAACTGCGTCAAGAAGTGTCGACTCTGCGCCAAAGCGTCGCCGAGTTCAAGAAATCGTTCGAGTAGAGGAGCTGGATATGACTGTTTCCAAGCAGGAGCTTGCCGCCAAGATCGATGTCGCCGAATGGCTTATGCTGAGGGCCCACCTGGAAAGAGGGGGATTGATCGTAGTCGATCCCCTGCTGGATCTTGCCGAGGTGGGGGTTGGAGTCACAGCCGACGACGTTGAATCCATCGAGCGTTGGCTCTTGTCCGGTTTGCTGGGCAAGCCCACCGCACGGCAGATCGAGCGCTGGGACGAAGCAAAGAGGGATGTCTTCCGCTGCCTGATAGTTTCCCCTTACGTGCTGATCCAAGAAGAACCACCCGCCAACCGGTGACAGGAGGTCCCATGGAGAAAGAGCATCCCGCCGACGTGTCTTGTTCGCGCTGCAGTGCCGTATGGCAAAAAAGCGGCACAACCAACTGCTGGAGCGGCGACCCGCTGACGGCGCCGCCCAAGCCGGGGAATTGCCCGGCCGAAGGACACGCAGGGATCGTCGAGGAGTCGGTAGGGCTCTTGAAGGGGGAGAGCGAGGACGCGCGGATCGCTTTCGTGGCGGCGCGGGTAGAGGGGCTTTGCTACCAGCCGATTCCCGGGAGCGACGCTGTGAACGCACGCTGGACCAGGATCGAAGACACCATTGCTTTCGCGAAGCTCATGGGTTATCAAAGGGTCGGGATAGCCACCTGCATAGGGCTTTTGGAGGAGTGCGACAGGCTGGTCGCCATCCTGAAGGCGCAGGGCTTCACGCCGCTCAGCGTCTGCTGCAAGGCGGGCAGCATCGACAAGAAGGAGCTCGGCCTGGAGGAGACGGACAAGGTGCGCCCCGGCACCTTCGAGCCGGCATGCAACCCGATCGCCCAAGCCCGGATCTGCAACGACCTGAAAACCGACATGAACATCATAGTGGGACTTTGCGTCGGCCACGACATGCTGTTCAACAAGCACTCCGAGGCTCCGGTGACCACGCTGGTGGTTAAGGATCGGGTTACCGGGCACAACCCCGCCGCGGTGCTTTACGGCCAGAACTTTTATTACAAGAGGCTCCAGAAGGGGCCGATGGTGGTGGAATAGCCCCGGTCTCCGGTCAGATCGTTACATCGATAGAGGCAGCAGGGAAAAGTTTCACTTGCACCCGTAGGTTGCCTCTTTGTTATGTATGGCGCCGTGACGGGTGAGTGTACTGGAATAGAGGATGAATTCCTCAACCTGGAAGGGAGGGAAAGCCAGCTCCCGGTTGATCGATTCGAACCGGGCGACAGCGGTCGACGGGGTCTCTTTGAGGCGGGCGAGGGTTATATGGGGGGAGAAGCGGCGTTCTTCGGCACAGATACCTGTTTGCAGAAGCGCCAATTCAAGCTCCTGCTGCAACCGGATGAGTTGGACGCATTGCTCCAGGCCGACCCAGAGCACTCTGGGATGCCCGTGGGGCGGAAAGTGGCCGACTCCCTGTACGGAGAGCGTGAACGTTTCGAAACAAACCCCTGCGAGCGCTACCTTGATCGCGGCGGAAATCTCCGGATCCACCTCCCCTATGAACCGCAAGGTCAGGTGGATTTCCGGGGCGCCCACGCATTTGGCGCCGGGGACTTCGAGCGGCAGGCGGGAAAGCGAGGCTTTTACCTGTTCGGGAAGATCGATGGCGACAAAGAGTCTCGGCAAGGTGCGCTCCTGTATAAGATGTAGAGAATTATGGGCCTGCGGAACAAAAAGGTTGACTAACCGGGTTTGGGATGTTAGAAAGTCTAGCTTTGGCGAACCGAAAGTAAAGGCGCGATAATGCTCGACGCGAGATACATACGCGAAAACCTGGATTCTGTAGAAGCGCGGCTCAAAACCAGAGGTGAAGGTGTGGATATCGCACGCTTCAAGGAACTGGATGACGGCAGACGTGAGCTTTTGCAGCAGAGCGAGACGCTTAAGGCGTTGCGCAACAAGGTTACCGAGGAGATAGCGCGTCTCCAGGACAAGAGTCAGGGGGCGGAGCGCAAGGCTGAAATGCGCGAGGTTTCCCAGAAGATAAAGGGGATCGATGAGTCACTGCGCGGCGTGGAAGAGGAGCTGCAGGCTTTTCTGCTCACCGTGCCCAATATCCCGCACCAGACCACTCCGGTAGGCAAGTCCGAAGCGGAAAACGTGGTGGTGAGAAGCTGGGGAGAAGTGCCCGCCCTCCCTTTCGCGGCAAAGCCGCATTGGGAACTTGGCGAAGAGCTCGGCATACTCGATTTCGAGCGGGGCGCAAAACTCGCAGGCGCGCGTTTCACGCTCTATCGCGGCGCCGGCGCCAGGTTGGAAAGGGCTCTCATTAATTTCATGCTCAATCTTCACACGGAAGAGCATAATTATATTGAAATGCTACCTCCCTTTATGGTAAACAGGGACTGCATGATCGGTACGGGCCAGTTGCCCAAGTTTGAGGAAGATCTCTTCCATATGGAAGGGGTCGATTTTTTTCTCATCCCGACCGCCGAAGTGCCGGTAACCAACATACATCGCGGCGAGATACTGAAAGGTTCCGAGCTGCCGATATCGTACGTCGCCCACACCCCATGCTTTCGCAAGGAAGCGGGATCGTACGGCAAGGATACGCGGGGTCTGATCAGGCAGCATCAGTTCAACAAGGTCGAACTGGTCAAATTCGCCTCCCCTGCGGATTCCTACCAGGAACTGCAAAAACTGCTCGGTCATGCCGAGGAGGTGCTGCGCAGGCTGCAGATCCCTTACCGGGTCGTGGAGCTTTGCACGGGCGACATAGGATTCTCGGCCGCCAAGACCTTCGACATAGAGGTGTGGTTGCCGGGTCAGAACTGTTACAGGGAGATCTCCTCCTGCAGCTGTTTTGAAGATTTTCAGGCGCGTCGGGCGGGTATCCGCTTCAGACCGGACGAGAAGGCCAAGCCCGAATTCGTCCACACGCTGAACGGTTCAGGTCTCGCAGTCGGAAGGACCGTGGTAGCCGTACTGGAGAATTACCAGCAGGCGGACGGTTCAGTGCTGATACCGGAAGTGCTCAGGCCCTACATGGGCGGGGTGGAGAGGATCAGCTAGACTTTGGAGGAATGGCCGAGTGGTTGAAGGCGGCGGTCTTGAAAACCGTTGAACGAAAGTTCCGTGGGTTCGAATCCTACTTCCTCCGCCAAAGCTTTTCAGCAGGATGCAGCACAGACTCAAACGGAGAGCTGGCCGAGTAGGTCGAAGGCGCTCGCCTGCTAAGCGAGTATACTGGGAAACCGGTATCGAGGGTTCGAATCCCTCGCTCTCCGCCATTTTAAGTCGACGCAGCATAAGCAGTAGTTGCAAACGGCAGTGGAGGTTTTGGTGAAGCGATTGATGAAACGGGTTGTTTTGTCTCTGGTCGCTGTTGGTTTAGTAATAGGGTGCAACGCGAAGGAAAAGAAAGAGCCCGAAGCAACCAACCCGAGACCGGTGAAGGCGGCGACAGTAGTAGTGGTTCCCGAGAGCGTGCAGGGCAAGTGGAAGTCGGTGCAGATCGCCGTTGCCGACAAGAAAGCCCATCAGCAGCAGATTTACACGCTGGAAATCGGGTCGGAGTTCCCGCTTCCGGGTTCGAATTTAACGCTTAAGGTAGCGGATTTTTTACCCCATTTCGTGATGGAAGGTACCACCCTCACCTCAGGCTCCAACGAGTTGAGGAACCCCGCAGCGAGGCTGATCATACGCGAGGGGGGGCGGGAGATATTCAAAGGGTGGCTCTTTTCACTCTACCCGACCACGCACACCTTTCAGCATCCGCAGTACGGTTTCACCCTGGTCGATTACGTTCCGGCCAGTTGACATAGTTTGCGCCCGTAGCTCAGCTGGATAGAGCAATGGACTACGAATCCATAGGTCGGGCGTTCGAATCGCTCCGGGCGCACCATTTGAAAAAACGAGGGGACAGGCGCATAGCCCGCCTCCTTGTTCGCATTTGCGGACCATCTCGATCCCTCAGCGGGAGAAGCACCTACAGTTATGACAGATTGCGCCCGTAGCTCAGCTGGATAGAGCACAAGACTACGAATCTTGGGGCCGGGCGTTCGAATCGCTCCGGGCGCACCATTCACCTTTCAGTTCAAAAACGGCCCTTCCGCATATTGCGGAGGGGCCGTTTTGTCGGTCACTATCCAATTTCTTTTTCCACACCTTCAAGCCGCTCCATTCCTCGAACAAGTCAACTCTCTTAAAATATGGTCTTAAGCGTGTTACTTAGGTACCGGCACCTCGCGGTCAGCCTCGACCTACTGCGATACTGACACTGTGGCTATTCAATTTGCTTTTTGCTGCATAAAGCATGGGCAGTAGAATTGCGTTGATACTTCGATATGATAATCTTGAATCCCAATAAACAGGACGAACAGAATAAATAATAGCAAAAGCCGGGCAGTTATATTTGAATTAATTAACCATTATGAAGCAATTTACGGACAGTTCGATCAAGGTTTGAACCAATATAAATATTGACAACAATAGGGAAATATTAAATTATCACTCTCACTGACGGTGATGCCCCTTATGTAACAGGTTATTGCTTGATTTTCCTGTAGCGGTACCTGCTTGCTGGTAGCGCGGGTGGCACTGCTCCAGATCCAGATGTACCGAGAGCCGTCCAAGTATAGGAAGTGAATTTCGCCCGGAGGAAGATGATGAGAATTAGCCTGCCCGGATCTCGGTTATTTGTTGTAGGAACCCTGTTAGGCTCGCTTCTTGGGGCTCCACTGGCGTTCGCGCAGTACGATCCGGAAGAAGCCGTCCCGCAGGACCTGGGCGAGATGGATCTGGAACAGCTAACCAACCTGAAGGTGGAGAGAGTTTACGGGGTGTCGAAGTTCGAGCAGGTGGTGACGGAAGCTCCCGCCTCGGTGTCAGTGGTGACCGCGGAGGAGATCAAGCGTTACGGCTGGCGCACCCTGGCGGACGTGCTCAATGCCAGTCGCGGCTTCTTCACCACCTATGACCGCAACTACAGCTACATCGGAATGCGGGGCTTCAACCGTCCCGGGGATTACAACAGCAGGGTGCTGCTGCTCGTCGACGGGCACCAGATCAACGATGTCCTTTACGAAACGGCCGCTATCGGTACCGAGTTCATCCTCGACCTCGCGCTGATCGACAGGGTCGAAATCATACGCGGCCCCAGTTCCTCGCTCTACGGCGCGGGGGCTTTCCTCGGAGTGATAAACGTCATCTCCCGCAGCGGCAGGCAAATCGACGGGTTCGAGGTGGGTGCCGCGGCCGGGAACCAAAGCACCGGCTCCGGGCGCGTCACCTATGGCAAGGCGTTCCAAGGGGGGGAACTGCTGTTATCCGGCTCGGGATATACCAGCCGCGGAAATGACCGGCTCTTCTACCCGGAATTCAACGATCCCGGCACCAACGACGGCTTCGCCCTCAACATGGACCGCGACCGGAGCTATTCGTTGTTCGCCTCAGGAAAGCTGTACGACTTCACCCTCACCGCAGCCATGGTTTCCCGCGACAAGCGGATACCCACGGCATCTTTTGAAACGATTTTCAACGACCCCGGCACGCATTCCATCGACAGGCGCGATTATCTGGACCTGAAGTACGAAAAGGCGTTCGCCGGTACCAGCGTTATGGCAAGGCTCTTCTATGACGAGTACCGCTTCCGGGGGAACTTCGCTTATGAAGCTTCGGCGGACGATCCCTCCTTTTACCCCTCGACCTATGTGAATCGTGATGACCACCGCGCCCGCTGGTGGGGCGCGGAGGTGCAAGCCAGCCGCCAACTCGTGCCGCGCCTGCATCTCACCGCGGGCGCCAAATTCCGGGACAATTTCCAGCAGCAGTTGCCCAACTACGACCTCGTCCCGCAGGGGCGCAGTCTGGATAACAGCCACAGCAACCTGTTCTGGGCCCTGTTCGGACAGGGTGAGCTGCGGTTTTCCGATCGGCTGATCCTGAACGTCGGCGTGCGCCACGACCACTACCAGACCTTTGGCGGGGCTACCAGCCCGAGAATAGCCCTCATCTTCATCCCCGTAGAGAAGACCGTCTTCAAATTCATCCACGGCGAAGCCTTTCGCGCGCCCAACGCCTACGAGCTCTATTACAACGACGTCTTCGACAGCACTGCGCCGAATCCGTCGCTGAAGCCTGAGACCATCAGGACCTCCGAGATCGTTTACGAACAGTACTATGGCGACATCATGCGCACCAGCGTGAGCCTCTTCCACAACAGGATCGACAACCTGATCAATTATCAGGACCTGTCCGAGACACAGGTCTTCTTCGACAACATCGACCAGGTGAAGGCTCTCGGGGGAGAGTTCGAGGTGGAAGGACAGTGGCATAACGGATTCGCGGCGCGAGGAAGCTACAGCTTCGTTTCCGCCAAAAACAAGATGACCGATGCGCCACTGGACTACGCGCCCCGCCATCTTGTCAAGCTGAACCTGACCGCTCCGCTATACCGGAAGCTTGTTTTTGCCGGTATCGAGCTGCAGGGAGTGAGCAGGCGGGAATTCACCCAAAACGGCGCCAATATCGCCGCCGCGGGGCGAGTCATAGCTAATGCCACCTTGTTTTCCGCGGGGATCATCCCCTCTCTGGAAGCGTCAGCTTCCATTTATAACTTGATGGACAAGCGCTTTGACGATCCGGCGACTACGGATCATTTGCAGAACGTGATCCCCCAGGACGGGCGCACTTTCAGGCTGCAACTGGCCTACCGTTTCTAAAAGGAGAAGGGATCTGATTACAGCTCTTCAGATATCGGCTTCATGCCTGCGGCGCCGCCTCGTGGTCGCCTTGGCGCTCGGTCTTGCCCTGTTGCCGGGGGAATCGCGGGCTGATGGGGCGCTGGAGTACCAGGTCAAGGCGGCCATGGTGTTCAACATGGCCAAATACGTCGAATGGCCGGCCGAAGCTTTTGCCGCTAAATCAGCACCGCTTCTGGTATGCAGCGTCGGGCGTGGTCCGTTCGCCGATGCTTTGGAGCGGTACCAGGGGAAAACTGCACTGGGACACCCGTTGACCCTGCGGCGGCTGGCTCCGGGGGCTGAGGCCGGTGAGTGTCATGTTCTTGTGGTAAGCGGCATCGAGAAAAGATACCTGGCCGGCATCCTGGAGCAGGCCCGCAAGCACCCCGTGCTGACGGTTGGCGACCTCCCTTACTTCGCGCGGTCCGGCGGCATGATCGGGCTGATCGAGAAGGAAGGGAAAGTAAGCTTCGAGATCAACGTGAAGGCCGCGCAGCAGTCCGGGTTAAAGATCAGTTCCCAGTTGCTTAAGCTAGCCCGAATAATACGGGATGGTGGTCCATGAGCAGCCGAGGCAAAAATTACATCAGGAACCTTCCGCTGCAGCGAAAGCTCATGCTGATCATCATGCTTTGCTGCAGCGCCACGCTCCTTGCCGCCTCGCTCTTCTTTGTCGGGAGGGAGGCGAAGGTTCTCTATCGCGACCAGCAGGAAGATCTGTCTTCCTTAGCCGACATGATCGGCCGGAACGTTGCTTCAGCCCTGGTGTTCGACGATCCTGATTCCGCCCAGGAAACTATGGAGCCGCTTGCGGGGAAGCCCTCCATACTGGCAGCTTATGTGGTGAGCAAGGACGGTAACCTGCTAGCCCGTCATATCGCCCCGGAAGCGGAGGCGGCCACCCTTCCCTTGGAGAACCTGCCGTCTCCGGCTACCACTGACGACATTGCCGCGGCAGTGGATAAAATTCGCAGCGAGGCCGAAGACAGGGGCCTGGTCTTTTCCGGTTATGCGAGCATGGTAAAACCGGTTCTTCTCGACTCCGAGCAGGTTGGCACGGTCGTCATTCACGCCCGTACCGCCGAGTTCATCAACCACCTCCGTTGGACCATATTGGTTTCGCTCCTGTTCATGAGCGGCGCTTTTGCCGCCGCCTATTTCTTCTCGTCCCGTCTGCAACAGATGATCTCCGCGCCCCTTTTGAGCCTGGTCGGCGCCATGAGGGAAGTCTCCGCCAGTAGAAACTTCGCCATCCGGGTACTGAAACCAAGCAGCGACGAGATCGGATTGCTCTACGACGGGTTCAACGAGATGCTGTACGAAATCGAGGAACGCGACCGGATATTACGCAAGCGGCAGGCTCATCTTCAGCATCTGGCCCATTACGACCCCCTGACCCGCCTGCCAAACCGGACCCTTTTTTACGATCGTCTGGCCCAGGCCCTGTTCCATGCGGAACGGGCAAAAGAAGCGGTTACGGTGATCTTCATCGACCTGGATCATTTCAAGGATATCAACGACACCTTGGGGCACCGCACCGGGGATCTGCTGCTGATTGAGGTTGCCGGCCGGCTGTCGACGGTGGTGCGTAGTTGCGATACGGTCGCGCGCCTTGGGGGGGACGAATTCACGGTTTATGCCCAGAACATCGAGAACCCGGAAAACGCAGCGCTGGTGGCCGGAAAGCTCATCTCGCTGTTCGCGGCGCCTTTCCACCTGGGCGACACCGAGATCTACGTCACAGCGAGTATCGGGGTGACCATGTTCCCACGCGACGGGAACACGGTGGACGAACTCCTCATGAATGCCGATATCGCCATGTACCATGCCAAGGCCTGCGGCAAAAACGGCTACAGGCTGTTCGACAAAAAGTTGAACGAGCGCGCGAGCGAGAGGCTTACGCTGCTTGCGGACCTGAGGCTTGCGGTGGAACGCGATGAATTCATGCTCCAGTATCAGCCGAAGGTGGACCTGGCTTCCGGCAAGGTTACCAGCGTGGAGGCACTAGTGCGCTGGATGCACCCGAGGATGGGGCTATTGGCGCCGGAGAAGTTCATCCGTCTCACCGAGGAAAACGGACTCATCGTCGAGCTGACCGATTGGGTCATGCGCACCGCCTGCACCCAGGCCAAGGCGTGGCAGGACGCCAACCTGCCGCCGATCAGGGTGGCGGTCAACCTGTCGCCGTATCATTTCAACCGCCAGGACGTGAAGCAAGCCGTATGCTCGGTACTCGATGCTACCGGTCTGGATGCCTCACTTCTGGAGATCGAGATCACCGAATCGGCGCTCATGCAAAATGACGCTTACACCTGCGAGGTTCTTGCAGAATTGAGGGGGCTTGGGGTCACCATATCGGTCGACGATTTCGGCACCGGGTATTCCTCGCTAAGCTACCTGCACCGGTTCCCGATCAATACGCTGAAAATCGACCGGACCTTCATCTTCAACATGACCAAGAGCACCGAAGATCGGGCGATAGTTACCGCCATCATAGCCATGGCCAAGAGTCTCAACATGCAGATCGTGGCCGAGGGGGTTGAAACGGTGGACCAACTGGAAGCGCTCAAGGGGCAGGGATGCCACGAAATCCAGGGCTTTCTTATCTCCCGCCCGGTGAATGCCGAGCAGGTCGCCCGGTTTTTCACCCAAGCAAACCACCTGGATCAGCACGACAACCGGTGAGCGGCGCTTCCGGCGCTCTCTCCGGTTAAAGTTCGAGGCGGGGTGGCGGGCAACTGTAGCGTCTGGCCGCGGGCGTGCCGAAAAAGTCTGGCCCGCTTCACCCGGAAACCGTATACTGCCGGATTGGGGACTTTATCCTTTTGGCAGCCGCTTACTCCTCCCATGACCCCTCTCCTGCTTAGCGCCATACTTCTTCGCAAAGCAGCCTTGGCCGCGGCGGCATAGCGTGGGGCCGGAGGAGGGGGCTCTTGCAAAGACACCGGCGCAAGACAGGGAGTGCCGTTACGACCCTCTGAAACAGCTTCACTTCGTAACGATGAGGAAGAATCGATGAACGAGTTGATAATAAATCTGAAGACCGGCGACCGAATCGAGGGGATGCTGACCCGCTCCTTCAGGAATCAGGATTTGGACATAGAGGTAATGGTCAGCGGGGCAAGGGAGAAGCTCCTTTTCCCCCTGGACAAGATCTGTTATATCCGCTTTCTCAAGTTGCCTTCAGCGATAAACGGCTCCGAGCCGGCAGCGGTCGAGGAGGTCCAGACCATCGCGGGTGAAACCTTCAAGGTGGCGGTCTTCACCAACTGGGAATTTGCCAAAGGGTTCATCGGCCTGCTGCAGGATGAGGCGCAAAGCTACAGAGCCATCTTCTTCACGGACTCCGGGGTGCGCTATCGCCAGGGTGGCCGGCACACCGGACAGATCCTCCAGGACCAGGGGTTCGTCTCCGACGATAAGATGGTGGCAGCGCTGAGGGTACAGGAAGAGCGGCGTAACGGCGCCCCGGACGGGACAAACGGCGGGACCGCCATTTTGCCGGCCGACCGGGTCGGGAACTCCGGCCAGAGGCTCTCCGAAGCCGAGCTGAACCACACCAGGGTAGGCGACATCCTGGTCGAGTCAGGGCTCGTGACCCGGGAGCAGGTGGAAATTGCCTTTAACAGCCAGCGGGGGAAAAAGCGCCAGGTTGGGGAACTGCTGATCATGAAGGGGCTGATAACCGAAGAGCAGCTCCTCCTGGCGCTGGCGACCAAGTTCCGGTTGCGCTTTGTGGACCTTGAAGCGGTGCTCCCCTCCGAGGATGCGCTGGGCGCCATTTCCGAAGCTCTCGCCACCCGTCTGCAGGTTTTTCCCGTATCGCTGGAGGGGAGAAAACTGGTAGTTGCCACCTCCGCTCCAACGGACCTGACCATCGGGGACAACCTCAGGTTCTCCACGAACTATGTCACCGAGCTGGTGGTTTCCCCCTCCAGGCAGATCCAGGCGGCCATCGAGAAGTACTACCGAAACAAGGTAGAGACGGTCGACACGCTGCTAAACTCCATGAAGGGAGAGGCGGAGCCCATCACCATAGAGGAGGAGGCGGAAGAGGCGCGGCTGCTCTTTGAGCCGGATTCCAAGGTCATCTCGCTGGTGAACCGCATACTGATCGATGCTTACAAGCGGGGAGTCTCGGACATCCATTTCGAGCCGGGAATGGGGAAGGCCCCGACCATCATCCGCTATCGCATCGACGGCGAGTGCATGACGGCCCACAAGATCGACGCCTCCTACAAAGGGGCGCTCATCGTGCGGATCAAGATTCTGGCAGATTTGGACATAGCCGAACGGCGCCGGCCGCAAAGCGGCAAGATCCTCTTGCGCTACCGGCATCAGATGCTGGAGTACCGCGTGGAGATCACCCCAATGGTGGGAGGGCGGGAGGCCGCGGTGCTGCGGATTCTGGCGGCGTCCAAGCCGATGCCGCTAAACGCCTTATCGCTGGTGCCGCACAATCTGGAGCGGTTCAAGGAGCTTTTGGACAAACCTTACGGCATCATTCTCTGCGTAGGGCCTACCGGTTCCGGCAAGACGACCACCCTTCATTCCGCCCTGGGGCATATCAACTCGCAAGAGCGCAAGATCTGGACGGCAGAGGATCCGGTGGAGATAACCCAGCAGGGGCTTTGCCAGGTTCAGGTTAACGCTAAAATAGGATTCACCTTTGCCGAGGCGCTCCGCTCCTTTCTGAGGGCGGATCCCGACGTCATCATGATCGGGGAGATGCGAGACGCCGAAACCGCCAAGATCGCCATAGAGGCTTCACTCACCGGCCACCTCGTGTTCAGCACCCTGCACACCAACAGCGCTCCGGAGGCAGCCGTGCGCCTCATTGAAATGGGTATGGACCCCTTCAACTTCAGCGATGCGCTGCTCGGCATCGTGGCCCAGCGGTTGGCGAAAAGGCTGTGCGAACATTGCAGGAGGCCCGCCCGCAACAAGCGGCAGTTGTATGACGAGACCATGGCCGCCCTGGCGCGGATCACCGGACCCGGCTCGATCCTGCCGGATTACCAGGAGGCGAATTTCATGGAAAGCGTCGGCTGCGACGAGTGCGGCGGGCTCGGCTACAAGGGGCGCATCGCGATCCACGAGCTGATGGTGGGGACGGCGGGGGTCAAGAGCGCCATCAGACAGGGGAAGGCGCTGGAAGAACTGCGCGCCATCGCCATGGCGGAGGGGATGTGGACCCTCAAGATGGACGGCCTCATGAAGGTGTTCAGGGGTGAAACGGACATGGAACACATCCTCAGGGTCTGCATGTAGGGGGGGAGACGGGAACGGTCACGTGAATTCCGTTCCCGGCCGACCTCGCTCTTCAGGGCCATCGGCAGGCTCGTCATCGGGAAAGGCGGCTATGCGCAGCGAGTTCCCCAGCACTGCCAGGCTGGAAGCGACCATCGCCAGGGCGGCAAGCAGCGGATGGAGCAGGCCTGCGGCGGCCGCGCCAAGGGCCATGGCGTTGTAGGCGAAGCTCCAGGCGAAGTTGCTGCGGATGATCTTCCCGGTCTGTCTGCTGAGGCTGATCAGCCAGGGTATCCGGTTGAGGCGTCCGGAGAGGACGACCACGTTCCCCGCCTGCTTGGCGAGTTCCATGCCGCCGCCCAGCGCGATTCCCGTGTGCGCCGCGGCGAGAGCCGGCGCGTCATTGATGCCGTCGCCCACCATGGCCACTGTCTTTCCGGCCGCGATTGCCGCGGCTATGATTTCCAGCTTTTGCGCCGGAGTGCGCGGGGCCTCGACCCGGTCGATGCCGACGCGGCGCGCGACCGCTGCCGCCGCGGTGAATCGGTCCCCCGAAAGGAGCACGCCGGCCAGGCCCCGCTCCAAAAGCGCATCCATGCAGCGCCCTGCCTCGGGTCTTATCGTGTCGAAAAGCAGCAGCCGGCCGCGCAGTTCCCCGTCCCATGCGACGCAGATGACGCTGCAACTTTCCGCCAGGCGGGCAGATGCGTCACCCCCCTCCACAAAGGCGGTCGTACCGGCTGTCACCTCCTTTACCACGCCATTCCAGGTGACCAGGCCACTGATGCCGCGTCCGGGATGGACCTTGACCTGCTCTGCTTGTCCCTCCGGCACTCCGGATTCCCTGGCTTTGGCGATGACTGCCCTTCCCAGCGCATGCTCGCTTGCCGCCTCCAGCGCCGCGAGTCGGCCCAGAAGCTCCTCCTGTGAGAGGTGCGGGTCGATCAGCTGTATCTCCTGCACCGCCGGGAAGCCGGCGGTCAGCGTTCCCGTTTTGTCGAAAAAAACCGTGTCCAAGCGGGCTATCTGCTCCATGACGCTCCCCCCTCGTACTATGACCCCCCCTCTGGCCGCGCGGGAAATGGCGAGAGAGGTGGCGAGGGGGGTGGCGATGCCCATTGTGCAAGGGCAGGCGACCACGAGAACTGAGAGCGCGCTCAGAAGCGCCTTTCCGGTGTCGCCCAGCAGGGACCACCAAAGGATCGATCCCGCCATGATGAACAGCACGGCCGGGATGAAAATTGCGGCCGCCTTTTGGGCGATCAGCTCCCCCCGGGAGGGGTTGTGCCAGGCGTCCCGGACCATCTCGACGATGCCGTGCAAAAGCAGCTCTCGTCCCGTCCTTTGAGCCAGTACCAGGAGCGTTCCCGTCCCGTTGACCGTGCCGGCGAAGACGCCGTCTCCGGGACGGCAAAGCCGCGGCAGGAACTCCCCGCTGAAGGCGGCTTCCTCGATGCTGCTGGTTCCCTCCAGGATCTCGCCGTCCACGGCGATCCGTTCCCCCGGACGCACCCGAATAAGTTCTCCCGGCCTGAGGGATCCGATGGCCACCTCAGCGCAACCCGTAGCCCCGACCAGAAGCGCCGTCTCCGGCAGAAGCGATTCCAGGGTGCGGAGCAGGTCGGCCGCGCGGGTCTTGGCCGAGGCCTCTATGACCTTCCCCAGGGTAACCAGAACCGGCAGCATGGTCGCCGTGTCGAAATAGACCTCTCCCGCGCCGCGCACTGCGTTCACGGAGCTGATGGAGAACGCGGACAGGGATCCCAGGGCGATGAGGAAATCGAGGCTCATCCTGCGCGCGGCCAGCTCGCGGAACGCCCCGGCAAGGAAGGGGGGAATCAGGATGGCGAGGGCGGGAAAGGCCAAAGCGAGAAGGATGAGGCGGAACACGGGGATGGCGTGCGCTTCCACGCTCCCGGTATAAAGCAGCAGGGAAACCATCATGACGTTCATGGCCAGAAGTGCGCCAAAACCAAGCCGCAACAGGTTCCAGGCATGTTCCCCCTGCTCCTGCTTGCCGATGATCATGGAGACCATTCGACAGGCGTGGCAACAAAAAACCTCGTCCGGGCCATCCGCCGCGGCGCCGGATGCGGATCTGGAGGGGGCTGCCACCGGCAATCCGCAGTGTGCGCAGGCGTACCGGCGCGAGGCCTTGATTGCCGCTGCTGTTTCCATTTATCGTCCGTGGGAAGCGGGGTTGGCTGTCATGAGGTTACTTGCCGGGGAAGCAGCTTTGGTGCAGCACCGGCTTGGGCGGGCATCCCACCAGTTCATGGATGACGGTCGATCCCCTGAGGGCGGTGCCGATAGCCAGGATGATCAATATGACCCCGCCCGCCTTGGGACCCCAACTGCGCAGATGCAGGCGCGTCAGGCGCGCCGCGCCGCCCAGTAAGACCAGCGGCAACATGGTGCCGAGGCTGAGGCTCGCCATGGTCGCCATGCCGCTTGGGACGGAGCCGGTTTGCAGCGAGTAGGCGATAAAGGCGAGGACGATGGGGCAGGGCAGAAAGCCGGTCGCCATTCCCATGGCAAGCGCGGCGCCGGGCGGGGATCCGGTGAAGAACCTGCTTACCGACGCGAGCAGCGCGTTTTGAAGCGCATTCCCCCCCTCCCCGCCGCGCACCGGCAAAAGGCCGAGCAGGCTTAGCCCCATGAGGAGCATAACCCCCCCGGACGCGTAGCAGAGCAGGTTTTGCCACAGGCCGTGGCGCAGGAAAAAGAGCTGGAAATAGGCGCCGGTGAAACCCGCGACCGCTCCCAGGAACATATAGGTGCAGAGCTTCCCCGCGTGCCAGAGCAGCTGGCCCGCGAGCATCCTGCGCCGGTCCTTTTCCCGGGAAAGGTGCAGCACGAAGCCGCCGCACATGCCGACGCAATGCGAGAAGGCGACCAGTCCCCCGGCGAAGCCGATCCAGATATGATGCGTGAGAGTAGTCTCCATGAAGCTTCCCCTTGCAGGCTAGGGTTGACTCGAGCTTAATCTTGATCTGCCCCTAGAGATCTTACGAAAAGCACCAGGTGCCATCTGTGTTCCGGAGGCACTACGCGCTCCAGCACCGGCTCGTGCCCGATTCCCGTCAACATGGCGCGGAGCAGGCCGCCGTCGCCCAGCCCGGAAACCCTTGCCTGCCTTAGATCGGCGGGCCTGGGAGCATAGCTCTGCCCGACGGGGCCGTCGCCTGCGCCGCTTTCACCGTGGCAAAAACCGCAGTAATAGTGGTAATAGATCCTGCCGCGGGTCAGATCGCGGGCGCTCGCCCGCACCGGATTTGTCAGCCGGGCCGATTCCGCCGGCGAGGGGAGCCGATACGCGGAAGGGATGACGGGGACCGTCCCCCCGGCGGGCGGGGGCATGATTCTTTGGTAGTCGCGGAAGTTGTGTTGCACGGTCATCCGGGGTCCGTTGACGAGGACGTAAGTAAAAAGCCCCGCGAACAACAGGGCCGGGATAACGATCAGCAAGGCGATAATCTTCTTCATGGTCGTCCCCCGCTTAGTTTCCGCGCTCGGCAGCACCCGGCGCCCGTGGCCGCGCCTCCGGAAGCGTCCAGATCTGCTTTTGCGGTTTTCCGGCGCTGGGCCGACTGGTGGAATAGATCGATTCCGCAGGCGCATCGGGAAGCTGCCCGAAGTCCCAGTACCTCGGCGCTTCGTCGACCAGCAGATATACCATCCAGCCGAACCCCATGATGGATGCGCTGAAGACGGTTATGATCACCCATTCCCAGGGGGAAGGAAGCTCCTGATGTTCCTCGTACTTTTTCTCTGCCATGGGGAGGCCTCACCAGTTGGGCGGTATTTTGTGGTTTTGCGAGATCTCGTAGACGGTGAACGCGGTGCTCGCCAGAAACAGCAGTATGATCACCCAGGGCATGAAACTCCTGAGCCAGGTGAAGAAGCTCCCGACATCCTCGACCTTGATCTGCTCGCTCCTCTCCTCAAGCCCGCGCGGCAGCCAGAGTGCCTGGTAGGTGAGGCAGAAAAGGAGCATGATCGCGACGCCGGCCAACAGCGTGATCACGATCCACTGGTTTTGCAGCACGTACAGATAGAGCATCATGATGCTTCCCTCCCGCTCTCCCTATCGCTTTCTTTCAGCGGTTCGTCCTCCTCGGGAATACCGCTTTGCAGCGCCAGGTAACGCGCCCGATCCTGTTGGGACATCTGCCCCGAGCGGACGGCCCAGAAAAAGAAAGCACCCACGCAGCCGGTCATCAGCAGCAAAAAGCCGATCCAGAGAACCAAAAAGGCCTGTCCTTCCATGGGGCTGTTCATTCAGGGCGCTCTCCTCTCGCATGCTGCTTCCGTTTTATTCATCGTTCCCACGCTCCAGCGTGGGAACGCATCCCGGACGCTCCTGCGTCCCGGTTCGCTTTGGCTTTTCAAGGCGCCGCAGCTGAAGAGCAAGATACTTCTCTTCGCTGGAGCACAGGGACATCGGTTCGGGCCGCTTCACCTGCCGGCCTTCACGGGTCTCCCGGTGTCCGGCTGCTCCGTCCCCGGCACGGGGTAGCTGTTTTCCCAGTCCCCCTCGTATGCCGCGTCGATGCCGCGCGGCTCAATGTTGGCGTCGGTGTAGCCGACAAAGTAAACGCCCAGGTAGTTGGAGAGGTCCCAGATCTTCTCCGATTCGAGATGCTTCTTGAAATAAGGCATGCTGGTGCCGGTTATGCCGTTCATGATCTGGTAATAGAAGATCCCGCCGATGTATTTGTTCTCCACCAGGTGCCGGCGCAGAATGGTGAAGTTCAGCGGAGGAGGGCTCAGGTAGCGCTCCGCGACCCCCTTGCCGTCGCCGATCGGGCTGTGACAGTTGATGCAGAATTGCTGGTAGATGCGCTTGCCCCTCGCCAGCGACGCCTCGGTCGCCGGATAGGGATTGGGCATCCGCCTCCAGACCTCCGGGATCTGAGCGTGCAGCCATTCGATGTTCCGATCCTCTCCCGAGGCGTAGGCCGTGACCGCCAGGGCCTTCCAATGTCTTTGGCGCTTTTGGCGCAGGTCCGCCGCCTTCCCCCCCAAGGCCTGCACGTAGGCGGTGAGCTGTGCGATTTCACTGTCTTCGAGAAACTCCCAGGAGGGCATCACGGAGACCGGGCTGGTGAACCTGGGATTCTTGAAGTGGGCGATGTTCCAGTCGTCGGGGTGTTCTCCCCCCTCCTGCGAGAGATCGGGGCCGGTCCGCTCGGTGCCGAGGATGACCGGCTCCAACCCCACATAGTCGCCGCTTTGCGCTATCCGCTCCGCCCCTATATCCCAGTCGTTGACCCGGATGAAGAGAGAGTGACAGTAGCTGCAGCCGTTTCTCACGTAGAGCCGGTGTCCCGCGGCCTCTTCAGCGGTGAGCGGCCGCCAGATGTCGGAAGGGGTCTCCTTCATGGTCATGGAGGGAATGCCCACGATGATGAAGGAGGAGGCCCAGAATACCATCAGCGCGCCGACTATGAGCAGGGCAGGGGTCATCTTCATAGAGCTTCCTCCGCTTGCTGCAGTTGCCGCACCTCAAGTTTTTTGCCGTGGCGCACCGTCATGTAAAGGTTGAAGAGCCCCACCAGCGCCGCGGTGAGGATGAAGATCCCGAGCGCCGCCCGGGACACCATGTAGGGGGCCAGTTGCGGCAGCACCCGGTGCACGGTCTCGCCGTTGTGCCAGGCGCCCCCCTGGATCAGGCCGGCCGCGGTCAACACCAGGAAGAATCCGGTGAGGCCGAAGGTGAGCAGGCCGAACTGGAGGCTGACCAGCTTTTTCGAGTAGAGCTCCCGGCCGGTTACCAGGGGGAGGATGTGCCACATGGCCCCCAGGGCGATATAGCCGCCGAAGCCTAGCATGGCGATGTGCGCGTGCGCCACGGTCCAGTTGTTGAAATGGGTGACTCGCTGCAGGTAGGGGAGCGACTGCAGGGGACCCTGGATGCAGGTGATGATGTACCAGACGATCCCCCCCATGACGAGCCTTGCCGCCGGGTCTCCCCAGACCCGCGCCCCGAAGCCGCGAGCGGTCATCCAGAGGTTCATCACCACGATGGTGACCGGGAGCACCATGGCGATGGAGTCGACCACGGAGACGGTCTTCAACCAGGCCGGGATCGGGGACTGGAGTATGTGGTGCCCGCCGATGTGGGTGTAGAGCGCCACCAGCAGCCAGAAACCGAGCAGCGACAGGGTGTGCGAGTTGAGCGGGGTCCTGGTGACCCTGGGTATAACGAAATAGGCGGCGCCGGTGGCCAGAGGGGTAATCAGGAGTCCGGGGAGGTTGTGCCCCCAGAACCAGAGGAAAATGGAGTCGATCAGGCCGGGCATGGCGCCGGTTGCCGGGTGCCACATCACGTTTCCGATCGGGTAGTTTCCCGCGGTCCAGAGAAAGGTGGCCATGAAGTACCAGATCGAGACGTAGAGCACCTTCTCGTTGCGGTTCAGGATGGTCAGCACCGTGTTGACGATGAGGCACGCCACGGCCAGCACCAGGGAGACGTCGGCCAGCCAGACGTATTCGCTGTACTCGCGCCCTTGCGTATAGCCGAAGGCGAAGCAGGCGGGACCGCTGGCGATGGTCAGGTTCCATAACAGGAAGCTGACCCAGGCGAGCGGCTCGGACCAGAGCTTGGTTCTAAGCAGGGCGGGGAGGTAGTAGAGGCCGCCGCCGACCAGCATGGTTCCCACGAAGCCGTACAGCATGGTGTTGACATGGACCGGGCGCTCCCGTCCGAAAACGAGCCAGCTCGAATGGGGCAGGAACTCGGGCGCCACCAGGTGGATGCCCGATATCATGCCGTAAAGCGCCCCGACCACAAACCAGACGGCGCCGGCGGCCATGAAGGCGAGTGCTGCGCTTTTGGGTTTGTTGATGAACTTGATCATGATCCCCTCGCCTCAACCTCACCTGCTTCCATCCCCTCGCCCTCCGGAGCGTCGGCGCGCAAGCGGGAGGGGTTTTGTCTCAACCTCAACCTGAACCTCAACCTGTTGTTTCTCTACCTGTGGCAAGTAAAGCAGTCGGTGGTCGCCTTGTTGTCCCGATGGCACTGGACGCAAAATCCCATCTGAAACTCGCGCGCCGGGACCACGCGGTCCATCGAGGCGACATCCCCGTGGCATTCGCTGCAGTCAAAGCCGCGCTGTATGTGCATGGAATGTTCGAAATAGACGAATTCCGGCAACCAGTTCACCCGCTCCCAAATAACCGGGGAGTTCCGGGCCACGTGTTGCCGTAGCTTGGCGATGTGCGGGTAGCTCCTGATGATGCGGGCGTGGCAGAGCAGGCAGGTCTCCAGGGGCGGGATCCCTGCCCGCGAGGTCCGGGTCGCCCCGGTGTGGCACATGAAGCAACTGATCTGCTTTACCTGCACATGGACGCGGTGGCTAAACGGGATAGGCTGACTCGGTCCGAGCCCGACCGGGTACGGGATATCCAGGTAGACCAGCCCGGCGGCAGCGGCGAGCAGAATGACCGCCAGGACCGCGACCGTAGCCCATTTCGGCAACTGCCTTTCCACCTGCTTCATTTCGTTCTCGTCCCGGTTCTTCATGATTTATTCTCTTCAGCGGGTTGCCGCCCGGGCAGGTGGCGGCGAATCAGCACCATCCCCAGGCCCAGCAAGCCGGTGAAGGCGCCCGCCAGTGACAGTTCGCTCAGCCCGAGCCGTACCTGGGGGTCGAAGGTCGGGGCGACCAGCCACCAGCGCTCCAGCCACATGCCGATCAGGACGAGCAAAGAGATGCTCCCCAGCCACCAGCGGTTCCGTTTGCCTTTCTCCACGATAAGCAGCACGAGGGGGCCGAAATAGACCAGACCCAGCAGCAGGTAACTCACGAGGGTCCATCGCTTGTTATGCATGCGCGGCACCAGGAAGCGAATTTCGTGTGGCAGGTTCTCGTACCAGATCGGGAGCAGGTGGGCGAACATGAAATAGGTGGTCAGCAGGCTGAAGCCTACCATGAGCTTTCCCAGGTCGTGGAGCTGATCCGCCGCGGCATCCGGCTGCCACGCCGCGAGCAGCGCCCAGCAGGTCATGGCGATGTAGAGCCCGGACATGAAGATGTACCCCCCGGCGAGGTTGCTGTACCAGTGCGGGTCGAGTGCCATGACCAGGTCGAAACCGAGCAGGGAAAAGACCAGGCAGTAGACCAGGACCAGGATGGTTCCGGGAAGCTCTCCCCGATCCTTGCGGCGCTCCAGCAGGTAATAGCCTGCAAGACCCCAGAAGACGAGCAGCGCCGCCAGGTCCCGGCCGAAAAGGAAGTGGTTGTTGAGCCAGATCCCTTGATGGAAGTCGGCCCGGTACCAGGGCGCCCAGTGGGGACTGGCGATCCAGAGCACGATCAGGGCCAGGAGGGAAGGGATGGAGAAGGCGAATCCCGCTTGCGCCAGGTGCTCGACCCGCACGTGCCAGCGCCCTTTGGCGGTGCGCACCAGGGCGGGCCAGACCACGAGACCTCCGGCAAGCGAGCTGAAGAACAGGAAGTTGATCAGCAGAGAGCGCCAGGCCCGCCCGCCGTCGGCGCCGTCGATCGAAAAGAGCCAGATCCCGACCCCCGTGAGGGCGAGCAGCGCCCAGAGGATGGTCCATGGCACCTGTGAGCGATTTTCCAGGTCACTTGTGGACATGAATTTCCTCCGGAAGGGCCGGCGCCAGGTGCTCTTGCAGCCTGCCGATCTCGTCGGCGCCGCAACTCACCAAAAGGCCGAACTTGTCGCGGCTGAAACGCGGGTCGTAGTAGGGGGACGTCTTTGACCGGAACAGGCGCGCGAAGATCACCAGCCCGATGAAGTTGCCGAGGCTGCCAAGGAGGATGGTCCCCTCGAAGCCGACGATGCAAAAAGGGATCAGAGACACCGGCGGCTTCCCCCCAACGATCAGGCTGTTCACCGATGCGGTCCCGGCGGCCAGCCAGAACCCCCCCGCCAGGCCGCAGAGAGCTCCCGCCAGGGTGAAAAACCTCACCGGGCTTTTAGGCTGCATAAGCATCGCGTCCAGCGCGTCGATCTTCACCGGGGAGAAGGTCTCCATCACCTTGAATCCGGCGTCGCACGATCTCTTGGCCGCCTCCAGAAGCCTTCCTGCGTTGGAAAAGACGGCTAGCACGCTCGGCTTTTCCGTGTCGATCCTCTGGCTCACCCGGGTGTCGCAGTTGCCCGTCGGGATAATCTCGCTATCGGCGATCCTCCCCTTGAGCTCGCTCAGAGGGACGGTGGGGAGCACCTTGCAAAAGCCGAAGAACCAGAGAAAGAAGAAGCAGAAAGAGCCGAGCGTGATGAGCAGCTCCACCCAGGTCGGCATGTAGCTGCCGAAGTTGTGCGGCATGAAGTCGTGCGCCTGGGAGGTGAAGATGATCATCAGCCTCTCGAACCACATGCCGAGATTCACGAAGAGCGAGATGACGAAGAGCGGGATGATGTTGCTACGCATCTTCTTGAAGATGAAGAGCAAGGGGATCAGCACGTTACAGATGACGCAGAGCCAGTACATCCAGCCGGCAGAGCCGAAGAGCCGCCATTTGAACAATTCCCATTCGAAGACGTCGCCGGAATACCAGGCGACGAAGACTTCCATGGCGTAGGCGTACCCGAGGATGGTCGTGGTAAGGATGATGGTCTTTGCCAGCATCTCGAAGTGATGCGGATGGATCAGGCGCTCAAGATGCAGCAATTTCCGCATCGGAATCAGCAAGGTGAGCACCATGGCGAGGCCGGAATGAATGGCCCCCGCCACGAAATATGGGGGGAAGATGAGGCTGTGCCATCCCGGCAGCAGGCTTATGGCGAAGTCCCACGACACCACCGAGTGCACCGAGATGACCAGCGGGGTGGCGAGGGCCGCGAAGAAGAGATAGGAGCGGCCGTAATGACGCCACTGGCTTCCGGAGCCGGACCAGCCGAGAGAGATGGCGCCGTACAGTCTGGTACGGAAGTGATCGGGACCGAGGGTCTGCCGGTAGCGGTCCCGTGCCGCTGCCAGGTCGGGAAGCAGTCCGATGAACCAGAATATGAGACTGACGGTCAAGTAAGTGGTGACGGCGAGGACGTCCCAGACCAGGGGGCTCACGAAGTTGGGCCAGATCTGCCGCTGGGAGGGGTAGGGGAGGATGTAATAGGCGGCCCAGAGGCGGCCCAGGTGGATGAGCGGGAACAGGCCCGCGGTCATGATGGCGAAAATGGTCATCGCCTCCGCGGCACGCGAGACGGCGTCGCGCCAGTGGGCGCGCAGCAGGAAGAGGATGGCGGAGATGAGCGTCCCGGAGTGGGCGATACCGACCCAGAAAACGAAGTTGGTGATGTAGACGGCCCAGCCGATCGGGCGGTTCAGCCCGGTGACCCCCATGCCGGCCTGCACCTGGTACATGAGGCAGAGCCCTGCCAGGCCGACCAGCGCGGCCAGGAAAGCGACGGCGAGGTAAAAAGCGACGTTCGGTTTTTGCATCGCGTTCAGTACGTCGTCGTTGATCTCCCCGTATTTCAGGTCCCCCACGGCACTCTCCTGTTTTATCTGTTCCGCTGCGTTCGAATTGGTCCGGCTTCCGACCGGTCAAAGGATCAGTCGATCTCCACCTTGCGCAAGAAGGTCACCCCCGGCTTGGTGTTGAGCTCCCCTAAGAGGTGGTAGCGGCGCGGGTCGTTGCGGGTGAGCCCGGTCACCTGCGCCTCGGGGTCGAGGAGGTCCCCGAAGGTGAAGACCTTGGCGGGACAGGACTGGGCGCAGGCGGGAACGATCTCTCCGTCCCGGATCTTTCGTCTCTCCTTTGATGCGAGGTGCTCCGCTTGACGGATGCGCTGCACGCAGAAGGTGCATTTTTCCATGACTCCGCGGGTCCTTACCGTCACCTCTGGATTTAGCTGCAGATCGAGCGGCTTGCGCCACTGGATGTTGACCCAGTTGAACCTGCGCACCTTATAGGGGCAGTTGTTGGAACAGTAGCGGGTGCCGATGCAGCGGTTGTAGATCTGGGCGTTCAGCCCCTCCTCGTTATGCACGGCGGCGAAGACAGGGCAGACCGGCTCGCAGGGGGCCTGGTCGCAGTGCTGGCAATGCAGCGGCAGCCAGTCGTAGCCGGGGGCGGAGCCCCGCTTTCGGTAGGGGGGGACGCGCAGCCATGCCATCTCGCGCCCCGCGCCCACCTGTCCTTTTCCTATCACCGGGATGTTGTTCTCGGCGTAGCAGGCGACCGCGCAGGCCCCGCACCCGATGCAGCGCTGCAGGTCGATCACCATGGCCCAGCGGTGCTTCTTGTGTTCGTGGCCCGGGTACAGGTCCGTGTCTGGGTGGTACCCCTCGGCGAGAGGGAGCTTCAGGCGCTCCCCCTCGCCTGGCTTCATGGTCCGGAGTCGGGAAAGCGGCACCGACCGGAGCAGCTCGCGGCCGTTCTGCTCCCTGCTGGGAGCGGTGCGGGTGATCTCCTGTCCGCCGCCCGAAGCCTTGCCGATGCGGCAGGAGGCGAACATGGAGCCCGCTTGGGGCGCTCCCAGGAGCGCGAAGGCGTTGACGCCGATCCCCTTGGCGGTTTTACCCAGCGCCCCGTGCCCCTGACCCAGCCCGAGGGCCACCGTATGCTCGCTCACCTCGTCGGTGATCCGCACCGGAGCGCGCAGGGATCCGGCCTCCGTGGTGAGCTGGACCAGATCTCCTTCATCGATATCGAGCGCCTCCGCCTTGGCCGGATGCAGGTCTATCCAGTTGCCCCAGACGATGAAGGTGATCGGGTCGGGCGCCTCCTGGATCCAGCCGCGGTTGGCCGTCCGCCCGTCGAAGAGCATGATGGAGCCCCAGGGCCAAAGCTCCCCGATATCCTTTTCCGGCGCTGCTTTTCGCGCCGGGGCCGCAAACTTGAAGGGACCGGTGCGGATGCCGCCCGACGGTCCCGACGAGCTTGGCGGCTGGTCGCTCCAGACCCCTCCCTTTCTAAGGGCGTCCTCCCACGATTCAGCGCCGCCGGCTGCCCCGCCGGGCCCGGTCCAGCGCTTCCTGAGCCAATCCGCGAAATCCGCGGGGGCGTCTCCGGCGCCTGGCCTGGAAAGAGGTCTACCTGCCTGTCGGGCTAGTGCGAGAAAAACGTCTCCGGCGCTGCGCGTATCGTAGAGCCGCCCCATGGTGGGCTGCATCACCCCGTGGATTCCAGGCTCCGGTTCGTAGTCGCCCCAGGATTCCAGCGGCGAGTCGACCGGCAGGAACCAGTGGGCCTGCCGGGCCGTTTCATTCATCAAGGTGCCAAGGTACACGATGGTCCCGGCCCGGCTCATCTGCTCGGCGGCGCCGGTTCGGCTGTAGCCCGGGTTGGTGTCGTGCACGAAGAGGATGTCGTTTGGGCCGAGCGACTGGAAAAAAGCGGCCAATTCCGCCTCGCGCGCGCTCCGGCTCAGGGCGTGCGGGCGCGAGAAGTCGACCGTATTCCCGATGCTGCCTGCCGCGTAGTTGAGGAGCGCCGCGCAAAGTGCCGTGTCGGTGGCGACCGGTCCCGTAGCTGCCAGCGGCCCCGCCAGCGCGACCGCCGCCCGCGCCGAGATGAAGGATTGCGCCAGGCGCACCAGCGTCTCTTCCGGGAGCCCGGGGACGGGACCTGCTTCCGCAACCAGGGTGTCGATGGCGCCTTTGATCGGGGAGAGGTCGTTTTTCTGCCAGCCGCGCTCCATGATGATCTTCAATAGCGAGGCGGCCACGATACGTTCGTACCCCGGCGGCACCTGCAGATAGGTATCCGCATTGGACGCCGTCATGGAGAGCCGCGGCCCCACGTAGACCACGCGGTTCATCTCGGGAGAGCCTTCCCGGTAGGCGTGCATGTCGGCGAACTGGCGCGCATAGGAAACGGGCGATACCCAGGTCTCCAGGAAATCCGCCGCGAAGCTCAGGATGAAGTCGCTTTTTCCCAGGTCGTAGCGCGGGATGACCGGCAGATTCAGAAGTTGCCGGTGCGCTTCTCGCAGCGGCTCGTAGTTGAACGCCTCGTGGAAGAGCATCCGGTCGGAGCCGAAGGCCGCTGCAAAGCCGGTCATCACCTCGGCGAGCGCTCCGGTTTGCAGGCTGGACAAGACGGCAACCCTCCCCCCCCCCGACAGCCTGGCCGAGATGGCGATGAGCGCCTCTTCCCAGGAATGCCTCCGCGGCTCCTCCTTTTTCCCCCGGTAGAGAACGTGCTGAATGCGATCCGGGTCGTAGAGCCCCTGCAGGGAGGACTGGCCGCGCGGGCAGAGCCCCCCAAGGTTGACCGGATGCTCCGGGTTGCCTTCCGCCTTGGTGACGCGCCCGTCCCGGTGCATCAGATACATCCCGCAACCGGCCGGGCATTCCCGGCAGGTGGTGGCAAAGAGCGTCCAGGCGCCGGGGGGGATATCCTCGGGCGGGATCACCTTGGGGATCAGTTTGTTGACGAGCTTTCGCGGAGGATCGGTGGCAAGCGCGATGCTGCTTCCTCCCGTTATCCACAAAAAGGTGCGTCTCGACATGTCTGACATCGACTGGTCCCCGGTTATTTGTTCATTAAGTAGACATCAATGAAAGTCATTGTGAAAAAGGATTAATCTCTTTTATCAAGCCGTGAAAGGTTGTCAAGGAAGCGAGGCAAGCTAAACGGGTCTGTCTGTTGACAAAGTGGCCTTGACTCCCTAGACTTCAAAGGAAAAAAATTAGAAACCATAAATTAATTAGACCGGAGGTCTCATGACAGCGACGGCGAGCGATTATCTGGTGCAGCGACTTTTCGATTGGGGGGTGCGCAAGGTATACGGTTATCCCGGTGACGGCGTAAATGGCGTCATGGGGGCGCTTAACCGGGAGAAGGAGAAGCTGGAGTTCATTCAGGCGCGTCACGAGGAGGAAGCTGCCTTCATGGCCTGCGCCCATGCCAAGTTCACCGGCGAGGTCGGCGTCTGCATCGCGACCTCCGGGCCGGGCGCCATTCATCTGCTAAACGGGCTTTACGATGCGAAGCTGGATCACCAGCCGGTTGTCGCCATTGTCGGGCAACAGGCGGCCGCCGCGCTTGGGTCCGATTATCAGCAGGAGGTCGACCTGATCTCCCTTTTCAAGGATGTGGCGCACCACTACGTGCATATGGCAACCGGTCCCGCTCAGATCCGTCAGCTTGTCGATCGCGCCATAAGGATCGCCCTTGCCGAGAGGACGGTCACCTGCATCATCATCCCCTCGGATGTGCAGGAGATGGACGCCGTGGAGTCCCCGGAGCGAAAGCACGGGACCACCTTCACGGGCCTCGGGTTTTCCAGACCCGAGGTGGTTCCCAACCGGGACGACCTGCGCCGGGCGGCGGACGTATTGAACGCGGGGAAAAAGGTGGCTATCCTGATCGGCGCCGGAGCGCTCGGCGCCGCGGAAGAGGTCAGCATCGCGGCAGAGAAGCTGGGCGCGGGGGTTGCGAAGGCGCTGCTCGGCAAGGCGGCCTTGTCGGACGAACTCCCCTATGTTACCGGCAGCATAGGTCTTCTCGGCACCAAACCGAGCTACGAGATGATGATGGACTGCGATACTCTCCTCATGATAGGCAGCGGCTTTCCTTACTCGGAGTTCCTTCCCAAGGAGGGGCAGGCGCGCGGGGTGCAGATAGACATCAGCCCGCGCATGCTGGGGCTGCGCTACCCTATGGAGGTGAATCTGCATGGGGACAGCGTGCAGGCGCTGAGGGCGCTGATTCCGCTGCTGGAGACCAAAAGCGACCGTCAGTGGCGCAGCACCATAGAAACCAACGTGCGCGAATGGTGGGAGGTCCTGGAGGCCCGCGCCATGATTCCCGCCAAGCCGATCAACCCGCAGCGCCTGTTCTGGGAGCTTTCCCCACGGCTTCCCGACAACTGCATCCTGACCTGCGATTCAGGTTCGGCCGCCAACTGGTACGCCAGGGACCTTAAAGTACGTCCCGGCATGATGGCGTCGCTCTCCGGAGGGCTTGCCACCATGTGCCCCGGCGTCCCCTATGCCATCGCGGCTAAGATGAACCATCCCGAAAGAACAGTGATAGCGATGGTGGGCGACGGCGCCATGCAGATGCTCGGCATAAACGGTCTCATCACCATTGCCAAGAACTGGGAGCGCTGGAGCACCCCGCAACTTGTGATCCTGGTGCTGAATAACGGGGATCTGAACCAGGTGACCTGGGAGCAGCGCGTCATGAGCGGAGACGCCAAGTTCAGCGCGTCGCAGGACATCCCGGGTTTCCCGTACGCCGGATATGCGCAGATGCTTGGACTGAAGGGGATCGAGCTGGATGATCCGGAGCAGATAGCCGGGGCATGGAACAAGGCGCTCAACGCGGACAGGCCGGTGGTCATCGATGCCCACTGCGATCCGGATGTGCCGCCGCTGCCGCCGCACATAACCTTCGAGCAGGCCAAAGGTTTCCTCTCCTCGCTTTTCAAGGGGGACCCGAATCTCGGCGGGATAGTGAAGCAGTCGGCAAAGCAGATGATGTCGACGCTGCTTTCCAGAAGCGAAAAGTAGGACGGCGGTTCTGTAGGAGCGGCATTCCTGCCGTGATTGCCGCAGGGTAATCGCGGCAGGCGGAAAGAAAACCCTCGCCCTCCGGGAGAGGGTGCCCGAAGGGCGGGTGAGGGGAGGCGCCGCGGAGTCGGAGACCGGCAAGCGCGAAGCTTCCCTCACCCCGACCCGGAGGGCGAGGGGGAGTTCACTTGGAGTTGTATTCAGAGGGAATGCATCGAGCTGATAGGGTAATCCTTCGAACTGGTTGACGTTACGGTAAATTGAGCTAGCCTGAATGACTGTTGAAGTCATGGGAGAGCGAAAAATGAAAATTGACACGGAATTGTTTAGAGTAAAAGCCGGAGAGAGTATCAAGCTTAAGGAACGTCCCTCGGTTGTAGAGCCTTATTACGATTCGAAGGAGGAATATCAAGATTTTCTCAAGGAGCAGGTCGAGCGTTTGAGTGAACTGCAAGGGCTGCTCTATGCCAATAACAGTCATTCTCTGCTGCTTATCTTCCAGGCCATGGACGCGGCCGGGAAAGACGGCATAATCAAGCACGTCATGTCGGGCATAAACCCCCAGGGATGCGAGGTTTATTCCTTCAAGCATCCCAGCGCGGAGGAGTTGGACCACGATTTCCTTTGGCGCAGCATCAGGCGCCTGCCGGAAAGAGGGCGTATCGGCATCTTTAACCGCTCATATTACGAGGAGGTGCTTATCGTGCGCGTGCATCCGGAGATCCTGGCGGCACAGGGGCTTCCGGCGGAGTTGACGGATGATAAAGATATCTGGCGAGACCGTTACCGTTCCATCGTCAACATGGAGGATCATCTGCATCGAAACGGGACGCGGATCGTGAAGTTTTTTCTCCATATCTCAAAAGAGGAACAGCGCAAACGCTTTCTCGAACGTATCGATGACGCACAGAAGAATTGGAAATTCAACAAGGGGGATATCGAGGAGAGGAAGCTTTGGAAGCAATATATGGATGCCTACGAGAAGTGCCTCAGCGCGACCAGCAGCAAGCAGGCTCCCTGGTATGTAGTTCCGGCTGACGACAAGAAAAACGCCCGGCTCATCGTTTCTCAGGTGCTGCTAAACCTGCTCGATGATCTGAAGATGCGCTACCCGGAAACCACGGAGGCGCGCGGCAAGGAACTGCTGGAGATACGGAAGAATCTGGTGAAATCTGATAAGTAAAGGTGGTTGGGGGAAACAAAAAGGCGACTTTCGTCGCCTCGATTAAAGGTTCGCCCATTGTACTAGCGGGTGATGTTTCGCCCCGTCACGAGAGCCATTACCAGCATGACGACCGCGACCACCAAGAACAAATAGAATAGGATTTCCGCGATTCCGGCCGCTGCAGTGGCTATGCCCCCGAAACCGAAAACTGCGGCGATGATGGCGACGATGAAAAATATGAGAGCCCATCTTAACATTACGGTTCACCCCCTCACCTCTTTCATTAACTCTACTGAATAAAGTATAGCACATGCGTTGTGCCCTTTGGAAGCTTGCGTTTCGCTGCCGAAGATCAGCGCTTCGTCCACAAAAAGGCCGCACCTTTTAAAGGTGCGGCCCTTGCATTTCCGCTCCGGCAAGATAATCCTCGCTAACTCACTTCAACTCCATCGGCTCATCGCAACATATCGCCTCGATATCGCAGGCCGCGCCACAGGTTTTAGACTTGCAGTCCTGGTCACGGTCAGATCAACCTCGCAATCTTCGGTACTGCAGATAAGCACGTCACCCTCTTCGACTTTCATGGCCGTCTCTCCCGTTGGTTTATTTTAAGCAAGGCGAGTATAACGGGTATCGGCACCAGCGCAAGCAGGCGCTACCGCAGCTTGACTGCACTCAAGCCCGGCCGCTACAGCGTCCTCAATGGTCAGCCGCTCTCCAGATTTTCCAGGCACTTCTCCAGGCTTATGCCCGGTCCGAGGACCCCCTTGAACAGATCTCCCAGATGCTCCAGGCGTTCCGGCATGGTCGCCATGGTGAACTGGCGGGGGTCCAGCCCCGGGATCACCTCCGCCCATTTGAGCGGCGTGGAGACGGTCGCTCCGGGTCTGGGGCGGATGCTGTATGGCGCGGCGAGGGTCTGTCCTGCCTTGTTCTGCATGAAATCAAGATAGACTTTTTTTTGCCGTTTCATGGGACTACGCAGCAGGCTGGTAAATTCAGGTACCTGATGATGTACCAAGGTGACGATCAGTTTGGCGAAGGTTTCCGCGGTGGCGTAGTCGTATTGCGCGCCGAGGGGGACGTAGATGTGCATGCCGGTCGCGCCGGAAGTTTTAGGAAAGCTCGCGGCGCCTGCCCTGTTCAAGACCTCGCGCACGGCAAGGGCGGCCTCGACTACCTTCTCGAAGGGGATGTCTTCGGGGTCGAGATCGATGACGCAGTAATCCGGGGCGTTCAGCGTCGGCAAGCGCGAGAGCCAGGGGTTGATCTCGATGCAGCCGAGGTTTGCCATGTACACGAGCGTAGCCTCGTCCTGGCAGATGAAATATTTGATGTTCTTGTCGTTATGTTTGGAAAATATCTCCCTGGTGATCATCCAGGGCGGCGGAAGCGCGCCGGCTTCCTTTTGGAAAAAGCCCTTCCCGGTGATACCGTGCGGAGTGCGGTACAGCGATTCCGGCCGGTCCTGCAGGTGAGGCAGCATGGTGCGCGCCACTTTCCGGTAATACCCGATGACGTCCCCCTTGGTGTAGCCTTCCTCGGGCCAAAAAACCTTGTCCAAGTTAGTCAGTTCGAGCCTGTGACCGTCTATCACCAGTACCGCGTCTTTCAGGTTCTTGCCGTCGTGCTCTTGTTTGCGCGCGGCCTTCCCGGACCCGCCCGCCTTCTCGGTTTCCTCCAGGCGGTCGCTCGAACTGAATTCTGCTTGCTCGTCGCTCACGGCTTCGGCCGGTTGCTTCCGGGCGGGATACTGTTCCCTCACCACGGTAATGGGATCCTTGTCCTCTCGCAGGCCGAGGAAGATAGGGTGGCGCATGACACCTTCATCGGTCCATTCGGCAAATTCCACCTCGCAGACCAGGACAGGATTTACCCATTTGATAGGCGTGTCGGTCCTGACCTGTCCCTTGAAAGGTGAGTCGGGTCGAACCAGCGGGTGCAGCGCGGCGTGGATCTCCTTGAGGCTTGACTCGTCAAAGCCGCCGCCGGCCAGCCCGATAAATACCAGTTCATCGTTTTCATACACTCCCAGCACAAGAGAGCCGAAGTTTTTCCTGCTGCCTCGCGGCCCGGTGAACCCGCAGATGACGGCTTCCTGTTGCAGCCGGATTTTAATCTTAAGCCAGTCCTTGCTCCTCCTTCCGGTCTGGTATCGGCTGTCGGCCCTTTTCGCCACCATCCCTTCAAGCCTGTTTTGCCGGGCGAGTTCAAAGAACTGTTTGCCGTACTCCATGATGTGGTCGCTGAACCTGATATCGGGAATGTCCGGCAGCAGGTCGCGCAGCATTTCCTTCCTGTGCAAAAGCGGCAGGTTGCGCAGGTCCTTTCCGTTTAAATAGAGCAGGTCGAAAATAAAGTAGGAGATGTCGCCTTGGCCGGTACGCTGGTTGTTTTGCAGCAACTGGAAATAGGAGCGCCCTTTTTCGTCCAGCGCCACCACTTCTCCGTCGAACACGGCGTTTAGCCGCAGAGATTCCAGGGACCGCGTCACGGTGGGAAACCTATTGTTGAATGAGATGTTGTTTCGGGAATAAAGCCGCACCTTCCCCCCCTCAATCTCGGCTATGGAGCGGTATCCGTCGAGCTTGATCTCGAAGAGCCAGTCGGGATCGTCGAACGGTTCCGGGACGGAGGTGGCGAGCATGGGGCGCACCTCGTGCGGCATTGGAGCGGAAGCCGGCAGCGCAGCCCTGTCGCCAGCCCTCCGCTCCAACATTCCCGGTGCCTTGGCGACCCTTCCTTCTTTCATGTCTTCTATGGTCGCGTTGCTGACCACCGACCTGTCTTGGGAGGTGATGTCGTCGGTCGTAGCGAAATTGTCATGCTTTTTGATCAATAACCAGCTGTTGTCATTTTGACTCCTGCTCTTGATCCTGACCAAGGCAAACTCGCCATGGAGCTTTCTCCCTTCCAGCACGAATTTCAGGTCGCCCTTGCGGAGTCCTTCACGCAAAAGTTCCTCGCTTTTGGCCCGGCCGGGCGAAGCGGGGGCGTGATAGGTCCCTGCATCCCAGATGATAACCTCCCCCGCCCCGTAGTTCCCCTTGGGAATCACCCCCTCGAACTCACCATATTCATAGGGATGATCCTCGACCATCATGGCGAGCCGCTTTACGGTGGGGTCTAGTGAGGGACCCTTGGGGATGGCCCAGCTCTTCAGCACGCCATCCATTTCCAGCCTGAGATCGTAATGAAGGTGGGAGGCTGCGTGTTTGTGGATCACGAAGCGCAAAGCCTCGGCCGGCTTGCCCCCCTTCGGTGCAGGCTCAGGGCTCTTGGTCAGATCCCTCTTGCGCTGATACTCTTCCAGGCTCATCGGGTACCTCCTTTTCTTGCCAAGGAGTCTATCACAGCAGCGCGGGGAGCAGGCGTGGGTCCTTTAATGGAAACCGATTGACAAAAGAGTTATTAGATTTAAATTATTGAATTGTGCAAATCTGGTTTGACGAGGTCTTTGTGCCGCCAGACGGTTTATTGCCGCGACAGCCCAATATTAATTGGCCCGTGAATCGGGCATCAAAGGAGAAACTACATGAAAGTCCAGGAGATCAAGGAGATGGCTCAGAGGATGGAGATTGTCACGGGAAAGTTGAAAAAGAGCGAGCTCATTCGCGTGATACAGAGAGCGGAGGGGAATTGCGACTGTTTCGACTCAGGGCAAGCGGCGCAATGCGGCCAGCAAGGTTGCCTCTGGGCCGCAGACTGCAATTAGCCCATTTCACAGCTAGTGCAGAAACCGGCCAACGCTGTAGAGGCTGGCAATCGTAGTCCCGCAACATACGCTGCCGCCAAAGGTTCAGAGGAGGCAATAATGGATTTTGACTACACAAGGTACGAGTACCTCCCCGAGTGCAAGGATGGTTGCGGCGCCATCAGCGACTGGCTCTACAGCAAGGAAGTGGCGCGCAAGGCGGCAGAGAATCACGCCAGGCAGACCGGCCACGAATGGAAGCTGTTGGAGAAAATGAGGGAATGAGCCTCAGCAGGAAAGGCGCCTGCGTCAGCCGGATTCGCCCGCCATTGGCGGCCGGATTTGTTTTTTGCACCGGGCGTTGTAAAAAAAAACTCACCTGCTAACATTACCGAAATTTAACCGGGAGGTAACGAAATGAACAGAGACGATATTCTCGACCATCTAGAGAAACTGATCCAGTTGGACGTAGACGCCACGCATGCATACGACCAGGCGATCAAGAACGTGGACGAGCAGCCGATCAAGGACAAGCTCATACAGTTCCAGGCGGACCATCGCAAGCACATCGATCTGCTCTCCGCGAAGGTTCTAGAACTTGGGGGGACCCCTCCGGAGCTCACGTCGGATTTCAAGGGATTTCTCATCTCCGGATTTACTGCACTGCGAAGCCTGACCGGGACCAAAGGCGCTCTGGAGGCAATGGAGACCAACGAGCGGTTGACGACCTCCAGGTATGAGGAAGCTTCGAAACTGGATTTTCCTGTCGACATCTCAGCAATAGTCCGTTCCAACTACGCGGATGAGCAACGCCACCTCTCCTTCATCCGCGAGGCGATCACGTCGCTACGCAGATGACAGTTGCGGTTGTGTTGGCATGACCGCAACGAAGAATGTCGCAAAAAAGGGCCGGGATCCAGATGATCCAGGCCCTTTCACGTTAATGAAGTCATCGTCCGTCACACCCGGTCAAATTCCCGGAACGGCAGCCTGCAAGCAATTGACATGAAGGTTGACTAAAGTATCTTTAATAAATATTTTCCCCGGGTTGTTCGACCGAACATCAAAGACGAATTACGACTGCACACCGGAGGTGTTTTATGCTAGCTGCCTGGCGATTCGATCTCGGGGCCACCGTCCTCAAGGGGGAAGGTACCCGGTTCCGGGTCTGGGCTCCTAAGGTGAAGGCGATGGAGGTGCTGGTCCTGACGGGAAAGGCGGCGGGAACTGTGGCCATGCAGCAGGAGGAGATGGGGTATTACTCGGTAAACATCCCCGAGGTCTCCGACGGAGACCGTTATCTATACCAGACCGACACCGGCAAGGCATTGCCTGACCCGGTCTCGCGCTACCAGCCTGAGGGGGTACATGAGGCGTCGCAGGTAGTGGATCCCAGTCTCTTCAACTGGACGGACGACGGATGGAGCGGCATTCCCCTGGAGCAGTACCGGCTCTACGAGATTCATGTCGGCACCTTCACGAAAGAGGGAACCTTCGAGGCGGCACTTCCCTTTCTCGATTACCTGGTGGATCTCGGCATAACGGCAGTGGAGATCATGCCGGTAGCGCAATGCCCCGGCAAACGGAACTGGGGTTATGACGGCGTATACCAGTTCGCCCCGCAAAACAACTACGGCGGCCCCGACGGCATGAAGCGGCTGATAAATGCCTGTCACCGCAGAGGACTCGCCGTCATTCTCGATGCGGTTTACAACCATCTCGGTCCTGAAGGGAATTACCTGGCGCAGTTCGGCCACTATTTCACCGACAAATACCGGACCCCCTGGGGGGGCGCCATAAACTTCGATGGCCCAGATAGCGATGCCGTCCTGGAGTTTTTCCTTGCCAATGCCGGTTACTGGATAAATGAGTTCCACCTGGACGGCCTGCGCCTGGATGCCGTCGACTGGATCTTCGACCAGACTCCGAAGCCCGTGCTGCAGTGCCTGGCCGAAGAGGTGCACCGCCACCGGGAGAGGCTGGGCAGGAAAATCCATCTCTTCGCCGAGAACGACACCAATGACGTCAGGCTGATCAACTCGCCAGAAAAATGCGGGTTCGGACTCGATGCCCAGTGGAACGACAACTTCCACCATGCCCTGCGCACCATGCTGACCGGTGAGACCACCGGGTATTATGAGGACTTCGGTCAGTTCAACCAGATGGTGAAGGCGTATCGGGAGGCCTTTGTCTTTACCGGCGAATATTCGCGCTACCGCAAGCGCCGTCACGGCGGACCGGCCAAGGAATACCCCACCTCCCGTTTCGTCGTCTTCTCCCAAAACCATGATCAGGTCGGCAATCGCAGGTGCGGAGACCGCCTGAGCGCCTCTCAGCCCCTGGAGAAACTGCTGCTTGCGGCGGGGGTGGTGATCCTCTCGCCCTACCTCCCGCTTTTATTCATGGGAGAGGAGTACGGTGAAACGGCCCCCTTCCACTACTTCGTGGACCACTCCGATCCGGAGCTGATAGAGGCGGTGCGCAAAGGAAAGCACGAAGAGCACGCCTCGGGGATCTGCGAGGGGGAAATCCCTGACCCGGCCGCGGAGGCGACCTTCCTGGAATCTAGTATCGACCTGGCACAGAAAAGGGAGGGGGAGCAGGCGCTTATCCTGGAGTTCTACCGGAAGCTGTTGGCCTTGCGCGCCGGGCTGCCGGCCCTGCAGGTTTTCCAGCGGGAATTCATGGAGATAACGGGGACGCAGCAGCAAAGGATCTTGGCGATCAGAAGGTTCATGGGGGAGAATTCGGTGCTCTGCCTTTTCAGCTTCAACAATATGCAGCAGGAAGTGACCCTGACTCTGCCGCAGGGTAGCTGGGAGAAGGTCCTCGATTCCTCGGCGCAGCACTGGAGGGGCCCGGGCGAGGCGGCACCGGATGCCGTTAACCAGGTCGGGGCGGCGCAAGCTTGCTCGATAGTCGTCAATCCCTTCAGCGTGGTGGTCTACAGCGCGCATCTCACAGGAGGAGCAAATGGAACAAGTTAATGAACGGCCCAGTCAACCGCATGAGCGATATATCTGCATTCATGGCCATTTTTACCAGCCTCCGCGTGAGAACCCGTGGCTGGAAGCGGTTGAGATCCAGGATTCCGCCTTTCCCTATCACGACTGGAACGAGCGCATAACGGCCGAGTGCTATGCCTCCAACTCCGCTTCCCGCGTCCTCGACGGCCATCAACGCGTCATGGATATCAACAGCAATTACGCCAAGATGAGTTTCAACTTCGGCCCGACCTTGCTCTCCTGGATGGAACTTGCGGCGCCCGGTGTCTATCAGGCGATCCTCGATGCGGACCGGCAAAGCATGGAATGGCGCTCCGGTCATGGCGCGGCGATAGCGCAGGTGTTCAATCACATGATCATGCCTCTCGCCAACTCCAGGGACAAACGGACCCAGGCCATTTGGGGCATCGCCGACTTCGAGAAGCGCTTCCGGCGCTTTCCTGAAGGGATGTGGCTGGCCGAAACGGCGGTGGATCTGGAGACGCTCGATATCCTCGCTGAGCTGGGGATCAAATACACCATCCTCGCGCCCCACCAGGCGGCGGGCTACAGGGAGATCGGGGCGGAGGAATGGACCGATGAGGATATCGATCCCACCAGGGCATACCTGTGCAACCTCCCTTCAGGGCGCAGCATCGCAATCTTCTTCTATGACGGGCCGATATCGCGCGCCGTCGCCTTCGAGAACCTGCTCGATAAAGGGGAGGAATTCGCCTCCAGGTTGATGGGAGGATTTTCGAATGACCGGGACTGGCCTCAACTGATGCATATCGCCACGGACGGCGAGACCTACGGCCACCACCAGAAATTCGGCGACATGGCGCTAGCCTCCGCTTTGAACCATATCGAGGGCTACCAGGTGGCCCGGCTCACCAACTACGGCGAGTACCTGGAACTCTGCCCGCCCACGGTCGAGGCGAGGATACACGAGAGAACCTCGTGGAGCTGCGCGCACGGAGTGGAGCGCTGGAACAGCGACTGCGGCTGCAATTCCGGAGGGCACGAGGACTGGAACCAGCAGTGGCGTACCCCCTTGCGCGCATCGCTGGACTGGCTGCGGGACCGGCTGGCCAAGGGGTTTGCGCAGAAAGGGGAAGAGCTGTTCAAGGACCCCTGGCAGGCGAGGGACGCCTACATAGAGGTGATCCTGAACCGGGAGATGGAGCAGGCGGAAACCTTCCTGGCGCGGCACGCCGCGCGGGAGCTGGCCGGGGACGAGAAAATCACCGCCCTCAAGCTGCTGGAGATGCAGCGTCACGCCATGCTGATGTACACGAGCTGCGGCTGGTTTTTCGACGAACTCTCGGGGATCGAGACGGTGCAGGTGATCGACTACGCGAGCCGTGCGCTGCAGTTGTCCGAAGGGGTGGTGGAAGGAGATCTCGAAAAGGCATTTCTGGAAAGGCTTCGGGAGGCCAAGAGCAACCTCCGGGAGAATCACGACGGCCTCTGGATTTACCAAAATTTCGTGCTCCCGATTCGGCTCGATCTGGTAAAGGTGGGCGCTCACTACGCTTTCAGCTCCCTATACGAGGAATATGAGGAGCATTCCCAGATCTACTGCTACGCGATCGCCAGGGAGGAATACACCAAGATGTCCAATCCCGATGCGGTGGTCGCCATGGGGCGCATACACGTGGCGTCTGAGATCACGGAGGAATTCGCCTGTCTCACCTTCTGCGTGGTGCGCCTGGGGAGCCATGACTTCAAAGGTGGGGTGGTAGACCAATGCGACCCGTCGGCGTATGCCTCGATGAGGGAGGAAATGAGCGCCGCGTTCGACAGGGGGCTCTATACCGACCTGATCGGGCTCATGGACAAGCATTTCGGTACGCACAGCTATTCCTTGATCAACCTGTTCAGCGACGAGCAGAGAAAGATTCTGAACGTCATCATAAACCAGAACATGGAAGAGAGCATTTCCAGCTACCAGGAAATGTACGAGCGTTCCAGGTCCTTGATGGAGTTCGTCAGGGAGATCGGCGTGCCGGTACCGCACATTTTTCTGGCTGCGGCACAGCCCGCCCTGAACGAGGCGCTGAAAAGGGCGCTGGCACAGGAGGAGATCGATGTGGAGGCGGTGCAAAGGATCGTGGGGCAGATCAGGAACTGGGGGGTAGTGGTCGATTCTCCCGAAACCGAGTATTTCCTGAGACGCCACATAGAGTCGCTTTCGAATCTGCTGGTCCAGGACCCCTTCGACCTGAAGCTGATGGCCAGGATTCAGAAAACCATGGATCTTCTGAACGAAGTCCCCCTCAACATCGTGCTTTGGCAGGTGCAAAACGACTACTACACCCTGGCCAAGAACGTTTACGCGGATTACCTCGCCAAGTCGCGCGAGGGCGAGAGTGGGGCGGAGATGTGGCTCGACTCCTTCAGAAAGCTGGGCGAGACCTTCCGCTTCAATCTGGGGGCGGTGTTGCCGCAAGGATAAACCGGGGGGAGCATGCATCAGGAAAGTTCGCCAGCAGCAAGAATACCTACCGCCACCTACCGGCTGCAGTTCAACGCCGGTTTCACCTTTGCAGATGCCACCAGGATCGTAGGCTATCTGCATGAACTCGGCATCAGCGACGTGTACGCCTCCTCTTATGTAGCCGCCAAGGAAGGGAGCGTGCACGGTTACGATGTGGTGAATCAGACCGTCCTCAATAAGGAAGTCGGGACCGAAGAGAGCCACCTCGCCATGGTGGATGAGCTGCAGCGACACGGGATGGGGCACATCCTGGACTTCGTCCCTAACCACATGTGCATCGAAAGCGCGGATAACGTCTGGTGGATGGATGTGCTGGAAAACGGCATGAGCTCCCCTTACGCTCGCTTCTTCGACATCGACTGGGAGCCGGTGAAAAAGGAACTTTCCGGTAAGGTACTGCTCCCGCTCCTGGGTGATCAGTACGGCAAGGTCCTGGAAAACGGGGATCTGAAGCTTTTCTTCAATGAAGGCGCCTTCTACGTGAAGTGCTATACCCTGCAGATCCCGATCGAGCCGAAAAGTTATCTGCAGATTCTCCAGCATCGCCTGGACGACCTGAAGGGAGAGTTCCCGGCCGACGCCGTTTCGGTCCTGGAGCTGCTAAGCATTGAGACGGCACTGCAGCATCTCCCTCCTGCGACGGAGAGGGACCCGGAAAAGCAGGAGGAGCGTCATCGCGAGAAAGAAATCATCAAGAAGCGCCTCTGGCAACTCTGCCGGGAATCCGAAGAAGTGGCCGCCTTTGTCGCCCGGAACGTGACAATTTTCAACGGCAACAAGGGGGAGCAGGCCAGCTTCGACCTGCTGGACCGGCTGCTGCGCGACCAGGTCTACCGCCTTTCCTACTGGCGGGTGGCGACCGAGGAGATCAATTACCGCAGGTTCTTCGACATCAACGCCCTGGCCGCCATCAGGATGGAGAACGAGGCGGTTTTCGACCTGACGCACCAGCTTTTGTTCCGGCTGATACGGGAGAAAAAGGTGTCCGGGGTGAGGATCGATCATGTGGACGGCCTTTACGATCCGGATTCCTATCTGCAGAACTTGCAGAAAAGCAGCTATTTGCAGATGCGTCACGCCGATGACCAGGAATGCCCTGACGCAGAAAGCGCGGAAGCGAAAGAGAAACGGCGGGAGGCGCTTGAGGCTGAATATAGACGGGAATTGGAGCGGGACCCGTCGTACAAGCCGTTTTATGTCGTCGTTGAAAAGATCCTGATGAAGGGGGAGCAACTCCCGGAGCAGTGGCCGGTGTACGGCACCACCGGGTATGACTTTCTCAACAACGTGAATGGGATCTTCGTGGACACCGAGAAAGCGAAGCAGTTCGACCGGATCTATAACCGGTTCGTGAAGCGCGTGGCCGACTTCAGCGAAATCGTCTACGAGAAGAAGAAGCTGGTCATGCAGGTCTCGCTCTCCGGGGAAGGGAATATGCTGGCACACCAGTTGAACAATATCTCCGAGCAGGACCGGCTGACACGCGACTTCACCCTGAACAGCCTGGCGCGCGCCATAAGCGAGGTGATCGCCTGCTTCCCGGTGTACCGGACCTACGCCAACTCCGCAACGGTCCGGGACAAGGATGTGCAGTATATCGAGTTCGCGGTAGCGAAGGCGAAACGCAGGAATCCGGCCATCAGCGGGTCGGTCTTCGAGTTTGTCCGCGACGTACTGCTGCTCAAGTCGCCCGAGCGCGCCAGTGAATTGCAACGGGACGCCTGGCTTTACTTCGCGATGCGCTTCCAGCAGATCACCGGCCCGGTAATGGCAAAGGGGCTGGAAGACACCGCTTTCTATGTGTACAACCGGCTGGTCTCGCTAAACGACGTCGGAGGGATGCCGGCGAAATTCGGCACCACACTGGAGGCCTTCCATGGCCAGAACCTGGAGCGGTATAAGTTCTTCCCCAACGGCATGCTCGCCAGCGCGACCCACGATTCCAAGCGCGGCGAAGACGTCAGGACCAGGATCGATGCGCTCTCGGAGATTCCCGAGATTTGGCAGAAATCCTTGGCCAGGTGGAGCCGGCTCAACAAGGGCAAATCTATGCTTCTGGAGAATCAGGCGGTGCCTGACAGGAACGAGGAGTACCTGCTGTACCAGACGCTGATCGGCGCCTGGCCTGCCGCGGAAATGGATCCCGAGGGGTTCGAGCTGTTCAGGGGCAGGATCAGGGAATACATGATCAAGGCTATCAGGGAAGCTAAGGTAAACTCGAGTTGGGTGAGCCCGAATGCAGCATACGAGGAGGCGATGACCGGTTTCGTGGATAGGATTCTTATTGATGTGCCGGAAGACCCTTTCCTGCGCGAATTCCTCCCCTTGCAAAAACGGCTGGTCCGGTGCGGGATCATAAGCTCGCTCTCGCAAACCCTGCTCAAGATGGTGTCGCCAGGGGTGCCGGATTTCTACCAGGGGACCGAGCTGTTCGACTATACCCTGGTCGATCCGGACAACCGGCGCCAGGTCGACTATGGCGCCAGGATGCAGGCGCTATCCGGGATCAAGGCACGCGAGGCTGAGATCGGAGCGCAGGCGCTTTTCCATGAGTTGCTGGAGCGAGGCGAGGACGGCCGGGCCAAACTTTACCTTATTTTTCGTGTGCTTAACTACCGCAGGCAAAGCCGGGAGCTGTTCGATTCGGGAGAATACCTGCCCCTTGAGGCCAAAGGTGCCCGCTCCCGGCATCTGTGCGCCTTTGCCCGAAGGGGGCGCGCGGCAACCGTCATCGCTGTCGCCGCCAGGCTGGTGGCGACCTTGGCCCCGGAGCTGGAACTGCCTTTAGGGGAGGCGGCGTGGATGGATACGATTCTTGTGTTGCCGGAGGGATCTGGCCGCAGGTTTAGAAACATCGTGAACGGCGAGGAACTGGAGGTGGTCGAGCGCGAGGGGCATCGTGCGATCCCGCTGGCGCAGCTTTTCGCCCAAGTTACCGTCGCCCTGCTGGAGCCGGTGTGAACCGGTGGGGCGGAACGCTGTAATCGTTGCAGGGAAGCCTAGTGAGGTGATCGTGATGGAAGGGAGAGAGCAGAGCGTCAGGGAAGGGAGAGAGCGGATAGCCATTGAAGCGGTAAGCCCCCAGATCGACTGCGGCCGTTTTGCCGTGCAACGGATAACGGGCGACGAGATGGCGGTCGAGGCGGACATCTTCAGCGACGGCCATGACGAGGTGGTTGCCGTCCTTCTTTTTCGCAAGCTGGGGGAGGAGACGTGGCGGGAAACCCTCATGCATCGGCTGGACAACGACCGCTGGCGGGGCGCCTTCTTACTGGAAGAGCAGGGTATGTACCAGTACACCCTCATGGGTTGGGTGGACCATTTCCGGACCTGGCAAAGGGATCTGGAGAAAAGATTCCAGGCCGGGCAGGATGTCTCCGTCGACCTGCGGATAGGGATCCGTCTTTTGGAGCAGGCGGCGAAGGAGGCGAACGCCGGGGATGCCGGGAAGATACACGAGGCTGTCGCGGCACTCGGGCGGGAGTCGAGCCAGGGACAGGCGATCGCGGCCGGCCTCGACCGGGCGCTCTCCAGCCTGGTCAGTACCTGCTGCGCCCGGGGGCTCGCCACCACCTATCACAAGGAGCTTGCCGTCAGGGTGGACCGGCAGAAGGCGCTTTTCAGCAGTTGGTATGAACTCTTTCCGCGCTCGCTCGGGGAGTCGGGGAGGCACGGCACCTTGCAGGACTGCATCGCCCTGCTCCCCGATATCGAGGAACTTGGCTTCGACGTGCTCTATTTGCCCCCCATCCACCCGATCGGCGTCAGCAAGCGCAAGGGTAGGATGAACGCTCCGGCGGCGGACCCGGATGATCCGGGAGTACCCTGGGCCATAGGGGCCGCCGAAGGGGGGCACAAGGCGGTGCATCCCGAGCTCGGGAGCATCGATGACTTCCGGTCCCTGGTCAGGGAAGCGGAGAGCCGCGGCATCGAGATCGCACTCGACCTTGCCCTGCAATGCTCGCCGGATCACCCTTACCTTAAGGAGCATCCCGAGTGGTTCATCTGGAGGCCTGACGGCACCGTCCAGTACGCGGAGAACCCCCCCAAGAAATACCAGGACATCGTCCCTCTGAACTTCGAGACCCCGCAATGGCTCGAGCTCTGGGAGGAGCTGAGGAGCGTGCTGTTTTTCTGGATGGATCAGGGGGTGCGCATCTTCCGGGTGGACAACCCTCACACCAAACCGTTTGCTTTCTGGGAGTGGCTCATCGAAGAGGCGAAGCGGAAGTCACCGGAGGTGATCTTTCTGGCCGAGGCGTTCACCCGGCAAAAGATCATGTACCGGCTGGCCAAGCTCGGTTTCAGCCAGTCCTACAGCTACTTCGCCTGGCGCAACAACAAGGTGGAGTTGACCGAATACCTGACCGAGCTGACTCGAAGCGACGCGCGCGAGTTCCTGCGCCCCAACTTCTGGCCCAACACGCCGGACATCCTGACCGAGTACCTGCAGTACGGCGGCAGGGGCGCCTTCATGATACGGCTGGTGCTGGCCGCCACCCTCTCCTCGAACTACGGCATCTACGGACCCCCCTTCGAGCTCTGCATGGGCGGCGCGGAACCCGGCTCGGAAGAGTACCTGCACGGCGAGAAGTACGAGATCCGTCACTGGGACCGCGACGCGCCGGGAAACCTGAGGCCGCTCATCGCGGCGCTGAACCGGATCCGCCACGAGAACGCCGCTTTGCAGAGTACCAACAACCTGAACTTTTACGAGACGGACAACGACAGCGTCCTTTTCTTCGGCAAGACCGCCAGGGACGGCAAGAGTTCGCTCCTCATCGCCGTGAACCTCGACCCGTTCCGGGCACATACCGCGAAGCTCCGTTTTCCGCTGGAGCTTTTCGGCGTGGTCCCGGGGCAATCCTATCTCCTGCACGAGCTTTTAAGCGGAGAAAGGTCGATCTGGCAGGGTGAGTGGAACAGCGTGAATCTCGACCCGCAGTCGACGCCGGCCTGCATCTATCGCGTCAATACCTGGCTGCGCCGCGAGGCAGATTTCGATTACTACCTATAAGCAGGGGTGAGGCCATGGCACTGAAAAGCGAGAAGAACCCGCTCTGGTATAAGGACGCCATCATCTACGAGGTCCACATCAGGAGCTTTAGCGACAGCAACGGCGACGGCACCGGTGACTTCCGCGGCCTGCTGCAAAAACTCCCTTATCTGCGCGATCTCGGCATCACCGCGATCTGGGTGCTCCCCTTCTATCCCTCGCCGCTAAGAGACGACGGCTACGATATCGCCGATTATCGGGGCGTGCACCCCGATTACGGAACACTGCGCGATTTCCAGGACTTCCTGCGCGGAGCCCACGCCCTCGGCATGCGGGTCATCACGGAGCTGGTGCTGAATCACACCTCCGACCAGCACCCCTGGTTCCAGAAGTCGCGCCGCGCCAAGCCCGGCTCTCCCTGGCGCGATTTCTACGTCTGGAGCGACACCCCGGACAAGTACCTGGACGCACGCATCATCTTCAAGGACTTCGAGATCTCCAACTGGTCGCGCGACCCGATCGCCAAGAGCTATTACTGGCACCGCTTCTACTCACACCAGCCGGACCTGAACTACGACAACCCCAAGGTGCACGAGGCGATGTTCCGGGTCATGGACTTCTGGTTCAGCATGGGGATCGACGGCCTCAGGCTGGACGCCGTCCCGTACCTGTACGAGCGGGAGGGGACCAACTGCGAGAACCTCCCGGAGACCTACGAGTTCCTCAAGAAGTTGCGCGGTTACGTGGAGGCCAAATACCCGGACCGGATGCTGCTTGCCGAGGCGAACCAATGGCCCGAGGACGCGGCCTCCTATTTCGGCGCCGGCGCAGCCTGCCAGATGGCCTTTCATTTCCCGCTCATGCCTCGCATGTTCATGGCGCTGCAGATGGAGGATTCCTTCCCCATCATCAACATCCTGCAGCAGACTCCGGTGATCCCGCAGCAGTGCCAGTGGGCCCTGTTTCTCAGGAACCACGACGAGTTGACCCTTGAGATGGTGACCGACGAGGAGCGGGATTACATGTACCGCATCTACGCCAGCGACCCCAGGGCCCGCATCAACCTCGGCATCCGGCGCAGGCTGGCGCCTCTCATGGGGGACGACCGGCGCAAGATCGAGCTCATGAATGTGCTGCTGTTCTGTCTACCCGGCACCCCGATCATCTACTACGGCGATGAGATAGGGATGGGGGACAACTATTATCTCGGGGACCGAAACGGCGTGCGCACGCCGATGCAGTGGAGCCCGGACAGAAACGCCGGCTTCTCCCCCACCAACCCGCAAAAGCTCTACTTGCCGGTCATCATCGACCCGGAATACCACTACGAGGCGCGTAACGTGGAGAACCAGGCCAAGAACCCGTCGTCGCTTCTTTGGTGGATGAAGCGGATGATCGATCTGCGCAAGAGGTTCAAGGCCTTCGGCTGGGGCACGCTGGAATTCATCCCGCTGGAAAACCCGAAAGTCCTCGCCCTCTTGCGGGTATATGAGGATCAGACGATCCTCGTCGTCATCAACCTCTCCCGCGCCACCCAGTTCGTGCAGATCAACCTGCCGCGCTTCGTAGGTTTCTACCTGGAGGAGATGTTCAGCCGCAACAGGTTTCCCGCCATCAAGGACTCCCCCTACGTCGTCATCGTCGGCCCTCACGATCATCACTTGCTGCTGCTGACCGACGGGCGCGATAAGACAAAGCCGCAGGAGGAGGGCGTGCTGGAGGAGATCGCCACGACGGGGAGCTGGGAGAACGTGCTGAAGACGGCCGCCGGATTGCGCCAGCTGGAACAGGCCATCCTGCCCGACTACCTGAAGAAATCGCGCTGGTTCCAGGGAAAAAGCCGCACCATGGCCAGGCTTTCGCTGCTCGAAAAAATCCCGATCCCGACCGACAGCTCGCTGGTCGTCCTGGCGTTCATGGAGGTGAGCTACAGCGAGGGCATCGCGGATACCTATCTGCTGCCGCTGCACTTCCTGCCGATGGAGGGGGGGGCTGAGGCGGTTTTGAGCGAATCCCCGGGAGCGGTCATCTGCCGCCTCCGGGTGGACGAAAAGCCGGGGATACTCTACGACGGCGTCTTCAACGCGCGCTTCCGCTGGATTCTCTTCGAGATGATTTGGCGCAGGAAGTCCATCCGGACCGCGGGAGGGAGGCTTTCGGGGCGCCCGGCGCAAGGTTTGACGACGCTCCTGGGGGATAAGCAGCTTCCCTTCGTCTCGCAGATCGGCAAATCCGAGCAGAGCAACACCTCCGTCATCTACGACAAAAGCTTCATTCTGAAGCTGTACCGCCGCCTGGAGGAGGGGGTCAACCCGGATCTGGAGATAGGGAGGTTTCTCTCAGAGCTGATCCGCTTCGAGAGCGTGGCTCCTCTGGCCGGATTTCTCGAATACCGGCGGTCCGGCTCTGAGCCGATCGCCCTGGCTCTCATGCAGGGTTTCGTGCCGAACCAGGGGGATGCCTGGACCTTTACCCTGGGCGAGGTGGGGCAGTTCGTGGATCGGGTGCTGGCCCATCGCGAGGAGGCGAAAAAGACGCCCCCTGCCGCAGCACTCCAGCCGGAGACGGAGGTGTCGGAACTCTCGCCCGTCGTCCAGGGGATGATCAGCGGGTTCTACCCGGAGATGGTCGCCTTGATCGGCAAACGTACCAGCGAATTCCATCTGGCACTCTCCTCCAGAAGCGACGATCCCGCCTTCGCACCGGAGCCCTTTACCCTGCTTTACCAGCGCTCAGTGTACCAATCCATGCGCAGTCACGCCAGGAAGGTGTTCGATCTTCTGCGCAGGAACCTGTCGCAGATCCCTCAGCCGTTGAGGGTGGAGGCGGAAACGCTTTTGGGGCTGGAACAGGAGGTGCATGCCTTGCTGCAAAAGTTCATGATCCGCAAGTTCTCGGCCATGAAGACGAGGGTTCACGGAGACTACCATCTGGGGCAGGTGCTTTACACCGGTGACGACTTCCTCATCATAGACTTCGAGGGCGAGCCGATCAAGCCGCTCAGCGAGCGCAGGATCAAGAGGTCGCCGCTTAGGGACGTGGCGGGCATGATGCGCTCCTTCTACTACGCGGCGCATGCGGTTTTCATGCAGAGAACCCAGGTGCGCGAGGAGGATATAGCCTATCTTGTCCCATGGGTGCAGGCCTGGTATCGCTACAACTCGGCGATCTTCCTCTCCGCCTACCAAAAAGGGATTGCCGGATCAACCCTTATTCCCAAGGAACGTGAAGACGTAGAGATCATGCTGCACACCTTCATGCTGGACAAGGCGATCTACGAGTTGGGATACGAGCTCAACAACCGTCCCGATTGGGTGGCGATACCGCTCAAGGGGATCATGGAACTGCTGCTCGTCGATAAAAGCGTGCCGAAGGCGGAAGAACCATGAGGCGGCGCACTCATACGCGGTTACAGAAGGCCTGCCCTCGTGTCCGGCCTTCTGACAGCGAGCCGCAAAGGGGTATCCAAAGGGGGGAATGCCATGAGAACGGTGTCACTGTTGTCGCTTGTTTGTATCTCTACCGTATTGCTGGCCATGTCGTGGGGGACCCGGCAGAAGATCTACCGCGCCGAACTTTCCGGGAGCCAGGAGGTGCCGAGGGTAAATTCCGCGGCGCAGGGAGATCTTAAATTGGTGGCCTCGGAAAACGAGATGAGCTTCGAATTGAACGTCAAGGGAATAAACACCCCCACGGCGGCCCACATACACAAGGGGAAGGAGGGAGAGAATGGACCGCCGGTCGCCGGTCTTTTTGGCGGACCGGCTAAAACGGGGAGCTTCAAAGGGATACTGGCGCAGGGGTTGATAACGGAACAAACCCTCATGGGAGAACTGGAGGGGAAAACCGTCGCGGACCTGGCGAGACTGATAGAATCGGGCCGGGCCTACGTGAATATCCTCAGCGAGACCTACCCCATGGGTGAGATCCGCGGGCAGATCAAGTAAGGAAATGAACGCTTATTGCAATAGGAGCGGCATTCCTGCGGCGACGGGGTTATCCCCGCAGGGAATGCCGCTCCTATAGGTTTTGTGCCTTGCGGGGGGGATGCTTGCGAGGCCTGACCCTATCGGTTACTCTTTCTGCTTTTCTTCGTCTTTAGAGCTGGTGCCGCGATTGCCGCCATGCTCTCCTTCCACCTTCTCGCCCGGCTCTTTTCCTTCCTCGGAACTATGCTCGATCACCGAGTTGATCACGGCGCCCGTCAAGATGATGAGGCCGCTCAGATAAAGCCAGAGCAGCAATACGATGACGGCTCCGATACTGCCGTAGGTCTTGTCGTAGGAGCCGAAGTTGTTGATGTAATAGGAAAAGCCCAGCGACATCAGGATCCAGCAGGGAATGGCGACAACCGCGCCGGGGCTGATCCAGATCCAGTCATGCTCCACGTCGGGCGTGAAGTAATAGATGACGGCCAAGGCCAGCATCAACAGGAACATGGTCGCCGGAACCAGGGCGACATTCCAGGCTATCTTGAATGCGGAGCCGAAATTGGTCATCTCCGCGATGTAATCCCCTATTCTTGCGCCGAACATGAGCAGCACCATTGTCGACAGAAACAGCAGCGATAGGCCGATCACGAGGACGATGGCGATGAGGCGGACCTTCCAGAAAGGCCTGCCCTCCTGCACGCCATACAGGTTGTTCATGGCGGCCATGACTGAGACGATGGCATTGGAGGAGGCCCAAAGGGCAAGGAGGATCCCTATCGAAAGCAACCCTTCCTTTTTTTCCGTGAAAAGGGAGCGGATGTTGTCCTGGATCAGGACGAAGGCCTCCTGAGGGAGCATCGTTTCAGCATTGCCCATGACGTAGTCAAGCAGGTTGGGAATGGGCAGGTACCCGATGAGGGTGGTCAGGAAGAGCAGGAAGGGGAATGAGGCGAACAGGAAGTAATAGGCCATGGCAGCCGCGTGTTCGGGACATTCCTCCTCCACGAACTCGTGGTAGATGCGTTTGCCCAGCTCCCTGTAGCTGGTCGACCCCAGCTTGAAATACTTGCGCGGTGAGAACATGGTGGGGACTCCTTGGTGCATATGTGGACGCTATGGATCTTGTTCGGTGTTTGCCTCCCTCCTTTGCAAAGGGGGAACCGAGGGGGATTTGCTTCCCGGCAGCCCGGGTAAAGCTCCCCCCCTTTTCCCAAAGCGGAAGAGTTCGCCCGAGCTGCCGACTGCGGGGCAGCATCACCCGAGGAAATCGATGATCAGCCTGCTTTTGCCTCGTTGTTCGGCTCGACTGCTCGGTCGTTCGGCCGGGTGAGAATGGACGGTGCAATCGAGGATCTGCTCTCCCAGCCGGTATGGGTGGCGTTGGCTGCTGTGGCTACCGGCCCGGGGAGCAGGCGGGCCGCTACGCTGGCGCCAAAGGCGGTAAGGCCCGGGAAAAGCGCGTTGGCGGCATGAAGCAGACGCGCCGGCCAGGTGATGATGAGCCGGGGCTCTCCATAGCGGCAGGCCTCGATAATCCTCCGGGCGGCGTCGGAGACGCTGGTCGATAATAAAGGATTAGCGCCTGAAATGGCGAACCAGGCATATTCCTTCCGGTGCTGCCCCTTGAAAGTGGCGTTGACATGAGACCCGGTACGCATCAACCCAGGCGCTACGGTGGTGACGAGAATGCCGTCTTTCGCCAGTTCCGATCTGAACCCGTCGGAGAGCCCTGTCAGCGCGAATTTTCCCATGGTGTAGGCGAGTAGATGCGGAACGGCGACCAACCCGCCTATCGAGGAGATGTTAACGATGCGCCCGCGTCCCCGAAGCCGCATGTGCGGGACCACGGCCCGTATCGTGTGCAACGGCCCCCAGGCGTGCACATCCATCGATTCCTGAAAATCCTTCAGCTCCAGGTTCTCAACCGGGGCGACCTGGATGACGCCGGCGACGTTGACCAGCACGTCGATGGCGCCGCGGAATTCCAGAACGGCGGCAACCGCCTCTTCCACCTCCTGTCGGATGCCCACATCGCAGGGAAGTGCGAGTACGTCCGCTCCGGCCCTGACAAGTTGAACCCGGGCCCGCTCCAGTTCCTCCACGTTTCGCGCCAAAATGACGATTCTCGCCCCTTGCCTCGCGAATTGTCGGGCAAGTTCAAGTCCGAGCCCTCTGGACCCGCCTGAGATCACGACTGACTTGCCGCGGAAGTCGGTGCGGCGCGCGCGTCGGCGCACGGCCCACAGAAGAAAACCCGCTCCTGTTCCTGCCAACAGGTAGGGGAGCCTGGATGTCTTGCCGGCTGTTTTCATGTCGGGCTCCTTGGTTAACCTCCTACGATGGTCCCGCCGTTTGGATGCAGCACCTGGCCGGTCATGTAGGAGCCTCCTTCCGAGGCGAGAAAAACGTAGCTGTGGGCGATCTCGACGGGCTGCCCCGCTCGTTTCAGCGGGACCTCCTCTCCGAACTTCTCCACCTTCTCTTCGGGGAAGGTTGAAGGGATCAGCGGGGTCCAGACCGGACCGGGAGCGACGGCGTTCACCAGTATCCCCTTTCCCGCCAGCGACAGGGCGAGCGAGCGGGTGAAGGCGACGATGGCGCCCTTGGTCGCGGAGTAATCGAGCAGCATCGGGCTCCCCTTGTAGGCGGTAACCGAGGTGGTGTTGATGATTCGGGATCCCTGACCCAGATGCTTCAGGGCCGCTTTGGTCAGAAAAAAGTAGGAGAAGATGTTGGTCCGGAAGGTCCGCTCCAACTGCTCGGCGGAGATCTGTTCCAGCGTCTCGCAGTAATGCTGCTCGGCGGCGTTATTGACCACGATGTCGAGCTTGCCGAAGGCGCCTATCGTCTTGGCGACGATGTCGGCACAAAACTGCTCCTGCCCCACATCGCCTCGAAAGGCGAGACAACGCACCCCTTCCTTTTCCACGACATCCCGGGTTTCCCGGGCATCCTGATCTTCTTCCAGATAGGCGAAGGCGATATCGGCCCCCTCGCGCGCAAAGGCTATGGCGACCGCGCGTCCGATGCCGCTGTCCCCGCCGGTGATGAGTGCCGTCTTCCCCTGCAGTTTCGACGATCCCCTGTATTCCATCTTCCCGCTTTGCGGCCTGGGCGTCATCTGGGCTTCCTTGCCGGGCTGCTCCTGGCGCTGTGGCGGGAACTGTTTACCGTTTTCCGTTGGCATGGCTCTCTCCTTGTTTGTGGCATCACTGCCGTGACTCCCCATGCCCCGGCAGGGGGCAGGCTGGTACCTGCTCCGGATTAAGGGTCGGCGCCACCGCTGGTGCCGCCTGCGGGTTCATGACGATCTTGATGCAGGAATCCTGTTTTTCCCCGAATATCTGGTAACCGAGGGGGGCTTCATCCAGTGCCATCCGGTGGGTGATTATGAAGGAGGTGTCGATCTGCCGGTCCTCTATCAGCTTGAGCAAGTGGGGCAGGTATTTATGCACGTGGGTCTGTCCGGCGCGCAAGGTGAGTCCCTTGGCGAAGATGGCTCCCATGGGCATCTTGTCCACGAAGCCGCCATAGACGCCCGAAATGGAAAGGATTCCTCCCTTCCGGCAGGCCTTTATCAACTGGCGCAGGGCCGAAGGGCGGTCCGATTCCAGCCGCAGCGACTGTTTTACCGCGTCATAGGCCCCCACGAGGCCGGTCCCCGCGGCCTCCATGCCGACCGCATCGATACAGGAGTCGGGGCCGCGTCCGCCGGTCATGTTGTGCAATTGCTGCGAAACATCGACTTCTTCGTAATTAAGAACCTCGGCCCGGCAATGAACACGCGCCATTTTCAGGCGCTCAGGAAACCGGTCGATCCCGATGACTTGGCCGGCTCCCAGGTGCTGCGCGGACCTCATGGCCATAAGCCCTACAGGGCCGCACCCCCAAACGGCAACGGTATCTCCGGGCTTTATGTCGCAGTACTCCGCCGCCTGATAGCCTGTCGGGAAGATGTCGGTCAGGAAGATCACCTGCTCGTCAGTCATCCCGTCCGGGATTTTCTCCAGCCCCACGTCGGCAAAGGGTACCCGGACATACTCCGCCTGGCCGCCGGAGTAGCCGCCATAGAGGTGGGAGTATCCGAAAATGCCTGCTCCGGTGTCTCCGTAAAGCTTTTCCAACATCCAGGAGTTGGGATTCGAATTGTCGCATAGCGCCCAGAGCTCGTGCCGGCAGTACCAGCAGGCCCCGCAACTGATCGGGAAAGGGACGATCACCCGGTCGCCTGCCTTGAACCGCTTGACCTCGGATCCCTTCTCGACGATCTCGCCGACAAATTCGTGACCCAGGATGTCTCCCTTCTTCATAGTGGGGATCAGTCCGTTATAAAGATGCAGGTCGGAACCGCAGATGCAGGTGAGGGTAACCTTGACGATGACGTCCCCCTTGCTGCAGATTTGCGGGTCTGCGACGGTATCCACGCGCACATCATGCTTGCCATGCCAGCATACTGCCTTCATGTATCCTCCTTGGCGTCGCGCCGGAAACAGGTGCTAGCGCTTGCCGCTGCTATAGGACGTTTCTTTTCGCCGTGGTTTCCTCGCCAACCTCGAGAACCTGCTTGAGCCTCTTCAGATCCTCCTCCAACTGCTGGGAGTTGAGCCCCTGGGCGAGTTTGGCAGCACTCTTCCCGGCAGCGCCGCCCGGCGGATAGTAGTCGATCGCGACCTTCACCTCAGTGCCGCGGCTTCCCGGCGCTTCCTTGAATTCGACCGTCCCTTTATTGGGGACATCCGCCTTGCCTACCGAATGCCAGCTGATCTGCTGCCCGGGGGTGTCCTCCATCATTTCCGCATCCCATTCGGCGCTCACCCCACCCGGGCCTGCCGCCTTCCAGTGCGAAGTCCTCTCTCCGGTGATTTGGACTGATTCGAGATGCTTCATGAACAGGGGGAGGTTTTCTAGGTTGCGCCAGAATTCGTAGACCTGCTTCGGCGGCAGGCCGATGGTGACGGCCTTCTCGATCCTGAGGCCTGAATTGCTGGTGTGGACCGTGTCGGCGCCGATGGCCTCATACAGGTCGCAGTGCCCCGTCTTGCCCCTGTAGAGGAAAAGCCCGCCGGCGGCCATCATCGCCAGTCCCGGCAGGAAGTTCTTCTTGCCGATAGACCTGAGGCCGGATAGCGCCAGTGCTGCGCCGCCGACCATGGAGGCCCTTCGCTCGGCGGGCCCGACGTTGACCTCCTTCCGTTTTATCCTTGATCTGGCGTGGCCGCGCTCGGTTTCGCTGGTTTCCATGCGTCGTCCTCCTTGGAAGATTGATGCCAATTTTAATAAACCCTGTTTTTGAATTAGAACAAACTAACATATTGCATGGGTATTGCAACAGGAGGCGGGTTTTTGGGAAGGCGTCAGGGATAAGAGGAAAACCGGTTCCCTCTCCAGGCGGGGAGGGCCAGGTAGGGAGGAACTCCGCGGTTCTTCCATAGAAACAAAAAATCTTCCCCCCCAACCTCCCCCTCTGGGGGGAGGAGTAATAAGAAGGTAGAGTTATTAGCTTAATGCCCCTGAGGCGAGGGGTATGTGAGCAAAAAGAGGGGTGACTTGGCAAGACACCTTAAAGAACTTGATACTTGAATTGCCCTGACCGGGAAGATCCTGAATGGGGAGGAATTTGCTCTCGGCCGTTATGCCGCCTCTTTCCTCTTCTGCTTGATGCTTTCTTTCAATAGCGCCATCATGTCGGCCACCTTTGGGGGGGGCGGCTGTTTTGCCTGCGGCGCAGGCTGGCGTCCTTGGGCCTTTTCTTCGATGATCCGTTTCAGGTCGTCTATGTATTGGTCCTTATACTTCTCCGGATCGAACTTCACGGTCAATTGATCTATCAGCGAGAGCGCCAGGGTGATCTCCTGTTCGCGTAGGTTCTCGTTGCCGGGCAGCTTCAACTCAGCGGCATCCCTGATCTCTTCCTTGAACCTGATCTCGTTCAGGATGAGCAGGTTGCCAAGGGGCTTCACGATCCCGATGCTCCCGCGGTTTCTCAAGACGTAATGTGCAACGCCGACCTTTCCCGACCTCTGCAACGCTTCCCTTAGCAGCGCGTACGCCTTCGGTCCGGTCCTGTCAGGTTCCAGATAATACGGCTTTTCAAAGTACCTCGTGTCGATTTCCTTCTCGTCGATGAAGTCGACTATGTCGATCAGGTGGGTTTTCTCCAGGCTCGCGTTCTCGAAGTCCTTGTCGGTCAGCACGATGTATTCTCCATCGGAATACTCATAACCTTTGACGATTTCCTCATAGGGGACTTCCTTGTTGTCGTTCTTGCAGACCCTCAGGTACTTGATCGGGCAAAGATCGCTCTTGCGCAGCATATCAAGATCGAGCGTGTTGCTTTGAGAGCCGCTGAAAAGCTTCACCGGGATGTTTACGAGTCCAAAACTGATGGAACCGGACCACATTGCTCTCATGTCTGAACCTCCTCACGTGGCGATGCAGGTCGCCACGTGCTTCGGATGTTGCTGATTTGAGGGGCCGCATCAGGGGCGAGTAGAGCGATTCGGATGAATTCGCCGACGGCGTACCGTGGAACGTTAGGATTCTACCATGATTGGGGCCCTCTGGTTTGCAAGCGATGCGCGACGGAAAGTATTCGTTTTATTCTGCGCGGACGTTGCCGGTTTTCCGCGAGCTCGACATCCGGACGTGAAGCCCGGAACCTGCTGCTTCATCGCGTTTTTATCCGCAGGGAGAGCTCCCGAAAGGCACTTGGCTTGATTGACAAAATGGTTCGACATCATAAATTTATTAGCGTAAATTCATATATGTAGTCTGGCGGTATATCCTGACAGGGCGCATGCGAGCCCTGGAGATCATATGGCTGAGCAGAGAGTAAACCTTAAACGCAGGTTCGGTAAGAAGCTGACGAGTTCAAAGCCGCTGCTCTGGGGACTTGCCATGCTTTTGTCCCTGGTGCTCATTCTCGTCATAGCCAGCTTTTTCATCGACGAGCCTTTGCGCCGCATCACCGAAAATAAAATGAACCAAAGCCTGAAGGGCTATTCGGTAAGACTTCCGGAGCTGCATCTTAATTTGATCGGCCTGTCGATCACCTTGAAGGGCCTGACCGTCACGCAAAAGGCGCATCCCGAGCCCCCTGTGGCCCGGTTCCCCTACTTGAAGGCGAGCGTCCACTGGCGCGAAATCCTTTCCGGGAAGCTTGTGGCGGAAATGAGGCTCGATGAGCCGAAGCTCCACATAAATCTGAAACAACTGCGAACCGAGGCGGCCGACAAGACGCCGGTGAAGGAACGCGGCTGGCAGCAGGCCGTGGAGGCCATCTACCCGCTGAAGATCAACCTTTTAAAGATAAACGATGCGAGCATCACCTATATCGACCAGGATCCCAAAAAGCCTCTGGTGCTGGACCGGCTGTACCTCAAAGCAAACAACATCCGCAACATACACCTGCCGGACAAGGTTTACCCCTCCTCCTTTCATCTGGACACCGACATCTTTGGGACCGGCCACGGCGTTATCGAAGGGCACGCCAATTTTCTCGCGGAGCCGACACCGGGGGTCAAGGCTGATATCAAGCTGAAAGAGGTTCCCATCGATTATTTCAAGCCGGTGCTGGCCCGTGTTAATTTGTCGATCTCCGGGGGGGTGCTGAGCGCGACTGGCGAGATGGAGTACGCCCCAAAGGTGCAGGTCGCGCACCTGAAAAAACTGACCATCAACGGCGTGAAGCTGGATTACATCCACTCGGAGAAAACCGCAGCTGCGGAGAAAAGGAGAGCGGCCGAGGCGGGCAAGGCAGCCAAGGAGCTCAGCAACAAACCTGACGTCCTGGTGAGGGTCGACGAGTTCAATCTGACGGGATCGAACCTCGGCATGCTGAACGATGTTGCAGGCAAGAAGTATCGCGTCTTCCTGTCGGATACGGATTTTCATTTGAGCAATTTCTCGAATCGGTTCTCGCGAGGACCGGCAAAGGCAAAATTGAACGGGAAGTTCATGGGGAGCGGAGCCACCACGGCGTCAGGTGAGTTCAGGCCGGAGAAAAAGGGGCCGGACCTCGATCTCTATCTGAAGATCGTCGACACGCAACTCGTCTCGTTGAACGACCTCTTACGCGCCTACGGCAATTTCGACGTCTCAGCCGGGACTTTTTCACTCGTCACTGAATTGCATGTGAAAAATGCCGCAGTGACCGGATACCTCAAACCGTTTTTTAAGGATATGAAGGTCTACGACAGACGCCAGGACAAGGGGGAGGGATTTATCCATCAGGCTTACGAGATGCTGGTGGGGGGGGTGGCGAAACTCCTGGAAAACAAGCCGCGGGATCAGGTTGCCACCAAGGCGGATCTTTCCGGGAGCCTGGAAAACCCGGAGGCCAGCACCTGGCAGATTATAATCCAGTTGGTGAGGAACGCGTTTTTCAAGGCGATTCTGCCGACTTTCGAGAAGGAGGGTTTGGCTGCCGGAAAGCGCTAAAAGGACCGGCGCCGTGGAACCGGTCGGTAGGGCAGAGAACGAAGCCATCACAACCGCAAAGCGTCAGCGGAAAGTATCGGAACAGCGGGAGGGAAAATGGCAAAATACGATAAAAAAGCGCAGGAGACGGTGCAGGAAGCAATGGATAAGTTCAAAAAAGGAGAGCTGAAGAGCGGCAAAAACGGCAAAAAAGTGACCGACAGGAAGCAGGCGGTCGCGATTGGCCTTTCGGAGGCCCGCGAGAAGGGAGCCAAGGTGCCGGAACCTCCGAAGAAATAGCAGGCACCTCCAACGGCAGGCAAAAAAAGGAGACTAGTCATGGCTAAAAACACAGCAGTTTTCGGGATTTATCGCACGCGCGAAAGCGTGGAACAGGCAGTTGACGCGCTGAGAAATGCAGATTTCCGCAACACCGATATCTCGGTCCTCTTCTCCGAGAACGTCGGCACCAAGGATTTCGCGCATGAAAAGCACACCAAGCTCCCTGAAGGCTCGACCGCTGGGGCTGGGACGGGCGCAGTAATCGGCGGCACGCTCGGCTGGCTGACCGGCATCGGCGCTTTGGCCATTCCAGGGGTCGGACCGTTCATCGCGGCAGGCCCCATCGTCGCGGCCCTGGCGGGTGTGGGCGCGGGCGGCGTTCTCGGCGGCATCGCGGGAGCGCTGGTCGGGATGGGCATCCCCGAATACGAGGCCAAGCGTTATGAAGGGCGCGTTAAGGAAGGGGGCATCCTGCTCTCCGTCCACTGCGACGACGCCGATTGGAAAAAACGCGCGGTCGAGATCCTGAAGCAAACCGGCGCGTCGGATATCGGTTCAGAGGGAGAAGCGAAGGCGGATTACGCAGGTTCAGAGAAGCCAAGGCCGAGAGGAAGGGAGTGACGCGGATACTATGGGGCTGACAGAGCCAAGAGCGATCCGCAGCCATAGGAGAGACATCAATGCCGACAAGCCAAAAATCCAGCAGCGAAAAGGGCGAGTCACACGGAAAAATGGAAATAACCATTTTTGACGTGCTGAAGCAGGATCACGAGAAGGTCCGCTACCTCTTCGACAAGGCGGGAAAAAGCAGCAGGAAGGAAATCGCGACCCTGCAGAAGCTCTTCGCCCAAATCGAAGAGGAACTGCAAATCCACATGGAAGGGGAAGAGCGGTTTTTTTATAGCGCCCTGGAGCAAAATGACGAGATGCGCGAAAAGGTGCTGGAGGGGTTCGAGGAGCACCAGGTTGCCAAGACCATGATTGGCACCTTTCAGGCGCTCGCCGTCGATGACGAGCGGTGGGCAGCCAAGATGAAGGTACTCAACGAGATCGTCGAGCATCACATGCAGGAAGAAGAGCGTGAGATCTTCAAGATGGCCAGGAAGTCGCTGGACAAGAATCAACAGCTGGAGATGGCCGTTAACTTTCAAAAAAGCAAGCGCGAGGGTAGGAAGCCTTCGAGGGGAGCTCCAGTAGAGGGTTAATCAGGTTTAGCAGAGGTCGCAGCAAACGGCACCGCGGCTAGGGGGATAAGGTTCAGTTGTTGGTTTCCATGCAGACCGGAAGCTGGCAACGAAAGCCGAAGCCGCCGGGCCCGGTGTCGTTTTTTTATTGCAAAAGTTCAATCATTGCTTGTGTAACACTTAATGTATGTTATAGAATTATGCTGAGCTAAGGAGCAGGCAGGTTCTAATACTCATAAAAATTCGCCGATCCTTTTTAGAATGCTTTTGTTTAAGGTAAGAACGGCTCTCGTGCCAATGGCGGCGCGGCTTTCCGTGAAAAAAATTACCTTGTGAGACTTTAGGCGAGTCCCTGAGTCATAGACGGCGCAGGCAAAAGAGATTTAGTGCACAAAAAGTTGTACCACCCGCTGAACTGCAGATCACCGGAGGCGCCATGCACGATGCTGAAATTTTGCTTGTCGAGGATAACAGCAATTGCGAGGAACTTGCACTGCGGGCCCTGAGAAAAGCCGGGTATTGCAAGGTGGCGGTGGCGCGCGACGGGGCGGAGGCGCTCGGGATGCTGCTCGGGGAGAAAAAGGACGGAGCCAGGTATCAGGAGCCGAATTTCGTGCTCCTGGACATGAAACTGCCAAAGATCGATGGCGTCGGAGTACTGCAGAGGATTCGCGGGGACGAGCGGACCAGGAAGCTGAAGGTGTTTGCCTTGTCATCTTCCGAAGACCCGAAGGACTTGGAAGAGTGTTTCAATCTAGGCGTGCTGGCGGTGCTTCCCAAGCCGCTCAATGCGGAAACGCTCAAGCAGTGGCTTCCGGAATCACATTGAGTCCATCGGGCGTCGGTTCAATCTGCCTACGGGATAGGAACCTTTAAAGCATCCTCGATGACGATCTCAAGCTCAGCCAGTGCTGTTTCCTTGAGCCCGAGTATCTGTGCCTCGGTACTCGCGAAAAGCAGCACTGCCGGGTCCTTCTGGAGGCCGAGGCCGAGTTTCCTGCAAGCGAGGTTGGAGAGCCGAACCATGGCGAGCAGCACGTTACCCTGGTCCCAACGCTCCTGTTGATGACCGGCCACGATATCGCAATAAATCTGCGGCATGTGCCACTGGACCATGAGCTGGTACCCTTGTTCCACATGCAGACTAACCAGCACCTCCGCCAGAACGGCTGAACTGGTGCCCCCTTCGAAGGTCTTCTCCCGGCTCACCTCCTCCATGCATTTCAGCAGGAAGAGCTTGCCGATGTCGTGCAGCAACCCTCCGAGGAAGGCCTCCTGGGCCTGAGCCGCGAAACCAACCTTTTGCGCCAGCCATTTGCTCCCGACCGCGCAGCAAAAGGCGTGCTTCCAAAGGGCCTGCATGATCGCGTTATATTTGACGTCCTGCGAGCGGTACAGGTCCTGCTGGGTGGTGAGCATGGCGAGGTTTGCCACCTCCTTCGAGCCGAGCCTGATGATCGCCTCGCGGATGGTGCTTACCTTGTTGAGCCCGGCGTAGAAAGCCGAGTTCGCCACGCGCAGCACCTGACTTGCCACGCCGGGATCGGCGTTTAGCAACTGGTGCACTTGGTCTATGCTGAAGTCCGGCCGCGAGAGCGCCTGTTGCAGCTTGAGGGCCACGGCGTGGAACACCGGCACGCTGAGATCTCCAGCGGCAAGTCGTGTCTTGATGATCTCTACGATAGAAAATTGCTGTGACATGCTCGGTTTCCTTGGGACCCGGTTGGGTCCTCAGCTTCCCAGTATCCGTTTCAGTTCGTTCAGGGAGCGCGGCAGGCCGATGCGAGGCAGGTCGCGCAGCACCTCCTGGATGGTGATCAGCCCGTTGGCCGCCTTGACCAGGCCGTCCTCGAACAGGGTGACCATGCCCGAGGTTTCCATGCTGATTCTGCGGATCTCGGAGGAGGACTTGCTCAGCATGATCGCTTCTTTGACCGCCTCATTCATGACCAGCAGCTCGAAAATGGCGGTCCTGCCCCGAAATCCCGTGAAGCGGCATTGCTTGCAGCCGCGTCCGAGCCGGAACCGGGCTCCCACCAGGTCATTGGCCGCGTAACCGAGTCTGCCGTACTCGGCCGGGGTCGGGACGTAGGTCTGGGCGCAATCGTTGCAGACCATGCGCAACAGGCGCTGTGCCACGACGCAGACAACGGTCGAGGAGATCAGGAATGATTCGATTTGCATGTTCATCAGGCGCAACAACCCGCCGATGCTGTCCTCGGTGTGGAAGGTGGTAAGTACCTTGTGCCCTGTTAGGGCCGCCTGGATGGCAGTCTCGGCGGAGAAGGTGTCGCGGATTTCACCCAGCACGATGATGTCCGGGTCCTGTCGCACGATATGGCGCAGGGTCTCCTCGAAGGTGACGCCGATCTTGTGGTTGATGGAGCACTGCGAAATCCCTTCAATGACGAATTCGACTGGATCTTCGGCCGTGATGATGCTGGTGTCGATGTTGTTCAGGTGGCTTACGCAGCCGTACAGGGTGGAGGTCTTGCCGCTTCCGGTAGGTCCCGTGATGATCATGACCCCTGATGGGGTGTTGAGCGCTTCCGTCATGAACTGATTCAGCATGCGCGGAGCCATGCCGATCTGGGTGATGTCGAGGATGGCCTCTTTCTTGTTCAAGAGCCTCAGCACGATCTTTTCGCCGAAAATCGTGATAAAAAAAGATACCCGCAGGTCGAGGTTGAAGCCGTGCAGGCGGCTCTCGTACAGGATGCGCCCGTCCTGGTGGCGGCGCTTTTCAGCTATGTCCGCCTGCGCCATGACCTTAATGCGGGAACTCAATTGCGCCGCGATTTCAGAAGGGAGTTCCAGGTGCAGCATCATGATGCCGTCGTGGCGGAATCGGATCCTGAGCCGGTCCTTGAGGGGCTCGATGTGGATATCACTAGCCCCCTGTGTCATCGCGTCATCGAACAGCTTGTTGATCACCCCGACCACGGTGTTCTCATCCGCTGCGATGAATTCCTCGTTCCCGGCACTGGTCTCAGCCTGGGTGATGGCCGACAAGATGGCGCTACGGCTGGCTATGGAAGGTTTCAGGTTGCCGCCGAAAAGATGCTCGGCAGCCTCCCTGGAGTGCTTTTCCAAAGGGTTGGCGAAGGCGACGGCGACCAGGCCGTCTTCAAGGCAGATGGGAACGAACAACTCGTCTCTGTAGAACTGGAAAGGGGCTTTGACGAGCAACTTCCGGTCCAGCTTGCGGAATTCGAGCTCCGCCACGGGAAAACCGAGCTGGAAGGAGAGGACCTCCACCAGCCTTTTGGCCTCGATGAGTCCCATCTCGATGAAGATGTCGCCGAGCTTCTTGCGCTCGGCAGCTTCCTTTTGCAGGTTCAGCGCCGCAAGGAGGTCGCTCTTTTTCAGGTGGCCAAGCTCGACCAGCAGATCGCCGATCCGCACAGAGAGGCTGTTTTCCCGTAGGGTACGGGCCAAATCCTCGCGGTTTAGATATTCCAGTTCATGTAATACATCGATTAGCGTTTTGGGGGACTGCAGTTTGCCATGCACCCGCTGCGCATAACGCAGTTGCTCGGCACTGATGACCCCCTTTCTAACCAGGAGTGCGACGATTTCTCCGCCTGCCGCGGACGGCTCGGCTGATTCTGGAGCTTTGTTCATGGGCTCTCTTTGGGGTGCTGACTGAGATGTGTACAGGTGCGCTGGTGCAGGACGCTACCCGGGTTTTTCTCCTGCTAAGTGACGCTGTAGATACAGAAAAACCCCCTGCGCGAACGGGGGGCCTAGGGGCGCCGTAAGGAGTCGACTTGGCCGCTCACTACTTGCCCTTCCTGTCATCTTCGGAGCGCGAAGTCTTGATCTCGATCTCTTCCTTGTCGCTGGAGGCTTTCTTGAAATTCCGGATGCTTTTCCCTATCGCTCCGCCGATTTCCGGAAGACGACCGGCACCGAAAACCACGAGCACTATGCCAAGTACCACAACGAGCTCCGGCAAGCCGAATCCAAACATATGCACCCTCCCATATTTGTTGCTGAAGATAGCGCAGTATGGCATCGTACGCATAAAAAATCAAGTAGTTACACTTGGCGCCAGATGGGAATTTAATTATTAAAAATGTTGCGTTTGTGTGGTGGAATTGTTATAGCAACCAATGCTGCTATGTTCCTGACAAGGAGAATCCTATGAACAAGATGATCCTGCTAGTTGAGGATAATCCTGACGACGAGGCGCTTACCCTTAGGGCGGTACGAAAGCATATGCCATACGGCGTAGTGGTCGCACGAGACGGCGCCGAGGCGCTTGACTATCTTTTTTGCACAGGACGCTATGCCGGGCGCGATCCCATGGCGAGCCCGCTCTTTGTGCTGCTCGACCTGAAGCTGCCCAAGATGAACGGTCTGGAGGTGCTGCGGCGCGTGAGGGAGGACGTGAAGACCCGTTCCATTCCCGTCATTGTCTTCACCTCGTCCACCGAAGAGCAGGACATCCTGGACAGTTACCGCCTGGGCGCCAACAGCTATATCCGCAAGCCGGTCGATTACGGCCAGTTCTGCGACGACATGAAGCAGGTCATGACCTACTGGCTCTGCGTGAACCAGCTCCCGCCCCAAAGAATTTGTGCCCCGGCTTGATCCCCCTGTTGCAAAGTCGCGCAGCGTCCTGTTAAGATCGTCGGCATGGATAAATTTGAACTTGTAACCGGTTTCGAGGCGCGCGGCGATCAACCGCGCGCCATCGGGGAACTGACCCAGGGGGTGCTGCGCGGCGACGAGCACCAGGTGCTGCTCGGGGTGACCGGCTCCGGCAAGACCTTCACCATGGCGCATGTAATAGCTGAGTGCAACCGCCCTTGCTTGGTGCTGGCACCGAACAAGACGCTGGCGGCCCAGCTCTACGGCGAGTTCAAGGAGTTGTTCCCGAACAACGCGGTCGAGTATTTTGTCTCCTATTACGACTACTACCAACCCGAAGCGTACCTCCCCGCCTCCGATACCTTCATAGAGAAGGACTCCTCGATCAACGACGAGATCGACAAGTTCCGGCACTCGGCTACCAGGAGCCTCCTTACCAGGCGCGACGTCATCATCGTCGCCTCGGTTTCCTGCATCTACGGCATCGGCTCGCCCGAATCGTATCAGGAGATGCAGATCCGGGTACGGGAAGGTGACGAAGCGGGGCGGGACGAGCTGCTGCAGAGGCTGGTCGAAATCCAGTACAAAAGAAACGACGTCGATTTCCATCGCGGAAGCTTTCGGGTCAGGGGGGATACCGTCGAGGTTTTCCCGGCGCACGACGACGAGCGCGCCTTGCGCATCGAGTTCTTCGGGGACACGGTGGACGCCATATCCGAGATCGACCCGCTACGCGGCGTGCAGCTGCAAAAACTTTCCAGGTGCGCGATCTATCCCGCCTCGCACTACGTGGCAAGCCGGCAGACCCTGGAGCGGGCGGTGGAGCAGATTCGAATCGAAGTGGAGGAACGCATTCGCTACTTCAAGTCACAGAACATGCTGATCGAGGCGCAGCGCATCGAGCAGCGCACCTTCTTCGACATCGAGATGATGGGGGAAATGGGTTTCTGTCAGGGAATTGAGAACTATTCACGCCACTTCGACGGGCGGCAACCGGGCGAGCCCCCCTACACGTTGATCGACTACTTCCCCAAGGACTTTCTGCTGGTGATCGATGAATCCCATATCACCGTGTCGCAGGTGGGAGGAATGTACAGGGGTGACCGCAGCCGCAAGGAGACCCTGGTGAATTTCGGGTTCAGGCTCCCCTCGGCGCTGGACAACAGGCCGCTCACCTTCCAGGAGTTCCAGATAAAGCAGAACCAGACCATCTACGTCTCGGCGACCCCTGCCGATTACGAGCTGAAGGCGGCGGGCGGGATCGTGGTCGAGCAACTGATCAGGCCAACCGGTCTGATCGACCCGGAAATCGAGGTGCGTCCGGCCGCGGGACAGGTAGACGATCTGCTGCACGAGGCGCGAGAGACTGCGGCGAGGGGGGAGAGGGTGCTGGTAACCACCCTCACCAAGAGGATGGCGGAGGAGCTGACCGACTACTACCGTGAACTCGGTGTGCGGGTGAAGTACCTGCATTCGGACATCGACACCTTCCAGCGCATGGAAATTCTCAGGGACCTGCGCCTGGGCGAGTTCGATGTGCTGGTCGGGATCAACCTGCTCAGGGAGGGGCTCGATCTGCCTGAGGTGTCGCTGGTGGCGATTCTCGACGCGGATAAGGAGGGTTTTCTCCGCTCGACCCGCTCCCTGATCCAGACCTGTGGCCGTGCGGCGCGAAACCTTTCGGGGAGGGTTCTCATGTACGCGGACAAGATAACCGGCTCCATGCAGGCGGCGATCGACGAGACGCTGCGCAGACGAGAGATGCAGACCGCCTACAACCTGGAGCACGGCATCACCCCCGAGAGTGTCAGGAAGGCGATCGGCAATATTCTGCAGGCTCCGGAGGAGCGCGATTACGTCGCTGTCCCTCCGATTGGGGAAGAGTTGCTGAGCGGAAAAGATCTGGCGAAGATGGTGAAGAGGCTGAAGAAGGAGATGCTGGCGGCGGCGAAGGCGCAGGAATTCGAAAAGGCGGCGCAGATGCGCGACAAGATCAAGAGGCTGGAGGTGGCCGAGCTGGCGCTTTAAAGGCAATTGACGATTGACGATGGACAATTGACAACGAAACACAGAATGCTTTTCTTCGCTTCATGTTCAGGGGGGCCACCCCCCTCCTTTTTGCAAGGGGGGTGGCCGTCGGGGCGGATGCCGGGATTCGACGCTGATGTAGAACTACTGCGCGGGTGCGGGGGCCGGCTTCTTGCGCCTTCTTCTCCTGCGCTTTTTCTTGGCGGGAGCTTCGGCGGGAGCCGCCTCCGGAAGCTCGCCGGACGGGGCTTCGGGCTGTTCCGCGGCAAAGCGCTGCCACCAGTCGGCGAGCGATCTTTTGCCGGGGGAGAGCTGCTCCATGAAGCGCAGGTATTGCAGCGCATCGGGAAAGGAGAGCCTGCCGACCACGCCGCGGCCGTTTCTGCCCGGCGTCTTCTGGAAGCGCAGTTGCATGGAGAGGATGTCGCGCACGGCTATCAGCACCCGGTTCGGTACCGCGATGGTCGGTGCCAGTTCGCCCGCAAAGGCTGCCACGGCCGCTTCCGTCGCCAGTTGTGGCGCGAGCCCCGCCTCGCGCGACGCTGCGATCTTTTCCTCCAGGTACTCTCCGAACATGAGGGCTATCAGCAACGGCGCCGAAGGTTGCGCCCCTGCGCCGATCTGCTCGTCCACCCACTCGAGCGCCTTGCCGACCCGCACATGCGGAAATCCTTCGTCCTCCCGGGCGAGCCAGGCGTCAAAGTGGGGGAAAAGCGGCTCGAAAAGCCCGCAGTGCCGCATCATCTGGTAGGTTTTCTCGCCGGCGCCCAGCATGAGAAGCTTCAGCACCTCCTCATAGAGGCGCGGCGGGGTCGCCTTGTTGATGGTGTTGCTCAGTTCGGTGATGGCGGACTCGGTGCGCTGCTCCAGGTTGAAGCCGAGCATCGAGGCGAAGCGGACCGCACGGATCATGCGCACCGGATCCTCGGTGAAGCGCACCAGCGGATCACCTATGGTCCGGATCAGGCTGTTCTTCAGGTCCTCCATCCCCCCCACGTGGTCTATGATGGAGAAGTCGGCGATGCTGTAGAAGAGCGCGTTGACGGTGAAGTCCCGTCGTACCGCGTCCTCCTCGGGGGTGCCGAAGACGTTGTCCCGCAGCACCATGCCGTCCTCGCTTTTCAGCATGCTGGGCCCGTGGCCTTGACCGCGCCCGCGGCGTCTGCCATCTCTTTCCTGTTCCAGGGCCTCTGCCTCCGGGACCGGTTCCTGTCCGGGCACATCCAGCAGCAAAACCTCTGGGGCTGCCTCGACAGTGGCGTCGGCGGCCGAACGGAAGGTCGCTACCTCGATGATCTCGTCGTGAAAATGCAGGTGGGCCAGGCGGAAGCGCCGGCCGATCAGGCGGCAGTTTCGAAACAGTTTCTTCAACTGGTTGGGAGTCGCGTCGGTAACTACGTCGAAGTCCTTCGGCTCGCGCCCCAGCAGCAGGTCGCGCACCCCTCCTCCCACCAAATAGGCCGTGAAACCAGCCTCCTTGAGCTTGTAAAGGACCTTTACGCCATTGGGGCTGAGAAGCGAGCGGGAGACGCTGTGCTCGGCGCGCGGTATGATGATTTTTTCCATGTTAGTGTTCATTCCCGGGAAAATAACATATATCCTTGGCAAAGGCAAAGGGTGCGAGTTTATTTTCTTGACATTGGTCATGCGGTAAAGTGGGTCCTTCTGCTATGGTGGTTGACATGGATAACGAGCGAGAGCAAAAGCAGGAAAAGGATATAAAGGTGCTGGCGACCTTCATCGGTTGCTACTGCCATGGCATGCACAAAAGCGCCAAAGGAGAGTTCTGTCCCGATTGCGCGGAGTTGCTGCTTTACGCCAGGGTCAAGAGGGAAAAGTGCCCGCTCGACCCGAAGCCTGCCTGCAAGCACTGTCATGTCCACTGCTACGGCAAGGTCCAGCGTGCAAAGATACGTGAGGTGATGGCTTATTCCGGGCGTCGACTTTTGTTGCGCGGCCGCCTTGATCTTCTCTGGCACTATTTCTTCTAATGAGATAACTTGTCGGGAATTCTTGATGCAGCCGCCGGCGCGCAAGTTTTTTCCATAACGACTTATGGACATCGAAAAGCTAATAACCAGTACGAGGAGGTTCAGTATGATCAGGAAAATAGTGCACATAGACGAGGAGAAATGTGACGGTTGCGGGCTTTGCGTACCGTCCTGCGCAGAGGGTGCCATAAAGATCGTCAACGGTAAGGCGCAGATCGCTGCGGACAACCTGTGCGACGGGTTGGGAGCCTGCCTGGGCGACTGTCCCCGTGACGCCATCACCATCATCGAGCGCGATGCGGACGAATTCGACGAGACCGCCGTTGAAGAACATCTGCAGGCCCGGAGCGCATCGGAACCGGTAAAGCCCCAAGCCGGTCATGGCGGCGGACATCACGGTCATGGCCATGGTGGTGGTTGCCCCGGATCGCGTGCGGTTTCCTTCGCCCCTGCGGAAGCCGGCCAGGCAGCCGCCGCCGGACCCGTGCAGAGCCAGTTGGCGCAGTGGCCGGTGCAACTGCACCTGGTGCCGGTAACCGCCCCTTATCTCAAGGGCGCGGAACTGCTAGTCACCGCCGATTGTGTCCCCTTCGCCTACGCCAATTACCATCAGGATTTCCTTGCCGGAAAGGTCGTCGTTGTCGGCTGCCCAAAACTGGACGACAACGGCGCCTATCTGACCAAGTTGACTGAAATGTTCAGGGTCTCCGGGATAAAAGGGGTCACCGTGTTGAGGATGGAGGTTCCCTGCTGCGGCGGTATCGTCATGGCTGCCCGGCAGGCGCTCGCCGCTTCAGGCATGGAAATTCCGATGCGAGAGGTAACCATCAGCATCAGAGGCGAGATAGTCGAACGGTGACGGGTTGCAGACAAATAGGATTCTTTTGATCTTTTTGGATTGACATGGCATGAGAGTGCTGGTACAGTTTCTCACATTAGAAATTCAATCAGAGCTAAAGGAGAATAGCACCTATGAGTCTTACTACCCTGGTAACCAAGGAAGCGCCGGATTTTACAGCACAGGCGGTGATGCCCGACAACTCTTTCGCCGAGCTCTCGCTGTCCAAATACCGCGGCAAATACGTGGTGCTGTTCTTCTATCCGCTCGATTTTACCTTCGTCTGCCCCTCGGAGATTCTCGCCTTCAACAAGCGGGTAGGTGAATTCAAGGAGAAGAACTGCGAGGTGATCGGCGTTTCGGTCGACTCCCGCTTCACCCATCTAGCCTGGAAGAACACGCCGGTGGATAACGGCGGCATCGGAAACATTCAGTACCCGCTGGTGGAGGACCTGGACAAGGCGATCGCGAAGTCCTACGGCATCTTGCTGAACGAGTCGGTGGCGCTGCGCGGGCTGTTCCTGATCGACACCAACGGTATCGTGCGGCATTCGGTGATCAACGACCTGCCTCTTGGCAGGAGCGTAGGCGAGGCGCTCAGGATGTTGGACGCGCTGCAATTCGTGGAAACCCACGGCGGCGAAGTCTGCCCTGCGAACTGGCAGGAGGGGGAAGCTTCCATGAAGGCCTCAACCGCCGGCGTAGCCGACTACCTGTCAAAGCACGGCAAATAGCCGGAAAAAAATATACAAGCAGCAAGGCGGCGCGCTCTCTTTCAGGGGATCGCGCCGTTTTTTTGCCGAGCTGTAGAGACGGCAAGTTCAACCTCCTTCCACGGCGCGCGTTATGCCATCTTGCCAATGAGTGCCGACTATGCTAAAAGAACATAGCATTTATCGACCTGTAGCCCAAAGAGGAGTCAAAATGCGCACCAAAGCTACCTTGTTATCCCTGTTGTTGCTCATGGTTTTCGCAACGGCTTCATTTGCAGTGGAGAGCCAGCAACCCGAGGCAATTGCCGAGAAGATGGCGTTCAAGCTGGTCCGCGGTGTGGCAAACGTGGCTACGGCAATCGTTGAGGTCCCCAAACAGTCATACCTGACGGTCAGGGACCGGGGGGGGATCGGTTATGTCGTTGGGCCGATCAAGGGGCTAGGGATGGGATTCTACCGCCTCTTCGCCGGCGTGGTGGAAACGGTTTTTTTTGTCGTGCCCCAGCCGGGCTACTACGATTCGATGATCCAGCCGGAGTACGTCTGGGAGGGATGGGAGGAGAGATGGAGCGAACCGAGATTGCAGAGCGTGGCTGAGCCTGCCGAGAGCACGGGAGAGTAACATGCGCAAGCGCGTTCTTTTGATGACGGCATTGGTTCTGACCCTTTCCCTGCCATGCGCCGGGCAGTTGGCGCAAGCCGATTCCCGTACCATTGATCAGTCCTCGCCGCAGGAAGTGGTCGACGGCATGGCCAATAAATTGGTACGGGGAATGGCAAATCTCAGTACAGGCTGGCTGGAGTTTCCCAAGCAGATCTACAATACAAGCAGTGAAGACGGGGTCTTTAAGGGGATGACCGTCGGCCCGCTCAAAGGTGTCGGCATGACATTGGTACGCACAGTTTCGGGTGCCGGCGAAGTATTAACCTTCTTCCTCGCCTATCCCGGGTTTTTCGATCCACTGTTCGATCCCGCCTACGTATGGCAGAAGGAATAACAAAAACCTCAGAGGCAAAAAGACGGAGCTTGGATTTCGATTCGAGTGACCGCTTTAAGGGAAGTCATAATAAGGCCGCATCGCGAGATGCGGCCTTATTCAATTATTAGCTTGATATTCCTTATGCCCGATTTTGGGGGATATTACCTTGCCAGTCCTGGAGATAATTTGTTATTATGTCCGGTCATAGCTGAATAGCGTATTTGGGGGTTTTTTGAGCAATAACATACTTTTGTCCGTGGAAAAACCCGCCCGTTACATGGGTGGAGAGATGGGAACAGCCGTCGGCAGGAAAGGGGGGCTTAGTTTTGTCCTCGCTTTTCCCGACGTTTATGAAATAGGAATGAGTCATCTGGGGCTGCAGGTTCTCTACGGGGTGCTGAAAGAGGTTCCCTGGATCGCGCCCGAGCGCGCCTATGCACCCTGGCCCGATCTGGAAGAGGTGCTCAGGTCGGAGGGGAGGCCGCTGGCAACGCTTGAGGAGGCGACCCCTCTGGCGCAGGCGGATATCGTCGGTTTCACCCTTCAGTACGAGCTTTCCTACACCAACATACTGAACATGATGGACCTGTCGGCAATCCCGCTTCTGGCGGCCGAACGGCAGGAGGGATACCCGCTGATCCTGGGTGGCGGTCCCTGCGCCTTCAATCCGGAACCGTTGGCGGATTTCTTCGACGCCTTCCTGATCGGGGACGGCGAGGATGCCATACTTGAAATCGCCGACTGCGTGCGCGTCTGGAAGGAGGAGGGTCTTCCCAAGGCGGCGCTCCTGGAGCGACTCTCGAAGATCGAAGGCGTTTACGTCCCCTCTTATTTTCAGGTTGTCTACCAGGCCGATGGGCGGATCGAGAAGATAGTGCCTCTGCGCACGGGTTACGGCAGCGTCAAGCGGCGCTTCGTGTCCGATCTGGAGACAGCGCTTTACCCGACTTCCCCGGTGGTTCCCTTTTTAAAGACCGTACACGACAGGGTGAGCGTTGAGATATCGCGCGGTTGCACCCGTGGTTGCCGGTTCTGCCAGGCAGGGTACATATACCGCCCGGTGCGGGAAAGAAGCCCCGAGCGCGTGCTGGAGATCGTGGAGGAGGCTTTTGCCAACACCGGTTACGACGAGGTCTCCCTGCTTTCCCTTTCCACCGGCGACTACGGCTGCCTCACGCCGCTGTTGAAGGGGCTTATGGACCGCTACGCCGCCCATAAGAAGGCGGTTTCGCTCCCTTCCATGCGGGTGGGAAGCCTGAGCCCGGAGATGGCCGAAGAGGTGCGCCGGGTGCGCAAGACCGGTTTCACCCTGGCCCCCGAGGCGGGAAGCGACCGGCTGAGAAGCGTCATCAACAAGGGGATCACCGAAGAGGCTCTGCTGGAGAATGCCCGCGCGGTATACAGCGCCGGCTGGCGGCTGATCAAGCTCTATTTCATGATAGGACTTCCCACCGAGACCATGGAGGACGTGGACCGCATCGTGGAGATCTCCCGCGAGGTGAAGAGGCAGGGGAAATTCGCCGGCAACGGCGGCGACGTCAACGTCTCGGTTTCGAGCTTCGTCCCCAAGCCCCACACCCCTTTCCAGTGGGAGCCGCAGATAAGCGAGGAGGAGATCGTCACCAAGCAACGCCATCTGCGCAGCGAGCTCAAGAAAAAGAAACTGATCATGAAGTGGCAGGACGCCTCGCTCTCAGGGCTCGAAGGGGTCTTCGCCCGCGGGGACCGCAGGTTGTCCAGGCTGCTTATCGAGGCGCACCGCCTGGGCTGCCGTTTCGACGGCTGGTGGGAGCACTTCGACCGCTTGAAATGGGCCGAAGCGTTGCAAAATACAGGAATCGACGCCCGGTTTTATCACCGGCGCCGGGAACTGGACGAGCCGCTGCCATGGGACCATATCGATTGCGGGGTACGCCGGGAGTTCCTGATCGCAGAGCGCGAGGCTGCCCTCGCGGGCGCAGCGACGCCGGACTGCAGGGAAGGGGAGTGCACCGGGTGCGGGGTCTGCGACTTCGAGACCGTCAAGCTGCGCCTGAACGAGCCGGTCCCCTTCGCCACATATGCCTGCGAGATACCTGTTCCCCAGGCGTCCGACCTGGCGCAGCGGATCCGGATCCGTTTCGAGAAGCTGGGCCGGATGCGTTTTCTGAGCCACCTGGAGATGCTGACCCTGTTCATCAGGGCGGTCGGTCGGGCACGCGTGCCGATGCGCTATTCCCAGGGGTTTCACCCGCACCCGAAATTCTCCTTCGCCACGGCGCTCTCGGTCGGCATCGAGTCGCACGCGGAATACATGGACATGGAAGTGGATGGTGGCTACTCGGCCGATGAGTTGCGGGATGCGCTGAACCTGAGCCTCCCCGAAGGAGTGCGGGTGCTGGAAGCTGCCGTGATCCCGATGAAGTCGCCGGCCCTCTCCGTCATCATGGAGCGGGTCAGGTATCGTGTCACGCTACCCGAGGAACTCCGGATCGACCTGCAGGAGAAGGTTTCCGCCTTCCTCGCCCTGGAGTCCTCACCGCACAGGCGTCCTGAAAAGAAAGGGAAGGTGGTGGAGTTCGATCTGCGTCACGAGCTGGCGGAGCTTAAAGCTGAAGGGCGCACCCTGGAGATGGTGGTGGGACGCGGCAAGCCTGTCGAGTTCACCTGCGCCATCCTCGGGATCACCCCCGATGCGATCAAAGAGGCCCGCCTGGAAAAGCTTGAGGTGCTGTTTGCCCCGACGGCTTAAAGGCCCGTTCAACGTTCGACGTTCAACGTTCAAATACCTTGAACCTTGAACCTTGAACCTTGAACTTTGAACTTTGAACTTTGAACCCACATTGAACGTTTTTTATGTTTTTATCTTATATATTAAGAAGGGGTTAGCATGGGAAACGAGCTGGTCATAAACACCACCTCCCACGAAACCCGCATCGCGCTCATCGAAAACGGCACCATCGCGGAGCTGTACGTCGAGAGGAGCAGGGTGAAGGGAATCATCGGCAACATTTACAAGGGAAAGGTGGTGCGGGTGCTGCCTGGCATGCAGGCAGCTTTTGTCGATATCGGGCTGGAAAAGGCGGCCTTTCTCTATGTAGCGGACGTTTTCGACTCCATAGACGAGTACGAGAGCTATATGGAGAGGGAGCAGGGTGAGGAGCCTGTGCCGCATCCGCTGCATCCCATCGAGGACCTGCTGCAGGAAGGGCAGGAACTCCTGGTGCAGATCTCCAAGGAGCCGATCGGGACCAAGGGGGCGCGCATCACCGCCCACATCTCCCTTCCCGGCAGGCATCTGGTCTACATGCCGACGGTGGATCATGTCGGCATCTCCAGGCGCATCGAGGACGAGGCGGAGCGTGAGCGCTTGAAGGAGATCGTGGACAGGATCAAGCCGGTGGGTGGCGGGTTCATAGTAAGGACGGTTTCCGACGGCAAGAGCGAGGAGGACCTGGTCATGGACCTCCACTACCTCACCAAGCTCTGGACCGAGGTCGCCAAAAGAAAGGATTCTGCGGGGGCTCCCAGCCTGATCCACTCCGACCTGGACGTGACCCAGAAGGTGGTGCGCGACATCCTGACCGAGTCGGTCGAACGCATCGTGGTTGATTCGAAACCCGAGTACGACAAGATAGTCCAGTTCATCACCACCTTCATGCCGAAGATGAAATATTCCATCGAGCTCTACGACGAGGAGGAGCCGATCTTCGACCACTTCGGCCTTGAAGTCGAGATCAGCCGCGCCCTGGGGCGCAAGGTATGGCTGAAGAGCGGCGGCTACATCATCATCGAGCAGACCGAGGCGCTCACCGCCATCGATGTCAACACCGGGCGCTACGTCGGAAAGCACAACCTGGAAGACACCATCCTGAAGACGAACCTGGAGGCGGTCAAGGAGATCGCTTATCAGCTTCGCTTGCGCAACATGGGCGGAATCATCATCATCGACTTCATAGATATGGAGAAGGAGGTGAATCGCGAGAAGGTGTACGGCGCGCTCGAGGAGGCGCTGAAAAGCGACAAGTCGAAAACCAACATCCTGAAGATCTCCGAGCTGGGCCTGGTCGAGATGACACGCAAAAGGGTGCGCGAGAGCCTGGGGCGCATGATGTGCGAGCCTTGCCCTTATTGCGAGGGGCGAGGCTATGTGAAGTCGAAGATCTCCGTCTGTCATGAGATCTTCCGTGAGCTGCGCCGCGAGATGCTCGATATACGCGGCACCAAGGTGATGCTTACCGTGCATCCGCAGGTTGCAGACCTTTTATACGACGAGGAGCGGCGCGGGCTTGAGGAGCTGGAAAAGAACTTCAAGAAGCGGATCACGGTGCGCGCGAAGCCCGGCTTCCACCAGGAGCAGTTCGAGGTCGCCGTAAGCTGACCTGTTTTTTTCCTCTCCCCCGCTTTGCAAAAGTGGGGGGGGCGACGCACCCGGTGTCGCTGAAGAGGATTAGCGCCAAGAGGTTTTTGATATCAGGGAGAGTTGGCCTCTCCAGGTTGGGAGGATTGCATGGTTTTCGCCGCGAAGGTCTCGGAAGTCCCTGACTGGGGGAAGAAATTGGTGCAGGTGGAGGGCCAGGCGATTCTCCTGGTGAAATCCAAGGGGGTGTTGTACGCCTGCGAGAGCGAGTGCCCGCACCAGGGAGCGCCGCTGCAGGGGGCCTTGCTCAAGGAAGCCGGCAGCATTTCCTGCCCGCGCCACGGCTATCGCTTCGATCTCGTCTCGGGCGCCTGCAAGGATCACCCGGAATTCGCACTGAAGACTTATCCCGTAGAGGTCCGCGGCGACGATATTTATGTCGGGCTCGGCTAAAGGCGTCCCTGATAGGGGCTGCTGCGGGACATGCGGTAAAAACATGTAGAATCGCGGAAAAAATGTCTTGACTTGCCGGACTTTAAAAGATAAGTTTGACCGCTCAATTGTAAATTTAGGATAAAGGTGGTGAAGTTCATGTACGCAGTAGTTAAAACCGGAGGGAAACAATACAAAGTTTCCGAAGGCGACTTTCTGAAAGTCGAAAAATTGGAGGGCGCGGTAGGTGATACCGTGGAGATCTCCGAGGTCCTGATGGTTGGCGGCGATAAGGTTGTTATCGGAACACCTTTAGTGCCCAGCGCCTCTG
>Ga0209317_1000152_pt1 | contig 93691 bp, 93 predicted proteins | sample RifGroB2_FD_183994 | JGI IMG/M metagenome (GOLD analysis project Ga0209317, IMG submission 183994) | Soil microbial communities from Rifle, Colorado, USA - Groundwater B2 (SPAdes) (version 2) | ecosystem: Environmental > Terrestrial > Soil > Unclassified | place: Rifle, Colorado | collected... | reverse complement strand
TAGATGTATGCTCCGTGTCTAAGTAACATTGTGGGGGGCCACGCTCTCACGCCCCCTAGCCGTCATAGCCTTGGTGAGCCATTACCTCACCAACTAGCTGATAGCGAACAGGCTCATCTTTCTGCGGCCGGTTAAGGCCTTTCTCCTTGCGGACTTATGCGGTATTAATTGGCCTTTCGGCCAGCTATTCCCCACAAAAAGGTAGATTCCTGTCTTTCCTCACCCGTCTGCCACTGCTCCACACAAGGCCTTGCGGCCAAGTGTTTCACCGTTCGACTTGCATGCTTAAGGTACACTGCCAGCGTTCGTCCTGAACCAGGATCAAATTCTCAAAAAAAATTGAATTTTACGTCACTCTTACCACTCTTCAAACGACAAAAAATTATCGAAAAATAATTGAAATCAGCTCAATTATTTTGCTGCTTCACTTGTTAACGAGCTTGGATATTTTAACAGCCTCTTCGAGCCTCCGCAAGAGGCATTATTCTCGCCCCCATGGAGGAAAAACGACCAACCGTGATCCAAAACGGATATGCCTATTTTATCATAAATATCTCCTCCATGTTAAAATCCACACAACCTCACCTTAAAATATTTGGAGAAACCATGATTACTATCATGTCCCGTTCCAACGCACTCGATCACCTCATCTCAATCTCGGAACCATTTAAGGTTCTTAAGGTGGGCATCACCGAATGCCGCCTCCTCTTGCCGAACGAATATAACTCATGTTTTTTTAGCCCCGGTCAAGAGAGCAAACCCCATATCCCCGGTCATATCTGGACTCACGAAGGGCTCGTCCAATTTGAAGTTGGTGAGTATCTTTGCCGGGGTGTAAATGGAGAGTTGTGGCCCATGTCTGCGGCCGACTTTTTTGCCATCAGGAAAAGGCATCCGAACTTCCCCAAAGACGAAGACAATGGGTGGGGCAAATTTGTCAACTTCATTCCAGTTTATGCCATCTCCATGCTTGAACCATTCAAGGTCCAATTCACTGATGGCACATATATCACTGGCGCCACAGGGGATTTTCTTATGTACTGTGAAGACAGAACCGCCGTGTGGATCTGTAACCAGAATATCTTCCGTGAAACTTATACTTCCGTCGAATAATCCATCAAGACCTCCAAGCGGGGTCTTTTTTTTAGACCGCCGGCCCTTACCCCATGCCCAATGTGCTACGTCAGCACCCTATAGCTTGCTATTTATGTCATTTTCGGTTATCATTTCCCAACTTTCATTTTGAGACGCAATCAGAAAGCACATTCACAAACATTTTCAATAAAAGGAGGCAGCATGAATCGCCAACCAGGTATACCCGGGCGGCTACTTGCCCACAACGAATCATCACTCGAACCAACGCTTGGTCTTTTTGGCACTTGCGGCACCCCAGCCGACCTTTGGCGGGAAAATTACTTTCTTCCATGGTTAGTCCAAAGGAAGCTTCCGTTTTTTAATCCGGTCGTGCCCGATGGGAAGTGGACTGCAGCTCACGCAACCATCGAAGCCGATCATCTTGCTCGAGACGGGGCGATCGTCTTTCCGGTCTCTACCATGACCCATGGCTTCGGCTCTTTGGCTGAGATCCCCTTTGCCATTATCTGGGCTCTATTAAAAGGCCAAAAAATCTCGGTGTTTATCGAAATGCCGAAAGACCGAGATTCTATGGCAAGAGGTCCCCGGCAGATGGCGCTCGATCTCATTGAACGTCTATGCCCAGACTTCCCCATCGCAAAACGGTGCGACAGCATGCAAGAGCTGGCCAATTGGGCACGGGTAACCTTGGAAGATGTAGTGGCATACCACCACAGCAAAATGTCCAGAACCGTCGTGGTCAGACTACCGGACACGGTAAAAGCACCTTCCTCCGTCGCACTGTTTGGTACGGCAGGTGACAACTGGCGCGAGCCATTCGTGTCGAGATTCCGGTCCAGAAACATCTCGACTTACAACCCCGTTCACCAAGATTGGACCTCTTTGGCACACATCGCCGAAGAAACACACCACAAGACCGGCGGTAGTGCCGTCATGACCTGCAACATCACAACGGGTAGTGATGGCTACGGTGCCTGCGCAGAAGCTGGTTGGCTGCTGCTTTTTTCCATCCTCAATGGTACCCATGTTGTGTTCAAAATTGATACCTTCGAAAGCATTCCGGCTAACAAAGACCGGAATAGACCACGACAGTTAATCAAAGCGCACCTGGCCAGGCTTTCCCAGGAATATCCTGGCCTAGTGAATATCGCGCAGACCGATGCAGAACTCTTTGAAATGTGCGTCTCCATGCTAACCAAATAGATCTAAGGCCCTCTCACGAGGGTCTTTTTTTTCCAAAAAAAAGCCCAGACCGATGCCTGGGACTAACTAGATCTTCTTAAATCGCCTTCGAGTCTCCATGAACTTCACGGCATCTATGTAGTTTAATGCCACGCCACCTTTCATGAATTTAACCGTTTTAGGATTTTCTCCTTGACAAACCAAAACGCCATCGATCTTGAATGGTAGCCATTTTTCATAGCCCATCAGAAAGGCAAAATCTTCCAGGTTCGTGTTAATTAGACGAATAACACAGCCATTCTCGACCCTTTCTATTTCGATCGTACAGAAATAACCGCCCGATCCCTTAGGCACAAATCGTGCCTTTTCTTCATCCATATTCTTTCTCCTTTAACGTACAGATTTTTAGGTTCATTCATTATACACCAAAAAGTCCCATAATACAACTCTGGGCCTACCGTTTGGCCAAAAAAATCGCCCCGTCAATTGGCGGGGCATTCCTTCTTTTATTCTTCTGCTTTGACCTCTTCGACTTGGTCCATCTCTATCACCAGGGCCTCATCTGCCCCATGTCGGGCATCGCGACGTTTATTAGCCGAAACCAACCACTCTGACACATCAGTGTCGTGACCACTATGGGTCTGCCTCTGACTACCGTGATCTTGACGGCGATTGCGGCCTGTCTTTTCAAACTTCCTACGATTCTTATTCTTTTCTTCATCCAACGCGTCCAAGATTCCTCCAGATGTTTTGAATAAAACGGAATGAGAACCGATCTCAAATAACTTCCATATATTACACCTATAGTAGACCTTTTACAACATGTTATAATTTCCCAAAAGAACTTTAAATCTAGGAGAATATCATGAAAAGGTGCCTGCTTGTTTTAATAACTATCGTTCTGATTTCTGCCTGCTCCCCGGCCGCTACCCCTTCAATCCCCACCACCATCGACGAAGAGATCTTTTTCATCCCCATCCAACAATCGGAGGGGAAATCCCCGGAAGCTTCTATTTCCGGAACTGTATCCTGGAGAACCGTTATGGCTGAGCCAGGCCTCAAGATTCAACAAGATGGCGAAGTTGCAAGATTTATTGTCACCATCGACCCATCTATTTTGAATCTCTCAATTATTCAATCCATCGAAGATGATAGTTTCCTAGAACCTAGTTATTCCGAAGTCCCCAATATGGTATGTGCTTTAAGTGGTGGCTTCTTCGAAGAAGACTTTACCCCCACCTTTCCGCTTATCATCAATCACCAAATTATTCCTGGCCGCAACACCTCAGACTACCCCACCAGAATTCTGTATATTAACCCAGGAAAAGTTCAGATTGAACCGTTGGCAAATAACGAATCCATCAGAGATTCTCAGTACGCAATCGGCGGAATTGATCCATCGTTTCACAGTGGGAATGCTTCACAAAGCAATAAGGTAATTATTGCCACCAAAGATGGACAATTGCTTTATTTGGTCACCACCTACAAAACAGTCGACCAAATGGTGGAAATCCTAATTGCTGATGGTGTAGACCCAAACAACATGTTTCTTCTCTCCTCAGGATGGACGGAACAGTTCACCTGTCGGGACATTCACTTCTTCGATTCCAGCACCATAGTAGGCTCCGGCATTATTGTTACTACTCCGGAGAACCCCATCATCCCCTAGAAATTTCAGGGGATGTTTTTATTCAATCACCCCACCACCAAGAGCCCATAATATTGACTAATCAGCTATTATATGATATACTCCTAGAATCTGAACATAATGTGTTCTAGGCTAATAACTCAACCTCAAATTTCACCAGGAGATCACCTTGAAAAAACTAACTATCGCACTGATTCTACTTGTCATTTGTACCGCATGTACCACCTCCCCCCAAAAAGCCGATTCCGCCAAATGGGTAACTACTCAGAATCTAATAGAGTTCCAAAGCTCAAGTACCGGCGGTTATTACATCGGTAACGTTTGGGTCGCACCGAGCACAACAGAATCGTGGAGTGAGGTCGACTCTTCCCAAATGGAAGGAGCCAATGGAAGCCCGGTGTTACCCAATAAGTTCGTTTGTCCTAGCACGATGACCAATGACCCCAAAGTCGGAGATCGGTACTGCACGTATACCGTCCATTATTATCTGGTTTTTGGGGACAAGCAAGTAGAAGTCGACGAATCGACTTTCAAAAGCTTCACCCCAGATAAAACTTATAACGTCCAAGAATCTCCGATGGGCATCAAAATCGTTCCGTAGAAACAAAAACCTTCTCAAATTTGAGAAGGTTTTTTTATAGCAAGGAAACCACCCGCCAGTTTTAATAAATTTCTTATGAGAATTCAAAGTTACAAGATCACTCCACCTCCTAGACACTCACCCCCTGAAGAATAAAATACCGCACTTTGACCCGAAGCGATACCCCTTATTGGTTTGTCCAATATCACAAGCAAACCATCTTCATTTTCCATCCCTCTGGCCCCTATAAGTTCTCCTCCGTGTCTTATTCTCACGAGCAGATCATTCATGTCCCATTTCGTATTCGAGATCTGATTCACACTTCCCACCTCAAGCTGATCCCCCATTGCTCCTTCCGCCTCCGCCACCACCAGCTCATTCCTCTTTGCATCTTTCGATATTACATAATAAATCGGCGTCTCCCCATCTTGAGTTCTAGAGTTCTTGATTCCTTGAGTTCTAGGATCCATCACCCATCCCCCTCTTTGCCCCACAGTATAAAACCATACCCCATCATGAGTTCCGAGCACTTGACCTTCGGTATCCAAGACCATACCCCGTTTCTTCTTTAATCTCCTAGCCAAAAAATTCTTCACTTCGACATTGCCAATAAAACAAATCCCCTGACTATCCTTCCGATCAGCCACCGAAAGCATCTCCTCCTTTGCCATCGCTCTCACTTCTGTTTTAACATAATCCCCAAGAGGGAAAAGTACACGACTTAACTCTTTTTGGGTTAGCTTCCACAAAAAATATGTCTGGTCTTTATGTTTATCTTTTGGAATATTTAGCGAAACTTCGTCCGCTGCAGAGGCGCTAGCCAAAACCGCACGCAGGCGGGACCCGGTACTCCAGGGAGATCCGAGTACGGTTTTGGCGCGGCTCGAAACGGAAAGAAGTTTCGCATAATGCCCGGTTGCAATGTAATCAAACCCATTCGCCATAGCCCATTCCAAAAAGAGCCCGAACTTTATTTCACTATTACACAACACGTCCGGATTTGGCGTCCTCCCCGCTTCGTACTCCTCATAAAAATACTTGATGACTCGTTGGTTGTACTCTTCCGAAAAGTCCAACACTTTAAAAGGTATCTCCAGCTCCAGTGCTGTTTTCAAAGCCATTTGCCTGTCTTCATCCGCTCGACAGCCATTTTTCTTTATCCACTCATCTCGTGTCATCCCATCCTTTTCCACCTCACTTTTGGGTGGCCAGCAATAGAGATGCACTCCGACCACGTCATAACCTGCCTTTTTCAATAGCAAAGCACTCACCGCGCTATCCACGCCACCGGAAATTCCCACAGCCACCCTGACCTGAGTCGATCGAATGGTTTTTTTGCGATTCACAGCCAATATTTTACCCCAAATTCTATTCACATACCCACCAACGTTTCCAGAATCATAGCCATCTCACCTGAATGCAGCACCCTCAACTTATTTTGTTTCGGATCCTTCGCCTTCCATCTGGGGATAGAAGGGTCTATTTTCTGACCCTCTAATTCCTTTCCTCGTAACACTCTTTCTCTTAGATGTTTTTTTATTCCCTCAGTACCTTGTCGCCTTGTAGCTTCTTCCGCGTCACCAGCACCGATTATCCACAGGAGTTTGTTTGCAGAAGCCACAATCGCCTCCATCCTTTGAACTGCTTTCTTCTTCCAACCTTGATACTCCTCCGTTGAAAATCTAACCTCCCCATCTTTACTTTTTGAAAATAACTCATCAACGAATTTACTTACACTCTCAGTTTCTCTCGATTCCAACATTTTCGAAATCAGTCCGGACACCATTTGTTTAGTTCTATCAAGACCCATGGCCCCGATCAAACCATCCACTTGCTGCGACAGATTTGTGGGTCCTTCGATTTTGGTTATGTCTATCCCGTTTCTTTCCACCATGCCCCCAATCCAGACTCTCTCGACTTCTCCTAGAAATACCGGTTCTCCTTCCACGATTGCATCTTCAGTTCGTTTACCAATATCTTTAATCTGCTCACTCACCTCGTTTCGTTCATTTTCTTTCATAACTTTAATTCTAACCCCAATTTTTTCAAACACTCTGCTTCTTCGTCGCTTCCTTTATTCTATATTCACTCTGCCCCTGTTTTTTGTCTTTCAACACCTCACTTTTCCTCTCAACACTTTTTTTCAACAGCTCTTCCTTGCTCTCACCGAACTGGTTATGAAAACTTGGACTGTATACCGTACTTTTCTGCCTCATATAAAAAGTGTAACATACCTCACCCTCCTTTTTCCCTACTGCCACCGGCGTCAATCGGAACCACTTCTTCAAATTAAGGTCTTCCAGCCTCTTTCAATCGGGCGTTTTTCACTCTCTGTGATAATAACAATGCCATACACAAACTCTACTGCAAATGTCTCTCACCCCCTCAGCTGCCACTCCCTTTCAGATTTTCAGCCATCAGTTTGGCCGGATTAATTAATATCAGTTCACCAAAATCATAGTCCTTTAGGTACTTGTCCACCAAGATTGGCAGTTCAGTACAGCCTAGCACCACCCCATCACATTTGATTACTTTCAAGCAATCAAACAAACTAGTACCCCGCTCAACCATTTTTTTCTCATCCTTAATTAACTCAATTTCACCGGCCCCTGAAATATCAGATCCTTCCACGCCTTTTACTCTCCAGATTAGCTCTTGGACCAAATTTTGAAGGTCCGTTTCTCCCATCGAAGATAATGTTTTATATCTTCTAGTTTTATCAATCTCTCTCACAAGCGGCCAAGTCCCTAGCCAAATAGGGTTAGTTTTTGTCTCCTTGATATAGTTGTCCACCACCTCAAAGGTTGTCAACACCTTTAGTCCTCGGGTATTTACTCTAGGCAACCAAAGCTGCAACGTATTGCACGCGATCACCATCGTATCGGCTTTTATCGCAGCACAGCTATCAATCACTTCCTGTAAGTCTTTAGAGACTTGATCACTGGGATTTATTTTGTCTCCTAGCACTCTTGGCACGATATTAGCTATACATCTTTTTACCTGGTGACCGCCACCCACCAATTCAGATGTAAATAAATCTCCCGAAGCCACATCCGGCTCCACAACAGATATTCTCATATAACAATAATAGCAAATCACTTCGACAAAACAATCTTTCCAGCCACGTTTATTTCGGGGAAAGCTTTTTCAAACCACTTAAACTGTGCCGTTCGGTTCACCTCCAAAATCCTCCATTGTTTGCTATCCTCATCCCACGCCACGTCCAAGCCCGCAAAGTCGGCTTTCAAAACCTTCACCGCCTCGATGCTCAGCTTTTCCAATTCAGACATTTGTTCCTTGGTAAATTTTGGTTTTATCTTAGATAGCTCCTCTTGCTGAGAGATTACCTGGAACTTATCCTTTTGTCTGTGTTTCATCATGCCCAAAATTTCGCTGTTCAAAACCAGAACCCGATACCAACGTCTGATTTTCAGAACCGGTTGAATCAAAACGTCTCCCTCGCTATATTTCAGAGCTAATTTATTTAGTCTTACTATCGTCTCAGCCAACTTCACATTCTTTCCATGGGATCCAAAGCGGGCCTTCACCATCACTGGCACAAACTCGCCTTTGCGTTTGGTCAGAATTTCCAGATATCTCTTCCACCCTCGCTGTCCTCTAAAGGAAACAAAGGGTATCACGGGCAATCCGGCCTCGGCCAAAAGGATGCCTTGCTCCAATTTCCCCATCAATGGGAAAAACTTAAAACTTTCTCCGTTTATAACCCTGAATTCTTTATTCTCATCTTTTTGAGTTTTTGATTGTTCTACATATTCCAAAATTACGGACTTCACCCCTAGCATCGACTCACCTCCCCGTTTGGTAGCCGCTCTCGGAATAATCAAGTCATATTCATCAAGCTTACTACCAGTTCCTAAGTCTACTATTGGCTTTCCATTTTTACTAACGCCAATCCGGACATGTTCATAATTCACTTTATCAACCTCGTAACCCAATTTCATGGCTTCTTCCGCGAGCCTTCTTGGTTCGTACTCTCCCCTAAATCTGGTCAGTATCAATATTTTTTTCATATTCAAGCATTATAATTAAGCGAAACGAAGTGAAGTGAATTACAAGAGAATATAAGAGGAAGCGCAGTGTAGTCAGCATAGTAGCCATAGGCTACGCCGAACGAAATGAGCAAGCTCTTATATTTCATTATTTTTTTTAAATTTTTCTACACAATATTCCAATATTTTCCTCGCCGCGTTTATCTTGGTTCTTTTTTCAAATACTTTGAACTGTGGGGCTTCATTCACTTCAACGATGTAAACTTTTCCCGTTTCGACACTTCTGACCAAGTCTGTTCCTGCCACTTCAACCCCCAAAACTTTGGCCGCCTTCTCTGCTGTTATTACCACGTCCGTGGGTAGGTCAATCCTTTGAGATTTACCCATGCTTTTATTCAAAATTAGCTTTTCTTCTTTTACTTGCCTCTTGAATCCCCCAACACACTTGTATCCTATTGTCATTACCCGAAAATCACCATCATTCTTGATATATTCTTGTATCAAATAGCCACGGAAAATCGGCACTTTTTTATTCCCTAATTTAGCCTTTTCTTTTCTCCCCTCCAGAACATGTTTCAGTTTTTCCAGATCGTCCAACTCTCTCACCCAAAAAGTTCCCATCCCATGTCTCCCACCGGCAGATAGTTTCACAATTGCCGGTAACTTCCAAACCTTCAATTCTTTTTCAAGATCCTTAAGACTTTCAACATACGCCGATTTTGGGTAGAGGACTCCGGCCTCGGCCAGTTGCCAGCTCATGACAGACTTAAATCTTCGGAGAGGTCCCTCTGTCAACAAATATTCGTCTACTACCGGAACTTTGTGTTTCTTTGCATAGAGTTGCAGGAGTTTACTCCACTCCAGCTCGGATCCTACAGATCGAAAGTACCAACCGTCAAAATCCTTCATGTCCACTTCTCCAAACATAATTTTGTCGCCAACCATTTTAAGTTTCCTATACTTAATCGGCACCAACTCAATCCCCAAAGCCTGAGCTTCGTCTTGAAACCTTTTTTCACTCTCATCAAACGTCAATCTATGTAAATATGCAATTCTCATACTAAATATTTTTAAAATAATAAAGGCACTGTAGGCCATGTTCCTTTGGGAAATTATCCGCAGGAGCAAAAGCGTGGTTCACGCCAAAGGCGTGATTTTGCGACGAGGCTAAAACAACCGCGAACCGCAGGAGTGAGCGGATTGTGGTTTCTATAAAGGAATATGGACGAAAGGGATCCAATATTTCAAAATATTTCATTTTATTTTCTAATCTTGACAAGACCAGGATCTACCAAAAACTCCTTCAGATCCCTTCGGCCAATTAATAACTGTCTCCTTAAGTTTTTTCTATCCGTCACGCTTGCTCGCGTCCTGATTATTTTTCCCTTTAGTTTTATCGTCATGGCGATGAGAGTTCTTTCTTCAATACCGAGAGAATTTTTAACCTTCTTGGTCCACAATACATTTTCAGGTTTAAGAAGTCCCATGTCTAGAGCCATCCCCCGATCAATTGAAGTACTTCTGGCACCGGTGTCGATCTTTGCCTTAATCTCCACCATCTTCTTTTTTCCGTTGCGGACACTCACTTTTTCAAATATTCCTACCACGGGTTTTCCTTCACCCAAAAATCGAACTCTGTCAGCAAACTTACTGGCGAAGAGGGCTTTGCCAATTTTTACTCCTTTTTCCACTGTATCTACCTCTAACCCCTCAACTCTCTCCAATCTTCTTCGCAGACCCGCCATGTTGGCTATCTGAATCGACAAACCAGGCTGATCATTTAGTTCCAGCACTACCGGACCTTTTTCTTCATCAATGAGCAAGTCCACCGATAAATAATTAAGCTTGGAAATTATTTGTGTTTCCACCGCCATGCGTAAAATTTTGTTCCAGAAAGGCACCGTTATTCCATTTACTTTTATTTTGGAATCAGGAAAATACTTTACTGATCTGTTTTTGTAGACACCGTGTGTAGTTATGCCAGTTGCTATATCAATCCCCAGCCCAATTGCACCCTGATGCAAGTTAGCCTTCCCATGACTCTCCTCAGTGGGCAGGCGGAGCATGGCCATGACAGGAATACGATTATAAACAATCACACGGACATCAGGAGCCCCGCCCACCGCCAACTTCTTAAACTTCGGGTGGATTTTGATCCTTTCTTCAATCATTACTTTATCCCGCAAGTTGTTGTGGGAGAATTTTCCCTCAGCGATATCCATTGAGTGCAGAATTAGATCATCAACATAAACCTTTTTGTCATCTACCGTCAAGAAAACACCATTTTCTTTTGTGGCCTTTTTTATTAGTATGATTCCTTGGCCACCAAATCCCTGAACCGGTTTAATAGCAAAACCCTCCTTAAGTTTGTTCCATCTAAAGCTTCTTGCCTCGGCAACATTATTTATTATTCCCAATAATCTCGGGTGAGCCACTCCAGCCTTTTTTAGTAATTTTTTGGTGAGTAATTTATCGTCTGCTCTTCGCCTAGCACTTTTTAAATTAAGCAACAAATAGTCTGCCGAACGGGCATTCAAACCTAATATATCGGACAATCTAGGCATTATTTTGATAGTAGTTTTCTAAATCTCCACACTTCTGAAAACCTCAATCCTTTATATTTTCCTATGAGTAGGTCAAGCACCAAAATCAATACTACCGACAATTCCGGCTGTAATAATACCTGATTCTGGATCCACGACGAACTCATCACTTTATAAGCGATAAAGGCAAGAATTATCGTTTCCAGCGTCATTCCCATTGATGTGGCAACGCTTCTGGTTATTTGAGCTTCAATAAAAGTTTCCGCCAATAAAACAAAAATCATTATCGGGAAAATACCCACACTCATTAGTCTTTCCAGACCGATGGTCGGAGACATTATCAAGAGTCCAAGGACGGATATAGATATTAGCCAAATCAACACCGCCAACTTGGGTAAATATGGAATCTTGATTTTTCTAATAGCCATTCTACCGAAAATGGCCGATAGCATTACAAAGGATAAGAGCACAAGTCCCACCACTCCTCCGGTAGAGACAAAAGCCACTGACAGCAGTGCCGGAATAATCATTCCAAAGCCATTTACTCCCACTACCTGCCGCGAAAATGCAACCAACGCCGCCACTAAAGGAAATAAGAAGAGAAGAACCAAGGTATTTGGAGATACTCCTTCGGACACTGCTTTCCGAATCGCTAATTTTAGAGAGTTAGTCACCCACCAACCGGTCACCTTTTGAGATTTCATCAGTAAGGTCAGCCGGTCACCTTCTTCTTTGGGCACTGTCAGATCGACTTCTCGGGCTTTGTTTTGGGCGGATACCGTCGCCACAGTCCCAGCAGCCGTCATACTTTGACTATTTTCAGCCAAAACTACCAATGGCAGGCTCAAAGAGCAAAAGAGGACCAGAATTATTGCCATTTTTTTCATGTCCCGTATTTTACCCTATTTAGGTTACCTCCGCCATAAACCAAAACCCCCGCCATTTGACGGGGGGCTTTTCGTTTTGTTCTGTTATTTTGCCGGAGCAAAAAGGTCATCATGCATCTCCCAGAATTTACCTTGCTCACCCGCACAAAGCGCGGCCTCCGCGGCCTTCTGAGCACTCGGGTGGAAAGATAAAGGAAAACTCTTGTATTCCAAGCTGATCTTCCCCTTATATTTTTCCATTATGGCGTTTACTGTTGGGAAAGCTCTTTCGCAGTACGGGCATTCAAAATCGGTAAACTCTACCACTTTGATTTTCGCATTTGCAGCGCCGGTTACATAGCTTTTGGTCAAATTTAATTTGAGTCTTTTTCCGTCTTCACCGAGCGCGGCCGCGGCTTTATCACCGGTTCCGTCTTTCAATTCCGCATCAATTACACTTTCAAAAGAAGTTTGTGGTTGCGCCCCAACTAACATAACACCATTAATTACGAAGCTAGGAGTTCCGCTCACGCCCAAAGCCGTTCCTTCCTTTTGTTCGTTAGATACTCTCTCGGCCATAGATCCACCATCTAAACATTGATCAAACTTTGTAGTATCAAGACCAAACTTTTTAGCTCTTTCCTTCAAGCTGGCCACATCCAACTTTCTTTCAGGAGTGGGTGCCTGTTGTGTAGGTGCTGTTGTCTCCGTTCCTGCTACGTTTTTCTTCAGCCCCTCCACCTGGGACGAAAGTCTACCCACATAGAAAGCGGCCACAATTAATAACAACACCAATATTGGTGTATAGAAGGTTGTTAAACCGGTTTTTTTATCTGACATAGAAGAATAATACCAGAAAAACCCAGAAACACTACCCCTTTGTCATTTCGAACCTCACTCCATCAAACAACTACAAAGTTAATTGTCTTCCCCTGAATATAAATCACTTTTGTTATTTCTCCGGCCATTAAATATTTTTCAACTTTTTCATTCTTTCTTGCCTCTTTTACCACCGCTTCCTCTGTATCCTCAACATCAATAGTCACAGTCCCTCTCAGTTTTCCATTGACCTGAACAGTCAAAGTAACTGTATCACTCATCAGATATTTTTCTTCACAAACCGGAAACTTCTGTGTGTGGACACTGAAATCTCCGCCAATTTGGGACCACAATTCTTCCGCCACAAAAGGAGCAAATGGAGCCAAAACTTTAATTACCGAACCCAAGTCATCAGCGCTCACCTTTAAACCCGGTTTTGACAAAACATTTACCGTCTCCATTAGTTTCGCAATCACTGTATTAAATTTAAATGCCGCCAGATCTTCGCCGGCTCGTTTTATTAGTTTATGAATTGTTTTTTTGCTTTCAGGATCCGACACCGTGTCTTTCCCGGCATGCGACCCAATCAGATTGGAAAACTTTTCAATAAATCTTCTCACTCCGATTAGAGATCGCTCATTCCAGACCATGGTGGCATCAAACGGTCCCATGAACATCAAATAAGTTCTGAGAGAGTCGGCTCCGTATTTTTCAACAAATTCGTCGGGTACGATCACGTTACCCTTACTCTTACTCATTCTGTTCCCGTCCGGACCCAGGATCACTCCATGAGATAGTCTTTTTTTGTAAGGCTCGGGAATTGTTTTTGGAACTACGCCCAAATCCCAAAGGAACTGATAAATAAATCTCGAATAAAGCAAGTGAAGTGTATTGTGTTCGTCGCCCCCTACATATACATCCACAGGCAACCAATATTCCATTTTTTTCTCATCTGCCAAGACATCTACATTATGGGGATCGCAATACCTTAGAAAGTACCAATCACTTCCGGCCCAGTTGGGCATTGTGTCTGTTTCTCTCTTTGCCTTTTCGCCACATTTTGGACAAGTCGTCTCCACCCATTCTTTAATATTGGCCAGAGGCGACTCTCCCGTATCGGTTGGTAAATATTCCTCAACCTCCGGCAACACTACCGGCAAATCTGTCGCCGGCACACTCACCCAGCCATCTTTCTCACAGTAAATCATGGGAATAGGTTCACCCCAATAATGTTGTCTGGAAAAAATCCAATCTCTCAAATGATATTCGGTTTTCTTGGTTGCCCACCCATTCTCCACCATCCAATCACTCACCGCCGCAAAGGCTTCCTCCCGAGCCCTCATGCCATTGAACTTCCCCGAGTTTACCATCAATCCATCCTCAATGACTTTTTCATAGCTATCGATCAAATATGCCGGATCTTCAGCTGGAACTTCCACTTGGACAATATCCAGACCATATTTCTCTGCGAACATATAATCCCGCTTATCATGAGCCGCCACCCCCATCACCGCCCCGGTTCCAAAGTTTGCTACCACATAATCTCCAATCCAAACCGGCACCCTTTTCCCATTCACCGGATTAATTGCATATACACCTGAAAAGACTCCTGTCTTTTCTGAGATTCCGCTAGTCCGCTCAAACTCGCTTTTTTTCTTCGTTTCATCCAAATATTTCGAGACCTCTTGTGACACCGTGGCACTGTGACCATGTGATACGATCTCTGTTACCATGGGGTGTTCAGGTGCGATAGCTATCCAAGTTACGCCAAAAATAGTTTCAGGAAATTTTGTAAAACACTGTATCTTGTGGACAGAGTTTTCTATTTCAAATTCTATATTTATTCCTTCTTTTTTCCCTATCCAATTTATCTGGGCCGCCTTAACTTTTTCGATAAACTCCGTATCGTAAAGTCCATTAATTAATCTGTCGGCATAATCGCTTATCTTCACCACCCATTGAGAAATGGTTCTCTTTTCTGTTTCGGTACCACATCTTTCGCACTTCCCGTCAATCACCTCTTCATTGGCCAAACCGATCTTGTCCTTAGGACACCAGTTGATCGGCATTTCCTTCTTTTCGGCCAACCCTTTTTCATAAAGTTTGGTAAATATCCATTGAGTCCATTTATAGTACTCCGGTAAAGTTGTATTTACTTCCCGGTCCCAATCAAAAGAAAAACCCAACTTCTTCATTTGTACTCGGAAGGTATCTGTAACCTCTTTGGTTATTTCCTGAGGTTTACGGCCGCTTTTAATAGCATAGTTTTCAGTCGGTAACCCAAAGGCATCCCACCCCATGGGGAACATGACATTTTTCCCTTGCATCCGCTGAAACCGAGCATAGACATCCGCCGCTGTCATAGCAAAGGCATGACCTACATGCAGCCCGGACCCCGAAGGGTATGGAAACTCGGTCAGCATATAGAATTTTTCTCGGTCGTTCTCAAAATCTACACCTTTATAGCCATCGAACTCCTCATATTTATCCGCCCACCTCTTTTCTATTTCCTTGAAATCATAGCTGACCATATGCGTAATTATATTCTACCTAAACAAAGAAAACTTACCCGTAATTTCCTTCAACTCCTCTGTTTTACCAAAAAGGCATATCCCCCAATAATCTAATTCAGATTCTAGGGTACTTGCCGTTGTATCCACTTGTTCCTGCGAAGTACCTATAGACATCGTTGACGTAAAGTCCATAAAGGGAATTTTTCTTGCGATCGCTTCGTTTCTTACCTTACGGATTTGATTCGAGTTATCTGCCGACAACACGATAAATGGATAGTGAGATTGTGATGGATGTACACCACCGTCCTTATCTTCATAGTTGATAAAACACATTTCCTCCAAACTCTCAATTTCTCTACTCAATCCAGCCGTCGTATGTCCTAAAGCATTCATTAGTTTTCCAATTTCCATTTTTTTATTCAGCACAGCGACAAACCTTTTCGAGTTCTCATCGGGAAAGTTAGATAAATCCATACGCCCAATTTTATCATCACTCTGTATAACCAAGCCCAATACCCATATAATCAAATCAATGCAAACAGTGGTCGACGGCGTTCTGACAAACTACGAAATATTCAACCCCAAACAGGCGGACACTCTCGTTATCCTTCATGGTTGGGGTTCATCTCTAAAGTTCTGGATTCCCATTGTCAAACAGATTTCTACTGATTTTCAGGTCATTCTGGTAGATCTACCTGGTTTTGGTTCCACCAACCCTATCGATACCACTCCGGACATCCCTGAATACACCGACTTCGTTAGACATTTTACCCAAAAGCTGAAACTGAATAAATTTATTCTGGCAGGACATTCTTTTGGAGGTCAAGTTGCCCTAGACTACTCCATCAAATATCCGGAAAATCTAGCATCTATTATTTTGATTGCTCCGGTAGCTGTCCTTGAAAAACCTGAGGTTTTGAAGTTTAAGGTAAAGATCGCTGAGACTATCAAGCCAATGCTATCAAACCCCTCCAATCGTCTAGCCGAGCAACTACTTGGCTGGTATACTCCAGACGAATACGCCAACTCAAACGAGCACCAGAAAAAAGTGCTCCACAAGATTGTTAAATACAACCTGGAACCATTAATGAATCAAGTCAAGGTTCCTACAGACATAATTTGGGGAAATCTGGATATTGTCGTTCCTAACTCAGGCAGTATTTTATTAAAAAATATTCCCAATAGTCGTCTTCATATTATCTCCGGAGCTAATCATTTAGTTCACCTCACCCACACAAAACAACTCGCCCAAATCATCGATCAAATCATCTCGCAACACTATTCATAGATCCGCCCATCTTACCCTAAGACCTGTAAATCCATTTGGTTTTTCTCTCCCTACCAGCATATGGATATGCGAGTCGACTTTTCCATCAGTCACCGTCATTCTTCCATTTAGTCCGGCCACAGCAATTACTTCACCTCTTTTCACTCTATCACCAACCCTCAAGATCCTTCTGGAAATTGGTGCTATATGAGCCAATTCAAAGAACTCGTTATTGTCAGTCCTAATATTAATCCAATTTAGGAATTTCACAAATTCTCTACCTTCACCCCATCGAGTATTTGCCAATCTCCCGGCAAATACTACTCCGTCGCAAGGAGCCAGCACTTCCGTCTCTCTCACTCGAGGATCGGCCACCGCAAAGTCAATTGCTGGTGCAAACTCACCTTTATGTTCAGGAGAAAATCTAGGCTCATAGATTCCAACTAGATCTTCTATTCGTAAAGGCAATGAATAGGTGTTTATGCTCAGCTCTATCTCCTCCAAACTTTCTTCATATTTTCCAATAAAATCTTGATGCTCCAACATAACCTAGCATCTATTTAGTCATCCACCCTTTCGATTATTGCCCCGAGACTCGTGTATGTTTCAAACACATTTGGATAGCGTCGACGCAAGATGTCCACTCCATGAATTTCGGTTGTCACCGGATCACAAAGAGCTGCAATAAAAATCGCTTTACACGCTTGAATCACGTTGGGGGAAACGATCACCCCGCCATGGAATTTCACAGGTCCGGTCACAATTACTCTTTCCGGATCCGATACAAAGATATCTGCTCCCATTGCGTTCAGCTCTCTTACGAACTCCAGTCCGGACTCATACATCCAGTTTTTTAGAAGCAGTCTGCCTTTGGTTTTACTGGCGAGTACCGCCATCACCGGTATTGCATCCACCGGAAATCCGGGCCAAGGTCTGGGGTAAAGTTTAGGTAGTCCAGGTGCCGCCAAAGGAACACCGGAGTTTATCATGTCGATAACCAATTCTCCATTTCTGCTAACGACCAAATCCAACCCTTCTCTTTCAATTTTTATATTAAACAGTTCAAACCAATTAATCATGCCATTTACAATCTCCGGCACATTAGCACCTTTTATTCTAATTTTTCCGTCCGTCACCGCCGCCGCCACCATCAGTCCGGCCACGTCTACAAAGTCTGGTCCCGGTTCATAGGTTGTCCCTTTCAGTTCTTTACTACCTTTTATCGTTACCTTATTAGAACCAATTCCTTCCACCACCGCCCCCATTGTTTGTAACATTCTTAGCAATTCATTCACATGAGGTTCACAGGCAGCGTCCGTAATGACAAATTCCGCTCCGGTTCCGGCCGCATACAAGAAAAGATTTTCGGTCGCAGTCACCGATGCCTCCAGTTGCCAGATACCATAGGACTTTGCTGATTTTTTTGGAGCGGTAAATTTTACAAAACCATCTACGTATTGAAATTTCACCCCCGCCTTCTTAAATGAGTCCAGATGTGCCGAAATCGACCGCATTCCCAAGTCACAACCTCCGGGCAATGGGATCTCTGCTACTCCAAATCTCGCCAGGAGTGGACCGGCAAACATCAGAGACGCTCTAAACTGCCCACCTAGGGTCTGATCTACTTTATGTTGCTTTACTCCAACACAATTTATTTTTATTTCCCCGTCAATACTTTGATCAACATTCGCGCCCAACAATTTAAGTATCTGCAAAATCTTCGCCACATCGCTTGTTCCCGGCACGTTTTTATAAACCACCGTCTCATTGGTCAATATAGACGCCGGCAATACAGCTACCAGCGAGTTCTTGTTTGGAATAGGTCGTACAGAACCCTCCAGCTTCCTACCTCCCGTTATCCTTAGTACTCCGTTCATGTCTGGTTATCTTAACTAATAATTAAACTCTCCCATTCGTATTATCTCATCTTCAAGTTCCATTCCAATCGTTTCTTTGGCTCTCTTCACGATTTCATCTCTCACTGCTAGGTAGTCTTTCGCTGTCGCTCCACCGGTATTGACGATAAAATTATGGTGGTTAGGAGAGATCATTGCTCCCCCCACTTTATACCCCGTCATATTAAGAATATGTTCGACAATATACCCTGTTGCCGTGGTCGGATATCCGAGTATTTCCCTGTCTTTTTCCGAGATATTCTTGAACACACACCCTGCCGAGTTAAACGGTTGCGAGGATTTTCTTCTTCTCCATTCATCTGCCACGGCTCTGGCCTTTTCTACATTTCCCTTTTTCAAATTAAGAACCACCTCCAAAACTATTTCCCCGGATTGATGAATTCTGGAAGTATCATACTCAAATCGCATGCTCTTGGCCGGAATCTTGATCACGTCTCCATGTTTGGTCAATAGCACCACATCTTTAACTATTTCCGAAAACACATGATTTCCTCCATGAATATTGTTAAAAACTGCGCCACCAACTGTGCCGGGAATCCTGGCGTACCACTGCAATCCGGTAATATCGTGTTCAAATAGATTAAACATTGCTGCTTGAAGGCTTACCCCACTATCAATAGCCACTTCAACATCCGGGTATTCACTTTCGTCATAATCCAAATCGGAAAAGTCATATCGCATGGTTCCTTCTTCGGATCCAACCCAACGAGGATCTATCGGTAATGCTTTGTGTTTCTTAAAACCAAACAGACTTCTTTCCCTTATCTCCATTTCCCCACCGCAATTTTTCACGACCAGACCTCTGACTCCTACATCGGAAACAAGAACATTACTACCTCCCCCAATGATCGTCACCGGCACCTCAAAACTTCTGGCAAGCCTGACTGCTTTAATCAGCTCTCCGGAATTGTGTGCTTCATAAAACAAATCTGCCGGACCTCCAATTCGTAATGTGGTGTGTGAAGACAAGGGCTCATCTAACTTGACCCTCTCCGACCCCAAACTTTTAATTAACCCTCCATAATTACTCAAGCCATATCATTCTACCACCACAAACCTTCCGTCATTGCGAATCTCGCACCCGAGCTGTGGCAATCTCAGTTATAATTATCCCCATGGAACGAATATCTATTAAAAACGTTAGAGACAATCTCGGACCCGTCTCTATCTCCGGATATGCACAAACTATTAGAAAGCAGGGAGGCATCGCCTTTGTTATTCTCCGCGACATCACAGGTATTATTCAGGCCGTCATTCTCAAATCAAACACCGAAGCTTTTGCCTCCATTCAAGAGCTATCCCTAGAATCTGTCCTTACCATCACCGGAGAGGCCAAAGAAAACGCCCAAGCGCCCGGTGGCATCGAGATTTTAGTCGAAAATATTGAAGTTCTCTCCAAAGCCCAGCCGGAGCTTCCCATCCCCGTAGACGAAAAAGGCGAAGGTGAGACCAACCTAGACACTCGTCTTGACTGGCGCTATCTTGATCTGCGTAAAGAAAGAAACACTTTAATCTTCAAGGTTTGGACTCTTATGGATCAGGTTTACACCAATTTTCTGACCGATCAAGGGTTTATCCAGATCCATTCACCGAAGTTAATGAGCACTCCCAGCGAATCAAGAGCCGAGCTGTTTGAAGTCAAATATTTCGAAGGCAAGGCCTATCTTGCTCAATCTCCTCAGTTTTACAAACAAATGGCTCAAGCTGCCGGGTTTGAAAAAGTCTTTGAAATCGGCCCCGTCTTCCGTGCAGACCCTTCTTTTACTTCACGTCACAATACCGAATTTACCGGCTACGATCTGGAAATGTCCTTCATCAAATCCCATGAGGACATCATGCAGTTGGAAGAAAAACTTCTGATAGAAATCGTCAAGGCTGTAAATGAAAAATACGGACACGAAATAAAATCTGTCTTTAATCGTGAAATTCCCATCCCCATCATATCCTTTCCCAGAATTACTTTTGCAGAAGCCAAAGCCATTACCAAAGGTCAGGGCGTGTCAGGTGAAAAACCTTCCGATATGTCTGCGGAAGAAGAACGTATCTTAGGTCAATATGTCAAAGACAAATACGGCCATGAATTCGTCTTTATTACCGACTATCCCATCGAAGGACGCCCCTTCTATCATATGAGACACCAAGACAATTCCAAGCTTACCAAGAGTTTCGACTTGCTCTGGAATGGTTTAGAAATCACTACCGGAGCCCAGCGCGAACACCGGTACGATGTCCTGAAAACTCAAGCCATCGAAAAAGACTTGGATCCCGAAGGTCTTTCTGGTTATCTTGATTTCTTTAAATACGGCTGCCCTCCTCACGGTGGTTTCGGTGCCGGTCCCAATCGCTTTATCATGAAAATGCTTGGTTTAGATAATATTCGCGAAGCCACTTATCTTTACCGCGGTGTCAAACGCCTAACACCATAATTCAAAATGCCTACCCCATCCAAAGAAACCACTCTCGAAAAAGTCATTTCCCTAAGCAAACGACGTGGCTTCATCTTCCCCGGTTCGGAAATCTACGGAGGGCTAGCTAATACCTACGACTTCGGCCCCCACGGAACCGAACTTAAACGAAACCTTATCAACCTCTGGTGGAAGACTTTTGTTACTGACCGCCCGGATATGTACGGTTTGGATACATCGATATTGATGAGTCCCAAAGTCTGGGAAGCTTCCGGACATACGGCGAACTTTACAAACGTCATGATCGATTGTCTTACCTGTCACTACCGCACTCGCGCCGATCACCTTATCGAAGACAAAGTCGAAGATATCGGTAACGTCGAAGGCAAACCTCTGGAAGAGCTGGATAAAATCATCAAAGACAACGAAATCGAGTGCCCCAAATGCGGCAGCCAACACTGGACCAAAACCAGAAATTTTAACCAACTCTTTGAGACTCAAATCGGTATCATCACCGAAGGCAAAAATACCGCCTATCTTAGAGGGGAGTTGGCCCAAGGTATGTTTGTCGACTTCAAACAAGTTTTGGATTCACTTCACCCCAAGCTACCCTTCGGATTGGCTCAATCAGGCAAAGCCTTTAGAAACGAAATCACTATGGGCAAGTTTACTTTCCGTACCTTAGAGTTTGATCTGGCCGAGTTCGAATATTTTGTCAAGCCGGAAGAATGGGAAAAACACTTTGAATACTGGAAAAAAGAAATGTTCCAATTTGCTCTTGCCTGCGGTCTCTCCGAAAGCAAACTTCGCTGGAGATCCCACTCCAAAGAAGAGCTTAGTCATTACAGTTCCCGTACTGAAGATCTCGAATACGAGTTCCCCTGGGGCTTCAAAGAAATGTTTGGTCTGGCTTACCGCACCGACTTCGATCTTAAGAATCACATTGAGAAATCCGGTGTCGATCTCCGCTACACCGATCCCTACACCCAGGAAAAATTTATCCCCCACGTTATTGAGCCCACTTTTGGCCTTTCCCGCCTCCTCACCATTATTCTTATGAATGCTTATTTCGAAGACACCGAGAAGAACCGTGTCGTCATGAAGTTTCCAAACCGGCTCTCTCCCTATCAGGTCGCTGTTTTCCCCCTTCTCGGGAACAAAGACGAACTCCTCAACAAAGCCCGTGAAGTAGCCAACACTCTTAGAAGTCAATTCCGCGTTGCCGTCGACGAAAGAGGCAATATCGGCAAACGCTACTTTACTCAGGACGAGATTGGCACTCCCTTCTGTATCACTGTCGACTTCGATAGTCTTACGGATAGTTCTGTGACGGTCCGGAGCCGCGACACCATGACTCAGGAGCGTATTACCATCGAGGACCTCCCCAGATTCCTACTTGAACATCTATCTTAGTCATGTTACACTATAAGACGATGACTCTAACTTTTGCCAAATCATATCATCACAACTTTCTCTTTTTTGGGAGAGGGTTGTCTTGATTTCTTGTCAAAACTGAAGCTAACCCCCTCCCTATAAGGAGGGGTTTTTGTATCCCCATACCCAATTACAGAAACCGGTACTTTGACAAGGAGAAAGTTATGCGTAGATTGTTGGATTATTTTTCGAACGGAATTACTTCTCAGACGCTTCAATCCGTCGGCATGGAGGTCGAAACTCAGTTTGTAACCACCACAGGTGAGCCTATCTCTGTCGAAACCTCCCAAGCCATTCTCCGCAGGCTGGTAGAAGGACTGCGCGGCTGGAGAATCAGCAAAACCAAAGGGGAGTTGATTACCGAACTCATCGAGGATAATGGCAGTATTCTGTCATACGAACTTGGTCGCCACAATATTGAGTTTTCTTCCGCTCCACTCACCACCTCAAGCATTCCCTTCCTCCCCCGTATGGGGCTTGAGAATCTTTACTTTTTTGCCGAAGAGCTCGGAGCTTACCCTTACTTCGCGCCGGTTCTGCCGGGCTCGGAGGATCTTCTCGTCATTCCCGATGAGCGCGACGCAAATTGGCTCAAACTCGATGGACGCGATGCTCTATCACCACTTGCTCGTACCTCGTCCGTCCAGTTCACCATCTCCGTTTCACCAAACGATGCCATCAATATTCTCAACGGACTAGGCTCAAATCTTGACAAGTTCCTCCTCAACTATCCCCAAGATTTAGTTTGGAAACAATATATCGCAAGTTCTCAGGCCAACTATCGTTCCGATCGTTATGGCGGACCATTGATTTTTGCCAATCTCGACAACTACTGTGAGTTGCTCGGCAGAAATAATGTCATTCAGGGAACTCAACTTATTCCGCTTTCCCAAGTAACAGAGCTGGACATCCCCTTATATCTGCGTAGTATTTGGTGGCACTTCCGACTCAAACGATACGGCAATAGTCTATGTATCGAAGTCCGTCCGCTCCCCAGACTAAACGATAACCGTTTCGAAGATCAGTTCAGACAAGTTACAAATATCTTCAAATGGTATGGATCCAGGAAACCCAACTATTACTATGGTAGTGGCTGGGAACACTAACTCTTTCAACCGCACCAGCAATGGTGCGGTTTTCTGTACTCAGTCCACCTGTGGCGGATCAAGCAAGTCCCAAATACTTCCTCATCCCTTCATAGAAAGTCATTACCGAGCCAATATCTACCCATTCATCGGCCGAGTGAATCTCACCCCCAAGTGGCTTATGCATCAGTACCGGTGCTTTAGTTGAAGCGAAGTGTCTGGCATCCGAAGCCCCGTAAGTTTGTTTCACCAATATTTTCTTCCCAAACACCTCTTCCATAACTCCAATATATTTCTTTACTTCCGGATCGTTGATATCGGTGAACGTCGGTAAGCCCGTTGAAAGTTTGGAAACTTCTATTTCCAATCCCAAGTCTTTAATCTTTCCCTCTACTACCGAAATAATATTTTCGATTGAATCGGTCTCCGGATATCTAAAGTCTATTTTCATTTCGGCTTCAGGACACACTTGGTTGGTAGAAGTTCCACCATTAACGGTGCCAAAGTTCATCGTCGTCTTCCAACTTTCAGTCAAGTTGTTATCACCATATATTTTCAATAACTCAGCCCCCAACTTCAAGAGAGGATCAATCGCATTTTTACCCAGCCACGGCCTCGAAGCATGAGCCGGCTTTCCCTTGGTCACCAGCCTTAATTGGCAAACACCCTTAGCCTTATCTACAAAGTTGAGATCTTCACCTCCATCGGGAACTATTAACACCTTTGGAGAAAATCCTCGCTCCGCCACCACCTTCGCCCCTTCCAGTCCGCCCACCTCCTCGTCAGTAGTAATCATAAGACAGAAATCAACATCTTTTTCTTTCGCCTCATTCAAAAGAGCCACTCCCAACGGAATCGAGAACTTCATGTCACAAGTGCCCCGGCCAATGGCTTTTTCTTCTTCTACTTTCATCTCAAATTGGTCATCTCTTCCGGCCACCACGTCCATATGCACCATATAGCAATATTGAGGAGAGTCGCTCTTTCTCACGGAAGCTATCATTACTTCAGCTTTGCCATTATAGATTCTTTGTACGTCAACGCCTTCTCCGATCAGGTCTTGGACATAATTTATAGCCTTAGAGTTTTCTTGTACTTCTCCCGGAAGCGTCTTCATCGCCACCAAATCTCTCAATTGTTTTGTTAAGTCTTCTTTAGTCATTTTGTTTAATTAATTTTATTGCATCTTCCACAAACAATGTTTTTTGTTCCCCGGATTTCATGTTCTTAATTGACACTTTTCTTGCCTGCACCTCGTCACTGCCAATCATCGCCACGTAGGGTATTCCCTTTTTATTGGCATATTTCAGCTGTTTATCTAGCTTACTGTCTTCAGGAAATAGTTCCGTGTTCAACCCTGCTACTCGAAAGTCTCGAGCCGTCTCCATCGCAATTACTCTCTGATCTGTGGAGAAAGCCACCACCAAAACCCTGGTATTTGTTTTTGTCTGTGGAATCAACCCAAGTAAATCGGCAGCCTCAACAGTCCGATCAAAACCCATTCCTATCCCTGTCGCCGGGATCTTCAATCCGGTTATTCTTTCCATCAAACCGTCATATCTTTCACCCCCTCCGACAGAACCTGCCGTATAGTCTTCAATTATCATTTCCCAAATTGGACCCTGAGAATATGAAAAGGAACGCGCCAACGTTGGTTCAAATCTGTAAAACTCTTTCCCGAATCCTGATTGCTCCAAATAGGAAATAATTGTCTTAATTGTTTCGTCCGGCTTGATGTTTAGCACTTGTTCAAAATATTCTTCGGCTTGATTTTTTTCTATCCCCTTTTTCACCATATCTTCTATCACCCCGTCTTTACCGATCTTTTTTAATTTATCTATAGCTACAATTGCCTCATAAGGGATACTTTCCATCAGATCACGGCTATTTAGAAGTACCACCGGTTTCTTAAAACCAAGACTCAAATAAGTGTCCAGATTCTCTGCCATTACCTCAGCATCTGCCGTAGGTGAGGCAATTCCAAAGATATCAACATCAAATTGGATTGGATCACGGTAACGACCTCTTTGAGGGTTTTCTGCTCGGAATACCGATTGGCATTGGTAACGCCGGAACGGCATTGTTAATGAATTCAGGTTATTAGCCACAAAACGACAAGTGGGCACTGTTTGGTCATATCTAAGCATAACCTCACGCCCACCATTATCGACGAATTTATAGAAGAGTTTTTCATCCTCTCCGACCTCGCCTTTAAAAAGTGAGTAAGGCTCAAGTGTTGGAGTTTCAATGGGTTCATAACCCCATCGTTCAGCCACCTCAATCATTTTATTTTTGACCCATTGGCGCTTCCTTGCCTCTTCAGGCAAAAAATCTCGAAATCCTTTTAATGTTTGTTTGTTGTTCATATTCAAGCAATATAGTTAAGTGATAACGTACCTAGTAATCCTAATTAATAATACCTCCTACTATCTCCAAAAACGAAAAAAAATCCCGCTTGGGCGGGATCACGCTTTATTTTTTGAATAAATCCGTTAAACCCTCCCAAGCAAATGGTTCACGTAGATTTGATGGAGGGCAAACACCGACTTGTTCATGCCCATATTTTATCACATCCGACTATTTCTTCTTTAGTCGTTCCATTATTTCATCTTCCAGATGTCCAATTAGAGACTCCACGTCGGTCACGTCCGTCCACGGATGCATCGCCACAAACCTAAAGGCGGACCTTCCATAATCCACTTCGTCGTTAGTCGATACATAGTATCCATATTTTTGGTCAACTGCCTGCTGCACATCCCTCACCAAACGTCCGTATCCCTCTTTACTTAACCCGAGATTGTTATTCAGACCGATCAGCAAGGTGTTTAGTTCCGGCACATGCAACGGCCTAAGCACAGAAGAAACTCTTACCCTGTTATAGCAATACTCAGTCAATTCGAGTGTGTGATCGAGTAGGGCAGCAAAGCCATCCCTTCCCAGTAGTTTTTCCGTTGCCCAAGTTGCCATCACACCTCCTGCTCCCAAAGATCCTTCAACTCTGGCAGCAAAGCCAAAGTTTCTGTTTTCCGGGTCCCCCAGTAGACCCTTGTTGTCCTCAGGTTGCAAATATCTGGCACTTTTCTGAATCAACGCGTGATCTTTACGACTTTTAAACAGCACCGCTCCGGCTTGATACGGTACATAAAGCATTTTATGTGGGTCAACCGTAATAGAATCCGCTCTGTCGATACCTTTAAACAAATTTCCCCGCCCTGATAATATGAAAGGGCCTCCATAGGCGGCATCAACATGGAGATGAGTTTTGGTCGCAGACGCCAGATCAGCCAAACCGTTCAGGTCATCAACTTCAGCCGTCTCCGTCTCACCCGCCAAACCCACCAAAGCCAATACATGTTCACCTTTTCGATTAATCTTCCAGATCGCTTTTTTTGCCTCCTCAATATCTGTCTTGTACCCTTTTCTGGGTAATAGGGTAAGTACCACATTTTCTGTTCCCAAGATTACACACGCTTTGTCAATCGAGTAATGTCTCATATCATTTACCAACACATGCATCACCGTACCCGGCTTCCACCTACCCCCTTCTTTTAGCTGTTTAATTTTTTTCTCGCGCGCTACCCACAGAGCAGCCAAATTTGCCAAGGTCCCATCTGTCACAATATTGCCGCTCGCTTCCCTCTTATCGTATCCAAACATTTCTATCAGCCAGTCAACCGCTTCAAGCTCCATTTTATGTTCCGACATCGACACTTCTTTCACGATTGTGTTGGTGTTCATATACGCCGCAACCAAATTAGCCAGTATCCCGATTTTCCCGCCACTTGGATGTATTTGACCCATAAATTTATGGTCAAATCTTCTGGTTGAAGATTCTCTTAGCAGTAACTCTCCCATTACTTCAACCAGATCCTCCGAATCCTTTGATCTAGACAACCAATTTTGAGTTTTCTCATCCATCTTCTCAATATCACCGCCCGTTGCGTATATCTGTGCCATCACCCTGATTGTGTCTGCTCCCAGTTGAGCCAATTTCTCTGAGGTTTCCGGCCTTCTGGGGTCAGCAAAGTACTCTCTTGCTTGTTCGAACTTTTTGTTCATATCTGTTGTTAATTACTATCTCGATACACAAAAAAACACCCGTAGGTGTTTTTCCCTTAAATATCTACCATGCAATATTCCATCTATTTCAAATGTACTACATCCATCAGATTTGTCAATTGGTCATCGACCGCCTCTGAATCTGCAATCTATACCCTGAATGGCTTCAGTCACATCAGGCTCCAGCACACCACTCACGATCTTTATCGGTGCCAGCAGTGTTCCCCTCTTTAATTTTCCGAGCAAAAGCACAGGGAATCCATCCTTATCGCGGTTCCGATCGAAGCCACATGGCACAAAACCAAGATTCAGACACTCCATTACACCAGTCGTATTGGCCGGGCTGGCGCTCAGTGGCACCAGAGTAAACTGAGAACTCGACTCTGCTTCTCTAATGGCTATTTCGAACTTGACTCCAGCTCTGTCTGGCACAATCACCGAAAAAGGCAATCTGTCCACCAATGTCCACCTCATTTCTTCGGCGGATTCACCTGATCTGATTGATAAACCGCCGCTAAAACTTCTCCTTGACATGGCTACCGCCGTATTAAGAAGCAAATTTCGGCTCGCTCTATTTTCAGGCAAAAATGCAGATAATCCACAGGGGATTAGCTGAGATGAGGAAAAAACGAACATTTCTTGCCTATTAGGATTTCCGTGATTAAACGCCGGCACAGTTGCCTGAGGAATCAAGCCCAAATGCTTGAAACACACCGTCTGAGTTGCCTCTCCCGAAGGCACACCTTCAAACTCATCCGAAACTCTCACTTCGGCTACAAGAGGAGTTTCCGCATTCATCATGTGATGTTGCGCAGCCAAGAGCATCAACAGTCCACCCACGCCATTTTCCAATGACACTGCCCTTCCGACCTCAACACTCCCGTCCGACTGCCGGACCAATGCCGCCGATCCAATTGGTTTTTCGTCTTTCACTGCAAACCACAGCTTGCAGTTTCCGTCTGCAATATCCCGAAGAAGAGAATCTCTTCGTTTGGTAATTCCATGCTCAACGTACATGGTAGAAAGTAGTTGGGCCAACCACTCCGCTTGAATATCTTGTGTTAAATTATCTTCAGGACTAACTATCAAGACTTCTTTTGATAACCGTTCGGTTTTACGCTCGATCACCGACTCCATCTGTTCTTTATTCATATTAGATATATTTGTAAGTTAATAACAAAAAAGCCCTCGTCAAATCCCAATTAAATATTGGAATCAGACAAGGGCCTTTTAAAAAGACGGTACCACCTTGTTTCTTCATCGGTTCACACCAATGAACTTTATGAGTGCTCTGTTTACCCTTGGGTGACACACTCTTTTTCTATGACGGGAAAACCCGGATTTTGTTACCAAAATCTGCTCAGGAGGGTTAATTCAGTCAGCAAGGTTCGGCCTGCTCTCACCACCCGCAGGCTCTCTCCTGTCACCCTTACCACCTACTACTTCTCCGTCGGCGCATTTAATAATCTTTTAAAGAATAAACAAATTTACCAAACCCATTAGAAATTGTCAACGGAATGTCTTATAATTACTCGAATGTCAGAAGTCACCAACCCCAACACCCCTCCCGCTACCATCGAATCTTTGGATCTTCACGTTCGTTCATACCGTTCCGCTTTGAAAAGTACGCACGAGATCACCATCAATTCCCTGACAAACTCTCATCTCAAAATGGATCCCATTCTGCATCAGTTTGGCAGTGACCCATCCAAGGTCGACATCTCTGCCATTGTCTACGCCGTTCTCAGACTTCCGGAAGAAATTGATCTTATCCACAAAGTCATTGCCGCTCCTACCCCGGAAGTTTTCTCTTCGGTGGGTTTCAAAGATGTTAATTTATGGCCAAACGTTACAGCCCCAGCCAGACGCCGCAAATACCACTTCAACAAATCGAAGAAACTTCTCGCCTGCTTCATCAACTCTATCTCCGACATCGATGATCTAACGAATCTTCTCATCACCTTTCAAGTTGAATGGAACAAACTTCATTTATTACTCAAAGAGAACTCTTTGAGTGATCTTGTTTCCACTGAAGAACTTAATAGCCTCTCAAATGCCTTTGGCTCTGACTTCCAAAAAAGATTTGAGAGAATCAAAGACCACCCTCTGGATTTACGAATTCAATTACTAGCCGGTTCCTGGGTCGATTACTGCAAGGCCACTCAAAAGTGGTGGAAAAATATTTCCAAAATAACCGATGGTAAGCTTCACATCTCCAAGCGCCCCATCTACTTCGTAAGTTCCAATGCACACAGCTTGGTAAATCTAATTTCCGGCTTCGCTCTCAAAGAAAAAGCTGGTCTTCTCAAATTCATCAAAAAAGAAAAACCAGATCTTTACGAAATCTACAAATCCATCCTGGCCGGAGAAAACAATTTACCGGAAAACGATTTTCTATACTTCATCTCCCGCTATTATCTCGATAATCATCAAAATCATACAGCCAAAAATCTCCTTGAAAAAAAAATAAATTTGACGACCATCCCCAGCTCCAAGTTTCTGGACATTAATACCCAAATAATCTCTCTGAAAGACATCGTAAGCTCCAAGCATCTCGATCCCAGACTCAAGATCAAGTCACCCGCCAAACTAAACAAATCGGATGCTCTAATTTTCAACATAGATTACCCTCTTGGTTTTGCCGCTTACCATATTCTTTCCGAAGTTTTGGAAAACGTTCGGGAAATGAGAGGCGTCTATGTCATGGGTAAGGCAGCCGTACTCAATAGTGAAATTGGCGACATTCAAATTCCTCGTCTTGTTTACGACGAACACACCGGCAACTCCTATATTTTCAGAAACTGTTTTAACACTTTTTTCCCTTTTGTAAACAATCAAGGCTCCATTCTGACCAATCAAAAAGCCGTCTCTGTTCTCGGAACTTATATCGAAAACGAAGCCTTACTCAAGAACTATTCCCAAGAGAATCTTACCGTCATTGAAATGGAATCCGGTCCTTATCTTGAGGCTATTAGCGAAGCCACTTTCGATCATCGTCACACAACCAATGAGACTATCGACTTAAACAGTGCCCCCTTTGATATCGGCATCGTCGACTACACCTCCGACACTCCATATTCCAAAGCCAGAAACATGGGTGTTAAGACACTTACCCTCGATGGTGTCGAACCCACCTATCTCGCCTCCCTTGCTATCCTGCAGCGGATCATCGAACTCGAAGAGTCCCGCTAACAGATAAGTTAAAAATAATTTTTAAGTTTCGTAGTGTTTTACCTGGCTAGAAAAATATTGCGCAATGTCAAAAAGCCGGTTTCTTTGTACTCAAAGAATTTTTGACGGCAAGCAAGGACGGCATTCGCGCTGGCGAATGAGCGTCCGGTTTTTCAAGACGGGTAAACACGAGAGAAAACAAAAAATTATTTAACTAACTTCAAATACTTCCTCTTCCCAATACGCACCACATTTTCCCCTTGATTGAGCGGCAGTTCTGCCTCTCCATCAATCCGTTTTTCGTTGAGGTAGATCGCCCCCTCCTTGAGTAAAGTCTTGAACTCCGTGTTACTAGTCACCAAACCATTGGCCAAGGCGTAAGCCGTCAGTGATGCCTCTGCCCCCAGCACAGGCACAGCAAAATCAACTTTAATCACCGGTGTATCTTCCCCTGCCGTTTTCTCTACAACTGTCTTTCTGAAATGTTCTTCCGCCCCGGCTATTGCCCCTTCCCCATGTAACTCATTTACGATGATATTTGCCAACTCTTTTTTGAGATTCATCGGGTTCTCCCCTTTTTCAAGTCTGGACTTTGCTTCATCAATTACTAGTTGTGAGGCGTTCGTTCCCATTAGGTAGTAGGTCAAGATCACGTCATCTGCAGTCGACATTATCTTTCCATATATCTCCTCAGGCGGATCTTCAATCCAGATGGCGTTACCCCAAGACTTACTCATCTTGCGTCCATCCGTTCCCGGTAAAAAGCCATTGGCTAAGACAAACGACTCTTTCCCCCTAAGATTTTTTTGCAGAGTTCTTCCTGCCTGCATATTAAAGGTTTGATCAGTTCCCCCCAGCTGGATATCAGTATCCATGTAGTAACTATCGTATCCTTGCATGATAGGGTAAAGTACTTCAGGTAAACTCACAGGTTTCCCCTCCGTCAATCTTTTTTTGATCAGCTCACGGCTAATGAAGTCGTTTAGAGAAAAGTTTCTGGTGAGCTTAAGTACATCACCAAAGTTCAGCTTGCTCAGCCATTCGCTATTGTGGTGCACTTGAACTTTCGTAAAATCCAGAAACTTCGCCGCCTGTCGTTTGTATGTCTGGAAGTTTTCTTCGATTTGCTCATCAGTCAATATCGGTCTCTCCGTTTCTTTATCGGAAGTATCACCCACTTTTGCCGTAAAGTCACCGATCAAAAACGTCACGTTGTGACCAAGATCGGCCAAAATCTGCAGTTTCCGCAGTGGAAAAGCGTGTCCCAAGTGAATTCTGGTTGCCGTCGGATCGATTCCCAAGTAAACGTTTAGTTTCTTCTCTGAATACAATAGTTTCTCCAGCTCTGCTCGGCTAGGAATAATGTTCTCGACTCCCCGAGTCAAAAAACTCTCAATTAATTCTTTCTTACTTGCTTCATCCATATTTGTATTTTACATCGTCCTGTATCGTAACGAGACTATGTTGTTTTGTTCATCTCTTCCTTAATAATCATCTCCGCAAAATCGGCAAGCGTCATCACTCCCAAATCTTTCTGACCTCTGGCTCTTACCGACACTTTTCCAGACTCTACCTCTTTTTCACCCAAGATCAGCATGTACGGTACTTTTGAGGCTTCCGCATTACGGATTTTTTTGCCTAGAGAATCTGCATCGCTATTCAGCTCTACCCTCAAACCCTTCTCCTTTAACTCTTTAGCAATTTTTTCAGAATACCCCATCGTTTTCTCGGACACAGGTAATATCGTTACCTGAGTAGGTGATAACCATACCGGGAAAGCTCCGGCATAATGCTCAATCAAAATCATCATGGCTCTCTCCGCAGAACCAAGGATAGCCCTATGGAGCATCACGGGATGTTTCTGCTCACCATTCTGATCCGTATAGACCAAGTTAAATCTTTCCGGCATTACATAGTCAATCTGCAACGTAGATAGTTGCCACTCACGCCCCAGCGCGTCAGTTGCTACCAAATCCATTTTTGGCGCATAAAAGGCCGCTTCCCCGGGACCGTCATAGTATGGAATATTATTTCTCTCCATGATTTCCACCGCCCACTTTTCGACCCTATCCCATACGGCGGGGTCGCCTAAGTATTTTTCGGGGTGCTCCACGTCCCTCGTCGACAATCTGTACTTGTACTTAAAGCCAAAGGTATCCATCACTTTCTTGGTCATCTGCAATGCCATATCGATTTCAGCATCCACCTGATCCTCCCGGCAAAAGATGTGGCAGTCATCTTGAGAAAACGATCTTACTCGCCCAAGCCCTGATAGTTCTCCCGGCTTCTCATCGCGGTACAGCATGGCAAAGTCCGTTAATCGCAAAGGAAGATCCCGATAACTTCTTGGTTGAGCCGCATAAATCTGGGTATGCTGAGGGCAGTTCATCGGCTTTAGAAACATTTCTTCATCGGAATAATTTGACACCACACGGAACATGTCGCCTTTGTATTTGTCATAATGCCCGGAAGTCTTAAACAGATCGGCTTTAGCTATCTGAGGCGTCCACACTTGAAAATAACCCTGTGCTACTTGCACCGACTCAACAAACTCGGTTAATTTTCTGCGGATAAACGCGCCCTTGGGTGAGTAAAGTGGCAATCCGCTTCCCACCAAATCCGAAAACGAAAATAAATCCATTTCTTTACCCAACTTTCGGTGATCCCTCTTTTTGGCTTCTTCCTGTTGCCAAATGTATTTATCCAATTCTTCCTGAGTCTCGTAAGCCGTTCCATATATTCTCGTCAGCATTTTGTTCTTCTCATCCCCATGCCAATAAGCTCCCGCAATCGACAGCAGCCTGAAGGCTCCAATCTCAGATACCGAATCCAAGTGTGGCCCGGAACAAAGATCCTCATCGATCACTTTCCCGTTTGGCAAAGTCATCTGGTAGGTTGAGAACTTTTCTCCCCTTCCGGCAATCTCGTCCACCCACTCCATCTTGTATGGGTTTCCGTCAAAGATTTTTTTGGCCTCATCGGCGTCGATCTCTCGCCTTACCATCTTCGATTCGGACCTAATTATTCTGGCCATTTCTTTCTCAATCGCTGGAAAATCTGCTTCCGTCACCTTCTCTTCCAGATCAAAGTCAAAGTAAAATCCCTCATCCGTCGCCGGCCCCATCGCTTTCTTCAGATTTGGGTACAGTTTTTGCATGGCCGTGTGCAACACGTGCTCCGCGGTATGTCTGAGCTTCAGCATTTTCTGCTTACTCTCATCCATTTTTATATATTTATCATCCAGTTTTTTCGACATATTCTTTCGGAACAAGTATCGCCAAGTCGTTATCCAATGATGAAAAGATTGCGCAAAGCGAAAAAGCATGGTTTCTCTGTACTCAGAGAATTTTTCGCTGCAAGACAGGATGGCTTTGCCGCAGGGCAAAGAGCAGTCCGTTTTTCAGAATGGATAATGACGGCAAGCGATCTGTTCCGTCACTAATAATTTGTTAATAACAAAAAACTACCTTCTTGCAGGAACCCTTGTGGGGTGGTTCCATCCTGCTTGCGGTAGCCTCTTAATTGGAGCGTTGGTGCCCCCTGACCTGTTCCTCCGGGTTGGTAATCCATCAATGGAACAATTCAACTATTTAAATTATACCTCTATCGGTAATGATTTGTGATAGCAATTATCTCAATCGTTTCTCTATCAGATAAAAACATTAATAAAGCACGGAATTGCCTATCAATTCTAATGCTGTAAATTCCTCTGTTTCTAGGCTCTAACAACTCCAAGTTCAAACTTGGATATTTGGGATTTTTTGTGAGAAAACTCATCTGTTTCTCAAATTTACCTCTCAACCCATACTTCCTCAGCTTGACTTCGAGATCTTTCCTCAAAGGCAAGATATTGAACATCTTTATTTCTTAGCCGCCTTACTCTTCTTTAACCCTTCTCCTAAATCCGTCAGAAAGCCTTCGTTGTATTTGCTGGTCTTTCTAAAATCATTGACCACCTCTTCCGGTTCATCGGTAGGATTGGCCACCATAAACGGAAAGTCCACCATCTGGCTTGATATCACATTATTTTTTAGCACAAACCGAAGAGCCGATCTTACAAACTCGCTCCTGTTTGCATAACCATACTTTTCGACCATTAGATCCACGTCTTGAATTTGTTTCTCTGGTAGGGACACATTCATCATAGCCATATAGATAATATATCAGTTTTGTCAAACCTTGTCAATCTTTAACATCTTGAGGCTAAGCACAGTCCAACCGCTTATAGCACAGGCACAAACACTTGACATTTTAAGTTATAGGATGTACAATTACACTCAATTCAAGGCTAAATTAACATTCCAAAGGAGGGCCACGTGGCCAAATTCGTTCTTTCCCAGGATAACAAAACCCAGCTTGTTGATAGGATCAAAAAGGCCCTTGGCCGCCCCAATCCCACGGTCGCCGTCGAACGGGAATATTTCTTAGGGATCACACCCAAGAAAGAAATCACACAGGATAAGATAAAGGGAATCACAGCCAACGACAAAGGGATCATCATTACTCTTCAGAAAGCCGGTCAGTTAGTGATCCAGTTTTCAGAACATCAGGATGACCACGCTTTCACGCTCTATCCTAAGATGATCAGATTCTTCGCGAATCAGGGAACTTACAAGCTCACTGTCAAATGACTCCACTAGGGGGTCATTTTTATTTCTCTTTTTTTTACCCTAAGTGGTGGGAATAAAACACCTTCTCTTCCTGACACGTCCTCCAGGAACCAGAAAAGTCTTTCCGAATGTCCCCAGCCGGAAGTTGGTGGCATACCATATTCCAGCATCTCCACAAAGTCGGTGTCGAGCATCTGGGCTTCTTCATCTCCCGCCTCTCTCTGGGCCTGTTGCTCCTCAAATCGCTGTCGCTGATCTTCTGGGTCATTTAATTCGGTATATCCGTTACCCAGCTCCGATCCGGCAATGATGACGTGGAATCTCTCGGTCAACTCCGGATTTTCCGGCTTACTCTTGGCGAGAGGTGACATAAACTTCGGTTCGTTTATTAGGTAGGCCGGTCCGGCAATACTTTTCCGGATTATTTTCCAGCAGTTATCAATCAATCTGCTTCTGTTAATTGCTCCAGTTAACACCACCCCTGCTTTCTTAACCGCAGCAAGCATTTCTTCGTCAGTCGACTTAAAGATATCTATTCCCAGCTTCCCTTTGATTATTTCCACATAATCAATCTCTGTCCATTCGTGAGCCAGATCATACTCCATCCCTCTACTTACAAACTTTGTCTTCCCATAAACTTCTTTGGCAATATATCGGTAAAGTTCTTTCACGAGCTCCATGTTGTCCCGGTAATCGGCATAAGCCCAATACCACTCGCACTGATAATACTCCGGCAGATGTTCATCGTCCATGCCTTCATTGCGGAAGTTTGGTCCAATCGTGTAGATCTTTTCATATCCCGCCCCAATCAGTCTTTTTTGATAGAGCTCGGTCGAGATTCTCAGAAAGAAGTCCTGATCAATTGCATTCATGTGGGTGACAAATGGCTTGGCATCGGCTCCACCGGTGACACTTTCCAACACTGGCGTCTCCACTTCGATAAACCCTTTATTTTTCAGAAAACTCCTCGTTACTTCCCAGAATTTGGCTTTTCTTTCAAACCTTCTCATTTTTTCCGGATCCATCAACAGATCCAAATATCTTTTGCGGAAAGCCTCGTCCGGATTCTCAATCCCCGCCCACTTATCCGGTAGAGGTAGTCTTGATTTTGCCAGAAGCTTGATCACACTTACTTGCAGAGACACCTCACCGGTTCTGGTCTTCACGATATGCCCACCGGCTTGAATAATGTCTCCAATATCCAGTAGTTCCAAATCTTCAAAACCCAGCGTCTGCTTTTCCTTGTCAGTCGGACCCATGGCATCAGCCCGGATAAACAGTTGAATTCTGCCACTCTGATCTTGAATTTGTCCAAAAATTAGTTTCCCGTGCTCCCTCCAAGCCATAATTCTCCCGGCCAAGACCATCTCTTTGCCATCATATTTCTCAAAATTATCCACTATCGATTGGTTCTCCGCTTGTTTTTCGGATCTCGCCGGATATAGTTCAATCCCCATCAATTTCAGGGTTTCCACCTTCTTCTCTCGTTCCTTTAATATCTCTTCCAATCTGCTTGCCATAGCTATTATTCTAACATCGACTTGTGGTATGCTTTGTGCAATTCAACCTTGAAATTCATCGGAGGAAACTTGGATCTTCCATCTATCAAAGATTATCTTTTAGCCTACTTTTTTGGTGAGTTCGACCACGATCTAATCAACGACCAACTCAATGACCCGTACCTACATGTTAGCCTCATCACAGGCTCTGACATAAATCCTCATGGAGACAGTTTCGGTTTATATATCAAGAAGAAAGAACGGCCAGCTACCCACACCATCCTTACTACTGCCAACATTGCCGCCTCTCTGGCCATGGAGGCCAAATATCTTCTTCAAAAACCCTCCGTGGTTCAGCCAATCGAAGATACAATTGGCTGTACTACAGGACTGTCTACAAGAAAGCATCAGATTCTCATCATCACCGTCATCACCCCAGATCTGAGCGATGCCAAATTCGTCAGCAAAACAATTGTAAACAAGATACACGCCTTACTTGGTCGAGGATAGACTCAGCCCCCCGCCTCCCCGGCGGGATTTTTTATATTCAAGCATCGTAATTAAGCACTGCGAATTACGAGCAAATATAAGAGGCAAGCACAGGAATAACATTTCGATAAGAGTACTTCTTATCGAAAGGATGACGAGCAAGCTCTTACATCTTTTCCACCGTTTCAATTCCCAATATTTCCAAACCATTTTTTATAGCCATTCCTGTCACCGCCACGAGGAGTAGCCTCAAATTTTCTTCCGACACTCCAATGACCCTGTTCCTATCGTAAAACCCATTAAATCTTTGCGCCAGCTCAAACAAAGTCTGACACACCAAGTTTGGAGCAAAATTCTTAGCCGCCCCCTCTATCATCTCTCCTTCACCAATTCGGAGCACCAGCCATCTGGCCAAAGCTTTTTCATCCCCATTGAGTTTTTCTGTACTCAGTCTGCCATTGGCGGAGAGCTCTTTAACTTTTACCCCCGCCTTCTCCAATATCCCCTTAGTCCTCACGTAAACATACTGCAAATACGGTCCACTATTCCCCTCCATCGAGAGAGCTTCTTCCCATTTAAAGTCATAATTGGACTCCGGTGATCTTCGTAGTTCGTTATATTTCACTGCCCCCAATCCAATTTTTTCGGAAGTCCCTTCTGTGTTTTTTTCCTTTGCCACCTTTTTGGCTTCCTCCCCAGCTCTGAAAATTAAATCTTCAAGTTTAATATTGGTACCCTTTCTTGTGCTCATCTTTTCCCCACCAAACGTCATCAACCCGTGTGCTACATGTTTGAACTCTACCGTCTTGGCATCTTCCCAGAGCAATCTAACCGTCTCGAACACCTGCTTAAAGTGAAGAGTTTGCTCCGACCCCACTTCGTATACATATAGATCGGATTTTAAGTCTGCATCATCAAGCCTTTTTCTTATCGTTGCCAAATCTCGGGTAAAATACGTCGTCGTCCCGTCTGATTTTTGTAACATCGCCGGGGGCATATATTCCTTTCCATTTCTTTCGAATTTTACTATTAGTGCGCCCCTGTCTCCCTTAATTGCCACATCAGTGTTCAGTGCTTCCTGAATTATCTCCGGCATCATTTTTTCATAAACACTTTCCCCGTATTCATGTTCAAAAGTAACTCCCAACTTTTCGTATATCTGGTCAAATTCTTTCATTGATACCGCAATACACTCTTTCCAAATTTTCCTTGCCGATTCATCTCCCCGTTCCAATCTGGCAAACGCCTCTCTCGCTTTTTCTTTTAGTTCTGGAGTTTCTTCTATCCGTTTATTAAACTCCACATACAAGTTTTCCAAATCGAGAACAGACATTGTCGAAACTTCCAAACTCTTTTCCTCTACCGCCGCGACGATCATCCCAAACTGCGTTCCCCAATCTCCCAAGTGGTTATCATTTGTTACTTCCGCACCACTATGTTTATAAAGATCAAACAAAGCTTGTCCAATGATTGTAGATCGCAAATGTCCCACAGAGAACCTCTTGGCAATATTTGGTGACGAGTACTCCACCAACACTTTCTTTCCACTCATAAAGTCACTATCCAAACAGTGATCTTCTTTTCTTAACATTTCTTTCAGTCCTTCCCTGAGAACTTCATCTTTAATCCAAAAGTTAATGAACCCGGGTCCGGCAACTTCGATATTTTCCACCACCTCCATCAGTTTCATATCTTTATTCAATTTTCTGACCACTTCCTCTGCTATTTCCCGAGGATTCTTTCCCAGCTCTTTAGACATCATCATCGCAACATTGCTCGCATAATCTCCCTTTTTTTCATCAGCCGGGTGCTCCACGGAAAAATTTATAGACCCAAAAATCTCCCCAATTGCCCCTATAATTTTTTCTTGTATCTTCATTTTTTGTTTTGAGTTCTTGATTTCTTGAATCCTTGAGTTCTTTAATAAAAACCCCTCACTCAAGCCAAGACCTGTCCGCCGTTAGGAGGATCAATTAATCTTAACTCAAGTCAGGGGTCTTCAGACGGCCTGTCGGCCGGGAGGACGATACCACCCTTTGTTTCACTCTTTGTGCTCCATTTTTACGGCCTGTCCGCCGTCAGGTGGAGCTACCCCGGCGGCATTTCCTCCGCTAGCTCAGGGACGCGACTCCCTTCAAAGCTGGATATATTCTAACACCTTCCTGTATTATTAAATCCATGCCCAAACCGTTGGTAATAATTATTACGCTCATTTCCAACATCTTCTTTGGTGGCAAGCTACCCACCTTTATCTCTACCGGTAGCCAGCCCGTCATTGATCCAATTGTTGCACAAGTATCCGGGATGACTTTGGAGGAAAAGATCCGTCAAACTTTTGTCTGTAGTTACGACGGAAAGACTCTCGAAAAAGCTCTCAAGGTCTTGGAGAGTTGCGGCAACATTATCTATTCAAAAAGCAACGCTGAAGGATTAACCGAAAAAGACATTTTCAGCAACAACCAATCGATTCACAAACAAGACCCGCTTGCGTGGATTATGGTAGACCAAGAGGGAGGAAAAGTCGCCAGGATCAAAGATGGCTCACCTTCACCGCGAAAAATGGCGGAGGAGAACACCGTGTCCTACTGGGGTGAACAACACGGCAGAACTCTCAAAGATTTAGGTTTCAACGTAGACCTTGCTCCTGTTGCCGACATCACCAAAAATAATCCTGTAATCGAAAATCGCTCCTTTGCTGACGACCCGGCCATCGATGGCGCCAAAGCTACTGAGTACCTCAAAGCCCTACAAACACAAGGCATCGTCGGCGTCATTAAACATCTTCCTGGCCACGGACGCGTCGACACCGATACTCACCAGAAGACGGGATCCCTTGACTATAGCTGGGAAGAAATTAAGAACTTTGACTTAATCCCTTTTATAGACACCATCAACAATGGCGCCAGAATCGTTATGATTGGGCATATCGTCATCCCGGAACTAGACAAAAAGCCTGCCAGTATTAGCCCAGTAGTTTTAGACAAACTCAGATCTGCCCTCCCTAGCGGAAACGATCTAATCTTTCTGACCGACTCTCTCTCTATGTCAGGAGTCGGTCTCCCTCAAGACCAAGCCGCCATCGAAAGTCTTCGTGCCGGAGAGGATATGATTCTTTTACAGGGAATCGATCCTCAACCTCTTTATGAGCAAATTCTTGCCGCCTACAATATCGGAGTTCTTGATGAAACAAAACTAGATCAATCGGTTACTAGAATCCTAAGAATAAAAAGCCAGTTCAAAAATTGATTTGTAGTCTCTTTTGAATTTTTCTTTCTGGTCAACCAACATCTCCTTTATTTCTTGAGCGTCAAACCACCGAATCTCAGAAACTTCCTCAAGATTTGCATGAATCTCAGCACCGGACAAAACCTTAGCCATGTAAACTTTTCCAAAACAATAAAACCCGTTATTGGGATCCGGCTTAAATGAGCCCATTTCAGATACATTCAATCCAGCTAATCCCAACTCTTCTTTTAGGCCTCTGATAGCTGCTTCCTTGTACTCCTCTCCTGCCTGTAAATTCTCCCCACAAGAAAAATCAAATCCACCAGGTAAATATCTTTTCTTCAAGGATCTGACTGGAAGCAATATCTTTTTCTCACCATCAACGACAAAGATGTTTACAACTCGTGTGTTTGACTGTAAGTTATTATCCCAAATTACCCCTCTCGGTAGAGTCCCCACGACTTCGTCCTTGCTGTTCACAATGTCCTGAAACTCGCTATTATCAGAACCATTACTCTTACTATTCCCAAACTCTATCATCAATTCACTTACCTTGCTATTCAACTCCTCATCCGTTAACAACAAATCAGTCATGGTTAGTAGCTAGAGACCTTTCCTGTCAAATATTTTTCTGCATCTAGGGCTGCTTGACAGCCCATGCCGGCGGCGGTGATCGCTTGTTTATATTTGAAGTCCACCACGTCACCACAGCCAAAAACTCCATCCACAGAAGTCATGGTGGGATACCCTTCAAGCCAAACCTTTGCGTTCCCGTTTGTTATTCCCGTTTTCAAGAAACCCTTCTCATCCAACACCACCTGACCCCTAAACAGTTCGGTGGCGGGAAAATGCCCAATAGCCAAAAACAATCCATCAACTACCATATCGGTTGTCAATCCGGTCTCCACATTCTTAATTTTTATTCCTTCCATTTTTTCCGATCCCCTAACTTCCACCACTTCACTTTTCCAAATTATTTTTATTTTCGGGTTTGTTACTACCCTCTCTTGCATTATTTTGCTGGCCTTAAAAGAGTCTCTTCGATGAATCAAATGTACTTCTCTGGCATATTTTGCCAGCGCTAAAGCATCCTCCATAGCCGCATCTCCTCCCCCAACCACGACGGTCATCTTTTCTTTAAAGAAAGCCGCATCACAGACGGCACAAGTACTCACCCCTTTCCCCATCCATTGTTCTTCACCCAACCCAAGCATTTTCGAAGACGCCCCTGTCGAGATAATCACCGCCTTCGCTGAATATTCTTGTCCTGAGCCTGCCGAAGGATCTCCCACCCAAACTTTTTTGGTTTCACCAACCAACTCAACTTTTGCCACATCTTCATACCGTACTTCAGCTCCAAACTTTTTCGCTTGAGCCTCCATATTCATCATCAAATCCGGCCCCATCACCCCGTCTTTAAATCCCGGAAAATTTTCCACCAGAGTTGTATTCATCAGCTGGCCGCCTGCCTTCACTCCGGCAAGTACCAAAACAGACAGTGTCGCGCGCGACAAATACAAAGCCGCCGTATATCCACTTGGTCCACCACCAACAATAATTACATCCCACTTTTTTTCTTCAATCATTTTGCTATATATTTATATTGAAAATCTAAGAACACCGTAGACCGTGTTCCTTTGGGAAATTATCCGCAGGAGCAAAAGCTTGGTTCCCGCCAAAGGCGGGATTTTGCGACGAGGCTAAAACAACCGACGAGTGCTGGACGAGTCGGATTGTGGTTTCCACAAAGGAATACGGGCGAGAGGTGATCGATTTTCAATTTACTTAATAACTTTCTCAATCATTTGGATGTAGGCGTCCTTACCACCAAAACCCACCTGTCTTGCTACCTCTTTTCCCTTTTGATATAGGATTACCGTCGGGATGCTCATAACGCCGTAATCTCCAGCTATTTTGGAGTTAGCATCAACATCCACTTTACCTACCTTGATTTTTCCTTCATACGTATTCGCTAACTCATCGACAATTGGAGACACCAAGCGACATGGTCCACACCAGTCGGCGTAGAAGTCGACCAACACAGGCGTTTCCGATTTAAGCACCTCATCATTGAAATTTTGGTCGGTAAATTTTACTACGGTCATTGTATATATATTAATTAATGATTAAAGAAATCTCTTCAATAACTTAGCATATTCTTCTTTGTTACAGCTATCCATTGCGTCCGCCAGTAGAGCCTTAGCCACACTTTTAAGCGAACTCATCGAAGCTACCACCTGAGTTACCACCGCTTCACACTTTTTATCCTCAGAAATCATTTTCTCAATTCCACCCACCTGGCCTTGGATTCTCTTCAAAGCAACCTGAATTTTTTTCTTCTCTTCAATTGTCATATTTATTATCTTTATATTCTCGAGTTCTTGATTCCTTGAGTTCTTTAACTATACCCCCCACGGTATCCAACTGTCAACACTAAAAATTTATTGCCAGAAGTCCAAAGATAATTGGAACCAAAATGACGAACCATCTCTTCTCCTCAGAGCCCACCTCTCTTTTAATTTGCCAAAACCAGAGATCAAATCGGTCATGATTCCAAAAGTAGTCAAAAATCAGATCAAATACCAAGTGAATTCCAATTCCCAGCATGAACCCTCTTGCGAATGGGCTGGAAACACTGGTTACCGTCAATAGCGCCATAATCAGCCAAACAATCAAGAACAAAAAACTTCTCATTACCAGCTCCTTCTGCTCATGCCTTTCGTTTAACAAAGTTATCAGTCCTTCAGCAAATTTCTTTTCTCCAAATAAATCCTTCAACCGCTTGCCCAAAGCCTCTTCCGGTTTCATCAAAAAGCTATAAACAAATCGGTCACTAAAAACAAACAAAAACCCAATGATTGCTCCAAATAGCCACCACAAAAGCTCAATCCCAAAAATAAAATTTCCCGTCAAAATCTTAAGCAATATTAAAAACCCCATTACCCCTAACAACACATACTGATGCAAGGCCACTTTATCTTTAAACATACCTTGATTTAATTCTAGCACCTACTCTCTTACAGATGGGCTAGTCATCCCAAGTCTTTATCTCTGCCTGTGGTAATCGCAATTTCTTAGGAGTAACCACCAGCAAACATAGAGATACAAGTGTCAATACAATTCCCATAACCACAAACGTATTTTTCTCACCCACAAATTGTGATATCAAACCCGCAATGATCGGACCAACAATGTAGGCCACACTAAGTGTCGATCCGGACAAACCCACCATATGTTTCCCCTCACTCCCCATACGACTTACGATGTCTGAGTACACGGCGTCAGTCATAGGCCATGACACAGAAAGCATTGTCCCCACTAACAGCGAAACAGTCAGGGCAACTATCACGCTGTCACTTGGCCCAATCAACACTAGTAATAGTCCGGAAATCAACATAAATATTTCGGCTAACTTCTTTTTCCCTTTATATACTCCCCATCGGGCAATCACGACACCCACAAATACCATCGGCAAGGTATAGAGGGGCAAAAACAATCCTCCCCACCAGTTTTGTTTCGCTAAATTGTCGGAAAACACTGTGCCGGTGGTCCAATAGGTTGCATCGACTATCCCCATCATCAAACTGATAGCCAGAACTGGCCAGACACGCTCGGACAAAGTCCACCAGTGTTGAATTTCCTTCAGTAAGCTTACTCTCTCGGCAGGTTCATCTACCACAGACTCTCTGTTGCTCCTTCCCATAATCATCCAAACAAGATAACCAAGGGCAACGCACACAGTCGCCACCATCACCACCCAATAGTCCCCTTTACTTATTGCCAAATAGCTACCAAGTATGGGGCCAATGAAGTACGCTAGACTTCTAAACGCACTCATCACCGCCCAAACTCCCGATCTGGCGGTTACAGGCACAGATTCGGATACAAATGCCTGGCCACCAAATCCCAAAAATTCGTAATATACACCCCACACACCCATAGCCAACAAAAAGAGCACAATAAGTGGCCAAGCCACACTCCACAACAATACCCCACAAAACACTAAACTTGAGCCAATGGCCATCAACAATACTTTTCTCGTCTTAACATGTTTTAATAATTGCGGGAAGATCAGGTCGGCACCAAATCCAACCAAAGATGAAAATGAAATAATAATGCCCATAAGCAATGGACTATTTACTGAATTCTGAATAAAAGAAGGCACCCAATCACTCAAAATGCCATCTCCCACATAAACGAAAAACAGCATTACCGAAAGCATAACTGCTCTTCCCCAATAGCCTTTTAGCAAACCCCCAACATCAAGTTTCCTATTCACCCATCCATCTTACTAGATTACACCACTCCATTACTCTTCCCTTCCTCTTTGAGTTGTTTTAGTTTCCACATAAACATTTTGCCCTTACTTCGTGCTCCGGCATCCATTACAAAGCTTTTGGCCTTTTCGACCATTTCCCGAGGCAAACTTTTTACTATTCTCATATAAATGGCAGTGTGTTTTGTGTCATCCAGCGCGACGGCCAGTCGATATGCATAATCCTGCCACTCACGGCTTATCCTTTTTTGCTTCGTCTCATCCAGCTCGTATTTATCGAGAATGTTCGTCATCGAACTAAAGCCTGGTTTATTCATCACTACTCCTATTATAATGAAAACATCTCTTCTTATGTTCAGAAACTCAAAAACCGTCAACAATCTCAAAGAATTTTTTGTTACCTATATCTCCACAGTCAAAATAGTTTGGACAATTGACAAGAAAATCTTTCTGAAAATTACCCTGGCCAATGCCTTTAATGGTGCCTTAGTCTACCCTTCACTGCTGGTAAGCAAGGCACTCATTGACTCTGTGATAAATGCCCTCACCACCCACGATGTTTCCGGAGGAATCCGCACCATGATTATTGCCGCTTCAGTCGGTCTGATCATTGATCGCATTCAGCAAATTCTTAGTGAGATTGACGGAGTCTATAGCGACTTCATTTCCAGCTCACTATCGGAACGAATACAGGTCACCATTTCCAGAAAAATAAATTTGCTGCCGGTCTCCATCGCTGAATCTCCGGAAACAAGAAATCTCCAGCAAAAAGTAACGGATAACACCGGACGTTCTGTCTGGTCCCTTATTGTTCCTATCTCCACCTTTCCGGAGATAATTTTTACCATTATTGCTACCGCTGTTCCCATACTTTTCTTTCAACCTCTGATTCTTATCCCCTGTATTATTCTGGCTCTTCCAAATATCATGATAGGAGTAAATGCCTCCAAGGAGTGGCATGCTCTTAGTACCGAGTTTTCTCCAAAGTGGAGAGTTTGGAGCGCCCTTGAAGACTTTGCTATCAAAGGTCGATATTTATACGAAAACAAGATCCTGGGACATGTGGAGATTCTTCTCAATCGTCGTATCAAAATGGCCAATGAAAATTACAACAGACGTCGCGCCATCAGCACCAAGTATGCCAAGAAACGCCAAGTTTCTCAATTACCCATGTCTTTATTTCAGACTGGTACCAGACTCTATCTCTACTATCTTGCCATCATTCAAGTTCTTACTTTAGGTACCGCCCAGATCACCAGCTCCGCGATCGAACGGTTTATTGGCAATATCAGCCGTTTAATCAGACAAGCCAATGAGGTTTTTCAAAACTACCTTTTTATCACCGATTATAAAAAATTTATGTCACTACCTGAGGAAGATCAGCTTTCGGGAGCGGATATTCCGAACACGTTCCGAGAGGGAATAGAATTCAAAGATGTATGGTTTAAATATGACCATTCACCAAATTGGATTCTCAAAGGCGTCTCTTTCAAAGTCAACCCGGAGGATAACATTGCCATTGTTGGTGAGAATGGTGCAGGCAAAACCACTCTCATCAAATTGATCTGTCGCTTTTACGAACCACAGAAGGGTGAAATTTACTTGAATGGTCAAAACATCAAGAGTCTCAACATTAAAGACTACCGCCACCATCTCTCGGCCCTTTTCCAGGATTTCGCCCAATACCCCTTTTCAGTCGAGGACAACATTCAATTTGGCGATATCGACAAGAAGAAAACCAAAATTGGCATCAAACGAGCCGCCAAACTTACCGGCATCGCCGATTTTGTGAAGTCTCTGCCTTTGGGTTTTAAGAATCCCCTGGATAAAGAGTTTGCTGGCGGTGTTGAACCTTCCAAGGGGTTATGGCAACGCGTCGCTCTAGCGAGAATCCTTTATCGAGACGCTCAGATCCTCATTCTTGACGAACCAACTTCCAATGTCGATCCGGAATCAGAGGAACAAATCTTTGCCGACGTTTTACGCGTAGCTAGAAAGAAAATGGTCATCTTGGTCTCTCATCGTTTCAGCACCGTCAGAAAAGCCGATAAAATATTGGTACTGGAAAAGGGTTTGGCTGTAGAATACGGTAGTCACAAGGAATTAATGAGACAGAACGGCCGTTACAAAGAATTATTCTCCATCCAGGCCCAAAGCTACCAATAGTTCGTCCGCCGCTTCTTCCATGATTTCGTCCAGCATCTCCTGTTCGCCCTTCCCCAATTTGCCTAGCACATAATCTGCCCCCGAACCCGAATAAAGTGCATTGTCTCTGTTGTCGATCCCGATTCTCAATCTTAAAAAGTTTTTATCGGGTAAGCTGGCTTCCACCGAACTCACCCCGTTATGCACTTTAGGTCCGACTCCTTTTTGGATTTTATACTCTCCCAGCTTCAGATCCAGATCGTCGTGTACCAAGATCAGATCATTCACTCCCAGTTTATAAAAGTCTACAATCTTCCTTACGGCTCTCCCCGATTCGTTCATAAAGGTCTGTGGCTTAACTAACAGCACGTCTTTGTCTCGATAAATAAGTGCTTCGAACTTTCCCTCCAACGAAAATCTTACTCCACCGGTAAACCGGTCCACAAACATAAACCCTGCGTTATGCCGTGTATTTACATACTCATTTCCCGGATTTCCCAAACCAACAACTAGTTTCATTTATGTTTCATTTTATCCCTTATAATCCATTTTGTGAAAGTAGTTCTTCTGCTAACCTTATCTTTTATCATACTGCTCTATATACCCTTAAACCGTCAGATTCCAAGGTACAGACTTAACCTTCGGCTTGATAATCATGTCCCACTAATTCCCTGGACCGTATGGATCTATATCTCCTACTATCTGCTTCTTCCCATATCGGTTATTCTCATTTGGAACAGTCGCTATATTATTCCCTTATTAAGCACCCAAATTATCGCAACCTCATTAGCCTCACTCATCTGGAAAATATTCCCAAACGGAGTTTCAAGACCTGTCATTGGAAATAGTTCTGGCTATAGCTTCCGTGTACTTGAGCTGCTTTATTATCACGATCGAGACTGCAATGGCTTACCCAGCGGGCACATTTTGCACACCTTTATTTCGTGCTATTTTTTATCGCTTCTTTTTCCCCAACTATGGTTGGCATTCTACGTTATTCTCTTAGCCATCAGTCTTTCCACAATCACCACCAAGCAGCATTATTTCCTCGACATGGTGACCACCCTAGCCCTTACTCCACTAATTATCGAACTATCTTCTATAATTCATTTATGACCTTAACCAGGAAACCTTTTTTCTCGGTAATAATCCCGGCGCTTAACGAAGAAAAGTATCTTCCACTTCTCTTGGCAGATTTAGCCAAACAAACCACCAGAGATTTTGAAGTTATTATCATCGATGGCAATTCAAAAGACAAAACTGTCGCCAAAGCTAAATTATTTAAAAACAAACTGCCTCTGCTAACCATCCTTTCCTCTCCTGTTCGCAATGTATCTGTACAACGCAATCAGGGAGCAACAAAAGCCACAGGGAGGTATCTTCTCTTCAACGATGCTGACAATCGACTACCGGAATATTTTCTCGAAGGTCTCAGATACCAGCTTCACGTCAAGCCACTAGATCTATTCACAAACTGGCTCAACCCTGACTCCACCACTGCATCAGACAAAGCAGTAGCAAGTTATATGAACATTATGGTCGAAACAGCCTCTCTTCTCAACCAACCGGCAGCCTATGGAGCGCTTATTGGTTGTCGAAAAAATATTTTCAACAAAATCGGGGGGTTCAATCGTGAAGTCGGCTTCGCAGAAGATACAGAGTTCGTAAATCGAGGCCATCACAAAGGCTTTACCTTTGGCGTAATTCGCGAACCACGTTTTGTTTACTCTTTTCGACGTTTCAGGAAGATGGGTAAGTTAAAAATGCTTCAAAAATACGCCGTTCTAAATTTAAAATTTCTCACCAATCAAAAGGTCGATCAAAAGAAAGAATATCCCATGGGCGGAGGATATCTCGAAGAAGAGACCAGAATTACTTCAGATCTTACCAAACTCATCCGGTCTGCCTTTAAAAAAGGTGCTAAAAAAACCAAAATCACCGACCGTCTCCGCGCACTCCTCAGCCTTGAAGAAAGCTAGCCCTATGCCAACATCATCTGGATGCCTATAAACATCGCGTAGATGCCTACCAGTACCGCACCCTCCCATCTTTCCAGTTTATGTTTGGTTTTTGTAAACAACCAAAAAAGCCCCAAAACAATCAATAGAAATAGACCGGCCACCCCTCTCTGAAGTGACTCGGCGTAAATAATTGGACTGATTAATGCAATTATCCCTAGTATCAACGTCGAGTTCACCACCACGCTTCCCAATACGTTACCTAGGATTAGTGAGATTTCCCTTTTCTCCGAAGCAACAATTGTTAATACAAGTTCTGGCAAGGTAGTTCCCGCGGCCAAGATCACCAATCCAATCCAAAAAGGGCTTACCCCCCACGATCCGGAAATTCTGATGACAACATTTATCAGCAACCATGAGCTTACACCCAACACTCCAAATCCCGCGACCAGCTTTAATGTTTCCACAATTGGTTCCATTCTGGTTTTTAAGCGGTGTACAACCGGCTTGCTTCCAATAAGCTTGAGATGTTTCAGGGACGAGCTGCCCTTACGGACCAAGTTATTTACATATATAAAATACAACAAGACCATTACCAACCCATCAAATCTGGACAATCTGCCGTCCGAAATCAAAAGAAAAGGAATCATGGCAATCCCCATCGTAACCCACAGTTCCTTACGCAGGTAGTCCCCGACTACCGGCACGGACCCAAACACCAAAGCCGCCCCCCCAATAATCCAGCTCAGGTTAGCCAAGTTGGCTCCAACAATATCTCCCAAGGCAATTTGTGGTTGCCCGCGAAATGCTGCCACCACACCCACGAATAATTCTGGCAACGAGGTTGAGAATCCCACCAAAACAGACGCAAGCATCAGGCGATTGGTCCGAATATCATGAGCAAGTTTCTCAAATATTCCCACCATCGCCCCCGAAGCAATTACCATAATCAAAATCAGAATTACTCCGTACAAGATATCCAGAAGCATACCTTCATTTAATCACAATTCAACTCCTCTTTTTCCTTCTCTTTCCTACTTCGATCAAAATGGGCACCACAGAAATTGACACGATCATTAAAGCCGCATAATGAAAATTCTCTTTTACAAAGGGAAAGTTACCAAAGGCATATCCGCCGATTAAAAATATGGTAACCCATGAAATACCACCAATGATGTTATAAAAAATAAATTTTCCATAATGCATTTTACTAATTCCGGCAACAAACGGAGCAAAGGTTCTGACGATAGGAACAAATCTGGCAAACACGATCGCCTTACCACCGTGTCTTTGATAAAACTCCTCTGCTTGCTCCAGATATTCTTTTTTAAAGAACCTGCTTCGTCCGTCAAAGATCTTTTTTTCCAGCTTATCACCGATAAAGTAGTTCACAGAATCCCCAAGTATAGCCGCCGCCGCCATCAACAGATAGAGAAACAAAAGATTAAAAGATCCCATCGCTGCCAAGGCTCCTGCCGCAAACAGCAAAGAGTCACCGGGCAAGAAAGGGGTTATCACCAGTCCTGTCTCCATAAATATCACCAGGAACAAAATCAGATAGGTCATGGTGCCATACTGGGCAATCACCAATACCAAGTTCTTATCTATATGTAAAAAGAAATCTAAAATCATTTGTAAAATCTCCATTCCTCTATTGTATCTTAGGATCTTGACAGTTTAGCAATTTCTTCAACCTCTTTCCATGTTGTTGCCTGCTTCGGCCCCTTATCCTCACGAAACCTAATCAAACGAGGAAATCTCAATGCCACTCCGCCGGCGTGATTGGGGCTCTTGGTTATTTCATCGGCCGCTACCTCTACCACCACCGAAGGCTCCACCCACACGTCTGGCACCAATGCACCGGTCACCTGGTAATTACTAGGTTTTTCTTTCATCTCAAGCCTATCCAAATTTTTCTTTAATTCTCTAAACTCTTCATCTGTGAGTCCCGTGCCCACTTTTGCGATAGATACCCAAGACTCTCCTTTTCGAAGACCTACCAGGAATGCCCCGATTCCAAACCCTGCCCGCTTTCCTCTACCTAAATAATACCCCAAGATTATCAGATCTAAGGTGTCGGATAGCTTTCCGGAAGTTCCCTCAGCCTCCTTTATTTTTACCCAGTTCCAGCCTTGTCTACCGGGAAGATACTCACCATTCCACATCTTAATTACTGCGCCCTCAAACCCCTCCTTTAGGAATTTATCGTGCATCTTCTGCACTTCAGTGGGATCATCGGTTTTGTAATACTCATCAGTCACTATGGTTGCATTATTTTTAATTATTTCTGCCAGCGATTTTCTTCTTTCAAAATATGGTTTATCAATCAGGCTGACTCCATTTAAGCTCAAGATATCAAAGACAAAAAATCTCAAAGGAATGGATTTTGCCGTCTCTGCCACATCGTGTTTCCTTTTTCGGGTAATAGTGATTTGAAATGGTAAGACTTTATTAGTCTTTCTGTCATATCCGACCGCCTCACAGTCCAGAATTACCTCGTCAGCCTTTATCCACTCCTTCATGTGCTGAAGTTCCGGAAACATGGGGCTGGATTCTTCCAGATTCCTGGTATACGTCCGAATCTCATTTTTCTTATTGTTAAAATGAATTTGGACTCTGGTTCCATCATATTTCCGTTCTACGGCCACCACACCCATCTTCTCGACAATTTCCTGATAATTATCCAATCGTTGACACAGAGCCGGCACCACCGGTACGCCGGTTTTTACTTTGACGTTTTTCAAACCCGACATACCCCTTTCTTTTACCACTTTGGTGATATATCCAGGATCTGGATAAATTTGAAACACCTTATCGAGTTCTTTTCTGAGAGTTTTTCCCCCGCTGTTCATTTGTGACAGAGCGTCAAAGATGGTTTTTTCAGAAAATCCAAGACGAAGTTTTCCGATCACCATTCGGGCGATATACTTTCTCTCCAAATTAGATGCCGTCAAAAGTAACTCAGACAGCCTGGCTACTTTTCGCTCTTGACTCCCCCCACCTCCTTCGTCCGCCATTATTTTTAACTTTTCAAAAATTTCGTTTACCGAATACTTCACTGCTGTATTCCTTTTGAAGTCCAGCTCTTCAACCACCAGACCCACATCACCCTTGTCTTTATACTTACGCTCAATTTCTTTGGCCGACACACCGGTTCCCTCCACCACACTACGCAGTACCATCTTGATAGCCATATTAAATTCTTTTTTATCAAAATCAGGACCTAACTGTCCCAGAGTCAAATAAATTCCCTTATCGGTTTCATCTACAGACATCTTCTCAATCATCTCGGCAAGAACTTTGGTAATCTCAAGACGCGAGGAAATCTTTTCCAACTTCTCCAAATATCCCGCAAAATCTTTAAACAACATACTGCTAGTATATCAACACAAAGAACATTATCTATAACTTCTGGTTTTGCCCATCACGTAAAGAGCTCCTTTTGTCTTTCCTTTTTTACGGATCAATTTTTTATCGATCAAGTCTTTCAGATCTCGTAAGATCGTATCGTCGGAAACCATAGGAAGTACATTTCGAATTTCTTTAATGGTCATTTCACCCTTCAGGGTCATCTCCTCCATTATGGCTATTTGTCTTTCCGTCAGAGAAATCACCCTACCACCATCAGACTTAAATATAGGCGCGTCTCCGACCAAATTCATCACTTTTGTTTGGGCTTTTTCCGCCGATTGGGATAAGCATTTACTCAAAAACTCAAGCCAGATTGTAAGCTCTCCACCATTTCTCTCCACAGAAGACACTGCCTGTGTAAAATTATCCGCATTTTTCAAAATTTCTTCTTCTATCGACCAAATTTTTTTTAGTCCATAGCCCTCAGATGCTAAAACTAATTGATAAAAATCTATTGCCGTCAACAAATTGTTTTCCGAATAAGGGCAAATTCTCAATAATTCATAAAACATTACCCCCGCCTTATTTATTGGATGTATTTCGTTTTTATTTGCGTTTCTGAACCACCCAAACAAGTCTTCGATCTGAAAGGGAACCTCCACCGCCAAAGGTGTTACTGATGTTGAACCTTCTACTCCCGTACCTCGCAACCGACCCATTTCATTTGGCAATACCAATCTTTCGCTAAGTAGAGCGTTGATTTGAGAAAGCTCCTTCTCACCCATATCACCCTGGTGGAATTTTCCTGCCAAAAAAGCGAGTTGCTCGACTAACCTGTTTACATTCAACATGTTTAGTATTTGCTGGATGTCTTTTTCTTTCCCTACCACTCCTACCCTCATCGCCACGTTGTGAGCCTTATCGTCTCTTCCGGGTTCGTCTTTAACAATTTTTGCCACATCATCGATACCAAGCCCATTAGCAGAAAACCTAGCTAGGCTAAAAATCCTTCTGACCACACTTTCTTGTTTTAGCCTTGTTTCCCAATCTGATTGTAGCGGTGCAAGTTGGACTACTTTACCGGCAACCTCCACCTCGATTAAATTAAATAGAGTTTTATTCGTAATTTTGAAAATCGGGGAAAACATTAATCAATTATCGCATTTACTGCGGAATATCTCAACCCAAAATTTCCATCCAGTAACCAACAACTACTAACTATGAACCGTCTCTCCATACACTTCCGGCACTATATCCACCAAATCATCGGCATTAAACATAAATCCTCTTTTCTCCGCCAATCTTTCAGCCGCCTTTTTGGTCAGATAAGAGGCTGCCGCAGCTGCGAACAAACCATCATCTTTGGCCAAGAACCCGACAATTAATCCCGCGATTAGATCTCCCGTGCAACCCTTTACCAGACCTTCATTTCCTCCTGTGACCCTTACCACTCTTACCCCGTCACTTACCATCGATACATCATCCTTCGTCAGTATCACCAAATTATGTTCCTTAGCCAATCGAAAAATTTGTTCCGCTCTTTCATCAAGGTTATTGTTCATTTCTTCACCAAAAAGCATCATGAATTCCTTTTTGTTTGGAGAAACTACTGCCCCGCCTGGCAACTCACTTACCTTTGTTACTTGCAGGGTACCTCCGTCTACTACCCATTTTTGATTTGGACACGCTTTGAACAAACTTATGCTAATTCGCCTCGTTTGTTCACCCTCCATATCACAGACAAAGCCATGTTCGCTAATATGGCTCCTCATCATTCCTGGCCCTACCAGTGCCGCTTCGGATTTTGCCACATATCTATCAACATCTGAATAAGGTACCCAAATGAAATTTAGAAGCGAAGACTTAATTTTCTCTGCAATTCCTCTATCTTCTTCAGGGCTAGAAAAATATACCATACTAACAATTCTAGAAACCGCTTTTAAGGCTATCAGCGGTGCACCATGAAATAATTTGCTACCTCCGACAATGGTTACACCTCCGCCGGTAACCCCTTTTGTATACTTACTACTACCTCCCCGCAATGTCTTACTCTCCTTAAACCAGCTTGGATCAAATGTTTCTATATTCATCGTGTATATTTTATACCTATTCGGGTTTCACTCCACGTATATAATGTAATCATGAAAACGAAAAAGAAACCAGCAGGGCCTCTTCATCAGACAGTTATTGTTCAGGTCATCACTCTAGTATCCACATCTTTTGGTTTAGTCGCCGCTCTGGCATGGAACGAAGCCATCAAAGAATATGTCGCCGTTTTCATCAAACCATACTTTGCCAAAGGCTCAGGAGTAATCTCTCTGTTTATTTACGCTATGGCAGTTACCGTCGTTGCTGTACTTATCACCATCCAATCCACCAGAGTTCTTGAAAAAATTCGCACTAAGAAAGTCTAATTGTCGCCGCCTTCTTGAACATACTTATGTCTCCTTCGTCGGCAGTCGTCACCACCACCTGTCTCCCGGACATTACTCTCAGCACTTCACCCTTATGTATTTCATCAAGTTCTGAAAAAATATCATCTAATAAAAGCAATACCTTTTTATCGCCCTTTTCTTCCATAAAATATATTTCTCCCATTTTTAGAGCCAGCACCGCCATCCTTTGCTCACCTCTGGATCCGTAAACAGCCAGATCTCTTGTTTCCGCCTTTACCTGAAAATCGTCTTTGTGTGGACCTACCAAAGTATAACCAACCGCCACCTCGGCTTCCTTATATTGAGATAGTCTGGCTTCACTCATCGCACTCATGTCGTAAGTTATTTTCAAGTCCTTAAAAAGCTCGCTCTTTCCAAAAAGCTCGTTAACATAATCAATCAGAGATCGCCTTTTCTCTTGAATAACTTGTCCATGTTTTATAAGAAGCCCATCCCAAAAAGTCAGTGCATATGGGCTGGCACTTCCTTCGCGGATTGCGTCCAAAAGTTTGTTTCTTCTTCTCAGAGCTTGTTCATAAGTTGTCAGACTATTGCTATATATTCTATCCACTTGAATTAACAGGCGATCCAAAAATTTCCTTCTTGTATCCGGGGCTCCGCCAATAAGCTCCACGTCTTCCGGCCTAAATAGAACCAGAGGTAAAATTCCCAAAATATCCTGTCTTCTTTTTGAAATACCATCGATCAAATACTTTCTTTTATTGACCACCTTACCCATTACCAAACCCCCATTTACAATTACCTCCAACATCAACTTATCGTTCTTAGGTAGTTCTATCTCCCCGCTAACTCTCCCCAATTCTTGACCGAAAGCTACCATCTCTTCTGTTCTTTTTGCCCTAAAGCTGTCACCAACTCCCAAAAGATAGATAGCTTCCAGGAGATTGGTTTTACCTTTCGCATTCTGCCCAACCACCAGATTTACCCCAATGGAAAGCTCATACTCAGCCGCTTTATAATTCCTAAAGTCACTCAATACAATTTTCTTCAGCATTGCCCCCATTTTACACTCAATCCATGTTACTCAATCACGAACATACAGTACCTACCATAGAGTGAAGCAATTCCCATTTCCCCCCACTCATCGAAAAACGTTATCTTCCATCTGTTCTTTGCCAAAATCTGTCTCCATTCGGAAACTTTTCTATATTTATGCCACCAAAATTCAAAATTCCCTAATGAATCAAATACAGCGCCAACAAGCCACTCAAATGAATTTCGAAAAGTATCTTCAACGAACACCACTCGTTTTGCCACTCGTTTTGCCTCTTTTAGCACTTCGATTCCGTCTTCACAGTGATGGAGAACATGAATAATAACTGCGGTGTCAAACTGTTTGTTTTCAAATGGCAATTTGTGTCCGTCATATATCACAGGGCTTAAGTCTTCATAGATACTCAAATTAGCCACATCGACGCTGGTAACAGAAAACCCCTTCTTGTTTAACAAATATGAGATCGACCCGCTTCCCATTCCCACATCCAACACCTTCTTTCCGTTGACATATTTTCCAATATGCTTCCACACTTCGTCTGCCTTTCGCCTCATCACCATATGAATTATTTTCGACAAAAAATTAGCTCTTTTTGTGGATTCTAAACTGAGCCCTCTTGCTGATCTGACGATGAAAGGTATCGGCATTCACAAATTCTACTTTACTTTTGACACTTTGGGCAGTAGAAAGTCCCTCTACCACCAACCTTCATTTTCTCAATTAAACTACCACACCTTCTACATTTTTCTCCTGCACGTTGATAGACCAAAAAGTGGTCTTGATACTTTCCACCTAACCCGGAAATATTCACAAACTTTTCATCAGCCGCGCTTGCGCCACCGTATCTAATTCCTAAATTAATTACCTTAATAGCGGCTGAATGAAGTTGTTTTACTTCATCATCACTCAAAGAATCAGCGCTTCTCAAAGGATTTATACCGGCAAGATACAAAGCCTCATTAACGTATATATTTCCTAAACCCCCAACTCTATCTTGATCCAACAAAACCAACTTAACCGCCTTTCTTGACCTCTTTAATAAATTAAAGAGAAAGTCCGCCGTGAAGTCCTTGTCTGTTATGTCCGGGGCCGTCTTTCGAATCTCCTTCTCATATTCATTTCTATTTACCATTTTCATCCATCCAAAAACTCTCATGTCATTAAAATACAATCTTGAACCATCCGTAAAATTCCAAACTACTCTAGTGTGTTTACTCGGTAGCTCATTCACCCAGTCAGGGCTGGGATGCCCCCCTACAATTCTTTCATGTAATAAATTCCCTTTGTCTTGAGTTTTTGAGTTCTTGAGTTTTTGAGTTCTTTCGTCATTTATGACGAAGATCAGTTGTCCGGTCATTTTTAAATGCACGATGACCATTTCTTTTTCTTCATGAAAGAAAATTTCCAAAACTTTAGATTTCCTACTCACCTCCTTTATTTTCCTTCCTGTCAGTGAATTGGGATCACCATCGAAGCTCTTATCTCGAAGAACTATGACATTCTTTATCACCTTACCTAACAATACTTCACTTAACTGTCTTCTTATGGTCTCTACTTCCGGTAATTCAGGCATAATTACAAGACCCCCTTTGGGGTAAAAATAATCCATCCGGCGGAAAGAAAACAAAGAATGGCTATAGTAACGAATAGAAAATTAAAACCCAAACTACTGACAACAAATCCTCCCAAAATTGTACCGAGTGCCATAACCAGATTGGATACCATCGCCCAATCAGAAAACTCCATCACTTCCTCTTTTTTGTCTATATGTTTTGCAAACAATGCCCCAAAGGTCGGTGTTCCCAGCGACTCGGATAAACCAAAAAGAACTTGTATTAATATTAGTGCCAGAGCGCTTCCAATGAATATATAACTTAAAAAGCCTAGTCCACGAATAACATAACTCACCACCAGCATCATTTCCTTCTCACGAATTCTATCCCCCCACCTAGCTACAAACAAAAGAAAAATTGTTGAGGAAACATAAAAAACAGCTGTTGATACACTAACGAGAAGCACCCCTCCCCCAATTTTCTGAACATATACGGCATAGAGCGGCCCCAAAAGTAGCGCGGCGAACAAATAGATAGAGTTGCTTACGAACAGCGCTTTTAGCGCCAAATTATTTCTCATCAACCTCCATCTTATCAATTATTTTTTTGAACTTCTTTTCAAAATTTTCTCTGGAAAATTTCCTTGCCTGTTTGATTAGGTCGGCTCTTCGCCATTTTATTTTTTCAAATTTCCTAATTGCTTTTTCCAGTGTTCCCTTATCCGTTCCGTCCACAAACAGACCGGTAACGCCATCAATCACGGATTCTTTAAAGCCACCACCATTAAAGGCTATCACAGGCGTCCCGGAGGCCATTGCTTCTACTACTGTGATACCAAAATCTTCATCTCTTGCCAGCGCTATAAATCCTTTTGCCTTTGCATAAAGTTGCCTCAGCTTTGGGTCGCTTACTCTTCCAAGAAGCGCTACCCCTCCCATTCCCCTTAGTCGGCTTTCTATTTGTGAAAATCCGACGGCTTCTCCTACAATTTTCAATTTGAACCCGCTATGCTTTGCTACCTCTGCCGCTTCCACCAAACCCTTGGCTCCTACCAATCTCGAAACGATGAAGAAATAATTTTCTTTTCTTACCCCCTTACTTCTACTAATCAATTTTTCTATTTCCACTGGTGGATAAATCACTTCGGCGTCTTTTCTGTAAAATTTCCACACTCTTTTCTTGACATTTTTTGAGTTCACTATCCATTTATCTACCCTTTGAGCTGCCCAAAAATCGAAGATTCGCAAGAAGTGATTAACTACTACAGCATAGACTCTAACTATCCAGAATCTTTGTAGATCTATACTTGTTTCGTATCCATAAAGAAACCGGGGAGGAGTATGGCAGTAAGCAATGACTTTGGTTTTAGGTGATACTCTAAAGCCACGGGCAAAATATGAAGAACACGACGTGATCACCAGATCATATTCGGAAAGATCCAGCGACCCCCAAATAAGCGGTATCAGGAATCTAAGCGGACTGTAAAGATTCCCATACTTAATTAGTAGTGCCCACGGGCTTTCGATTATTTTTCTGTCTGCAAAAGCTCGGTCGCAGCTCGATCCGGGGATCCGGAAAGCGGTGAAGATCGGTGCTGTTGGGTACATGTCGGCCAAAGTTCGCAGAACTCTTTCCGCTCCACCAAATTCTTTAATGTAATCGTGTACCAGTGCTACTTTCATATAAATACGTCTTGAACCTCCTTTTCCCAAGAGTCCTTTGGTAATTTATTGACCAAGCTTTTAAAATTCAGTTCTTCAAACAATTTCACAACTTTTTTCTTATCGTAATTAGTCAGTAAACAGTCATCCCAATGAAATTCTAATGGCACGTTACAATCTATCTCGCCCAAGTGATAGCTCTTTTCGGCCATTTCCTTCTCCGCCCTCAACAGCCCTCTTATCCTTACAGGAATTTTTTCATCATCTAAATGAATATACAAATTTTCGAGACTTCCAAATTCTTGAATTAGTTTGGTAGCCGTCACCTTTCCGATACCTTTTACTCCAGGTATGTTATCGGAAGGGTCTCCCATCAAACTTTTCAAATCAATCATTTGTTTTGGACTTAAACCATAAACATCCTTCACTTTTTCTTCATCGAAAACTACAGATTGTGCGTGGTGATTCTGAATAGGAAGAAATACAACCACTCTTTTCTCTTTAATTAATTGAAGTGAGTCTCGGTCACCCGTTACTATAACCACTTGGATATCTTTTTCATTGGAAGCCATTTTGGCCAACGTTCCGATGATATCATCGGCTTCGTATCCTTCAATTCCATATTGTGGGATATTAAGTTTCTCCACTACCTCTTTTGTACGATCTATCTGCGTGGCCAAATCTTCATCCATAGGCCCCCTGTTGGCCTTGTATTCTTCATACTCTTTTTTTCGGAAAGTCGTCCCCTTAAGATCCCACGCCACAGCCACATGTGTCGGAGAAAGTTTCTCGATGACCGAAAGCAACATCGAAGAGAATCCATAAACAGCGTTAATCAGTTCACCCTTGGGTGTCGAAAGAGGTGGGTAAGCATGGTATGCTCTATGGAGCAAAGCGTTTCCGTCTATTAAGATCAGTTTCCTCATTTTTCGTCTACCGTAGGTTTTGCTTTACCCACAATTTCCTCAAACTCCTCCTGCTCGATGGTCTCGACTTTTATCAGCCGGTCAACCAACTTGTCCATTATTTTTCTGTTCTTTCTTATTAAGTTTTCCGCTGTCTTGTACCCATCGTCTACCAACTTCTTGATTTCCAGATCTACTTTCGTCTGAGTGGTCTCAGACAATCTGACGCTATCCCCCACCGAATATCCCCATGCGTTGGTATCTACCGTCTGGTTCATTGATACTGGGCCTAGGTCACTCATTCCAAAATCTACCACCATTCTTCTGGCTACGATCGTCGCTCTCTCAATGTCACTCGCAGCTCCTGCCGTCAATTCATTAAAGACTATTTTCTCTGCTGCTCTTCCACCAAGCATCATCGCTATTTCGTCTTTTAGTTCGGACAAAGTCTGTTGATATTTATCCGTTTTGGGCCTACTCATTGTAAAGCCCAGAGCCATCCCACGCGAAACTATGCTAATTCTGTGAATTGGATCGGTACCTATCAGCAGATGTCCCACAATGGCATGTCCTGCTTCGTGATACGCGGTCATTTTTTGTTCCAACTTTGACTGAAGCCTCTTTTTCTCTGGTCCCATCTTTACTTTCATGGCCGCTTCCTCAATATCTTTCATTTTGATCTCTTTTTGATTGTCTCTTGCGGCTAAAATGGCGGCTTCATTAAGCATGTTTTCGATGTCCGCTCCGGAAAAGCCTACTGTTCTCTCCGCCACTTTATCCCAATTGAGTTCTTTCATAAAAGGTTTACCCTTTTTGTGAATCTCCAATATTGCTTTTCGTCCCGCGATATCCGGTAGATCCAGGGTTACCCTACGATCAAATCGACCGGGACGCACTAGTGCTGAATCCAACACATCAGGTCTATTTGTTGCGGCCAAAACTATCACGTTGTCGGATTGTGTAAATCCATCCATTTCTACTAATATTTGATTCAAGGTCTGTTCTCTTTCATCATGTCCTCCAAATCCCCCACTGCCGCCTCTTGTACGTCCAATTGCATCAACTTCATCAATAAAGATTATCGAAGGCGAAGCTCTTTTTGCCGTCTCAAAAAGGTCTCGTACCCTGCTTGCCCCTACACCTACCAACATCTCCATAAATTCGGACCCTGCCATTGAAAAAAACGGCACACCTGCCTCCCCGGCGACTGCTCTGGCCAAAAGCGTCTTCCCCACTCCGGCAGGACCGGTCAGGAGTACGCCTTTGGGTGTTCTGGCGCCCAAATCGCGATATTTCTTAGGATTTTTAAGAAAGTCCACTACCTCCTCCAGCTCCTTTTTGGCTTCATCAACTCCAGCTACGTCCAAAAATTTAATATTTTGTTTTCCTTTGGCAAAGAGCTTCGCCTTACTTTTCCCAATTCCAAACATATCAGCGCCGCCTCCCTGTCGTTTCATCAAATAGAACATCAAGACTCCAAAACCGATTATGGGTAATACCAAAGACATTATGTTCCACAAGCCATTGATGAAATCCTGAGAAACCACATCCACCCTTACTTTGCTTTCGTCTACACCGGCTTTTTGAAGCTGGTCCATAAAGCTGGCTCCATCCTCCTTTCGAGACATTCCCAAGATCTGATTGCCGGAAGAGTCTTTAGGATAAAGAAGTATCAGTTCCTGCCCTCGAATTTGTACTTCTTCAACCTTACCCGCCTTTATTTCCGCAATCGCCGTTGAAAGAGGCAACTCTTTCACCGCTCCGGTCGATCCCAGAACAAATTTAATCAAGCCCGGTAAAAAGAGAAACAAAATTAAAATCCAAATCATCAATCTCCTCAAATTAAGATTAAATTTAAACTCAATCTTCTTAGTTTGTATTTTCGGATGTTGTTGCATATTCGATCTCCTATCTTATCACCGATCCAAGCTCAAGACCGTCCGGCAGGAAGATTAAAAATGGTCTTTCTTTTGTATCCACCATAATACACATACCTTGCGATTCCTCACCTTGTCCTGAGCCTGCCGAAGGATCTCCCATCTTTTTTGGTGCCAAGTTTATTACCACCGGAATATTCTTACCAATTAGCTCTTCGGGAGTATACCATTTTCTGATTCCCGAAAAAAGCACTCTATTCCCGATTTCTTCACCCAGGTCTACTTCATATCGGAGTAGTTTATCGCTCCATTCGGGGGCGGAGGCGGAAACCACTCTCCCCACCCGGATATCCAATTTCTCAAAATCGCTGTAGGTGATGACGGGTTTCATGTCGTTAAAATTGATAGTCGATCTTCATCGCCTGCTTAATTTTCTTTAATACCTCGGCGGATACCTCTCTGCCTTTTTCTACACCATTCCTCAAAATTTCATTTACCTTCTCCGGATCTTGCTCCAGCTCCGATCTTCGTTTTCTCATTGGTTCCAAGAGGGTATTGATCGCCACCGCCAATTTTTGCTTTACTTCCACATCTCCGACCTGTCCTGCTATATATCTGGTTTTCAACTCTTCGACTTCGGCTTTGTTTGGATTAAAGGCATCGTGATAAATAAACACCGGATTGTTTTCCACGTGTCCCGGGTCGGTTGGCTTCAGTCTGGTCGGGTCAGTAAACATAGACCTGACCTTCTTATCCACTTCTTCCACGGAGTCCGCCAGATAAATACAATTGCCGAGACTCTTGCTCATTTTAGCCTTGCCATCCAGCCCGACCAGCCTGGGGAACTCTCCCACCAACGCCTCCGGCTCCACCAGGGTTTCCCCGTACAGATTGTTAAATTTACGCACGATCTCCCTTGTCTGCTCGATCATGGGCAGTTGGTCTTCTCCCACGGGGACCAGGCTTGCCTCAAAAGCCGTGATGTCGGCGGCTTGGGACACCGGATACATGGCAAATCCGGCCGGTAGTGTATCCGCAAACCCTTTTTGTTCGATCTCCGCCTTTACCGTCGGGTTCCGCAACACCCTGTTCAGGCTCACCATATTAAGGAAAAAGACGGTCATTTCGGCTATCGCCGGTATTTGGGACTGGAGGACAATGGTGGATTTTTTGGGGTCAATCCCGGCAGCCACATAATCGAGCACAAGTTCCCGCACGGAATTGACCACCATCTCCGGGTGTTCATAGTTATCTGTCAGAGCCTGCACGTCGGCGATCAGGACAAACTGGTCATATTCGTCCTGGAGCTTCACTCTATTGGCCAGAGAGCCCACGTAGTGCCCCAGATGTAGCTTTCCGCTCGGCCTGTCTCCCGTCAGTATTCTTTTTTTCATTTTGTTGATTTAACTACCTAAAGTAGCAGGGACGGGGGTCGGACCCGTGACCTCGGCCTTATGAAGACCTTGCTCTACCACTGAGCTACCCTGCCATGATCAGCCGTGGTCAATACAAAGGCGATCCAAGCTCTATTTTACCATCTGGAAGGCACCACAGCAGCCAAATTACGCTCATCCATGCTACAATATGAGTGTTCGCCTTTTGCGGGTGGAAGGTAAGTATCTTGCAGGGCTCATAATCCTGCTTAATTAGGGGGCGGATCCCTAGACCCGCAACAAAGTTAATTGGAAGCCACCAGATTCCACCATTTATTCCAAACAGGAACGTATTCAGCCTCTACGTTCACGCCAGGCTTCTGAATAGACCCAATTTCAGGCATTACTACCAGGACCTCGTCCTCTTTCTGCATATTTAGCTTTTCCCTGATTAGTTCTTCCTTGAAGCTTTGAGTTTGTACCAGATTCATTTTGTTCTTCAGTGCTACGTTCTTGGCTTCTTCAGCCAAAAGCCTCCTGTTTGCCTCAGATATTCTGTCAAACCCTTTCCTGATTTGCCACACATCCCTCGCAAGGGAAACTATCAGTAGCCATGCAACGACCATGGCTAAGGCCCTATACCAACCCTTTTCGTGCTTATTTTCGGTGTGTATTTTACCCACTTGCTTTTTTGTAACCTAGAGTGTTATACTTAGAGACATAATATTTATAGCGACAAAATGGACCAAAACGGACTCAATATCAAACAGGCTGTCTCAGCCTTTAAAAGCCACCTTGCCCAGCAAGGCAGAGCTTCTGCTACCATCTTAGCCTATTCAAAGGATATTGAACAAATGGCTGATTTCGTGGCAAAGTCCAATATTACTACCCTTAAAGAAGTAACTAAGGACAGTATTGACGCCTTCAAGGCTCATTTGGCCGAAAATAACTACACTACCAAGTCAATTTCCAGAAAAATTAATTCCATCAAGTCTTTCTTTTCTTACGTTCTGGCTAATGGCCAAATTTCCGAAAATCCATCCATTGGAGTTTCTCATCCCAAATATGACATCAAACCACCTCGTATTCTCAACAAAATAGAATATCGTGCTCTGAGAGATGCCTGCCGCGAAGACGTCAGAATGGCTGCCATCGTAGAGGTACTCCTCCAAACCGGTATGCGTATTTCTGAGCTTGCAAATCTTAAAATTTCTGACATCGACAAAAACACCAATCAAATCACCATTAGAGCCTACGAGTCCCATCCTGAGCGGATAACCCCCATAAACCAACCTGCCAGAGAAGCTCTTGATAGATACTTGTCGATCAGACCCAAAAGCGCTAACAATAGTGTTTTCATCACCAAGACGGGAAATCCTTTCCTGATTAGAAATATTCGTTCAAATCTGGATCGTTATTTCCACCTCGCCGGCATCGAAAACGCCAAAGTTAACGACCTTCGACATACTTTTATTGCCCAACAGTTGACTTCTGGAAGTCCTTTGGTTTACATCAGTAAGCTTGTAGGCCACAAAAGACTCTCGACAACCGAAAAATACTTGGAGTTTATTTCCGAGAAGCCAGCCAAGGATAAACCAAAAATCGTCGATCTCTAAACCTTATTTGGTAAGCTTCCTTATGGTATCTAGTGTTGTCTGAGATAAAAAGCCCAATACATCTCCCACTTTTTCTATCGATCCGACGGCAAGCGCCAGCCACCCGGAGGATGTTCTTCTGGTATCTTCAAGAATCAAGAAAGCATTTTTCACCCCGGATATCTCCAGCTGTTCGCCCGTAACTTCATCTTCCAAAAAGATAGTCACCGGATTTCCGCTTTTTCCGAGCTGCAAATTTCCGCTTATTAGCATCTCTTGTGGCCAATTGTCGCCAACATAGTCCCCCAAATCATTCTTGGTTTGTGATACCCTCAGAAGTCTGTCTTGTTTTATCTTGACTTTCGTAACTTTATTTTTTTCTTTCATCTGTGGGTCGAGTAGGATTCGAACCTACGGCATCGAAGGTATAAGCTTCGCGCTCTAACCAGCTGAGCTATCGACCCAAACACACAATATTCTACCATCCAAACTACAGGTTAGATCTTCTCTCTATCTCTTCAGAAACTTCGGTTACGTCTCTACCGTATTTCAATCTAGACAATTCCTTCACCATCCTGGCTATCTCCGGGCTTCCTTGTGCTTTTTCTGCCTTCAAGTCTCTCCCCACATTCATAGAAAAGGGAGGCACCGGTGTCCCGTTTACGATAGTTTTTACATATATATTTTGAGCAGGTATGTTTGACAAATCAGCCTCATTAAACACTCCTTCAAATTCTTTAGCCAAAATTGCCGCATCTTGAACCCCCACCCGATAAGTCATCAGGGTTCCACAATTTCCAAATATTGCATCCCTTACTTGCTCGTCAATCTGGCTTACAAACTGATTGGCAAGCACCAAACCGATTCCATACTTACGCACTTCAGAAAGCATCTGTGCAAAATCAGGTGTGGCAAAATTCTGAAACTCATCAACATAAAGATAAAAAGGCCGTCGTTGTTCTTTGGGAACTTCCTGACGCGAGAGTGCGGCCGCCAGAAGTTTTGGCACCAATACGTTACCCAAAAAGTTTGAATCCTCCTCGCCCAGCAATCCCTTAGCTAATTTTAGAAACACAATTTTTCCTTCATCCATAGCGGTTCTAAAGTTAAGCGCACTCTTTGATTGCCCAATGATATTTCTGATCATTTCGTTGGTTACAAACCGGCCAAACTTAGAGGCGATATAGTCCAAGGTTTCTGATTTATGGAAGTCACTTGTTTGTGCAATTTGATCTGTCCAATATCGTTTTACAATCGGATCTTTTACTAGCGGTAATATCTCCTGGACATATTTTTGATCAGTTAAGGCTCTGTTTACCTCCACAAAGGTAGCTCCGGGTACCATGGCCACCGTAAGCATTGCATTCCTGATCGCATGCTCAAATCTAGGGCCTACCATTCCGGTCCGATGTGGATCGTATAGCTTGTACATTAGATTAATTATCGAAGAGGCTACAATATGCATCTCATCATAGTTGCTAACCTCAAGAAGATTTAGGCCAACAGGTCTCCCCTTGTCTGAAGGATCAAAAACCACGACGTCTTCCGCTCTTTCGGGGGGGACAAGTTCAAGAAGTTCCTCAATACCGTCTCCGTGTGGCTCCATGAAACAAAGCCCTTTTCCCGCTCTCATATCTTGAATAATCATCGATTTCAACAATTCGGTTTTTCCGGTACCCGTTCGACCAATGATATAAAGATGTTTCATTCTGTCTGTCTCACCCATAAAGATGTTTCTTTCCTGGCTACGATAAACAGACCTGCCAAGCCACAGCCCTGATTCTGGGAATTCACCTGAAGCTGGAGACGTCTTGGCCGTTAACCAATAAATATGAGGAGTTTCTATTGTTTTATTGGGCAAATGCCAAACTGTGGCCAATTCATCTACGGACAAAATCGAGTTCAAACCCCATAAGTTCTGATATCTGTAGATGAAGTCCAACATAAAAGACTGTTTAAAGCGTATTTTGCTACCGGAAAACGAATTTTGATTACCTGAGAATTGAGAAAAGGTTCCTTTCAGATTACTCAAATTAGCCTTCGCCTGTTCTAAGGTTGGAGATACACTGATAATTCTAATACTAGTTAAGAACCCGACTTTCGAACACTTATTTGAAATTGCTTCCATATCTTGAGGATTCATCTTAAATTTGGCTTTTTCCGGATCCGCTTCTTCTTTTTTTAGTTTGGAAACATAGCCGAATCCCGACTTGGTCCAGCCGGAATCAGCCGGAGAAATAATTATTTGAATAGCAGCAGCTTCATTATCGTTAAATTTAGCCATAGCCGAGGTAATCGAAGAAAGAGAGTCAACGGGTAACTCTTTAAAACTCTTTATCGGTTTAAAACTCTCATTCTTCAAAGTCAGCTCGGCAAAATCAATTTTTGCATCTTTATAAAATATGTTGTATTCATCTACCTGTTTTACATGAGTCCCCGGATAAGTTCCTGATATCAATTTTTCCACCAACTCGACATTTTTGCGGTGGCAAGAAACGTAGAATCTTATATCCTCTTTTTTCCCCACAATCTCCAAAGATAAGTGCTGTTGAGATTCAAATTTTTGCCAAAACCCTCCTCGTTTAAGTGAAAACAACGAGGCGAACATTTGCTCCACTGCGTCAACCTTTACTTCATTATCTCTAGGCACAGCAATTTCTAGCAAGACAAAATTTAAGCTGACTTCCTCTCTATTTTTGTTTCTAATCCAAATTACAAACAACATCCATGTCACGATCATCGTTGCCGCCAGAAAGGAAACACCCAAAAAAACTACGAATAAATATTGAATCCAAAAATTTGTATCTATCATCTCTTTGTATTTTGAGACATATAAAAGACTCTACCGGGATACTTCTTTATCATCATCACGCACCATTCGGATAGCCACCTGACTCCTTCAATTATATTTCTTTTAAGCCCACTCTCCATCTCGGCTTGATTCATAGGCAAAGTAATATTTTTTACTGTCGTTACCGGCTGGATACCGGCAATCCCCATATCACTCGGGCTCTGAGAAGGTTGAGGTGTGGCAATAACCTGTTGCGGTTTGTTTATCTGAGGTTGTTGAGTTTCAGCCTGACGTTCCGTTCTGTCAATATATCCCTGAATCTCTCTCAGAGCAATTTCATCCGGTGTCAGTTGGCGTTCTATTTCCTTACCCAAAGCAGGCATATCTAACTATACCAATTTTTTAGATCAAATTCTTTTTCAAATTATATTTCCGACTCCCTGCCTTAAAAAACATACTCCAACCCCTTGAAGTTCGTCCAAATATAAGAAAACTATTAAGCTACTTTACTGTCCACTCACCGATGACTGTCAGTTCCTTACATCCGATTGGAATAAACGGAAAAACCGCAATGTATAGCCAAAAAACAACTCGCACCGACACTTAGCAATGTCAACAAAAGACTGATAGTAATCAAAATTACCTACTACCATTTAATATCATTATTCCGCCCCTGTCAAATCCTCTCGCACACCACAGCAAAATATATCAATAACAATCCCATGGTATCACCATGTCCATACACCCGTCATCCAATATCCGAGATCTGAGATCAGAAATCTGAGATCCAAAATTACACTCTCCCCTCGGTCGGATCGATGTCACAGCCAGCCACACAAGCCAACTCCTGTGCCGCCTTGGTATAGTCCTCTTCCTCATATCTATAGAGCTTGCTAAAATCAATGGCCGGAAAATTTAACCTTAACCTTTCGTACTCCTCTTTCTCTATTTCCTGATATGGCATTTGGGAATAAGCGGCATCAAAGGCAGGTAGGAAAGCCATACCTCCTATTAAATTTCTGTGCTCCCACACCCATTTAATAAGATCAATTACCTCATCGGGATGATAAGTGATCGTCACGCTCGGATTGTGTTCCGTCCAATTAATTTTATTTTGAAACCAATACTCACATTGCTGGATTGCAGAGAAGCTTTTTCTGGTCACCGCTCCATCCGGAGATTTCACCGGGAAGTGGATCACCCAGGTGTTTGCTGTTTCGGGTGTTTGTCCATTCTCCGGGTCCATGGGCACACCTTCCGCTTTTAATACTTTGTGTATCGATGAATGAGTGCTTACTCGAATATTTCTAACATAGTATGGCGACCACCTGGCATGAATCCCGGAAGAACAATTGAAAAGTTGAGAAGAATTACCGGAAGGTTTGACACAAGTTACTGCCGCCGCTTGATTAATCCCCAATTTCTGTGCCATAACCCTATTCGTTTCTATGGCCACTTGCCTTAAACGGCTCTGGATCGCCGGATCTTGAGCGGCCGGACTATCCATCTGCCCATTGATATCAACTCCAAGAAGCCTCTCTTCTTCACAATTTTCCTTCCACGCAGGTCGAAGGCCTGGAAAATGAGTCGCTAATGCCTGAATTGTTCCGATAATCGCCGCTACCTCCACCTTATCCTTCAACGATTCATAAGTATCTTCCCGTCGTGCGATGGCGATTGACAGATTACAAAACTCGAAAGGTCTAAGGATTATTTCCCCACAAGGATTGGTACCAAAATCAGCGAAGGTTCTTCTTGCTGGTCTCATGTCAATTGCCGACTGTCGATTAAAGATACCCGGCTCACCTCTTCCGGACTTAACCATTTCCAACATTTGTTTGGTCACTTCGAGTTGGGTCAAGCCGGACAGGGGCCAAACAGCACTATTGTTGGCATTCCACCTCTGACTATTATCTCGCTCAAAATCCCCGGATTTACAGTTCCACATTTCGTTATCTTCAAAGTCAAAAAGTGAGATCATCGCCGTTCTCCTCATGCCTCCGGAAACAGCGGCATTACCCACCTCACACATGATATCGTGCGCGTCAATTGACCGCAAGAAACTACCTTGACGGCTAAATATTCTTTCTCTTACAAACTCCATCATTCTTCTCAGCGGTTCAGGACCGGATGATCTGCCGCCTTTGGTTCTAAGTATAGCTCCGGCAGGTCGAAGAGCGGAATAATCGAACTTGATATCACCTCCATCAAACCAAGTCAGCAAACCTGTCCGCAAAGCATCTGCCCACCCCTCGGTAGAATCTTCTATGAGCATTTGTTTTGTTTCCAAGCCATCTTGTCTTTTTACTCTAGGAAGGTTTTCTACATATTTATTCTCCACCGAAAAACCCACACCACATCCGTTCATTGAAATAATTAGTGCCTCCACAAAAGAGTCAATGCTATCCACCGGCTGATACGAGCAATTGTAGATACCGATGTTGTTTCGCCTGGCCGCCGGTCCCGCCATTGCCAGCAATCTCATAGAAGGAGTTGCTTTCATTTCCAGAATTGAGTTTCTAATTCGTTTGTAATCGCCAGATCCCAATTTACCTTCCGACAGTTCCCGCAAGTAATCCACAGATCTATCCACGGTTTCTTTCCACGTTTCCCTTCTACCCAAATCATAGTTAAAACGTGAATATTTATCGAAAAATTGAAATTTTTGGATTTGGTTTTCAAAATAGATATCGCTCTCCGAAAAAGCCTTGACCACTTCTTTTGGAACGGGCCGGACATTTCTCAGCTTGGCGTGCTCAACTCTATAGATAATATAATTCTTTGCGGCCTCAAACTCCCCGGCAGCCTGTAATACCAATTCCACTGCATCCTGTACTTGTTCCACTGTTGGTTTGGCGTATTTCGCTCCGATAATGTTTACCACCCTACTAGCTAGCTCCCCTACGGCGGTCGAAGGCACCCTACCAAGATCATCAAAACAAGCGGTGATCGCCTTTTCGATTTTTTTAATTTCAAAGGGCACCGTTCGTCCATCTCTCTTTACTATCGTCTTTGGAAACTCAATTTTTATTTCCTCAATTTTTTTTACCTTATTTGCTTTGTGGTTTTTCATAAATTGTTAGTTTGATTGGTAATTTTCAATGGCGCCAAAATAAATTGCTTATAATCCTCTGCATTATTAAAATCCATATACACGCCGGCAAACCTCAGATATGCAAGCTCATCCAATCTTCTTAACCGATTTAGAACTAGTTTCCCTATATCGCTCGATTTAATCTCCACTGTTTTTCTATTCAGCAGTTTACATTCAATCTCATCCACCAGGTTTTCAATATCCTCCCTTGCCACCTTTCTTTTGTAACATGCTTTACCCACCCCTTTTAGTAATTTTTCTCGATCATACTGTTCTACTTTGCCACTCTTCTTAATTACCTTGAGATCTATGTTAACCACCTTTTCATGAGTCGTGAATCTTTTTCCACACTTTTTACACTGTCTTCTTCTTCGCACAGCTTCAGATCCAGGAAGCCCTCGACTTTCCAAGACATTTGTATCTACATTATTGCAGTATGGACAGTTCATATAAACACAACATTTAGTGTTGTCATAAATCTTCATCCACCACCCCTAGTATGTCAACTCACTCGCAAGATATCAGACCACCTCATGGAGGCCAATCTCCGCAAAATCTTCTTCAAATAGGTCCACCTGTGCTACAATTCCACATATTCTAGGTTCGCACACTAAACAAAAGGAGTCTTTCCATGCCTGTAAATCCCGCTCTTGACGCATGGCGTACCATTTACGTTGAGGAAAAAATGGCTCAGCAAAAAGCTCTCCGGCAACAACAGACAGATGATCTCGAGAAGGCACGGCTTAGGCTGGCCGAATATCTTCGGAAAACAGATTCAAACCAAATTGTCAAAGCCATACTCTTTGATCTTCATCTTAAAATTACTGCTACAAAATCCCTTAAGGGGGAGCTTCCATTAGAAGGCGAATCAATCGACGGATATTTGCCGGTCTTTGTCATTGATCATCAAGGTTTACCCGGATTCAAACAACGTTTCGAAATTCCGGGTTATAGATATTCATTTCACCTCGGAATTGATGAGGTGACAATTACCATCACCTTCTGTCAGGGAGTAAGCGGAAGTATTTTTCCGTATTTTCGACTCACCCATCGCAATGGTCGAAATCATCAGTTAGATTGGAACGTCCACATCGAAAATCCCGATAATAGTCAGCTTAATTATTGGCTCTTCGATCAGATTGGTGGATTAATCTCTAAACGCTATCCTTCTCAAGTAGTGGCAACCATGGCATCTTCGCCCGAGCCAATTTCAAAGATCCACAGTTTTCTCCCGGATGAAGACGAGAACTAAAAGCTCTACAAACTCTCCCGTCGGGAGAGTTTTTTGTGTTCACTGTCAGACTACCCTAACACTGCCAGATTTAGCCCCATCCTGGCCAAGACCGAACCAGAAACATTACCCGTCTCTACCCTAATCCATGCATTTATCACCCCACTTGCACCCGAAAACAAAAACACACCTAGCAATTCACCCACCCCCAACTTGTAAACAAACATCAATATCGGAAGCCGAATCACCGACACCATTAACCCTACAATCAGCAGATTAATCCATTTACCCTTTTGGATTTTCTCCAAATATCCTGCCACAAAACCACTGAAAGTTAGTTCTTCCGTTACAGCTGTTGCCAAGACTACGCCTAACAGATTTGTCTCCCACTTTAACCCTGTCAAATTAAAACGTCTAATCAAAATAAAATACATTGCTCCTACGAATAATCCCATCAAACAAGAAGCTGTCCATTTTTTCCCAAACATCTGCACCTTTTCCTTCATAGAAAGCTGCCACCAAAAAAGCGGAATTATCCAGATCACCGGTTTGAACCAAAGCTCTTCAATTACACTAGGAAGCTGTACAAAATAACGGAAGCTTCCCCAGATAATTAGTATATATAAGTAGTAGTACCAAAGTCGCTTCACAATCTCATCGTATCATAACGGGCATACCGGCAGGCAGGGTATAATGTACTCATCATGTCTCTTACTCGCCAGGAAATTCTTTTATCCATCGAAAAGAGTTATCGAAAGATTATTGGGTACCGCCGTTTCACTTTAACTCAAATTATCTTATTTATTGGAGGATTGTTAATAATCTCTCTTTTCTTCCTGCTAAAAGATGTCCCCAGCCCAGCAAAGCTGGTAAAGACTCCTGCTCCTGTAAGTACCAAAATACTTGACCGAAATGGAAAACTACTTTATGAAGTCTATTCGGAATATAGGAGAACCCCTATTTCTTCCAAGGATATTCCGGACTACGTCAAACAAGCTACAGTTGCCATCGAAGACAAAAACTTTTATTTCCATCACGGTATCGACTTTAGCGGTATCATTAGGGCCGCCTTCAATACTCTTACCAAGGGGAAGCGTCTCGCAGGAGGTTCCACCATCACCCAGCAACTAGTAAAAAACTCTCTGCTTTCCGATTCTCAACGTACAATCACCCGCAAGCTCAAAGAGGCCATCTTAGCTATCGCTACCGAGTTTACTTATTCAAAAGATCAAATCCTCGAGCTCTATCTAAACTACACCCCTTATGGCGGTACTGCTTACGGAATCGAGTCCGCCTCAAAAACTTACTTCGGAAAAAGTGCCAAGGATCTAGATCTGGCACAATCCGCCCTTCTCGCCGGACTACCACAGTCACCCACACGTTACTCTCCTTTTGGAGCCAATCCAGAGCTCGCACTCAATCGTCAGGCCGAAGTATTGCGTCGTATGTATGAAGACGGGTATATCACCAAAGAACAAGTCGAAAATGCCAAAGGCGAAAAGCTGGTTTTCGCCAAAAAAAATATTTCCATCAATGCCCCCCACTTTGCGCTCATGGTTCGAGACAACCTAGTTCAAAAATATGGCGAGGATAAGGTCAACTTAGGAGGCCTAATTGTCACCACCACTCTCGATCTCGATCTTCAAAACTACACTCAAGCTTCCTTGTCAGCCGAAATGAAAAAAATCTCCAAAATGAAAATTAGCAATGGTGCGGCTATTGTCACCCATCCCAATACGGGAGAGATTATCACTCTTGTGGGCTCAAAAGATTATTATGACGACTCCATTGATGGACAGGTAAATGTTGTCACCTCACTTCGTCAACCCGGTTCGTCGATCAAACCTATCAACTACGCCACCGGCTTACTCAAAGGCTGGCCAACTAGCACCACTTATTTAGATGTTCCGACCTGTTTCAACGTTTCCGGTCAAAAGCAATACTGTCCAAAAAATTACGACGGTTCGTTCAGAGGTCCTGTTTCTATGAGGCAGTCTCTTGCCAATTCTCTAAACATACCAGCGGTAAAAATGCTAGCACTAAATGGTTTAGATTCCTTTATCGCGACGGCATCGGCCATGGGAATTTCCTCATGGACCGATCGAAGTCGTTTTGGATTGTCCCTTACTCTGGGAGGTGGAGAAGTAACGATGTACGACATGGCACAAGCTTTTGGCACCTTTGCCAACGGAGGCGTCACAGTTCCTTTGGTGTCGGTTCTGAAGGTAGAAACTTACACCGGCCAAATTCTTGAGGAATTTCAACCAGAAAAAATGGCAAATTTAGTTTCGGTCATGCCGCTAAAATGGAACGATTTTTGGGAATCTCAAAAACAACAGTCCGCAACCTCACTGCAGACAGATCCCAAGGTTACGCTCCCTCTCGAAGTTACTTTCATCATTTCGGACATCTTGGCCGATAACGGAGCCAGATCTGCCGCTTTCGGCTCGACCAGCAAGTTAGTTGTCCCCGGTCACACAGTCTCGGTAAAAACGGGAACCACCAATGATCTAAAAGATAACTGGACCATTGGTTACACCCCAGACTATTTAGCCACCACCTGGGTTGGCAACAACGACAATTCATCCATGAGTTACGTTGCCTCAGGCATCACCGGAGCTTCTCCCATTTGGAACACTATTATGAAGAAGGTCTTACTAAATATCAAAGACAAGCCCCTACCCAAACCGGAAGGGATAACCAATTTCCAAGTCTGTAATCTCACCGGGTTTATGGCCCAACAGGAAAATCAGTGCGAGTCGCATTCTGAATATTTCATCAATGGAATTTTGCCTATTAGTCAAAATAATTTTCCTATCAAAAAGCAAGTTTGGGTCAGACGTTCCGATAAATTTCCCATATTACCTGGGGACGAAACCATCGACCGAGACCTGGAAGAACACATAGTCATTTCCGATCCATTTACACAAGATTTCTGTCTGGATTGCGCTTACACAGTTGATGACAAGGGTCACATTCAGTGGCCACAAACCGTAGTGGACTATTCTCGGTTCCAATCAAGAATCATCACCCCTTACAATTACATGCCGACTCCTACTATTCAGAATGCACCACAAAATTAAATGGCTTCTCCTGACCCTAACTATTTTCTTGGGTTCCCTAGTCACCTATGCTACTTGGAAAAACAATTTACCCCTGATCAGCCCCATTGTCTTGGTTGAAGTTCTTACCGGAAATGCACCGGCATTAAAATCAAAAAAAATTATTTATGGGTTTTTCCCATATTGGAATCTAAAATATTCCGATCAATTAAACATTACTTCTCTTACTCATTTCGCCTACTTTGCGGTCGACCTCAATCCTGACGGTACCATAAATATAAAAAATTCTAAAAATGAGCAAGAACCTGGTTGGAACAAACTGAACTCCAAATCGTTTGAAAAACTGTTCTATCAAACCAAGTTACTCAGTCAGAAAAGTGTTTTAACTATCACTGCCATGGATCCGGAAACGATCACTTCACTTACGACAGACCCTCTTTCATCACAGACTGCCGTCAACTCCATCCTTGAAGTTTATCAAGATAAGCAATTCGATGATATCAACGTCGACTTCGAATATGTTGGGGTACCGGACAACTCGACCAGAGATGGTTTTACTACCTTCGTGAGAAACCTAAAAACATCCTGTCTCTCTCGAAATTACAAATGTCAAGTCGACGTGGATATCTTTGCAGACTCCGCCGAAAAGCTTAGGCTTTGGGACCTTTCCGGCCTCACTCCCTTTACAGACCACTTCATCGTGATGGCCTACGATTATTATCGCAAAACTTCATATCAAGCAGGTCCCGTCGCTCCCATCAGGGGTAAATGTTCCCCAAACTCAAAACATGGAGATCTTTGTCTTGAACAGGACATAATCACACACCTTTCTCAAATCACCAAAGTATTACCTTCGGAAAAAATACTTCTCGGAATTCCTTTTTATGGCTATGAATGGCAGACTGCTAGTCGCGATTACTTGGCAAACACCTACCCCCGAACCGGTACCATGGCCAGCTACTCCAGGATTCAGTCCATTTTTTCCGACCCGACCATATCATCTATTTCTGCAAAATGGTCAGATACTTCTCTAAGTCCATACCTCATTTATGAAAAGAGTGGAAAAATATATCAAATTCAGTTTGAAAACCCACAGTCTTTAGAGCAAAAGATCAAACTGGTAAAATCAGCTAACCTTGGTGGCATTGCCATTTGGGCACTCGGTTACGAATCTCCACATAACGATCTTTGGTTTCCGATAAGTAACCTCTCTACCCCCTAGTCTTTTTCTCTTTCCGGATCTACAATAGAAGTAGTCCCGATGGTAACCAAGAATGAAGCTAAATCAAATAACTTTCTCGCAGCTCTAGGTCGTCCTGTATTCAAATTACTGATCTTCCTCATCTCCCTCGCTGGATTTATTTTGTTTTTTTTCGAAAACCGGGCGACGTCATTGCGGACCAAACTTGCCCTGTATCAGCCGAAGAGTGACCTTTTATTTAGAATGGTTCCATCTTTTTCCAATATTCGCCTTCACTTTCTCAAACAGCTGAAACTTCCACCGAATCGTTATTTACTTTTTTTGTTCTCCGTAATTGGATTAACGACTTTCATCTACATAGAAATTTTCAGGGAATTGCCTGATCCAAATCAACTTTCGCAGTTCCCTTCAAAGCTAACCACCCAGATTCTAGACCGAAACGGAGTGTTATTATACAAAATATACAAAGATGAAAACAGAACTCTGGTGTCATTGGATTCTCTTCCTCCACATGTAAAAAATGCTTTCCTGTCTGCAGAGGACAAAGACTTTTATTTCCACAAAGGATTTTCACTTCCCGGTCTCTTTAGAGCCTTCTACAAAAACATTTTCGATGATCGAATGGAAGGGGGATCCACCATTACCCAACAGCTGATAAAAAACACCCTTCTCACATCAGAAAAAACCATCATCAGAAAAACCAAAGAAATAATTCTGTCCATAAAAACCGAGCGTCTTTTCTCCAAGGATAAAATATTCGAAATGTATTTAAATCAAGTAGGTTTCGGGGGACCGGCCTATGGAATTCAAGAAGCGGCTCGACAGTATTTTGACATTGATGCGAAGGATTTAGATTTGGCTCAGACGGCATATATTGCTGGGCTTACAAGAGCTCCCAGCAAATACTCACCCTTTGGAGATCAGCCGGATATGGCTATAGACAGACAACAGTGGGTTTTGGGACAAATGTATAGAAACGGCCAAATTTCTAAAACTGACCTTGATCAATCTCTTGAAGAAAAATTGGACTTCCGTTCGGCCAAAATAGAAATAAAGGCTCCTCACTTTGTGATGTTGGTAAAGAGACTCCTAATTGATCAGCTGGGAGAAAATGTAGTTACCCAAGGAGGTTTAAAGGTTTACACCACCCTCAACTCAAACCTTCAAGATCAAGTCCAAAAGATTGTAACGGAAGAAATTGAGAAACTTAAACCCTTAAATGTTGGCAACGGATCCGCTTTAATTGCCAACCCAAAGACCGGTGAAGTACTATCCATGGTGGGATCAAAGGATTATTTCAACCTTAAAGAAAACGGACAAGTCAATCTCACCATGGCACTAAGACAACCTGGAAGCTCGATCAAGCCTCTAAATTATGCATTGTTTTTTGAAAACGGCAACGGTCCGGCCACCGTCATTGAAGACAAACCCATCACTATTTATCTCCCTGGTCAAGAAGCTTGGACACCAAAAAATTATGATGGAAAATTTCACGGCACCGTTACTTTAAGGCAAGCTTTGGCAAGTTCCTATAATATACCATCGGTTCTGTTACTCACCAAAAATGGGCCGGGTAATTTTGCCACTTTCGCTAAAAAGCTTGGCATCACCACCTGGGAAGACTCTTCTCGTTACGGTCTTTCAATGGCACTGGGCAGTCTGGAGGTAAGAATGGTCGATCTAGCCACAGCTTATTCAGCCTTTGCTAACCAAGGAATTAGTACCCCGCTGAATACAATTTTGAGTGTCGAAAAACCGGATGGAAAAAGGATCAGGCTATCCAGTTGCCCGAATGGTAAAAACAAAATCACCGAAGGTTCCGGTGTCAACGCCGAAGACGGTAGATGCAATTCCAAAAAGACAATTTCACCTACTACGGCTTATCTCATTTCGGACATATTGAGTGACAACACCGCCAGAAGCCCGGCTTTTGGGGCTAACTCTGTTTTAAACATCAAGTCAGCCAAGGTTTCCGTTAAAACCGGGACCAGCAATGATCTTAAAGATAATTGGACTATCGGTTACACCTCAAACTTCCTTGTGGCTACGTGGGTTGGAAATAACGACAACGCCCCGATGTCCCAAATCGCCTCTGGTATCACCGGAGCGTCTCCTATTTGGGCAAAAATTTTTAATTTGATTCTAGAAACAAACCACGAACCAAAGAGTTTAACACTACCGGAAAATTTAATTAAAGTCCCCATCTGTATTCTGACCGGTACCCTCACTTGTACCGGTTGCCCTACCAGAAACGACTACTTCATCAAAGGAACGGAGCCAAAAACCGCCTGCGATCCGGCCGATATCGAGCGCCGTCTCCACCCAACACCGTCACCCGTCAACGCTCCCTAGATTTGACAACAAATAAACGTCTTATCTTGAGTTCTTGAGTTCTTGAGTTCTTGAGTTCTTGAGTTCTTGAGTTCTTGAGTTCTTGAGTTCTAGATTCCTTGAGTTCTTTACAATTTATACTCCACGTAATTTTTCCACTCTGACTTGGGATTTTCCGCCTTTGGCACGCCCACCCTAAAGACCGGTAATCCCAATTTAATGTCCTTCAATTTCGGCCATATCCAAAAAAACATTGTGATACCCAAGACAATTAGTAGCGTCCAAAACACTATTTTTCTGTCTGCCAATCTTTCTTCCTTAGACTTTTTCCTCTTAATCCTATTTTTCCCTGGCACATCCCCGGTATTTTCATCTTCATCCTGCGGAACTTCCAATAATCTTTCCTCGTCGTTCATATTAATCAGTTTTTTCCCTCCAAACATCGGGGTTAACTAGACAGGAGGGTTGTCTGTTTTCAATTGCATCTGCAATATTATCCACGACAATTTTCGCCATTGCTATACGAGCTTCGATTGTCGCCGATGCCGTATGTGGTGTTAGTATCGTATTTGGCAAATCTCTGAGTTCTTGAGGGACATTTGTTTCGTCTTCAAAAACATCAAGCCCCGCACCGGCAATCCATTTCTCCCTCAGTGCTCTAATTAGCATCTCTTGATCTACAATTGGTCCCCTGGCCGTATTAATCAACAAGGCCGTTGGCTTCATTAGCTTGAGCTCTCGTTCCCCCACCATGTGCTGGGTTTCTTTTGTCAGAGGAACGGACAAGCTAACCACATCAGATTTCTCCAACAGTTGATCAAAGGTGTGATATGTGACGCTGTACTCCTCTTCAAACTCTTCATCCCTATGCCGATTAAAATATATAATTTTCATTCCCAGAGCACTACACATTCGGGCTGTCCACCGTCCGATTCTCCCTAGCCCCACAATGCCCATGACTTTATCCTTAATTCCGGTTCCCAGCAACAGATCCGGTTCCCAGCCTTTATACTTTCCGGATCTTATCAACCGATCTCCTTCTACAATTCTTCTAAACAGTGACAATGTCAAGGCAAGCACTTCCTCTGCCACCGACTCTGTCAGAACTCCGGGTGTGTTTGTTACACATATCCCTCTTTTAGTTGCCGTTGACACATCGATATTGTCATACCCTACCGCATAGTTACTTATCACCTTCAGCTGAACACCCGCCGACTTCATCACCTCTTCATCTATCTTTTCGGTTAACAGGGAAATTATCCCGGTACTTCCCCTGACTCCTTTTAACAAGTCCTCTCGGCCTATATCCCTCCCCGGCCAGACAACTACTTCATACCTATCTTTTAACCTCTCGACAAACTTCCCAAGAAAAACATGAGTCACAAATATTTTGAGCTTTTCCATACCTCCATTTAACCATACAGGATCGTATTTTTCTCCATGACGTGCAGAAGGGCAAGCAAAATGCCGCACGCCTGCCTGCCGGCAGGCAGGGAGCGGATCCGCACTCGTACTCGGGGGACGGAGGTCGAGTACGGTTTTTGGCGGACTTCGAACGGCAAAGAAAAATTCAAATCGCCTCTTCAACCATTTTGATTTTTTTACTCATCCACCTTTCCATCTCGTTTTTATAAAGCAAACCATCTTTCGCCCCTAGCTTCATCACCTGGCTTCCACCACTGGCAAGTCCCATCTTCAGAACCTCTTCAGGATTTTTATTTTGAAGTATACCCGCCACCATTCCACATACAAAGGCATCACCGGCGCCCGTATCGTCTACCGAATCGACCGCGAAAGCGTCCATTTTCACCCATGTGCGATTTGTTATTACACTTGCCCCCCATTTACCATCGGTTATGGCAATCACCCTACATCCAAGATCGGCCATTTTTCGCATAATTCCTTTTTCGTTATCATAATTAATACCAATTAGAAGGCTCGCTTCCATGCGATTGACGTTAAAAAAATCAAGTTTGGGAATTAACTTCACCACCCTCTCTTTCTGGTCTAACTCTTTTCTACCTGGGTTAAATCCGACTTTCACTCCATGATTGAAGGCAAACACAATTAAGTCCTCAAGAAATTGCATCTCTCCCCCCAATGATGATATTTGTATCCAATCGGCTTTTTTAACTTCTTCCCAGTCGATTTCCTTTGAACTTATCAATCCACTTTCCCCGCGATAGGTGACAATGGATCTACCACCATCGGCAGATACCAACACCACAGATAGACCAGTTTTCCCTTCTCCCTTTTGTACCATTGATAAATCAAGCCCCTCTTTCTTTAGTTGATTTATCATTACCTCCCCCAAATCATCCTTTCCGATTCTTGAGATCATTTTTACCGCTTCACCCAACCGATGAAGTCCCACTGCTACGTTGGTACCCCCACCGCCACTCGCCACCATACTCTCTTCGGCCTCAAGCTTTCCACCCACCACCTCGCACATTGCCAAACCTCCCGGCACTTCATGTCCCTTTACTGTTTTCAGTGCTTTCGACTTAAGTAATACGTCCACCACCGCCGCCCCCACCACAATCACTTTATTCATAAATTAATTCTAACTTATTCACATACCATCATCACAGTCCATGTTCCTTTGGGAAATTATCCGGAGTCGCGAAAGCATGGCTCCCGCTAAGAGCGGGATTTGGCGACGAGGCCAAAACAACCGCGATCTGCAGGGTGAGCGGATTGTGGTTTCCATAAAGGAATGTGGACGAAGATGATATGGGTATAATATAGAGGCATGAAACCTTGGCACTTACTACGCCCAAAAACCGGTAAAGAAATCCCATTCTTAATACTTGTTACTTTCCTTGCTACTTTTGCCGCCTCCCGTCTCTTTACCGCATTGTTTCCAAATACACTTATCGTTGTCAGGGGCACACATGTTCATCATTTTGCCTACGGATTTATTCTCCTTGCTCTTATTGGCTTTTTCTCCATTGTCCAGCCAAGATCGGACAGAACTCGTCTCAAACTCGCCCCACTTTATGGTTTTGCTCTTGGAGTCGCTTTCGACGAATTCGCCATGTGGATCCAGCTCGACGATATCTACAAAGACCGCTCAACCTACGATGCCATCCTTATCATCACTCTAATTCTTCTTAATATAGTCTATTTCGAAGACTTCTGGAAAAAATGGGGCCACCGCCTCGGCCTTCTCCTCAAACACATTTTCACCTAGAAATTACCAGGTAATTAAGATATAACCAAAAATATGGAGTTTGCACTATCCCAAGAAGTACATACCATTGAAAAAGAATTGGTTACAAATAAATATTTTCTTGTGTCTGCAAGGGTAAATGAAATTCAAGATGTCTTATTGTGGGATGAACAAGCTAAAATTGTATCTACTGGAAGCGGCTATTCCTCCCCAGAAGACAGAGAAAGGCGACTAGAAAATCTTAAAAAAATGATCGATGACCTCAATTATCAAATACAGTTCATTAAGGATATCGCTGGCAGAAACATTGGATGCGTAATGATAAATCTGAAACCACCAGCCGAAACCCCATCAGAACCAATTACTTCAACAATCCTACATGACAATTCCGACACGATCAATCTCGAAGAATTTAATAAAATTTTATCTAAAGATAAAGCTAATTCAGGTCGTGCCCACATTGATTCTATTACTATTGCAAGTGATCTCAGAGGACAAGGTGTGGGAACAAGTATTATAGATCAACTCTCTCTGGATCTAAAATCAAAGGGGTATCAGTATTTATCTCTCGATACTGGTGTCAATAATTATGCAATGGTAAAAGCTTCTAAAGGTTTTTCTTTTTACCATAACTCTCCCTACGAAACGAATAAACCAAGACTGCTTGGTCTTAAGAAATTGTAGATCTTTGCCCAACACCTTACTTAAATACAATCTCCGACAGTTTTTTGGAAATATCATTCGGGTATTTATCCTGCCAGACATTTCTCCCAATCGCAATTCCTTTGGCTCCGGCCTTCATGGCTCCTCCGATTTCAAGATCCAGATTTTCCCAGTCGACCTTCTTTCCTCCCTGCGCCAAAACGCCGGTCTTCCCTGCCGCTCGCACTACCCATTCAAAACTTTCGACATCTCCGGTGTAAGGCACTTTTACAAAGTCCGCATTTAGCTCCATTCCAATTCTGGCACCATAAGCCACCACATCCCGGTCAGCTTCCCTTCCGGCTACCTTTCTGCCCCTTGGGTACATCCAGGCGATCACAATCATACCTCTAGCGTGTGCCTCATCTTCGATCTTGGAAAACTCGACCATCATTCGTTCCTCATTTTCACTTCCCACATAGATTGTGTACCCAACACCAACAGCTCCCAGCTCGGCAGCCTTTTCCACCGTACAAAGTTGTAGCGACAAGGGCTCTTCTCCTTGAAACGAAGTTTTTCCATTTAGCTTGACTATAAGAGGTACTCCGCTTTCTTTTTGATAGTATTTGGCCGCCACCCCTTCTTGGAATACCACTCCTGTAAAGTATCCGTTCTTGGCGATCTCCATAATATATGCCGGGTCAACACTTTTTTCATCAAAGTCCACCGGGCCATGTTCAAAGCCCTGATCATAAGCCAAAATCATTACCTTCCCGTTTCTTTCTATTCTTGTTGTATCAATCATGTATCCATTATTCCATAAAGGCTTTTTCTCCACTCAAATCGTCTTTTATTTCTTGATGGGGAGGCATTTCCAGATCAAATTCTTTGAGATAGTCCAGCACCTGTTCAGGTGTAGTTGCAATTTTATAAACTCTCAAAGCTCCAGGCCTGGCTCCTATTTTCATATTTTTTACCAGCTCTTCTACAATCGGGTACCAAAATCCACCATACAAAATTAACGGTTTATGATGGCCAAAATAAAGGTAAGCCAGCCCCCATGCCATTCCAAGTTCGGACAGTGTCCCGGTTCCCCCATTAAAAATTACATAAGCATCTCCCAGCTCCAATAGCTTCATCGTTCTATCGACATAATTATTCATGATGATTTCCTTGTCGGCTTTATTTTGCGGATCTTTTCCCTCAAAATTTTCAATAAATTTTGGATAGAACGTGGCCACAGACGCTACTCCTCCTCCCTCATGAGCCCCCTCCGTGGCCGCTCTCATCACTCCCGGTCCACCGCCATTCACTACCTCCAATCCATTCTGAGCAATTAGTCTCGTCACATCCACCGTTTCTATATACAAGGGGTCAGAAGGAGGACAGTCTGCGAAGCCAAAAATAGTAACTGCTTTTAAGTTCTTGAACGTCATACACCTACTATACTAGAAAAATACTAAACCGCGCCCAGATTTTCCAACCTATTGAGTTCCTCTTCAACATTTTCAGCATTTAGAAGGTCAGACCCAACGGCAAACTCCATTCCCAAGAAACTCTTATTAAACTCATCTTCGGCAATTTCTTGGGCCCATTCGGCCGCCAAACACTTTTTGATATTTTCCACATTCAAACCACCGTCGACCACTATCTTTACAAACTCACTCATTTCTCTGACCTTTTTTATCTTCGGCAGAACCCTCTCGTCAAATTTCTGGATTCCTTGACTTCCCGCTTTTACACTCATCAGCAGAACTCCATCAAGATTGTTAATCATTTCTTCGAGTCCATCCAGCGGAGTATCGATATCAAAAGCCAGACCTGCCTTCATCCCAGCCGCCTCAGTATCAGCGATAAATTTAGCCCTGTCTTCCATTTTTTCGACATGTCCGTAAAGCGCCGTCATCCCTGCGGCAGCACAGCGGTCCACCCACTCCTCCGGTTTGTCCACCATCAGTTGACCTTCAAAATCTACAATTGTATCGATATTCAAAAGGATCTCCGGCATCACCGTTTCTATCGGTGCAAATTTACCATCAATAATATCCATCTGTACCCTCTTGACTATTCCCCAAACTTTCTTGAGCTTTTCCTCAAAAGCCGTAATGTCTTTTTCCAGTATGGCTGGGACTATGGTGATCATTAGAGTAAGTTATCTAATTTCATAATTCTTCTTTTATATTTTTCGTCTCTAGACATTCCCTCTGTCAAAAACACTTTTATCATTCTCATCGCCAATACTTCATCGACATAGTCCGAGGGAATAGAAAGTGCGTTGATATCATCATCTGTTCTTCCCTTTCTCACCGCCTCAGTATCAAAGGCCAGACCACATCGTACTCCCGAAAACCTATTGGCCGTCATTACCATTCCAAACCCATTCCGGCAGAACAATATCACTCGATCACCCGAAGAAGTCACTACTTGTATCGCTCTTTTGGCATAGTCTACATAATCATCGCCCTCCACCAAGTTCTCCGACCCCACATCCTCCACTGTATACCCCTCGGCAGTCAGCCACTTTTTGATTGATTCTTTCATTTCAAATCCTCCATGATCCGCCCCCAATATTACTTTCATTACCTCTACTATATCAAACCAAGCGATTATTTTATTGCTGGGTGCAGAAGACTAGCCAACAAACCACACGGAACATGTACATACGAGCTGAAAGGTATCCCGCCTACCTGGAGGTGGGACGAGATAGTAACGCGTGAGTATGGTTTTTGGCGGGCTTCGAACCCAAGATAAATTAATCGATACCTAACTCGGCCCTTAATTCCTCCGACATGGCGTCTTTACTCCACGGAGGATCCCAAACCAGATCGATGGTAACATTCTTAACTTCAGGGACATCCTTCATAGCATTCCTCACCATCTTGTCTATCACAGGAGCCAATGGGCATCCCGGGCTGGTCAACGTCATCTCCACCTCAGCTTCGCCATCCTCGTACCGAATATCATAGATTAAACCCAAATCCACAATACTTACCCCAAGCTCAGGATCAATCACCTTTCTCAAGGCCTCTCTAATTTTGTCTTCAATCATTTCCATCACCTTATTCTAAACTGTGCCTCGATCAAAACAAAGACCCCCCATATGGCCAGAGTTAGTCCTACCAACATCCATTGAGTGCTGGCTAGCCAAAAGTCTGTTCCCAACGCACCCATAAACGCCAGAATTACCGACCCGATCGAAGCATAAATAAACAATTTCCCCACCATCAATTTATCCTTATTCCGCAATTCTATACACCTCCTCTCGTAATATTTTTTACATGTTCCCTCACCTTGCCTTCAGTATAGCAAAATACCAAATTTATTATTTTCTCAGTTTCTTTTTGAACAGATCGGTATATCTATCTAGATTTGATTTTGTCATCGTCTTAAAACTATCACCTACCCAAACGGCCCCCTTATATTTCTTCATAAATTCAAATTGTTCGTCCACTTGAGAGTGTGATAATCCGGCTCCTTTTCTACCCACAAAACAATCTGCATCATTAATCCAAACCTTTCCATTCAAAAACAGTCTGGCACTATTATTTCTCATACTCTCCTTAAACATATATCCATTTATCATCTTTCCAAAAATGGGGATCTTAGATACATAAGGATTGAGAGTATCTATACCGACTCTGGCGGAATCCACTACTCCTACCAATGGTGATAGCTGAGAAATTGCCGACATCAAAAAAACCTTTTCCCCGGCAACGGACCGAATTACTTCAAATCCCATTCTTAGTGCCCGCGCTCGGGTCACCGGCAAAAAATATCTGTTTGAGAAACAAACCGGATATGTAAAATCTATTTTCAGCATTTCGAATCCCCAATCCATGAATTGTTTAACCACTTTCCTAATATAGGTTTGCACCTCAGGATGGGTCGGATCCAATACTTTTAGAGAAAGTTGCGGTAGATAATCGAGCGGGGAACTTAATCTTCCTTCAATGGCCCGACCCTGCTTGTTTCTCAAAAACCAATCAGGATGCTGTTTGTACAGATTACTTCTTGGGTCTGCCACATACGGGGCGAACCAAATTCCTGCCTTCAACCCCATCTTTCGAATCTCGTTTACCATTACCTTCATTCCGGATGGAAAACTATTATTTATCTCCAGCCAGTCTCCCCAAGTGCAATACCCAGCATCTATCTCTACGTACTTCAAGTCAGTTTTCCCCAAGAACAAAAACAAAGATCGAAGCTGGCTACGCAGATACTCCTCGCTCACTATGTTCCCTTGAAAGTAATAAGCGCAACAGAGCCCCACCGGAGGGTTTTCCACACTTCTTGTATTAGAATACTTTTTTATCAAATCTGCGAAGTTTTCCAGGGTTCGTCTAGTTTCCCGCCACCAAACAAAAGCAATTTTTTCGGAGACCATTTTTTTTCCAGGTTTTAATATCAGGTCATCCATCTGACAGGTGATTCTTACTTTCAGGCCTTTATTGTTTTCCTTAAGATAAATCTGGGTAAACTGATTTGCCGATGTGACCGCCCCAATAACACAACTTCTTTCGGAAAATACCACCTGAGTAAACCATTCATTCACCATACTTCCCTCAAGATAACCAAAGCTTTTTACAAACGAGTTTGGATTTTGATCTCTTTTGAGAACAAATATTTTTCGTTTCGTTTTATTTATTTGTGTTCTGTATCCCGAAAAACTCGACTGCCCCCAACCGTTCTCAAGCACTTTCTCCACTTTTCCGATCAACAAAAACTCTGCTACGACAATCGACTTCACCAAAATATCTTCTTTCCCGGTGTTACTCAATTCTACTTGCATCACAATTTCGTTTTCCTTCTTCTCAATTACACTTCTGCTTACACCAATTGTTCCTCCTCTACCGGAGGCAACAAAGATGTTTTTCCCTTCCGCCTCTAAGTAAACACCATATTCTGAACTAAAAATATTTTTCATAAAAAATGTGGCCTTCAGGAACTCCTTTTTCTTTCAGTTTTATTTCATTTTCGGCTATCATATCTGGGGACCCGCAAAGATAGGCCAACGTTCCGGACCATTTCTGAGCTAACTGATCAATTACCGAACCAACATGTCCCCTGAAACCAGGCCAATCTTCCGATGGTTTGGAAATAACTATATCAAATTTAAAATTATCAAAATCCCGATTAATATTGTCCATTTCTTTTAACCAATAGAGATCTTTTTCATATCTCATTCCCCAAATAAGCCTCACCTCACCGGAATATTTTTTCTTGTACAATAGATCTTCTATCATCGGCCTCAAAGGCGCTATACCCGTACCCGTAGCCAAAAATAGTATTTGCTTTGACTCGATTAATAAAAGTGGATCTACTATAAATCTTCCCAAGAAGCCCAAAACCTCAACCTCGTCTCCAACATTTAGTCCAAGTATATATTTTGAACCCACTCCCATAGGCGATATATCAACAAGTAAGTCAATTGATTTTTTACCGGGCAAACTTGCTACCGAGTATGATCTTCTAATTCCCTCATCGTTCACTTTCAAGCTGGCATATTGACCGGGAGTAAAATCAGCTATCCTTTCAAAGCCGATTCTCACTAAATAATTGTTCCCCGCTAAATTAGCTTTATACTCTACTTTTCCGATCAATTTTTCCGGTACCATAAATATAATTTAGCATTATTTATCTGGTTACGATTAACCAGCCGACAATTACGAGAGCCACTCCCAAAACAAATCTCATCCATTTTATATTCTTGTGTTCCCACTCTTTCATATCAACCACTTGTTTTCCTTCCCCCATCGCAATCAAAATCAGAATAAGTGGCAAAACAAAAATCAAGTTGTAGTACAAAAACAAACCTAGTACTTTAACCATCGGCAGACCTGATCTGGCTATCACCGCCGTAGTTCCAATGTAAAGAGGCATCATACATGGGGTCGAAAAGATTGTCGTCAATACCCCAATTAGTGCCGCCACCCCAACACTTGTCTTGGCCATTAACTTATTTATTTTTTCAAAACCAACCTTTGGCATCCGTAAGTGAAACGGTAGATCTTGCCAAAAAACATCTTTTATTTGAATCAAACCGGCTACGAAGATTGCCCCACCGATAATATATTTGAAGATTCCCGCCAACCACCATCTTTGCAGATAATAGACCGCACCATAAAAAAACAAGCCTAAAATTAAATAAGTAACAAAAACACTCAAAATATATGTCAACCCTATCTTGTAAATCCACCACTTATCTTTTCCTTTACCACCAAACACCAAGAGATATCCCAAAAAAGTAATCATCATCCCAATTCCACACGGGTTAATCCCATTCGCAAGCGCCGTAACTGTGAGTATAGGAAGATTAATCGGCATTTTATTTTTCTCCCAATAATTGCTTAACTTTATCAACTACAAATGGTGCCCCGACTTGCTCCCCATTTACAAAAAATGTCGGTGTACCGGAAAGTTGTAAAGAAGTCGCTAAATTGGCATCTGCCTGAACGTTTTGAGCCACTTCATTAGAAGCTAATTTCTCTCTGAATGTTTTTTCATCCAGTCCCAAACTTTTCGCGTAATCCGCAAAGTTATCTTCAGGTTTACTCACTGCCGACCACTCTTCCTGTTTGTCGTACAAAACCGCCACCATTTCAAATCCTTTACCCAAAACTCTCGCCGCTTCAGCCGCTTTTGCAGAAATCAGGGCATAACGATGTAAAGAAGACGGTAATGGGAATAGTCTCGTCACGATCTTCACTCCTGGCATATTAAACAATTCTTTGGTTTGTATATCCGCCGCCTTACAAGAGGGGCACTGCATATCCGAAAAGTTGACTACCGTCACTTTTGTCTCACCATTCTCCTTTACAAACCTTGCGCCATCCAACAGCACACTCTCTTCTACCTTTAGCGCATTCTCCGGCCCTGCCATTTTAGACAAACCCCAGATAGCCACCAGAAGCAAAGCGGCACAACCAATGGTTACTTTAAGAATCAATTTCCAATCATTCATATTATTTGTTTTTTAATGATTGTCATTCCTGCGAAGGCAGGAATCCATCAAATTATTCATTATTAAATATTTTCAATAATCCTCGATAGGCGAGTGTAGCACATTTCATTCTACCGACATTCACTTCTCCTCCTAGCATCTCTACGATTCCAGCTTCCCCAAATTTTTCCAGATCTTCTCTGTTCATTCCCACAATTTTTTCCGACAGCATGCTGGCGGCCGCTGTGGAAATCGCACACCCCACCCCTCTCCATTTCATCTCCTTAATTACCAAATCTCCTCCTTCGTCATTGCGAACCCCGATTCCATCGGGGTGTGGCAATCTCACTCCATCAGTCCTGGTTTCCGTCTTCACCTGTATCTGTATCATATCTCCGCAAGATGCATTTGACTCATCCATCGATATGTCGGCACGATCCATCTCCCCAAAGTTTCTAGGATTCTTATAATGATCAATAATAATATCTTTGTAATCGGACATTTTATATTTTCACCCCCACACTTCTAAGGTCATCTAAATATTTTTCAAATCCGGAGTATAACATTGTCGTGATTCCAACTTCCTTTGCTGGAAGTAATTTACTCTCTTCGTCATCCGCAAATACAATACCTTCTGGTACACTTCCAGATTTATCAACCAACGCCTTAAATATTTTCACCCCAGACTTTGTGTCCCCAACCTCATAGGAAAAGACTTTTACATCAAAATTATCTAAGAATCCATACTTTTCCTGCAAGCCATTTACTCGTGCCGGAAAGTTGTCTGAGCAAACTGCAGTTTGATATCCACTCACTCTAAGTTTCTTAACAACACCCGCCACTCTCTCATCCACACTATAAGAATCGATCAATTTTTTTATTAGGTCGCGCCAGGATAAGCCCAGCTTCCATTCATGTTTGGCCCAAGTCCAGAACTCCTCATCACCCATCTTACCCGTTTTATATTCCTTCATCATTTGATCAGACTTCAAAAATACTCTCTTCACTTCGTCCTGATGTACCCCAAGATTCGCTACAGCTTGCATGAACTTATGCTTACCATCCGGAAAATAAAGACCATCCAAGTCAAAGGTTATCGTTCTTATATTCATGTTTTGTGTTTATGTAAATATTTTGGGTATTTCTCTTATTTTATCAACCAAGTAATCAATTTCCTTCTTGGTGTTGTACACGTAGAAAGTGGCTCTCACCATCGCCGGTACACCAAAACCCGTGACCAGTGGTGCGGCACAGTGCTGACCGGACCGTACAGCAATTCCAAAGTTGTCCAATATCTGAGCCGCATCGTGAGGATGTACTCCAATCACGTTAAAGGCCAGTGCCCCGCCTCTCTCTTCGACGTCTTTGGGTCCATAAACCGTCACCAACTCCTCATCCTGAAGTTCCACCATTTTTTTCAAAGCATAGACCATCAGGTCCTTCTCATGATGTCGTACATTATCCATTCCCAACCCCTCAAGATAATCCACCGCCGCACCCAGTCCGATTATTCCGGCAATATCTGGTGTTCCGGCCTCAAATCGGCTAGGCAGATCCGCCCAGGTTGCCCCCGTAATTATGACTTCACCGATCATGTCCCCGCCAAACAAGAACGGACGCATCTTTGACAATACTTCTTTCTTCCCCCAAAGCACACCCGTTCCAGTGGGTCCTAGCATTTTGTGTCCGGAAAAAGCGATAAAGTCCGCTCCCAGAGTCTTCACATCTACCTTCATATGAGGCACCATCTGCGAAGCATCCACCACCACCGTTGCATTTTGGGCCTTTCTTTTTATCGCTGTCAGCATACCTGCAAGATCGGGAATTGTTCCCAGCACGTTTGATGCCCCGGTAACGGCAAACAACTTCACTTTTCCGTCTGCTATTAAACCTTCAAAACCCCCCAACCTCACCTTTAATCCGTTCTCAGTTAATACCTCATCTTGAGTTCTTGAGTTCTTGAGTTCTTGAGTTCTCATCACAAGTTTTCCCTCTCCATCGACATCAATAATTCTCAGCTCCGCACCCGTCTCCCTACATAGTTCTTGCCATGGTACTAGATTCGAGTGATGTTCAAGTTTACTGATGAGTACCGCGTCTTCTTTTTTTATATTATCCCTGCCCCACGAATACATGACCAGATTCAAACTCTCACTGGCATTTCTGGTAAAGATCACCTCTTCGGTTCTGGCCCCAATAAAGTCAGCCACCTTTTTTCTTGCTTCATCTACCAGTCTAGTGGACTCCACCGACAGCTCATAAACACCTCGGTGAATATTCGCATTTGTATTCCTGTAATAGTCATCCATCGCCTTAATTACGCTTTCCGGCTTCTGGCTGGTGGCTCCACTGTCAAGGTAAACCAAATCATGCCCGTGAATCTTCCTTTTCAGGATCGGAAAATCTGCTCTGACTTTATCTACATCAAACATATTGGCTTTATAAATTCATTAATATCAATAATCAATTGCTGCCGCCATTAAATCATCTGCCTTAATCACCTTATCACCCCAGACTGTTTTATTCTCCACTAGTAGCACCTTACCTCTTTTTCCCGCAGTGCACAAGCCTACAGCAGCATATTCTGCACTAGGGAACTGCTTCAACATGTTTGAAAAACTATTAGGTGAGTTACCAGCAAGCACTTGAACATCTTTTGAATCTTCATGGCCACTAAAACCTACCTTAGAATCAATGGGGTGAGTGTGAATAATTAGTATTCCTTTAACGGACCTTGGTTCACCTGGCAATGAACCGAATCCATATCCAGCTCTCTTTGTTTGGTCCGCATCTATAATTCCATAATCACCTTGAACACAGGTGATTCTTGGTTTTCCATCTTCAGAAAAAAATGTTGTAAAGAACAGTTCTCTAAACTTTTTATCGATTGGCAATTTGTCAGTCAACTCTCTCAACAGATCTTTTATTCCGGCAGCGTCTCTTGACAACACCGCCTCTTTCAGGTTATCCGCATTTGAAACCAAAAAATCGGCTAAATATGGAGGCACGTCCTTTTCAAAACCAGGATCTGTTTTATACTTATCCTTAAAGGCTTCTGCAAGCATGGAATCCAATTCAGAAGTATTTAGCATATCTCAATATTTTACCTCCTCAACCTCTTTTAAGAACCCCTCAACTATTAATATCTTGGCACTAGGTTCATCTATACCACGGCTTGTTAGATAAAACAGCTGATCCTCATCTATTTTTCCGACAGTCGCCGCATGCGATGCCTTGACGTCATTATTTTCAATTTCCAGCTTTGGTTCAGCCACCGCACTACTTTTTTTATCCAGTAGCAGTATTCTCATCTCCAGAAAACTATCCGTATTCGTAGCCCCTTTCGCTATCTTCACCATTCCATCCACCGTTACCCGAGCTCCATTTGCCGCCACGCCTATTATTACTATTCTGCCGAATGTGTTCGGCACTCTATGATCGGCCACCACCCGAACTTTGTACTCTCCCGGCTCCATCGCCGATATTATCCCAAGGACCTCCTTCTCCTCAAACGAAGTCAAGAAGGGGATAACAAGATCAATTTCACCGGGTTTGTCCAATTTAAATCTTTGTATCTTCATTGTCTTTAACCCACACTACCCTCCATTTCTAATCCAACCAACCTATTCATCTCCACTGCATACTCCAAGGGAATTTCTTTCACTACCGGTTCCATAAATCCGTTTACAATCATCGTACTTGCTTCTTCTGCATTAATTCCCCTACTCATAAGATATAGTAACTGCTCTTCTCCGATCCGGCTGACAGTCGCTTCGTGCTCCAACACCACGTCATTTTCCTGAATTTTATTCACCGGATAGGTATCAGACCGGCTTTTTTCGTCAAGTATTAGCGCATCGCAAACCACTTTTGACCTGGATCCCCAAGCGCCCGGAACCATATGGACCATTCCTCTATATGTGGCCCGCCCACCATTTTTGCTGATCGATTTACTGATTATTTGAGATGTCGTTTCGGGAGCCAAATGTATCATCTTCGCCCCGGTATCCTGATGTTGTCCTTCACCTGCCCAGGCAATCGAAAGCACCTCTCCATGAGCTTTTCTTCCGGCCAAAATACACGAAGGGTACTTCATGGTTAGTCTTGATCCTAAGTTTCCGTCCACCCAGCGCATTTCGGCATTTTCCATCACTCTGGCTCTTTTAGTCACTAGGTTATATACATTCTTAAACCAGTTCTGGACGGTAGAGTACTGAACTTTCGCATTTTTCTTCACATAGATCTCCACTACAGCCGCATGAAGTGAAGCGGAAGAGAATGATGGGGCACTACAGCCTTCTATGTAGTGCATCTTACTGCCTTCCTCAGCAATTATCAGAGTTCTTTCAAACTGCCCGGCTCTTTCGGTATTGATTCGAAAATAAGCCTGCAAGGGGAGTCCCACATCTACATTTTTCGGTACGTAAACAAATGATCCTCCGCTCCACACTGCTGTATTTAATGCCGCTAGTTTGTTGTCTCCCATGGGAATTACTTTTCCAAAGTGTTCTCTCACGATCTCCGGAAACTCCCTAAGACCTTCATCCATCGAGAGGAAAATCACGCCCTTTTCCGATAGAGCTTTCTTGAGGGACCCGTAAACCACTTCCGAATCATACTGGCTTTTCACCCCTGCCAGCAGTTCCCGCTCGGCTTCCGGCACCCCA